>JAABVA010002018.1_pt1 | contig 20717 bp, 18 predicted proteins | sample 5560331 | NCBI WGS metagenome assembly JAABVA01 (sample SAMN12812661, study PRJNA571458) | rock metagenome | isolation source: Antarctica rocks | place: Antarctica: Victoria Land, Mt New Zealand sud | collected 2016-01-07
TAGCTTATGTTCTCCTGAGTCATATAGATAGCCGGCTCTTCCCTTCTAGATACTTTCCTTCCTTAGCATTTATATACTCGTTACATTACACCCATATGACTCGCTCTATGCTGGCCCCTAACAATGTCAAAGAACTTGAATTCAGTCACAACATCATTCACTCTCATAGTCAAGATCAAGTCAGAATGTCTTGATTTTTTTGAAACTTGAGTCATGATGAACATTAAGTGTATGCTAAACATGATTCATCACAGTCTCGTGAAATGTTTAAATAAGATTGAGAATATTCATTCTTGAAAGTTCACAAGAATTTTCTTCGATAATAAATTGATGTGATTACACGAAACAATACTGCTTGATCTGAACATTCAGAACTTCAATGAGAGCAATCTATGCATCTTGAAAATCTTTATTGTTGTTGAATATGTTTCAGAGAATCTCATGTTAAATCTTTCATTCTTTGAGAAGCATAATTTCATTCACGAGTTTGTTCATTAATGCTTATGCTGAAGAATCTTGTGTGCTCAGAATGAAAGAAAGAAACTATTTCATTGAAAAACAGTTTCAAAATCATCTTACGTGATGTTCAATGAAGCAAGACTTGCGTCAAGTCTTTTTGCATGCAATATTCATCAATTTAGCTTTGTAAGAAAGATCACTTTCAAGTTTTCTTATCAATGTAATCATCAGAACAAACGAGAAGTTTCAAGCACTCAATCGACTCAGAATCTCAAGCAACAGAGCATCACAATACACGTTCAATCACTTATAAATGCTTTGTACAACTCTTTGAGTTTCTCAGTGACAGAAGAAAACTCTCGACTTACACAGATCGAGAATACAATAGTCAATCAATTCTTAAATGTTTCAAAAGAATTTGCAAATTTCACGAATTTCTTCACTCAAAAAGTCAAAGTTCTTTCAACTTATGAGTCTTATGATCATGCTATTTGCATCAAAAAGAGTCGTATTGCTCTCTGAAATTCTTTGTACAATCTTTTCACAGTTGAACTCATTGCATAAAAGATGTATATCGAGAAACAGTTTTGAACAGACATGATATGATACTTCATCTCTTCAACTGAGATGCTTATGCTCTTTACATTTAAAAAAGATGAAACACTGCGATCATGCGTTGATTATTAAGAACTCAACGCAATTATTCTCAAGAATAAATGTTCTCTTTCATTAATCAATGAAGCTTTTGATCATTTTGCAGACATTAAGTGATTTATCAAGTGTGATGATCAAGTCTACTAAATGAATAAATGAGATCTATAAGAGTGATATGACAATGTGATATTCTAAACAGACACAGAATGAGTATATATTATGATAAAGTTAATTATTAAGAAGTTCTTGATAACTTGAGAAGATTGATCGACTATAGAGAGTTTGTCAAGCATTATCAAGTTGAGCACGACATAACTCATGATATATTAAGTTGAAGATATGATGTAGTCTAAATGATGTCTTGACAAAGTCATAGAGTTTCAGAGCTAACTCAGATCTGATCTTCAATTCAATCTTTGACTTTAGTCTCTGATTTAATCTCTATGAGTCAATTCATCATGACAATTGTCTTCTTTTTTAAGTGAGTTCATTCTCGATCTCAATAATTAATGTCTCTGTTTACTCTGATAAATGATGACGCGCACTCATTGATTTGCTTTAGAAGCTTTCAATAAAAATCTTCAAATCTCTGTAAGAAAACAAGAAAAAGAGAAACTTTCAATTGAATGACAATTCATCTTCAATTATAATGTGTATAGATGACATTATAGATAATATATGTGATGTGTAGTTGATGTAGATGATAGCAATGATGACATGTAGATAGCACATAAACATTGTTTATCTTTTAAGTAAATGATGTTGTTGAGATGATAAAGTGTAGACAAGAATGAATAATAATTGTTGATTTGTTTATCGCTTTTTCAATTTCTCTCAACTTCTTATTTTCTTCAACTTCATCTTTTTTCAATCATGATCATATTTTTATCATTGTGTAATTACTTTTGACAAACTTTGAGTATATTTGTATAGTAAGAGTAAGAGATTTAGATCATGAGTCGTAAATGTGCAGCGATGCTCAAAGAAAGTTGTAAAATGATGAAGTCAACTGATGATCGAGTCAAGATCATTACAAAAGTAAGTGATGTCATAACTTGAAGTTTCATGACTATTACTGCAATTAACAGTATCATAAATTTGTTCAAAAAACATTGATCAGATGTGATGATCATGATGCTGCTGATGTTGAATCACTCGTGATGATGCAGATATCATCAAATTCTGATTGAAAGCTCATTACTTCTACTATTCAAACTTTCAAGTACATCTCAACTATCGAAGAAGAAATTCGAAAGACAATGAAAAAAGAAATGATCATTGACGCTTCGTTGATAATCTTGTCGAACTCACAGACTTCGCGAAATCAAAGAATGATGATGAGATTTGCTTATTCAACTTCTTGATGTTGTTACTGATGCTTTTCAGCTGTCAATTGTGAGAATAAGCGAGAGAAGCGTTGCTGATTTCAAAACTCTAAATAAAGTGATTTGTATAAAGTGTGCTTAAGTTCTACACATCGAGAATAAAGCATCGCGATGTGACGTCGTTTTTCAAAGAAAGACAATGTACAAGAAGTGTGCTCGCTATGCAAGTAATGAGAGTTTCTATATCACAGTGAGTATACTTATCTGATACATTTGCTAAACACTCATGATTCAATGTTTAGATTTTTGACATCTGCATTTCAACTGTCAATGAATTCTTTTGTTTGCAGAATATTCATGATAGTGCAATTGAAAATAAAGAAGAGAACATTGCTCTGAAGATATTCACTGCTCATCAGAAAATTCTTTACAAAAAGTTGATAACAGTGACTCGTGTGAAGAATTGTCTTAAAAAGATTCACAAACTCAAACTTCTAAAGATTCAAAAGCTCATTCTCAAGAAAATGATGATTATTAATGACATTGTCAGAGAAATTCTGAATGTAAAGCGCTTTGCGATACATTCAATTTTGATTATATATCATTTTGTCAACATTTTTAATTGTTCTGATATATTTTAGCACAATCTGTTGTCTTTCAAATCTCTGTCTTCACGTCTTAATGTAAATCTGACAATGAGAAAGAAGAAGAAGTCTGCAATCTTGTTTCATGTGAAAGATGTTTGATGAAGTGATGATTGCATGATGTTTGTTGTGTCGTGATGATTGCACTCTCTTGTCGAGCGCGTTTGAGCATCTTTACGCTTTTTTTTTCTGTCTGTTGATTTACATATGTGATCATCTCATTAGAAAGCGAAACTATCATAATACAAGATAATCGAGTATAGAGTCATCATTTAGTCTACGATTATACGACTTTAAAAGAAATACATGAAAGATAGAATGAACTCTATAAATGATTGAAAGATCAAGATGATACGTCTGCTTGTTTATAAGTTCTTGTATATAAAAGAACTTTATCATTTTATTTGATAGCTTTTTGCTTAACTTCTTCTGCTTTAGGTTTTTTGCTGATAGCATGACTAAATCATTGACATTAAAGAACTTAAACTTATGTTTTTGATTATAGTACTTTGCCTGAGCATTGATCGCGTTTTGTCATCATTGCATCAACGTGTTTCACACGTCTTTCAGCATTTCAACGCGTTCTTTTGCTGCTGACACTTCTTCTTTCATAGCATTATTCTTGATGTGTATGTCAAAGATTGATTCATAGTCATACATGACTTTAAAGAAACTACAGCTCAACGAAGCGTGCTTCGTCTGATAATAAACGAACTCAACTATGAATAGAAGCGTAACTCAGTCATTTTACTTTTCAAAACAATACACTCTTAGATAATGTTTCAACATTTGATTCTGTCATTCTGTTTAATCATTTGTTTGCGAATGAAAAGTGATGCTTAATCGTCGTTTCATCTTGACATGATAGCAGATCTCTGATCAGAACGCATTGATAAATAAATTATCTTTATCAATAACTATATTACTTGAAATCTCATATCTTAAAGCAATCTTCTTGAAGAACAACTTTGCTAACTCTACGACAGTCATAGTTTTCTTCGTAGACAAATAATGCGTCATCTTCATGTAGCAATCGACTATCACAAGAATTGAATCATACACGACTTCTTTTTATTTACTAGACGACAGATTTATTATGAAATTCATAGTGATTTCTTTTCATGAATCTGTGAGTCGAGATAACAATCTCAACTCATCATATGATAGATGACATTTTATCTTTACTCTTTGACAAATATCACAAGTATCTATATACTCTTTGACATTCTTGATCATACTTTTTCAGTAATATTTGCAATCTAATAGCTCGTTGATCTTGTCAGCATCAAAATGTCTCGTTAACGAATTGTCATGATGACGTTTCAACAGCTCTTCTCTGACAGAAAGATTTTCTGAAACATACAATGATTTGTTATACTCTATCATTTCTTGACTATTCAATGTTCAAGCTTTGACATCATTCTTTCATATACTCGTCGTTTCGTCTGCTCTTAATCTCACAGCAAATTCATTTTCTTGCTGTAAGATCTTGATGAGCTTGACTACAAATTTACTACTGAAGTTGTATGTCATTTCATGAATTGTCAGTACTCTGACAATTGCACGTGAAATGAGTTGTTTGCAATCAATAGTTTCAGCAACAGAATTAAGCTGTTTCTCAGCTACATTGCGATCTTTATGAGTCAACATTTTGATGTCTGTGCTTCTTAAAGTTGTTGATTCGAATTGAGAGATTTTATCTTTTAAGAAATGTACTTCATCTAGATGTGTTTCTTGCACTGCTAAAGTCATGATTCTCAGCAGCATACTTCTGACATGCATTGCTGAACATGTACTCATGTTTTCACTGACACTGTGAACAGACATCTTCTCAACTTCGTTAATCACTCATGTACAGTAGATTTCATCTTGCGATCTGCTTTCAACATGTTTCGCTGAATATCTTCGTTCACTGACACTGTGAACGAACGTTTTCTCGACATCGTTAATCATTCATGTTTATCAATGAGTTTCATCTTGCAGTCTGCTCTCGACATGTTCTGCTGAATATCTGTTTATACTTATACTGTGAATGAACATCTTCTCGACATCGTTAATCATTTGTATACAGTATAGTTCTCTGATTGCTACAAATATAAAGCTATTTAAGCTTTCTATTCTAGTCAGCTTTCGCTGCAGAGTGAGCAGCAAATGATTCGCAAAGATGTTCTCATTTTTATAGTCAGATCATCTCAATGACACATTGATTGAGTTTGTCTTTTCTGATTTATGTGCTATTTCAAAGTTGCAGATCAACAATCTCATGACTCATTTGACTTGTCTTTTGTTTAACTTTCAAACGTTCATAAAACTTTTCAAATTATTATGATCAGTCAGAACTTCAACAATATGATAACTGTCTTTCACATAGTGTTATCAATGTTTAAACATTGCTACTATGACTAGAAACTTCTGATCATATGTTTCATAATTTCTTTCAACGTCTATCATCATTCTGAATCAGAATGCAATCAAATGTCACTGATCTTCGTCATCTGACTGAAACAAAATACTTTCGACTGCATAATTAAATGCATTGATCTCGATGTGTATATGTCGCTCTGAGTCAAAGTGTCTTAGAATAGATGCTCTCATAAAGACGTTGCGAAGCTGATTAAAAGCTTGTTTCGCTTCGCTCAATCATATGAATGAGCTCATTTTTACATCTTTTACACTATCTCTCAGCTGTTCTGTTAAAGACTCTGCTATCTGAAAGTAGTGATGTATAAAACGTTGATAGAAATTGATGAATCTCAGAAAAACTTGTATTTCTCAATACATCTTTGATCTAAGTCACGTTTTAATGATGTCTACTCTACTTAGATTTATCAAAACACTCTCTGTGAATACAACAAATTCTAGAAAGTTCACTTTAGTGATGAAGAATTCACACTTCTTTAAGCTAGCATATAGCTTGAACTTTCTTAATCTCTCGAGAATCTGCTTAACGTGATTTACGTGATCAGTCTTCTCTACGAAGAAGATTAGAATGTCATTCAGATAAATAACACAAAAGTCATTTAAAAGCTTTGTCAAGATCTTATTAATATAAGTCTGAAAGATGACAGACATGTTGATTAAATCAAATGACATGATTATATATTTGAAGTAATCGTAACGAGTATGAAATGTCGTTTTTCACTCGTCTTCACGTTGAATTCTGAGACGATGATAAACGTTCTTCAGATCTAATTTAGTGAACTGCTTGATTTTACTGAGTCTGTCTAGAGTTTCACTAATTAAAGACAGTGAATGACGATTTTTGACAATGATCTTATTAAGATCTCAATAGTTCATGCATAAATGAAGACTATCATTCTTTTTGAGAATGAATAAAATAGACGCGTTAATCAAGCTGACGAAGTGTTTAATTCATTCTTTCGCTAAGACATCGTCTAAATACTGTCTCAGAGTCGCTAACTCTGTGTTTGACAAATTATATAACAATTCATACGATGACTTTGCAGTGATTTTGATTGCATGATCGTGATCTTCATGCAAAGACAGTTTATCTGCACTTTCTGTCAAGAATACGTCTTCGTACTCTTTCAATTCAACGAATAAAGTCTGCGTTTCAAGCGCATTTGTGATACAACTCATCACGTTATTCATTGCTTTCACTTGATGTTCAACGATCAACTCTTCAACAACGTTGATCATGACAAGAGCATACACAGTAAACTCATCTTGTAGAGCTTTCACAAATACTTGTGCAAAGAACAACTCAAATGCGTGCTCATTCACGTTGAAACGTCATGTTCTTGCAATCATGTCTATTTAAATACGCTTGAATTGCATATTCAACATACTCAGAATCAAAGAAGATTCTTTCTTGTCAATAGCATAAAAGATACTTATATCTTCTTTCTCTATGCTTCAGCTATCTCTCAGTTAATAACACATCTTATAAACGTCATAACAATAGACACTCTGATCATTCATTCAGATAGATCTTGAAAGATTAACGTTCAGCAATGATATATTTTGCTTGATGATAAAACGTTGACTAATCACGTTCATCTTGACGTTGATATTTATATGAATCTTTGTTTCTGTCTTCTGATCTTTCTGAATTACATGCTCTTTATATATAAGAGTCTTTACGAAGAGAACTTCTTGTTTTTCTCTTGATGATTTGAAGCATTCATCAAGAGCTTGTCTTTTTTCGAAATCTTGAAATGACTCATATGTGACATTGAATCGATGAATACTCAATTTGCATCAGATTCTTTTGATCTATTCTTGATCTTTTCATCTTTACAATCAGTAGAGTAATGATTCTTTCGATTGCACATGTAGCACGTTATATTGAACAAATTCTTGCTATAACGTGACGAAGCATGTGAGCTTGTCTTTGATGAAGAATCAAGTCTGATTGATCAATGAGATTTCTTTTGCTTTGAATGAGTCTTCTTGTTGATTTTATCTTGATCATGCAAGTTCTTGTCTTGAAGTCATTTCGATGACAAGACGTATTCTTTTCGCAGATTTGTTTTCAATCGAGCGACAAGATTGATTAACGCATCTCATGTGATAGAAATTGACTGCACATTAGTAATAATCATGCGCAGCTCAAATCTTAACTTGATGAATAAATGAGTTCATTTATGCTCATCACTATACAATGAAAGTTGATGTTTCAAAGTGCTCAGATGAGCTGCAAACGTTCATATCATCTGATCTAAACGTTGCGATGCGTTCGCGTACTACTGAGTCACGTCTATGTTTCGATTCATTGAATTCTCAATTAGATTCAGAAGAAAGTTGATAAAATTGAATCACGTCTGCTGAGCTGCAAACATAGTTTCTTCATGATTGAATCAAAGTTTCTTTGATTCACTCTTCAGATAAATCATGCAGTACAAAATCTTTTTCTCATCACTTTCAAAATGTCAAGAGATATTTTGAAATGAGATTTCAACGTCACGAATTCACTCTCTATGTTCTCTTATGATTTTGTCATGATACTTCTTCAAAGACATTGAGAATCTTCGCTTTTGCAAGACGACTTCGTGATGACTTTGTTTTGTCATCGTCGACACTATGAAGATGATGCGTAGATCGTTCAAGTTCTTCGTGAGAGCTCAAGTGAAAGCTTGATGACTTTTCTTCGTCGTTTCAACGAATTGCAGAGTCTCAATCTTTGACAGAATAGCTGCTAACTTCTGTTTCTTTTGCAATTCATCACATTAAAGCATTGCTCATGTCAGCTGTTCATCAATATCAAGAGAGAGTTTATCTTCTACTTCTTCACTTTCTGATTTCATTATGCAATGTTCGTTTTCTGATATGATATCTCATGAGATCAAGATGTCATCGTTTCAACTCTGTTATGATTATATTGCTGTTATCATGCTTGAATATTAAATCATCATCTCTAAGAAGAGTTTGAAATAATTAGAACTGTGATGATCAAGTCTACTAGATGAATAGACGAGATCTATAAGAGTGATATGACAATGTGATATTCTAAGCAGACACAGAATGAGTATATATTATGATAGAGCTAATTATTAAGAAGCTCTCGATAACTCGAGAAAATCGATTGACTATAGAAAGTTTGTCAAGCATTGTCAAGTTGAGCACGACATAACTCATGACATATTAAGTCGAAGATATGACGTAGTCTAAACGATGCCTTGACAAAGTCATAGAGTTTCAGAGCTAACTCAGATCTGATCTTCGACTCAGTCTCTGACTTTAGTCTCTGATCTAATCTCTATGTGTCAATTCATCATGACAATTGTCTTCTCTTCTAAGTGAGTTCATTCTCGACCTCAAGAATTAATATCTTTGTTTACTATGATAAACAATGACGCGCACTCATGAGTTCGCTCTAGAAGCTCTCGATAAAAACCTTCAAATCTCTGTGAGAAAACAAGAAAAAGAGAAACTTTCGATCGAATGATGATTCGCCTTCAATTATAATGTGTATAGATGACATTATAGATAGTATATGTGATGTGTAGTTGATGTAGATGACAGCAATGATGACGTGTAAATAGCACATAGACATTGTTTATCTTTCAAGTAGATGATGTGATTAAGACGATAGAGTGTAGACAAGAGTGAATAATAATTGTTGATTTGTTTATCACTCTTTCAGTTTTTCTCAACTTCTCATTTTCTTCAACTTCATCTTTTTTCAATCATGATCATATCTTTATCATTGTGTGATTACTTTTGACAAACTTTGAGTATATCTGTATAGTAAGAGTAAGAGATCTAGATCATGAGTCGTGAACGCGCAGCGACGTTCAAAGAGAGTCGTAAGATGATGAAGTCGACTGATGCTTGAGTCAAGATCATTACGAAAGTAAGTGATGTCACAACTTGAGATTTCACGACTATTACTGCGACTAACAGTATCATAAGTTTGCTCAAAAGACATTGATCAGACGTGATGATCATGATGCTGCTGATGCTGAATCGCTTGTGATGATGCAGATGTTGTCAAATTCTGATCGAGAGTTCATCTCTTCTACTATTCAAACTTTCGAGTACATCTCAGCTATCGAAGAGAAAATTTAAGAGACGATGAGAGAAGAAATGATTGCTGACGCTTCGTCGACGATCTTATCGAATTCACAGACTTCGCGAAATCGAAGAATGATGATGAGATTCGCTTATCTCACTTCTTGATGTCGTTACTGATGCTTTTCAGCTGTCAATTGTGAGAATAAGCGAAAGAAGTGTTGCTGATTTCAAAATTCTAGATAGAATGATTTGTATAAAGTGTGCTTGAGTTCTACACATCGAGAATAGAGCATCGCTGTGTGACGTCGTCTTTCAAAGAAAGACAATGTACAAGAAGTGTGCTCGCTGTGCGAGTAATGAGAATTTCTGTATTGCAGTGAGTATACTTATATAATACGTCTGCTAAACGCTCATGATTCGATGTCTAGATTTTCGACATCTGCATTTCAACTGTCAATGAATTCTTTCGTCTGCAGAAAATTCATGATAGTGCGATTGAGAATGAAGAAGAGAATGTCGCTCTGAAGACATTCACTGCTCATCAGAAAATTCTTTACAAGAAGTTGATAACAGCGACTTGTGTGAAGAATCGTCTCAAGAAAGCTTACAAACTCGAGTCTCTAGAGATTCAAAAGCTCATTCTCAAAGAGATAATCATTGTCAATGACATTGTCAGAGAAATTCTGAATGTAAAGCGCTTTGTGATACATTCAATTTCAATTATATATTGTTTTGTCAGCGTTTCTAATTGTTCTGATATATTTTAGCACAATCTGTCGTCTTTCGAATCTCTGTCTTCACGTCTCAATGTAAATCTGACAATGAAAGAGAAGAAAAAGTCTGCAATCTTGCTTCGTGTGAGAGATGTTTGATGAAGTAATGATTGCGCTCTCTTGTCGAGCGCGTTTGAGCGTCTTTGCGCTTTTTTCTTCTGTCTGTTGATTTACATATGTGATCGTTTCATTAGAAGACGAAACTATCATAATACAGTGATTCTTCTTTTCTAATAATGAATTTATGCTTGAAAGTGAGTGATTATGCTTTTCGTTCATGTTTCAGCCTCGTTTTGAAAGCTTCAATAAGCTTCGAGACATCTTTTATATCTTCGCTCGATATTCATTGATCATATTCAATGAAATATTCTTTTCATTGTATCTTATAATATAAGATTTTCTTTCTTTTTCGCTTCTGTAGAATCTTTTCTATCTTTCATTCTTGCTCATCATCAATAAGCTCGAGTATGAAATAATCGAGTATAGAGTCATCGTTTAGTCTACGATTATACGACTCTAAAAGAAATACATGAAAGACAGAATAAACTCTATAGATGACTGAAAGATCAAGATAATACGTCTGCTTGTCTATGAATTTTTGTATACGAAAGAGCTTTATCATCTTATTTGATAGCTTCTTGCTCGACTTCTTCTGCTTCGGGTTTTTTGCTGATAGCATGACTAAATCGTCAACATTAAAGAACTTAGACTTATGTTTTCGATTATAGTACTTTGCCTGAGCATCGATCGCGTTTTGTCATCATTACATCAACGTGTTTCGCACGTCTTGCAGCATTTCAACGCGTTCTTTTGCTGCTGACACTTCTTCTTTCATAGCATCGTTCTCGATGTGTATGTCAAAGATTGACTTGTAGTCATACATAACTTTAAAGAAACTACAGCTCAACGAAGCGTGCTTCATCTGATGATAAACAAACTCGACTATGAGTAGAAGCGTAGCTCAGTCGTCTTGCTTTTCAAAACAATACACTCTTAGATAATGTTTCAACGTTTGATTCTGTCGTTCTGTCTGATCGTCTGTTTGCGAATGAAAAGTGATGCTTAGTCGTCGTTTCATCTTGACATGATAGCAGATCTCTGATCAGAACGCACTGATAAATAGACTATCTCTATCAATAACTATATCACTTGAAATCTCATATCTTAGAGCAATCTTCTCAAAGAACAACTCTGCTAACTTTACGACAGTCAGAGTTTTCTTCGTAGACAGATAACGCGTCATCTTCGTGTAATGATCGACTATCATGAGAATCGAGTCATACACGACTTTTTTTCATTTACTAGACGACAGATCTGTTATGAAATTCATAGTGATTTCTTTTCATGAATCTGTGAGTTGAAATAACGATCTCAACTCGTCATATGATAGATAACGTTTCATCTTTACTCTTTGACAAATGTCACAAGTATCTATATACTCTTTGACATTCTTGATCATACTTTTTCAGTAATATTTGCGATCTAATAGCTCGCTGATCTTGTCAGCATCAAAATGTCTTGCTAATGAATCATCATGATGACGTTTCAACAGCTCTTCTCTGACAGAAAGATCTTCTGAAACATACAACGATTCATTGTATTCTATCATTTCTTGACTATTCAATGTTCAAGCTTTGACGTCACTCTTTCATATACTTGTCGTTTCGTCTGCTTTTAGTCTCACAGCAAATTCATCTTCTTGCTGTAAGATCTTGATGAGCTCGACTATGAATTTACTACTGAAGTCGTATGTCGTTTCATGAATTGTCAATACTCTGACAATTGCACGTGAAACGAGTTGTTTGCAATCAACAGTTTCAGCAACAGAATTAAGCTGTTTCTCAGCTACGTTGCAATCTCTATGAGTCAACGTTTCAACGTCTGTGCTTCTTAAAGTTGTTGATTCGAGTTGAGAGATTCTATCTCTCGAGAAATGTACTTCATCTAGATGCGTTTCTCGCACTGTTAGAGTCATGATTCTCAGCAGCATACTTCTGACATGCACTGCTGAACACGTACTCATGTTTTCACTGACATTGTGAACAGACATCTTCTCGACTTCGTTAATCACTTGTGTACAGTAGATTTCATCTTGCGATCTGCTTTCGACATGTTTCGCTGAATATCTTTGTTCACTGACACTGTGAATGAATGTCTTCTCGACATCGTTAATCACTTGTGTTCATCAGTAAGTTTCATCTTGCAGTCTGCTTTCAACATGTTCTGCTGAATATCTGTTCATACTTATACTGTGAACGAACATCTTCTCGACATCGTTAATCACTCGTATACAGTATAGTTCTCTGATTGCTACGAATATAGAACTATTTAAGCTTTCTATTCTAGTCAGCTTTCGCTGCAGAGTGAGCAGCAAATGATTCGCAAAGATGTTCTCATTCTTATAGTCAGATTGTCTTGACGATGCATTGATCGAGTTTGTCTTTTCTGATCTATGTGCTATTTCAAAGTTGCAGATCGACAATCTCATGACTCATCTGACTTGTCTTTCGTTTAGCTCTCGAACATTCATAAAATTCTTCAGATTATTATAATCAGTCAGAACTTCGACAGTATGATAACTGTTTTTTACATAGTGTCGTCAGTGTTTAAACATCGCTACTATGACTAGAAGCTTCTGATCATGTGTCTCATAATTTCTTTCAACGTCTATCATCATTCTGAATCAGAATGCAATCAAATGTCATTGATCTTCGTCATCTGACTGAGACAAAATACTCGCGACTGCATAATCAAATGCGTTGATCTTGATGTGTATATGTCGCTCTGAGTCAAAATGCCTTAGTATAGAAGTTCTCATAAAGACGTCGCGAAGCTGATTAAAAGCTTGTTTCGCTTTGCTCGATCATATGAATGAGCTCGTTTTTACATCTTTTACACTATCTCTCAGCAATTCTGTTAAAGACTCTGCTATCTGAGAGTAGTGATGTATAAAACGTCGATAGAAATTGATGAACTTCAGAAAAACTTGTATTTCTTGATACGTCTTCGATCTAAATCACGTTTTTATGATGTCTATTCTACTTAGATTCATTGAAACGTTCTTTGTGAATACGACAAATTCTAGAAAGTTTACTTTAGTGATGAAGAATGCACACTTCTTCAAGCTAGCATATAGCTTGAACTTTCTTAGTCTCTTCAGAATCTGCTTCACGTGATCTACGTGATCAGTCTTCTTCACGAAGAAGATTAGAATGTCATTCAGATAGACAACACAAAAGTCGTCTAAAAGCTGTGTCAAGATCTTATTAATATAAGTCTGAAAGATGACAGATGCATTGATCAAATTAAACAACATGATCATATATTCGAAGTGATCGTAATGAATACGAAACATTGTCTTTCACTCATCTTCACATCAAATTCTAAGACGATAATAAACGTTCTTCAGATCTAACTTAATGAATTGCTTGACTCTATTGAGTCTGTCTAGAGTTTCACTAATTAGAGACAGCGAATGACGATTTTTGACAGTGATCTTATTCAGATCTCGATAGTTCATGCATAGATGAAAACTATCGTTCTTTTTGAGAACAAATAGAATAGACGCGTCAGTCAAACTGACGAAGTGCTTAATTTATTCTTTCGCTAAGACATCGTCTAAATATTGTCTTAGAGTCGCTAACTCTGTGTTCGACAGATTATACAACGATTCATACGATGACTCTGCAGTGATTTCGATTGCATGATCGTGATCTTCATGCAAAGGCAGTTTATCTGCACTTTCTGTCGAGAATACATCTTCGTACTCTTTCAATTCAACAAATAGAGTCTGCGTTTCGAGCGCATTTGTGATACGACTTGTTGCATTATTCATTGCTTTCACTTGATGTTCAACGATCAACTCTTCAACGACGTTGATCATGACAAAAGCATACACAGTAGACTCATCTTGTAGAACTTTCGCAAATGCTTGTGCGAAGAACAACTCAAATGCGTGCTCGTTCACGTCGAAACGTCATGTTCTCATGATCATGTCTATTTGAATACGCTCGAATTGCATACTCAACATACTCAGAATCAGAGAAGATTCTTTCTTGTCAATAGCATAGAAGATACTTATATCTTTTTTCTCTATGTTTCAGCTATCTCTCAGTCGATAACACATTTTATAGACGTCATAACAATAGACACTCTGACCGTTTATTCAGATAGATCTTGAGAGATTGACGTTCAGCAATGACATACTCTGCTTGATGACAAAACGTTGACTAATCACGTTCATCTTGACGTCGATATTTATGTGAATCTTCGTTTCTGTCTTCTGATCTTTCTGAATTACATGCTCTTTATATATAAGAATCTTTACGAAGAGAACTTCTTGTTTTTCCCTCGATGATTTGAAGCATTCGTCAAGAGCTTGCCTTTTCTCGAAATCTTGAGACGACTCATATGTGACATTGAATCGATGAATACTCGATTTGCATCAGATTCTTTTGACCTATTCTTGATCTTTTCGTCTCTACAATCAGTAAAGTAATGATTCTTTCGATTGCACATGTAGCACGTTATGTTGAACAAATTCTTGCTATAACATGACGAAGCGTGTAAGCTCGTCTTTGACGAAGAGTCGAATTTAGTTGATCGATGAGATTTCTTTCGCTTTGAATGAGTCTTCTTGTTGATTCTATCTCGATCATGCAAGTCTTCGTCTTGAAGTCGTTTCGACAACAAGACGTGTTCTTTTCGCAGATTTGTTTTCAATTGAGCGACAAGATTGATTAATGCATCTCGTGTGATAGAAATCGACTGCACATTAGTAATGATCACACGCAGCTCAGATCTCAACTTGATGAATAGATGAGCTCGCTTATGCTCATCACTATACAACAAAAGTTGATGTTTCAGAGTGCTCAGATGAGCTGCAAACGTTCATATCGTCTGATCTGAACGTTGCAATGCGTTCGCGTACTGCTGAGTCACGTCTATGTCTCGATTCATCGAATCTTCGATTAGATTCAGAAGAAAGTCGATAAAATCAAATCACGTCTGCTGAGCTGCAGACATAGTCTCTTCGTGATCGAATCAAAGTTTCTTTGATTCATTCTTCAGATAGATCATGCAGTACAAAATCTTTTTCTCATCACTTTCAAAATGTCAAGAGATATTTCAAAACGAGATTTCAATGTCGCGAATTCACTCTCTATGTTCTTTTATGATTTTGTCATGATACTTCTTCAAAGACATTGAGAGTCTTCGCTTCTGCGAAACAATCTCGTGATGACTTCGTTTTGTCATCGTCGACACTATGAAGACGATGCGTAGATCGTTTGAATTCTTCGTGAGAGCTCAAGTGAAGACTCGACGACTTTTCTTCGTCGTTTCAACGACTTGCAGAGTCTCAATCTCTGATCGAATAGCTGCTAGCTTCTGTTTCTTTCGCAGTTCATCGCGTTGAAGCATTGCTCATGTCAGTTGTTCATCAATATCAAGAGAGAGTTCATCTTCTGCTTCTTCACTTTCTGATTCAGTTATGCGACGTTCGTTTTCTGATATGATGTCTTGCAAGATCGAGACATCGTCGTTTTGACTCTGTTGCAATCGCGTTGCTGTTGTCATGCTTGAATATCAAATCATCACTTCTAAGAAGAGTTTGAAATAATTAGAACTGTGATGATCGAGTCTATCAGATGAACAGACGAGATCTATAAGAGTGATATGACAATGTGATATTCTAAGCAGGCACAGAATGAATATATATTATGATAGAGCTAATTATTAAGAAGCTCTCGATAACTCGAGAAAATCGATCGACTATAGAGAGTTTGTCAAGCATTGTCAAGTTGAGCACAACATAACTCATGACATATTAAGTCGAAGGTATGACGTAGTCTAAACAATGTCTTGACAGAGTCATAGAGTTTCAGAGCTAACTCAGATCTGACCTTCGACTCAGTCTCTGATTCTAGTCTCTGATCTAACTTCTATGTGTCAATTCATCATGACAGTGAGCGAGTAAATGAGCGAGTAGATGAGCGAGTAGATGAGCGAGTAGATGAACGAGTAAAGTGATGAGTATGTAGAGTGATGAGTAAAATGATGAGCATGTAGAATGACGAGTAGAGTGATGAGCATGTAGAATGACGAGTAGAATGATGAGCATGTAAATAGATGAGCATGTAGATAAATATTTTAGCTGAATTAGCTGAATTAGCTGAGTTAGTCAAATTTAGCTGAAGTTTAGCTGATTAGTCAGTTGTTAGCTGATTATTAGCTGAATCAAGCCGACTTTTTCAGATTCTGTCATCGAGCAAAAAGTTAGCTGTTGAACATTTTGTCGATGTATATATTTATACAAAAGAAAAGAGAAGAGTGAACAAAGTTGAAGTGAGTGAAGAATGTATGCATGAAGAGAAAGAAAGAGAGAAAGAGATGAAGAATAAACACAAGCTTTTTATCAACAAGATAAATATTTACGAATGAATGCTTGAAGCGTTTGTATGCGCAAACTATTGATGTGATTGATCAACAAAAAGATATAAAGCAGCGACTTTGACCAGATTACATGTAACGTAGCACACACACAGCGTCTAGACAGTGTCATAGTCATAGACTGCATGCACTTAATGAAGAAATAAAAATAAAAGAATGAATGCTTGAAAATCTTTAAGTGATGAAGATTTTATTCATGCATGCAATTTTCTATTCATTGATAATGAATTTAATTCTGTCATTTGAATGATAGAATAAACTGAAATTGAGTATTTTTAAATCAAGTATTTCATGAATACTATCATATTCTTCAACTCATCTCAAGAAATATCATTAAGTTCTACGAAATATTAAGTTATAAATTTAAGTCTCTGAAAACTAATAACTTTAATGTTACTACTGCTGACACTGCTAACTCTGCTTTGAATAGTTTATTCAAGACTATAAAGACTTGATAATAAATATTTATTGAACATTAACTTCATTTGAACTATAAATATATATTATATCTGTTTGAGCAAACTTGACAGCTCATGATGATTTCTAGAATTATATTTTGCCTCGAATATCATTCTGAGATGTCAAATATTCTCTTTATTAAAGTGACTGAGTTTATGAAGTAAGTGAGTGAGATGAAAGTGAGTTTCTAGTTGAATCTCAAGAAATGAAGCGAGAAACAGAAGAAGAAATCGTATATTTATTCTTCTGATCTTCATTTAATAATCAATAATAATGAGATTGCAATCTCTTTTATCACTTTTCATGCTTTCTCTTCGCTTATTAATCTTTGATTAAACTGACTCTTTTGAAATTAAAATAGTAAAATACATGTAAACTGAAAATTGTGCGAATGCTTTGATCTAAATAAACAGATTCTAGTCTGAGTGATAAATGACTTAACTAACGTCTGCAGTGCTAGTATCAAAGTACTTCAGTACTAAAGATAAGAAGTTTTGATATGTCAAAATCTTTAATCTCAAGTAAGAACTTTTAGCGTGAATAAACAAGAATAGAAACTTTAATCAATTTGTCATTAACTCGCTTAAGTTGATTACATAATGATTAGAGTTAAAATATGATCAAGACTGAAACTTTAATCAATTTGTAATCAACTTGCTTAAGTTGATTGTATAATAATTAGAACTAAAGTTTAGAGCAGAAATCAAAAATGAATCTATGATTGCATGTTAAAGACAACGAATTTACAATTGCATGTCAAAGACAACAAATCTACGATTGCATACTTGAGATAAACAAATCAATGATCAGAGAGTATATCAAGAGCGACTTAACGACGCATAATATGACAGCATGACTCTGTGTCATGCAGCAACTGCAGATAACGTAGAGAAATATTAAATCAATTGATTGCATGTCAAAGACAATGAATCAATGATTGCACATCAGAAGATATATCAAGAGCGACTTAATAATACATGATATGACAGCATGATCTCTGTGTCACGCAGCAGCAGCTGCAGATAAAGTAGAAAAATATTAAATCAATCAACTGAAGAAGTTGTTATTAATGTTGAGTCATCAACATTCTCTCTTCACTATAAACACAGATTGAAAAAGAATTAATTAAATATTGCATATCTGCAAGCAAATTCTACTAGTGTTTGAAGCTCAAGAAGATTAATTAGCAAGATATGATTTATCTTTCAACTTAACAATCATCAAAAGAACTGTTTATCTTCTTTCTTCTCAACTATCTACTATTGACATACTTGTTCTTCAATTGAATTACTACTATTTTAAACATGTAACGCATGTTAAAAAACTCTCACTAAAACATTCTGAACATCTCATGTATTTTTTTATCAACATTTGTTTTCTTGAGCGTTAAAGACTCACAACATCAAAGCTTTCATCAACGAAAGTTCTCATGCATTTTCTCAGAAGAATCTCATTCAAAATCTTTTACTACTTTCACTTTCATCATTTCTACAAAGCAAGCATGACACTGATTCATGTAAGCTCTGCGATCACGCTTTATCATCTGAGACACATCATCATTGATCAAAAGAAACTGATTATCTACTTGAAATCACTATTCAGTGATGAAGATTATTAAGCAACAATTCGATTGTTTAAAAATTAAATAATGCAAGTGCATAAGAAAGTTAAAGATCTGATATTCAACTTTGTAGAATTTCTTGATAGTGATTCTCTTTATTTATGAATGATAGCAGAGAAAGAGAGATGAGAGATGATTAACGCTGAGCATAAGTGAATTAAGCGTGATCGAAGAAATATAGCTGACGTCAGAAAGACAATGATAAGCAAATGAGAACAAAAGCTTTTAAACATTTGAATTTCAAAACAAGACTTGAAGATGAGTGTAATGAGTAAGATGCATGTCATCATCAACAGAGTTGAAAATAAACACTTGATGAAAGCGATGATGAAACAAGTGATATATCATTGAGCAGCTCAAGCAATCATCAGCAGAGAGCGAATCTCAGTCTCTTCATTTTCATAATCATTGAACTATGAAAAGTTAATTACTGAGCAGAAGAGACTGATATTAATCGAAGAACAGTTAAATAGAATGAGCTGAATGAGAATTAAATCTGAATTATTGAAAGAATGATCACGTAATATGAGTCTAAAGATCAATCATGTAGAAACAGTTATGAATTCATCAATTGTTTTGCAGTTCGCGTTCAAGAAAAGATCAAGAATGTCAGAGTATGAAAATCAGTGATGTGAGCATGATTTTTCATGTAAGCTCTTCAGAAGCTACATCAAAAAGCATGCATATGACATGTTAATTATTGAAATTATTTACATCAATTTCTTCACATTTATCACATGTATATCTTTTAATATCTTCATTTTCTTCAGTCTCAACAACATCAACATCATTCAAGATGACAGAATACAACTTGAAGAAACTCATTTTCATACTAAACATAGTTGTGAACAATGAGAAGATACTTCTTCAGTACAGTTTAGAGACAGAAATGAGTGAAACTGTAGTGAGCATTAAAAAAGTCATCATAGCTACTGCGATTGAAAGCATTAAATTGAAAATTCAAAGATTAAATTATTGAACGACAGAAAATTCATGAATGAATATTGTGAGCAAAGAATGCTCTTGTGTGCATATTTTAAGTGCATGAAAGCAAGCTCTTGACTATCTTGAATCATTATCGACAGCAGTCACTATGAAACTAGTAAGAAATTTTCATTATGAAATAAAGAATGAAAGAACTCATGTGTGTCAATCTCATCTTCAAACGCTTGATCAAAGATTGAGACTGATGACAGAACAATTAGCAGAAAGAATACTTCTTAATCAAGTTAAAACTATGTATGAGTATTGATTTCATTTAGAACATCTCAAGATTGATACTACTTCAATAAAATAATTTCATAAAGATAGCAAATTTTCTAATTTCATCAATTCACTTCAGTTATTTCAATTATGATCGATGATGACGATCGATGATGATAAACAATAGTAGAGTTGATACTTTCATGTTTCATAAGAAATTTCTAAAGAAGATGAAATATCAGAAATGAAAAAAAATGACTTAATTATTCTGCTCAACATCTTTGATTGAATCTTGAACAAGAATACATGATGCTTAATAATGAATGAACTGAATATGTACATGTGACATCATCAAGACAATTTAAAGATCACAAAGCATGATTGACTTTGAAATTCAATGTACATCATGCTGCAGCAAATAATAAGACAGAACATACTATACTATGTCGTCATCATAGCATTAAGATTGAATCACGAGATCAATCTTATTGCATTTTCATACTACATGAAATGTATGTTGAAGAATCACTTTGCAATCATAAAATTGTCACGGTTTTAGCATGTGTTACTCGGAAGGTGTTGGGAAAAGAGGTGTTAGGTCACTTAGGTGGTGTTGGACAATATTATAGGTGATGATAGGCGTGAGGTTATC
>JAABVA010002020.1_pt1 | contig 20711 bp, 26 predicted proteins | sample 5560331 | NCBI WGS metagenome assembly JAABVA01 (sample SAMN12812661, study PRJNA571458) | rock metagenome | isolation source: Antarctica rocks | place: Antarctica: Victoria Land, Mt New Zealand sud | collected 2016-01-07
GCGGCACGCCGATGCGTGCCTGCACCCGCACGTCGGACAGCTTGCGAACCTGCGACTTCCGCGTCACCGGCACCCGCGAGATGGCGATCGCGACGAGGACGAGAATCGCGATATAGACGATGAACGGCAGTTTCAGTGGCCACGGGGCGTAATCGGTGAGCAGGCCGCCGATCAGCGGGCCGGGCGCGATGCCGGACAGGTTCGCGGTCGCGGCGGATAGCGTCGCCTTCTGCCGGTCGGATCGACCGTCACGATTGGGATGTTGGGCGGGTCGTAACGCCCGGATGCCCTGCTGTGCAGGGAGAATGTGGCTCCGGTGAAGCCGCTGAGATCAGCGAGTTCACCGGACTGGTCCTTGACAGCCCCCTTGCGGACGCCTTGTTCCAGCCGCTGTCCTGAGGCAGCGGAGTCCGGGCGACGGGAGTACTGGAACCAGTTGCCGTTCCGCCGCCTCAGTCCTGCCCTCATTACAGCCTGCTCCGTTCGAAGAGTGACCGAACGAGGTGGGCGAGGAAAGGGCCAGGCTTGGATCGCGGCCTAGACACCGGGTGTATTCACGTGGTGTACTCACCTGGTGTCTACTCCGCAGGTGTTGCTGGGGCTGTTGAGTCGGGGGCCGCGGCACGGCTATGAGCTGAAGCGGGAGCATGATCTGCGGTTCGCGCAGGCCAAGCCGCTGCCGTACGGGCAGGTCTATGCGACGTTGGGCCGGCTGCTGCGCGACGGCCTGGTCGAGGAGGGTGCGCCCGAGGCCGGGGCTGGCCCGGATCGTCGGGTGTATGGGTTGACCGAGGCTGGTCGTGCCGCCCTTGATGCGTGGCTGGCCGAAGTTGAGCCGCCGGCCCCCTACGTCGCGAACCCGCTGTTGGCCAAGGTCGTGGTCGCGGTGCTGGCCGACCACCCGGCGCAGGGGTACCTGGCGGCGCAGCGCGAGGCGCACCTGCAGCGGATGAAGGAGCTGACAGCGGTAAAGGCAGCGCCGGGGGCGGCTTTGTCGGATGTGTTGACGGCGGACTGGGCGTTGTCGCACCTGGACGCGGATCTGCGCTGGGTGGAGATCACCGCCCAGCGTCTGGAAGCCCTGACGGCGGAGGTCCGATCCCGATGACGACAGTACTGACTGGCCGGGCGCTGGTGAAGGCCTACGACGGCACACCCGCGCTGCGCGGCCTGGACGTGGAGCTAGCCGAGGGTGAGGTGCTGGCGGTGACCGGTGCCAGCGGCAGCGGCAGCGGAAAGTCCACGCTGCTGCACTGCCTGGCTGGGATCGTTGTGCCCGACGCCGGTGAGGTGCAGTTCGGACAGGTCCGGGTCGACCGGGCCAGCGAACGGGACCGCTCGGCGCTGCGCCGCACCTCGTTCGGGGTGCTGTTCCAGTTCGGGCAGCTGGTCCCCGAGCTGACCGCGGTCGAGAACGTCGCGCTTCCGCTGCTGCTGGACCGGCGGCCGCGGGACGGGGCGCTGGCAGCGGCCCGGACCTGGCTGGAACGGCTCGGCGTCGCGGATCAGGCGGACAGCCGCCCGGGACAGATGTCGGGCGGGCAGACGCAGCGGGTCGCCGTCGCCCGCGCGTTGGTCAGCGAACCGCGGGTGGTGTTCGCCGACGAGCCGACCGGGGCGTTGGACTCCCTGGCCGGTGAGCAGGTGCTGGGTGAGCTGCTGCGGGTGGCCCGGGAGTCGGGCACTGCCGTTGTACTGGTCACGCATGAGGCGCGGGTCGCTGCCTACGCCGACCGGGAGATCGTGCTGCGCGACGGCCGGCTCGCGGTCGGGGCGTGCAGGTGAGCTGGCTCGCCGGCCGGCTGGCTCGCGGCAGTGGCCGCGCCGAGATCGTCCGCCTGGCTCTGGTCGCGCTCGGCGGGGCGCTGACCAGTGTGCTGCTGCTGTCCGCCGCGCTGGTCACCGCCATCGGGGGCGGCAACTGCCAGCAGGGCTGCACCCACGGGCAGCTGTACCGCACGGACCTGCTCGACCAGGCGGGCCTGCGTCCCGGGGTCGTGACCGCCCTGGTACTCATGGTCGTCCCGGTCCTGGTCTTCCTGGGCATGTGCGCGCGGATCTCGGCGGCCCAGCGGGACCGGCGGCTGGCCGCGATCCGGCTCGCCGGCGGCACTCCCGGCCAGGTGCGGCTGCTGGCCGCCGCGGACACCGCAGTACCGGCCGCTGTCGGAGCCCTGATCGGTCTGGTGGTGTTCGCCCTCGCCAAGGTGCTGCTGGAGCGGCACTACCTCGACGCGACGGACGCGTTCCTCCGGCGAGCCCTGGCCCACGTCCCGGCGGTCGCCGGCTCCTCCCCGGACGCGCTCGGCGCGGCGCCGGCCCGGGCACTTCCCACCAACGTGGCTATGCCGTTCGGGCGCAGCCTGCTGGTCGTGCTGCTGGTGCCCGCGCTCTGCGGCGCCAGCGCCGTGACAGCGCTGCGTCAGGTCCAGACGACGCCGCTAGGAGTCGCCCGGCGCTCTCGACCCGCGCCGCGTCCGGCCGGCTTCGGCGGCCTGGCGCTCGGGCTGGTGGTGCTCGCCTTCGCCCCGCAGTTCGGGCTGCTCAGCCTGCCCGCCATCGCCGTCGGCGCCGTCCTGGTCATCATCGCGCTGGCCTCGTGCGGCAGCTGGCTGGCCGCCCGCACCGGCGCGATCGCCGCCCGCAAGACCGGCCGGCCCGCGCTGCTACTGGCCGCCCGGCGGCTGCAGGCCGACCCGCACGCGCAGGGCCGGGCCCTGTCCGGCGTCGTCCTGGCCGTGCTCGTCGCCTGCGGCGCGAACGTCCTTCGATCCGCCATCCTCATTCAGCAAGGCGCCCAAGCCGGCTCCTACCGCACCGCCTACGCCCTGGTCGACCTGGCACTGTTTGTCGCGGTCGTGGTAGCCGCCGCCGGACTGCTCGTCGCGTCCTGCGAAGCGGTCCTGGAACGCCGGCGGACCCTAGCCAACCTCTGGGCGGCCGGCGTACCGCTACCGACCCTGCGCCGCGCAGTCGTTCTGCAGTCCCTGCTGCCCGCCACCCCGGCCCTGCTGCTCGCGGCGGCCGCCGGCACACTCACCGGGCAGCTGTTCGCCGGCGCCGTCAGCGGGTTCACCGTCCCGTGGCTCCGGCTCCTCGCGATCCTGGCCATCGGCCTGGTCGCTGTGTCGCTGTCAGCGCTGCTGAGCCTGCCGCTCCTGCGCCGCAGCACACGACCCGAAGAACTCAGGCAGACATGACCACCACCGTGCACCTGCCCCGCAACGTCGAGGGCAGGCAGCTGCCAGCGCTGCGACAGGAGCTGTTCGCCCACCTGCGACGCGACCCGAACCTGATCGTTGACGGCAGCAACGTCGACACGCTCTCGCCGGCCGGGCAAGCGCTGTTGCTGCACACCGCCCACACAGCCCGGCGCCGGGGCGGGAAGCTGCATCTCCAACAGCCCTCACCAGCAATGACCGCCGAGCTCCGGACCACCGGCCTGAGCTACTCGCTCACCCAAGCCCTGTCCAGCCCGGCAACGACATCCGCGGCGAGCAACTCCTCGGCAATTCATCACCCAGCTGCAACGAGCAGGTCCTGCAAAACCAGCGAGCCGCTCCCGTGACCCCACCAGGTGCCGTCCCACTCGCGGTCGCTGCAAGCAACGAGCGCGCCGTTGCGCTCTATGAGTCGCTGGGGTTCACAATCCTTGGCACCGTTCCCGGCGGCTTCCGCTACCCGCAGGAGGGCCCAGTCGGACTGTACGTGATGTTCCGTCCGGTCTTACGGTGCCGCGGGACCAAGAGCGGCACCTATCTCCTTCGCTTCCGGAACAGATAGACTTCACGGCGGTCACGGTCGCTCTTGGACATCGTCCTGCTGTGCGAGTGAAAGTCTGCGGAACGCAGGTCGAAGGGGTCTTTCGCCAGAGGCGTCCCCCAGAGCAGCGCGATGCCAGGCAGAAGCGGCGCAAGTACCCAGGCCCCCCGGCCCACGAGCGCGACCATGCCGACGACCATGACGGCGGATGCCAGGATCGACATGAGTACGTCACGCCGTCGCCAGGAGCGACACCAAGTCAGAACGAAGTGCCACATGGCTGCCTCCTGGTACGGGACACTAGCGCCGGCTACAGCTCCGGTTGGGCCAACTCGCGCCATGACACGGTGGGGCCAGTTGACCTTGACAGAGCCACGACCTGGGCTGCTGGTGCGGTGGGCAGCCGCAGGCTCTGGTCTTGGGCGGCGGCTTCCCGCCAGGCGCGTACGTGCGCCGCCAGCGCGTCCCGGTCGTACAGGTAGCTCAGGCAGTCCCGACCGTGACGGCGATGTAAGGCTCATCGCCGCGGCCGCCGCTGGCGTGGCGTGCACGATGCGGCCAGGAGCAAGGTGCGCGTTCTGAGCCGGGACAGCGACCTGCGCATTTCCGAGGCGCGAGGCTGATGGCGCAGGTTTGGTGCCCGTCCACCAGACCGGCGGCGCTCGTAGAGGTCGTCCCAGTAGTTGGCAAGCGGGACAGGTTCAAGTTGAGGCTGGGTTGTGCCTACTGTTCACACGATGGTGCCGTCGTTGGTCTTGCTGCCCAGCCCGCTGCTGGGGCCGTCGGTGTGGCGCCCAGTCGCCCGGGTCCTTGCCGACCTGGGCTGGCACACCGTGATCGGCACGGTGCCCGAGCCGGTGCTGAGGGGTGAGGACGTCCTCGACGCCTTCCTCGCGGCACTGCCCGTAGACCGGGATGTCGTCCTGGTAGCGCACAGCAACGCCGGTGCGTACGTCCCCGAACTGGCGGTGCGGCGGCCGGTTGTGGCCGCGGTGTTCGTCGACGCGGTTCTCCCGCCCCGCAACGGTCGGGTCCCGCTCGCACCCCCGGCGTTCCTGGAGGTGCTGCGCGAGAAGGCCGATGACGACGGTCTGCTCCCACCGTGGACGAGTTGGTGGGATGAGGTCGAGGTGGCGGCCCTGTTCCCCAACGCCCAGAGCCGCGCCGCCGTGGAGCAGGAGCAGCAGCGCCTCCCGCTGTCTTACTTCACGCAAGCACTGGCCGTCCCGCCAGGCTGGGACAAGCTGCCCGGGGCCTACGTGGCCTTCGGCGACACCTACGCCGCTGATCGGGACGCCGCCGCGCAGCGCGGGTGGCCGGTGCGGACGCTGCCGGCCGGTCACCTTCGCCAGCTGCACGACCCCGACCAAGTCGCCGACACGCTCCTTGCCTTGCTCGGCCAAGTCGTCCCGGGCTAGGTGACGCAGGGCCAGGACTCGACCGATCTTGGAGCAATGATCGATCGTCAAGCGGGACGACCTGACGCGGAGTCGTCAGTGTCGCCCTGCACCCGAGCGTGCAGGTGCATGTCGTGCCAGCCGTCCTGGTGCAGAGCTTGCTGCCGCTTGGTCCCCTCCAGCACGTAGCCCGCCTTGATCGCCCCCGGCAGGACCCGGTGTTTCGGGTCGAGTGCGCCAGTTCGATCCGGTGCAGACCGACGTCGACGAACAGCCAGGTGCTCATGGCCCGCAGGGCGCGTGGCGCGACGCCCCGTCCCCGCGCCGCCGGCAGCACCCGGTACGCGACCTCGCCCACGCCCTCGGCCAGGTCCAGAGCGCGCAGGCTCATGCGGGCGAGCAGCCCTTGGTCGTCGCACACCGCCCAGCCAGCGCCGGTCTCGGCTGCCCACCGCTCAGGCCAGGTCGCGACCCACTGTTCGGCTTCATAGTCACTCATGGTGCGTACGTGCCACTGCTGGATAGCCGGGTCCTGGTAGACCCGCACGACAGCCGGCGCGTCGACGGACCGCCACGGCCGCAGAATCAGCTCGTCGATGAACAGCTCAGGCTGAACTTGGTCGCCCAACCGCCCGGCGGGCACAACCGGGGCGACGAGGTCCGGCACGACGACCATTTTGCCCGGTGCGCAGTGAGCTGTCCGGTTGCCGAACGACCAGCGGCACACGACGGACCTGCCGGCGGCGAGCAGTCCGTTGACGCCTGGAGGTCGTGACCTGTCTCGGTGGTGCGCCTGCTTCCTGGGGGGCGAGCGGTCAGTGAAGCGTCGGCTCGGCGGCAAGGACATCGCGCGCGCTGCGTGGCGTACGGCGCAGGAGTTCACCGAGCAGGGGGTCGACGCCGGCGAAGAAGCCCCCGTGGGCGGCCTGGTACATGCCCAGCGTGAAGCGGGCCACGAACTCCGGCTGCCCGCCGGCGATCTGCCCGGCTACCCACTGCTCGGGGTCCATCACGACGCGCTGGACCTCTCGTCCGGTCAGGTCGGAGGCGATGCCGGCGATCTCCTTGAAGGTGGGTGCCGTGCCCGCGGTGAGCGTCACCGGGCCGTCGTAGCCGCCGTCGGAGGCCAGGACGACGGCGGCGGCCTCGGCGGCGTCCTCGCGTGCTGTCCACGACACGCCCCCGTCGGCCGGCACCGTGATGCGGCCGGTCTGGCGCCACGGGCCGGTCAGCCAGGTCAGGCTGTGGGCGTAGAAGCCGTTGCGCAGGGAGGTCCAGGCCGTGCCGGACGCGGCGAGCAGCTGCTCGGTCGCGGCGTGAGTGCGCCCGGGTCCGAACGGGGTGTCCGGCGCGGCGCCCTGATGGCTGGTGTAGAGGATGCGCCCGACTCCAGCGGCGACGGCCGCGTCGATCGCGCTGCGGTGCAGGCCGACGGCGTCAGCGCCCGGGTCGTTGGAGGAGACCAGCAGCAGCTGGTCGGCGCCGTCGAAGGCGGCCGGCAGGCAGGCCGGGTCGGCGTAGTCGCCCTGCCGGACCTCAATCCCCCGCTCGGCGAACCGCTGGGCCTTCGCCGTGTCGCGCACGGCCACGGCGATCTGGCTGGCCGGGACGCGGCCGAGCAGGTGCTCGACGGTCGCTCCGTTCAGCGCCCCGGTCGCCCCGGTGATCACGATCATGGCTTCTCCTCGCTTTCGCTGGTATCGTCGAGACGATAACACCGGTAACACGGCGGTAGCACTGCTGCGTTATCGTCGGCCGGTGAGCAGGGCGACCAGCACCCGCAGCGACATCCGCTCGCGGATCGTCGATGTCGCCGCCCACCTACTGCGGGAGCATGGCCCGGCGGCGGTAACCACCCGCGGGGTGGCCGAGGCGGCCGGCGTACAGGCGCCCGCGATCTACCGCCTGTTCGGGGACAAGGACGGGCTGCTGGACGCCGTCGCCGAGCACGTGATGGCCACGTATGTGTCGGCCAAGAAGGCAGTCGTGGAGGCGGCCTCTGCACACGACGTCGACCCGCTGGAGGACTTGCGCGCCGGGTGGGACACCCAGATCGACTTCGGCGTGGCCAACCCGACCCTGTTCCGCCTGTTGAGCGACCCGGACCGAGTGCTGCCCTCACCCGCGGCACAAGCAGGCAGGCTCGTCCTGGAATCCCGGATCCACCGGGTCGCCGCGGCCGGGCGGCTGCGCGTCGGTGAGCGGCGCGCCGTCGACCTCATCCAGGCCGCCGGGATCGGAACCATCCAGACGCTGCTGTCCACACCGGCCGAGCAACGAGACACCGGCCTCGCCCAGAGCATGTACGACGCTGTCCTGCGGCAGATCCTGACCCACGCACCAGACCCCGCTCAGGACCGGGCAACGGCTGCTGCGGTCGCCCTCCGGGCGGTCGCGCGCCAACTCGACGTGCTCAGCGACGCCGAACAGCGGCTCCTGACCGAATGGCTCGACCGAGCCATCGACGCATCGCCCCACTAGCCAACGGCCAGCCGATGCAGTGCCGCAAGGATGCAGCGGTAGCGGCACTTCTCCGCCCCGGCATGAGTCAGGCCAAGATCCCGCGTACGGCCAGCAGCGGTGGCAGAAGCACCGGGTCGCCCTCGGCGACGATGCCGCCGTCCGGAACCACTGCCCCGGTCAGCCAGCGCCACCCGCCCTCGTCGTTGAACGTGACGCGCAGGTCGGCGTCTGGCGCGTCTGCTTGATCGAGCGCCCAGCGTCCGTCGCCGTCCGAGCGGATCGACCACCGTCCTCCCTGCGACAGATCGAGCGCCAGCGTTGTGCCTAGTGGTGCGAGCACCCGGTACTGGTGCGGTACGGCACACACGAAGGTCTGCAGGATCAGCGGCAGGTACTTGTCGCAGTACGGCCCAATCTTCCCTACCGCCTGCCGCATCTGCTGCTGGTGAACCCAGCGCTCGGTCAGGTCCTGGGCGATGTCGAACCACTGCGGCACGGGTGCGTCGCTGGCCCACGTCACCCAGCCGTCGCTCATCGGGTCGATGGACGCGTAGTAGGCGTCCATCTGATCCCCGGCCCACTGCAGAAGTCCTACCACCACTGGGCGACTCAACTGCTGGGTGCCGTCGATCCAGCGCTGGTTCTTGACCGCGAGCGCGTCCACGAAGGTGGCGTGGTCGCGCACGTCGCGGCGACCACTTCGGTCCCCGTCCCGCCCGCGCGACAGCCAGCCCAAGTCGTCGTCCAGCAGATGCAGCGCCAGATCCTTGACGCTCCATCCCGGCGCGGTCGACGCTTGATGCCACTCGGCATCATTGAGGCCCGCGATGAAGTCGAGCAGGTCGGCCCGTTCCTCCGTAAGCGCTGAAAGCGCATCGAGCGGGGTGCTCCGCCACAAGTCCATGCACTCGATCATGCCGTGCAGCCGCTCAGCTCCACTGCGAAGAAGGGCGGCTACCGCCCACCGGCCGGCCTAAGCAAAGAAGGCTGGCTCTGGACGGTGGTCGAACTGCATCTGAGCGGGCTCCAGGTGCAGCCCTCGAGAAACTACTCCTGTGAGGAGCATCGGCTATGACTGGTGCCTGTTCCGCCCGAGGGTTGCCCAGGCGAGTCGGCCTCATGCTCGAAGTACGTTGCTAGCGCCGGCTCGAACTTGCCCCGGCTCGTGCTAGTCGCAGCAGTGACGCCGCACCGGCAAGGCCGAACCCCGTCGCTGCGACATAGGCCAGCATGTGGCCACTTCGGATCGCTTCGACCAGCCAGGAAAGCGCGGCCAAGCACCAGAGCGCTGCGAGAGCGCATTCACTGCGACTGGACGGCGCAGAGCCACTTGGTGACACGACCTGATCATCCTTGTAATGACGGTTGCCGTCCAGCGACAAGCGCTGCCCCTCACTACCGCTCCGGCCGTGTCAACAGGTGCCCAAGGTCCGCCGACGGGTGCTGCCCCGACTGGCGCGAAGCATCGGCCTGGAGCACTCGTCAGCCCACACAGCCTGCGCCGGGCCTTCTGCACCGCCGGCCTGATCTCCGGCGTGCCGCTGCGGGACATGCAGTACGCGATGCGGCACGCCGACTCCCGCACACCCTGCACTACGACATGTTCCGAGCCAACCGCGACCGTCACGCAGGGCACCCAGTCGCGGCCGGCCTGGCCGGCAGGGCAGTCGGCTAACGGAGCGGGCTATCCGGCGCTACTCGCAGTGCCCGTGAGCTGGCTCGCACTGCCCGCGGCGCGGGGTTCGGTTCAGGGGTTACCCGGTCGAGACTACGACGAGCGGGTTGAGCGTGATGGCGTCACCCACGAACGCCGGATCGCCCAAGTCTGTGAGCACGCTAACGCCTGCTCTAAGCGCGTTAAGCGGCACCTACTTCCCGTCGTGCTCCTGCAACCACGAAACCGAGCCAGGCTGCACATAGTCCGGCTCCTCCAACTGCCAGCCACCGCTCGGGAACGGGTCGCGGGTCGCCGGGTTCAGGGCTGGGGACGGCGTTAGGTATGTATGCCCACGCCGCACCAAGAGCGGATACGCAAGGCGGTCAAGAAGCGGTGTGCCGACGAGCAGCCGCAGCCACAGGGGTGCAGCCTGCGCGTCAAAGCGGGCCCCGTAGCCCGTTGGCAGCACGTTCCATCCCTCCAACTTCACGTCCCGAGCCTGGCACGGTGGGTGAGACGTGACCAGCGGATAAGTAGTCGGCTCTCGCCGGTTGGGGATCTACACCTACTTGCTAGGGCAGGCCGGGTGCTGCCAAGGAGTCGATGCCTGCCGCAACCTCAGCGAACTCCGCATCTGACAGCGCAAGCACTCCTGCGGCAGGCCCGGTCCAGTCCTGGACCAAGTGCCGGAACCCGTCCCGCGGGTCGTCGCTGAACCCGGGTACGCGCCGTTCAAGCCCCGCCAACGCAAGTATTCCTGATGCAGGAAAGAGGCAGCACTACAGCCGTAGAGCACGATGCCTAGCGCGCCCCGAACATGGGTCTGGATGTACTGCCGGTCACGACTCCAGGTAGCGCGAGCGAGGGGACCGTCCGACCCCTTGCCGACGACCGGCTCTGCCATTCGGTACCCGAGCGGCGTCAGCACCGGAGCGAGCAGGGGCGCCCCTTCCAGAAGCCGGTCCAGCGGGGTCTCCTCCACGCGCTGATGATGCCTCGGCCCGCCTCAACGCGCTCGGCCCACAGGCCAGCGGCGAGCCGGTTCATGCCGGAACGGCAACTACCCACCCTGGCCGGGTGCCGCGAGCGGTGTAGGAGCATCTCCTGCTCTCGCGGGAGCGGTCGGACGCCGAGGAGGTCGCGCGCCTGGGCAGCGGCAGGGGCTCAGACCGGCTGAGCTTCCTTGAGCTGAACCTAGCGTTGGAGGTCCTTGATCATGAATTGCCTGGGTGGAATTGCGGATCGAGCTCAATCTCGAGTTCGCCCCGCCCTAAAGCCTGATCGCCACCTGGCCGGTGAGCCCTACGGCATCCTCATTCGCCTTCCCACGGAGGTGTAGTTCGCCTTGCAGGCGGTCGCGCGCCAGCTCGACGTGCTGAGCAACGCCGAACAGCGGTTCCTGACCGAGTGGCTCGACCGAGCCATCGACGCATCGCCCGCTAGCAACGGCCAGCGGATGCAGTGCCGCAAGCGTGCAGCGGTAGAGGCACCTACTTTGCCGTGCCGTTGTAGGTCACCTTTTTAGCAACACCGCAAGTTGCATCACGACGTCGTCGGCTTCCTTGGCCGTACCAGCGACGAGCACGAAGTAGCGTTCGACTATGACGATCCAGACCTTGCCGCCCGCACGACGTGTCACTTCGAGGGCCTGAACACCAGCGAGTTCTGTTCGCCTGGTCGGTCCCTGGGTCTTGCCACTGTGTTCAGCACCGGCCAGATAATCTCGGGCGTCCTTGGCTGAGATTCTCCGGCTGTTGTCTTTGATGGACAGCACGCCAAGGTAGAAGCCGCGCCTGTTCATCGACCGTACAAGCGAACCTGCAGTCGCGGGGTCCTTCGCGAACGCGGCTTCTGCCGTCGGGTTCCGCGCGAATTCTTAGCCGCCCGTGATTTTGCCCAAGATGGCGAGCGGTGACAGGGGAGGCGCGCTAGGACTAGCCGTGGTCGCGACGGCCTTCGGCACGTCGGAAGAGGGCGGGCCATTGAACTGGTTTGCGCAACCACCCGCCAGCAAGGCCGCACAGGCTCCGCCGACAATCAGGACCCGTTGCATCTGCATCAGCCACCGTAGCGGCTACGCCACTGGACTCCTGGTGCTGAGTAGGCAGTGAGTAAACTTCCCGAGTGCCTGCCGCGCGGTTCTACAACCCACCCCCCAACTGGCCACCACCGCCAGATGGTTGGCAGCCGCCGGACGGTTGGGAACCGAACTTCGCCTGGGGACCGGCACCTGAGGGCTGTCGTCTGTTCGAGCGGGTTAACCCGCATCCGTTCCTCTGGAGTTGGGCGATAGCCCTGGGTCTGTTCGCCGTAGTCATTGCGGCCTTCGCGGCGACCGTTGGCATAAACGCCTTCCGATCCGGCGAAATCTTCACCAGGGTGGCGTTCCTCCCGGCGCTCGCTACCGGGTTGCTCATGCGCACCCGGCAGGTCCGATGGCCTCTCTGGAAGACCGGGGCAGTCGTCCTACTGATGGCCGGTGCCGCGTCCTTGATCGGCATCCTCGGCTCCAGCTCCGACTGAGCGGGTCGACACCCACTCCACGCTCGGAAGCCCAAAACTACAACCTCATGAAGTATCAGGAGCAACGGCTACGGAGAGGCAAGGCCGGCGCTTACCAGCCGGCCCGAGCAAAGAAGGCCGGTTCTCGCAGCAGCGAAGAACGCCTGCTCTCAGCGCAACAAGCGGAACCTACTTCCCGTCGTGCTCCTGCAACCACGAAACCGAGCCAGGCTGCACATAGTCCGGCGCCTCCAACTGCCAGCCACCGCTCGGGAACGGGTCGCGGTCAGCCGAGTTCAGGGCTGGGAACGGCGTTAGGTATGCATGCCCACGCCGCACCAAGAGCGGATACGCAAAGCGGTCGAGAAACGGTGTGCCGACAAGCAGCCGCAGCCACAGGGTTGCAGCCTGCGCGTCAAAGCGGGCCCCGTAGCCCCTTGGCAGCACGTTCCATCCCTCCAACTTCACGTCCCGAGCCTGGCACGGTGGGTGAGATGTGACCAGCGGGTAACGCCGGATACTGCTCACGGCGGGGCGAGTACCTCTGACACGGGGGGCAGTTGACCTTGACAGGGCCACCGCGCGACTCCCCGGAGCACGACGCTGACGGCCCGGGTGGCTACGAGCCTGGGTCCGGACCGGAGTCGGTGGGCACCGGACCGGGCATGTGGGTTGGCTGATCGGTGGGGTTTATCTGCTGGCGGCACCAGGCTTGGAAGGACTCCAGGGTGCTGTGGCCGACCAGGGTCAAGGCGCGGGTGGTGAGCCGGTAGGTGTTGGGTCGTCCGGTGGCGACCTGGTCGGTGCGTTGGGTCAGTAGGCCGCGGGCGACGAGCCGGTCCAGCACGCTGGTGCTGTCGGCGCCGCGTCGTTCGTCGACGTCGCGGCGGGTCGCCTCCCCCAGGTGCCCGACGATGACTAAGGTCATCACGGCCTCGGTGGTCAGGGTCGGGACGGTCTCCAGCGCCCGAAGGCGTTGGACAGGCTCGGCGGCGTAGCCGAGCACTGTGAGCTCGATGGTGACGCCGTCATCGACCGCTGCGACCCCGACCGCAGCGAGCCGGTCGGCCAGCTGGGCCACCGCGGCGCGCACGGCGGTAGCTTCGACCTGCAGCGCGGCCGCGGCGCCAGCGAGCTCAACGCGCCCGGTGGTGATCAGGATTGCTGCGACCGTGGACTGGAACCGTTCCGACGGTGCGGCCGGGGCTGCGGTGGGCAGCAGCGCGAGCGAGGTGACTAGGTCAAGTCCGAGGGCCCGGCGGAGCTTGTCGTAATTCGGTAGCGACGGGCTGCGCCGGCCGTTCTCCACCTCGTTTACCACTGTGCGGGACACCCCACTGGCGCGGGCCAACCGGGACTGCGACCAGCCCAGCTGCTCCCGGCGGGCGCGCACCGACCCCGCCAACTCCCCAGCCGAGCCCGGACCCCGCTCCCCCGGCCGGGTTGTCTTCGAACTGTCGAACTTACAGAGTCCGGCAACTAGGAGGAGTAAATGCGCATCGTGGCGGTCGCCGGTCAGAAGGGCGGTGTCGGTAAGACGACGACGGCGATGTCGCTCGCAGCAGTGTCTGCTGAAGCCAGCCGCGTTCTGCTTGTTGATGTTGACCCGCAAGGTTCGGCTACATGGTGGCCGAGCGGGCGGGGGATCGGCTGCCCTTCGACTTCACTAGCGATACGGACCCGGCGCATCTTTCACGGTTGCGGGAGCTCGCTGAGTACGACGTCGTGCTCGTTGACACGCCTGGCTCTCTAGAAGGACATGACGTCCTGACGGCGGTCTTGAGCGCCAGTGACTTCGTAATCCTGCCTACTGAGCCGGCGGCACTCGCGGTCATGCCTCTTCTGCGCAGTGTTCGTGACGTTGTAGATCCTCACGGCGTCCCGTACCGAGTCTTGCTCAACCTTGTCGACCCCCGAAGCAGTACCGAGATAGACGAGGCCAGGCAGTTGCTGAACACCGCTGGTGTGCCCACTTTTACAACGGCGGTGCGCGAGTACAAGGCCCACAAGAGAGCGCCGCTCGATGGGCTCGTCGTTACGCAGTACTCCGGCCGGGATCGCTACGCCGGCAAAGCTGTCGATGACTATCGCAGGGTTGCACTCGAGCTGCTTGCGGAGTGGAGCGGCAGCACGCGTCGCGCAGTCACTCTCGCTGGCGGCCGGTGATGGCGAGGACAAGTCTCGCGGCGCTACTTCCGCCCGTGAGCCCCGCGGATGATGTTGAGCTCGTCCCGGAGACCGTCGACGCCCCGGTCACGGCTGATGGTCCGGTGCGCGGGGTAATTCAGGCGCCGAGGACGGGAGAGGTTCGCCAGCCAGCCAACCCCGAACCAGGGCCGCGCTATCTGCAGCTGGAACGCAAAGAGGCTCGCATCCGGCTCGACCAAGCAGACGCCCTCGCCCACATGACGCGACGACTGAACCGGGCCCGTAGCGGCGGGGGAGAGCGAATAACCGACAACACCCTGATTCGGGTCGCTGTCGACAGTCTGCTTGCCCAATCAGGCCGCTTAGTGGGAACTACCGAAGAGGAACTCCGTCAGTCACTGAGCCTGTAAGTAGCTGGGGATCCAGCCATGCTGCCCGCGAGGTCACAGATCAACTTGGCACCGGCAGGTGTGCCGCAGGTTCGCTCGAGCTGCTCGGCTACTTGATTTTCTACGTTGGCCGTGCAGGGCCTGGCGTACCAGGCCGACGACCGGAACGCGCCGCCGTCCTGTCAACCCTGGCCCCGCGGATGGCCAGCGGGACGGTATCCGCGGGACACTGGGTTAGCGGGATGTGGTCTGGGTTGCCGGCCGCCTACCGGGCGTGCTGTCGGTCCGGGGCAGGTCGTAGTGGGCGGAAGACGTCCCGCAGGGTCTGGGCGAGCAGCTCGGGCTCGGCCACGGCGGGGAAGTGGCCGCCGCGGTTGTGTTCCGCCCAGGCCGTGACGTGGAAGTAGCGTTCGGCGAGCTCTCGGGGCGGTTTGGGGAAAGGCACCCGTTCACCACCGAAGATGCTGACGGCGGTCGGCACAGCAGACGGGTCGCCGGCCGGCAGCGCGCTGTCGGGGCGGTGCCGATACGCCCAGTACGGCAGCAGCGAGGTGGTGATCGACCGGGTCGTCCAGTAAAGCGTCAGGGTTCCGAGTAGCAGGTCCCGGTCAAAGGCTGGTCCTCCGCGCTTGTCGGTGCTGCTCCAGGCCTGGACCTTCTCCCCGATCCAGGCGGCGAGCCCGGCCGGGGAGTCCTGCAGCGCCGCACCCAGGGTTGCCGGCCGGGTGGCGTGCTGGTGGGCGTAGCCGCCTTCCTCCGCGGTCCACGCTGCGACCTGGTCGAAGTGCTCGGCCTCGGCCGGTGTCCAAGGCTTCGGCGGCGCGGGCAGCCCGGGCGTAGCCAGGTGGATGCCCGCGACGGCCTCGGGGTGGGTCCGGGCCAGCCATGCGGTCACCCCCGCTCCCAGGTCGCTGCCGTGCGCGGCGTACCGAGGGTGGCCCAGCCCGTCGACCATCAGCCGGTGCCACAGCTCCGCGACCTCCCGGGCCGTCAGCCCACGGGGTGGTGGAGCGAAGGAGAAGCCGAAGCCGGGTAGGGAGGGCACGATGACGTCGAAGGAGTCGGCGGCGTTCCCGCCGTGTGCCTGCGGGTCGGTCAGCAGCGGCAGCACGTCCAAGTACTCGCAGAACGAGCCCGGCCAGCCGTGCGTCAGCACCAGCGGGAACGGCTGCGGCCCCTGTCCCGGAGCGTGCATCGCGTGCACCACTTGGCCGTCCACGTCGACGAGCAGGTGCTGCCACGCGTCGAGCCGGTCCTGGAAGGCGGTCACGTCGAAGTGCTCCCAGGCCGCGACCAGCTCCTCCAGCCAGGCGTCCGGGACGCCGATGTCCCAGCCGTCCGCGGCAGCGCCGGGCCGGCGGCTGCGTGCGAGCCGTTCCCGCAGGTCCGGCACCTGGCCCGGGTCGAGCACAGCCCGCATGCGGGTGACGACTGCTGTCATCGACTCACCCTGCCACCACACGACCGACGTCAGCCCGGCCTAGTCGAGGACCAGGACGTCGAGCTCGGTGTGGTCAGCCTGCCAGACCTGGTTTGGACGGTCGGCCTGCCGGCGGTGCACCAGCTCATACCTGTCCCGGAACCCGGTCGCCCCCTCGTGGGCCAGTGACATCAGGTGCGGGTCGATCAAGGTGACGATCTGGTGGACGGTGCTGTACGCCGGCGCGTCCCAGCCCCGTTCGGCGGCCAGCGCGGCGACCTTGCGGGTGATGGTGGCGACCGAGGGTCGCGGCCGGGTCAGGGCCAGACCCTGGACCACCTCGACGAGCTCGGCCCGGGTACGAGGCCGGCCAGCATCCCCACGCTTCTGCCGCCGCCCCAGAGCGGCCAGGCCGCCGGACGGAACGCTGCCAACCAGCGCTGCGCCGTCCCCGTCGTCCCGCGCGGCCCGGGCCAGGGGCACGCCGTCCTGCAGGTTTGGGCGCAGCACCTCCCACCTGCGCATCGCCAGACCGCCGGCATCGGCATCAGCTGTTGGCGCAGTGGTCTCCGGCGTCCTGCTGTTCGGCACGGCCGTCAGGTCTGCTCGGCCGCGTGCGTTGCCTGCTGGTGGCGGTACAGCGTGGCGCGGCTCCACCCGACGAGGCGGGCTGCGTCCTGCGCCGTCCGGCCCCTCGCGCGGGCGTCGTTGGCGATCTTGAGCTTGTCGGCGATGACGGCCGGGTCGGCCGGAGGCCGGCCGAACCGGGTGCCCCGATCCCGGGCCGACGCGATCCCGGCGTTGACCCGCTCCACAATGAGCTCGCGCTCGTACTCGGCGAGGGTGGCGAGCATGTTCAGCATCATCCGGCCCGCCGTCGTCGACGGGTCGATCGCGTCCGACACCGAGCGCAGGTGCACACCGCGCTCGCGGAGCAGGTTCACTGTGTTCAGCAGGTCGATCAGTGACCGGCCGAGCCGGTCGACCCGCCAGACCACGACCGTGTCCCCGGGCTCGGCGTAAGCCAGGAGCTTCGCCATCCCTGGCCGGTCTACCCCGGCCCTGGTCCCGGAGGTGACGTCGGCGAACACGTCGCGCTTCTGCACCCCCGCGCCGACGAGGGCGTCCAGCTGCAGCCGTGCGTCCTGGCCCGCCGTGCTGACCCGCGTGTACCCCAGCAGCCTCACCAGGCCATCGTGCCTCAGGAAGGCCCTCAGGGGTGGGTGTTGAGACCGTCTGCGGTGAGATGACTTGCCGAGGCACCGGAGGGCGCGGAACGGCGCCGATCCGAGAACGCCTGCGCGGCCCGGTCGGGTGTCTCAGCAACCTGTAGTACGTGAGACGCTCACCTGAAGGGGGTGCTTTACGTCTTCGCGCGCGAAGACGTCTTCCGGACGTCGTCAGCCCAGCCGCCGCCGCTCTCCGTGCAGGCGGCCCCATCGCCGTTCACTTCCGTGTCCCAGCAGGCTCGTCCCGGCTTACCCGTCGGAGTACCGGCGGGCTAGCACGGCGAACGCGGCCTTGAGCTCGGGTGGGCCCACGACCTCCATCTGCGCGTCGAATCGGCCCACCGCGGCGGCCAGGGCGACCCAAGACCAGGAGCCCACGACGAGCCGGCACCGCCGTGGGCCGACCTCCTGGACGATCCCGGCCGGCACGTACGGGGCCACCTCGGCGGCTGGGAGCGCGAGGAGGACCTCGCCGAGGCACGCCCACCCGGCCCCCGGTGAGGTGCCCTGGAAGGTGCTGGTCAGGTAGGCCGCGACATCACCACCTGGGACCTCGCGGGGCGCGAAACGAGGTCCCGTCTGGCTGCGGGGCCGGATCCGGTCGATCCGGAAGGTGCGCCACCCAGCCCGGTCAAGGTCGAAGGCGACGAGGTACCAGCGTCCGCCCCAGGTGAGCACGTGATGCGGTTCCACCCGGCGCACCGGGACCTGTCCTGGGTCGGTCTGTTCCGGGCGGAACGCGGGGTCGTAGTCGAAGCGGAGCACCTCCCGGGCGTGCACGGCGGTGCTGGCCGCGAGCAGCACTGCGCTGTCGACCAACAAGCGGGCCGCACCACCGGGGTGTGCGACCGCGGTGACCTGCAGGGTGTCGATGCGGCGTCGCAGGCGCGCGGGCATGACTTGCCGGACGGTCACGAGCGCCCGGGCCGCCGCGTCCTCGATGCCCGTCCCGGCGGTGGAGGCGCTTTGCAGGGCGACCGCGAGGGCGACGGCCTGGTCGTCGTCGAACAACAGCGGCGGCAAGTCAGTGCCGGCGTCCAGGCGGTACCCGCCGTCTGGGCCCTTCGCCGCGGCGACGGGATAGCCGAGCTCGCGGAGCCGGTCCACGTCCCGGCGGACCGTCCGGGGGCTCACCTCCAGCCGGTCGGCCAGCGCCTGACCAGGCCAGTCCCGCCGGGCCTGCAGCAGCGACAGCAGCGACAAGAGCCGGGCCGACGTGGATGCCATGAACACATCCTCGCCGAAGTAGAGGACCGTACCTGACCGCTACCCCTGCGAGGGTCGTCGGGTCAGCAGTTCACCGAACGAGGAGCAGGACATGACCATCAAGACCGTCCCCCACATCAACCTCCGTGGCGACGCCCGCGCGGCACTGGAGTTCTACCGGACCGTCTTCGGCGGGGACCTCGTCGCGGTCACCTACGCCGATGCCCACAGCGTCACCGACCCCGCCGAGGCCGACCAGATCATGTGGGGTGAGGTCAGCTCCCCGGAAGGCTTCCGCGTCATGGCCTACGACGTGCCCGCCGCGCGGCCCTGGAGCCCAGGTGAGCACCCGTTCTTCGTCTCGATCCGCAGCGAGGACGCCAAGCAGATCACTACATACTGGAAGGGCCTGTCAGCGCGCGCGACCGTGGTCGTTCCGCTCGCGCCCGCCGGCTGGGCGCCGCTCTACCGGATGCTGACAGACGAGTTCGGCGTGACCTGGGTCCTGGACGTCGCAGTCGCCTACCCCGCTGCCTGACCGCGTCTCCCACCGGCCGGCACCTGCCGGCCGGCGGGGACAGAGGGCCACTTCCGGGCGGCCGCCCTGCGGCGCACCAGCCCCCTCACGCACAAGCCTCCTCGGGCAGGGCCGACGCCCACCGGCAGGCCCTGGAGCACCCCCACAACCCCCACCCCCACCTGGAGCAGTTCATGTTCGACGTCCTAGGAGACCTCAACTACCTCGCCGTCGGTGCCGCCGTCCTCGCGGCCATCGTCCTGGCCGGCCTGTACTTCGCCGTCCTCGTCCCCCGCTACTACGCCGTGGCGCTGGGCCGGCAGGACGCACCACCCGCGGCGCACACCCTGCTCAGCAACGCCGGCCCGCCGGTCTGCATCCTGGTCACGACCTTCACCAGCGCGGTCCTGCTCCGCGCCCTGCACGTCACCGGCCTAAAGGACGCCGTCGTGTTCGGCCTCATCGTCGGCGTCGGCTACCTGACTGCGATGACCTACCAGATCGCGATCAACCCGAACTTCCCGCGACCCCTCTACTACGGGGCCCTCAACGCGCCGTACTTCATCGGGAGCAGCGCCCTGACCAGCGTCATCCTCGTCCAAATCGAATAGGCCTGGGGGCCGTCCGCCACCCGCCACTGAATCCACAACAATCACGCCAAGCACCAATAAGAGACCACGTCGGCACCCTCGTCCTCGGCACCGAGCGAGCAAAGAACGACAGACAGCCCGCACAGAACACGGCAGTAACCGTGCCAATTCACAGCAGTACGCGCTGCTCCCGCGGTTGATGATGACCACCGCGCAGGTCGCAGTCGCCGGGATCTTGGAGCCGGCCTACCGGGTGGGGGGTGACAGCTTCGACTACGCCCTCAACGACGACGCCCTGCACCTGGCGATCATCGACGCGATGGGTCACGGCCTGGACGCGGCGGTGATGGCGACGGTAGCCGTCGCGGCCTACCGGCACGCCCGACGGGCCGAGGCCGACCTGCCCGGCCTGTACGCCCAGATGGACGCCGCGATCGCCGAGCAGTTCGACGCCGACCACTTCGTCACCGCCCAGCTGGCCCAGCTCGACGCCGCCAGCGGCCATCTGCGGTGGGTCAACGCCGGGCACCCCCGGCCGCCGCTGTGGCGCCCCGGGCAGGCGGTCCGCGCGCTGCGCAGCCCGACCACCCTGCCGGCCGGGATCGGTGGCGGCACACCTGCGGTCGGCCAGGAACGGCTGCAGCGCGGCGACCGGGTCTTGTTCTACACCGATGGCATCATCGAGGAACGTCTGCCCGGCGGCGAGCAGTTCGGCGCCCGCCGCCTGCTCGAGCAGTTCACCCAGGCCGAGCAGGCCGGCGGCCCGGTCCAGCAGACCGTCCGCCGGCTGTCCCACACCCTGCTGCAAGAGCGCGGCGGGACCAGCAGCGACGACGCCACCCTGTTCCTGCTCCAGTGGCGCGGCGGGGACACGAGCCACCTAGCCGCCCTGGAGCAACCGGCCGGAAGGAGTGAGCAGAGCCGGGCGAGCGCTGTCGGCGCAGCCGGCACCCCGGCCGGCTCGGTACAGACAATCGACCGAGCCAGCTAAAGCCCAGCGCTGAGCTGCCTTGGCCAGCCGTGGTCGCGCGGGCCGTCTGAATCGGTGAGGTGTCTCCTGCAACCCGGGTGGTTCCACGACCCCGGGTGCCTCAGTATTTTTGTCGCTCGGGTTTGAAGTGTCGAAACAGCTGCTCGATCGCGACACCGAGGACACACACCGCGATGACGGCCCAGCCGAGCCGAAACGGGAGATCGGCTGCAAGCACCGTTGTCAGCAGGGAGTTCAAGCTGACAAGTAGCAGCAAGATGCCACGCACGGCAGTCTCTGGTTTTCCTCTCACCGCCCTGTCCGGCCCTTCCCGCCTAGGGCGCGTCTCTGAACTCATGCGTTGAGCCAGAGCACGATGGAGGCCAAGAGCATTCCGCCGCGGTAGATCTGTGCGTGCTTGTCGTAGCGGGTCGCGAGTCCTCGCCAGTTCTTGAGCTTGT
>JAABVA010002021.1_pt1 | contig 20710 bp, 23 predicted proteins | sample 5560331 | NCBI WGS metagenome assembly JAABVA01 (sample SAMN12812661, study PRJNA571458) | rock metagenome | isolation source: Antarctica rocks | place: Antarctica: Victoria Land, Mt New Zealand sud | collected 2016-01-07
CGACGGCTGTGACCACAACTACGCCGACGCCGACGACAACGCCAACGTGTGCGTCCCCCTGGCAGCACCCGGCGGTGGGACCGTCGACTGCGCCTACATCCGCGCCCAGCACTACCACCGGCTGCGCGTCGTCGGACGCGACACCAAACACCTGCGCAGCCCCAACCCCGCAAGCGCGCTGGTCTGCCAGTAGCCCCCACGCGGACATCACCCACCCGTGCACCCGTAGAGCCGCTCGGCGTCCTGCCCGTGCCCGGCACCGCCGGCTCGACCGCGAGGTAGGCCGGCAGGTTGTTGACGGCGTTGCTGGCCACGCCGGCGATGCTGTGGTGGCCAGCACCGAACCGCCGGACGACCAGGGCCAGCAGCCGGGTCAGGCCGTGCTCGGCGACCGCGCTGACGACCAGGAACAGCCCTTCGGTCAGGATCAGGATTCGCCACGGAACCAGCGACCAGCCCAGCCCGGGCCGGCGACGGACGACGAACACGGCGACCGCGGCGCCGGCACACGGTGTGGCGGGGCCCACGGGGGTGCACCGGCGATGACGCCCGGTGCCAGCGCCAGGCACGCGCAGGCGCAGACCCGAAGCGTCCACCGGTCAGCAGGCGGCTGTGCTGCGGGCGGCTGGTAGCTGCCGGTCAGGTCCCGGCGGAACACCACCGCCAGGTAGCCGACGGTCACCGCGAGGGCGACCAGTTCGGGCAGCGCCATTCGGCTGGCGAAGCCCGGCGTCGACAGGTGCTCGCGCTGCAGGGCCAGCAGGTTGGTCAGGTTCGACACCGGCAGCAGCAGACTGGTGGTGTTTGCCAGCCACACCGCGAGCAGCGCGAACGGCAACGGCCGCAGCCCGAGTCGGTCGGTGACGGTCAGCACCACCGGCGTCAGCAGGACCGCTGTGGTGTCAAGGCTCATCCCGATCGTCGTCGCCGTGCCCAATACGGCGACCAGCAGGAACAGCTTGAAGGTGGACCCGCGTGCCAGCCGGGCGCGGGCGCCGGCTGCGGCGTCGAACACCCCGGCCCGGTCCGCGAGCTCGGCCAGGACGGTGATCGCGACCAGGAACCCCAGCACTGGGGCGCCGCGGGTCAGGGCCACCTCGCGGGCGTCGCCCGCTGGTAGCCAGCCGGTGAGCACTACCAGGACGCCGGCGGCCCCCAGCACTGCCCACACCCGAACGAGCATGGCAGCCGCCGGCCGGGCGGCGTGGGGTCGATCTTGGACGGTGGACGGTGGACGGTGGACGGTGGACGGTGGACGGTGGACGGTGGACGGTGGACGGTGGACGGTGGACGGTGGACGGTGGACGGTGGGCGGCCGGCCGGGACCGAAGGTGGCAGCGGCGAGAGGGGCGTCAGGCGGTGAGCGGTCGCGGGTAGTGAACGGAACGGACCTGTTTGGTGACGGCGACGGCGTCGGGCAGCAACTCGTCGATCAGGGTCAGCAGTTGTTCGACCCGTTCGGCGGTGTCGGTGAAGATGACGGTGAGCGGGGTCTGTTGCGGGCGGTGCCAGAACGTCGGCTCGTCATTGTGCCGCCGCCCGAAGCCTTGGTAGGCGGCGAGGACGGTCCCTCCCGCGACTCCGGCGGCGGCGGCGCGGTGGATCAGTTCGTCGACGGCGGACTGGCGGCCCCGGACGTGGGGTTCGGCGACGTAGAGCGTGAGCTGAACCGCCCGTTGCACGCCAGGCCCGCGGTCCATCGGCGTCCTCCTTGCGGCCAAGGGTCACCAGACTCGGCGGACGGGTGAGCGTCCCCGACGCGCGGGAACGGTACCGCTCTTCGTTGGGCGGATCTTTCTGGGGCGGAACGGGGCCGGGGCGCAGAGGGCCTGCTAGGGGGGCTGGTCATCGGTGGCGCCGCGGCGCTACCCTTGGCCTGCGTCAACGGCGGTGGGGCCCGCCGATAACCGTCGCAGCCGCGGCCAACGGTCCCTACCCGAAGTTGGGTAGGAGGCTGCCGTGATGCCGCAGGTCGAGGCGCTCAGCCCGCTGCTGGCGCAGCTGCGCACCCTGGTTCCGGCGGGTGACGTCGCCGCGGTTGACGAGCTGGTGCGCCGCCTCGACGGGCGGGCGCTGCGGGTGTTGGTCGCCGGCGAGGCCAAACGGGGCAAGTCGACGCTGGTCAACGCCCTGCTCGGCTGGGATCTGCTGCCGACCGGGGTGGTGCCGCTGACCGCGGTGGCGACGACAGTCCGCTACGGCCCGGTCGAGCGGCTGACCGTACGGTTCGCTGACGGTACGACCCGCCGGTTTCCCATCGAGTGCTTGCCCGGGCTGGTCACCGAACAGGGCAACCCGGCAAACGTCCGTGGGGTCGCCGAGGTGACGCTCACCGCTGCGGTGGCGCTGCTGGCAGGCGGCGCGGAACTGGTCGACACCCCCGGTGTCGGCAGCGTGCATGCGCACAACACCGCCCAGGCGACGGCGGCGCTGGACCGGATGGACGCGGCGATCTTTGTCCTGAGTGCGGACCCGCCGATCTCCGCCAGCGAACGGGCGTTGCTGCGCCGCCTGCGCAGCCAGGCGGTCCGGGTGTTCTGCGTTCTGAACAAGACCGACCGGCTCACCGGCGCCGAGCTTGCCGAAGCGGCCGCCTTCACCCGCACGGTCCTGGCCGCCGAGTCCGACACCGACACCGACGGCGACGTCAACACCGACGCCGGGGCGGTGCTCTACCCGCTGTCGGCCCGGCCGGCCCCCGACGGAAGGCGCGAGGCCGGGTTCACCGCCTTCGCGGTCGCGTTCACCGACTACCTCGCGACGGCGGGACCGGCGGATCTTGGGCGCTCCGTGGCCGGCCGTGGCGGCAGCCTGGCTCGCGCGCTCGCCGAGACCCAGCAGGCGACGCTGGCCACCCTCGCCCTGTCCGCGCAGGACCTGGACAGCCGGCTGAACAGCTTCAACCAGACCCTGGCTGAGGTCGGCAGCCGGCGGATCGAGACGGCCGCGATCGCCGCCGCTGCGTTCGACCGGCTGCGGGCCGACACCGACAGCCAGGCAGCCGACCTGAGCCACCAGAGCGCCGGGCAGCTGCAGGAAGACGCCGCCACCCGGCTCAACGCAGCAGGGGCCGGACCGGCGGGCGACGTCGAGACCGAGGCGCTGGGTGTCGTCGCCAGCAGCATCCGGCGGACCGTCGACGGGTGGCTCGCCGCTCGCGGCGCCGAGCTCGACGCCGAGCTGGCGGCACTCGACGAGCGGCTCAGCGGCCAGGTCACCGGCCAGGTCGCGGCTGTGCGTGACATCGCGGCGCGGCTGTTCACCCTGGACCTGCCGGCGCTGGGACCAGCGGCGCGGCTCGCCCCGTCCCGCCCTTTGGGCTACGCCTTCACCCCGGACCCGGGGCAGTTCGACGCGATGGCCGCTGTGCTGCGGCGCCGGCTGCCCGGCCGGTGGGGCCGGCGGCAGCGTGCCAGGTACCTGTCCGAGCAGAGCGCGCTGCTGCTGGACAAGCACGTCGGCCGGGCCCGGGCGGCGTTCCAGGCGCAGCTGGTCGAGACCCGCCGGCAGTTCACCAGCGAGCTCGACCGCCGGTTCGCCGACGGCGCCGGGCGGATCGCTGAGGCGGTGCGCGCGGCGGCGCAGCTACGCGCCGAGCAGGCGCCGCAGGTCAACGCCGCCCGGCACCAGGCTGAGTCGGTCCTGGAGCAGGCCCGCGCCCTGACCGTCCGGTTCGACGCCGCCGCCGGACGGGAGGCCCGCGTTGACGCGGCCCTCGCCTGACTCCCCTGGCTCACCTGCGGCGCCGACTGGCGTGGATGAGCTGCGCGACCTGCCGCTCGACCCCGACCTGGCCGGCGCAGCCACGCGCCCAGCGGATCCCGCTGCCAGGGCGGGTGGGGCGATCGCCGGCGGTCGCCGGAGCCGCTGGCCACGGCTGCAGTGGAGGATCGTCGGTGCTGTCGCCAGCGGTGGTTTCGCCGGCGGAATTGTCCGCTACGGCGCCGGGCTGGCGTGGCCGACCCGGGTCGGGACCTTCCCGTGGAGCGTGTTCGCGGTCAACACCGCTGGTGCTTTCATCCTCGCGGTGCTGCTGGTGCTGGTGCTGGAAGTGCTGCCCCCGACGACCTATCTGCGGCCGGTGCTGGGAACCGGGTTCTGCGGTGCGCTGACCACGTTCAGCTCGGTGGTGACCGCCGTCGACCAGCTCGCCGTCCATGGCCACCCGGGGCTGGCGGCGGGCTATTTGGCGGCGAGCGTGGCCGCGGGGCTGGCGGCGGCGTCGTTCGGGGTGCTGACCGGCCGGTCCGTCGCCGCCTACCAGCACAAGAGCAAGGGGTAGCTGTGCTCGCGAGGGGACCAGCCAAGCGGCTCACGGTGTTCGTCGGCGAGTCCGATCACTACCACCACCGGCCGCTGTACGCCGAGATCGTGCACCGCGCCCACCAGGCCGGGCTGGCCGGCGCCAGCGTGCTGCGCGGCATCGAGGGGTTCGGGACCTCCTCCCAGGTGCACACCAGCCGCATCCTGTCCCTGACCGAGAACCTGCCGGTAGTGATCGTGATGGTCGACGACGCCGAGCTGATCGAGGCTTTCGCCCTCGCCCTGGGCGAGGTCATCGCCGAAGGCCTGGCGGTCATCGACGACGTCGACGTCGTCCGATACGGCGCCCGCACCACGCCCCCCGAGCAGCCCGGACAGCCCGGACAGCCCGGACAGCCCGGACCGCAGGCGTGATCCTCACCGTCGCCGTCGGCGTCGCCGCAGCCGCGGGAGCGGTCTGCCGCTACCTGCTGGACCAGCTGATCCAGCACCAGCACGACCAGAGCCTGCCGTGGGGCACCTTCGTCATCAACGTCACCGGCTCGCTGCTGCTCGGGCTGGCCACCGGGCTGGCTGTGCATCACGGCCTGCCGGCCGAGCCGACCACGGTGGTCGGGGTCGGGTTCGCCGGCGGCTACACCACCTGGTCGACCTACATCTGGGAGTCGCTGTCCCTAGCCGAAGCCGGCGCCCTGGGCGAGGCAGCCTTAAACCTGGCCGGCAGCCTGGCCGCCGGTCTGGCCGCCGCCGCCGCCGGTTTCGCACTCGCACTGCTGTAACCCTCCCCTGCCGCCGCTGCCGCCGCTGGGCGCAGCACAACGAAAGGACCCGCCGATGCGCATCGAGCAGCTGAGCGCCACCGAGGTGCTGGACTCCCGCGGCCAGCCCACCCTGCAGGTGACCCTGACGACCGGGACCGGGGCGCTGGCGAGCGCCGGTGTGCCCTCCGGCGCCTCCACCGGGGCCAGGGAAGCGGTCGAGCTGCGCGACGGGGACCCGGCCCGCTACTCCGGCCGCGGCGTGCAACAGGCTGCACGCTCGGTCACCGGGCCGCTCACCGAGGCGTTGGGTTCCCACAACTGGGCCACGCTGGGCGAGCTGGACGCCGCGCTGTGCGCCGCCGACGGCACCCCGAACAAGTCCTCGCTGGGCGCGAACGCGATCGTCGGGGTGTCGATGGCCGCCGCGCGGGGGTTCGCCGCCGAAGCCGGTCAGCCGCTGTTCGGCTACCTGGCCGCCGAGGGGGGCGGGCCCGGACCGCGGCTGCCGGTGCCGCACTTCAACGTCCTCAACGGCGGCGCCCACGCCGCGAACCCGCTGGAGTTCCAGGAGTTCATGCTCGCGCCGCTGGGCGCACCCAGCCTGGCCAAGGCGGTGCAGGCCGGCGCCGAGGTCTACGCCGCGCTGCGCCGGCGGCTGTCCGACGGCGGGTACGCCACCGGCCTGGGTGACGAGGGAGGGTTCGCCCCCGACATCGCCGAGCCGGCGCAGGCGTGCGAGCTGCTGGTCGAGGCGATCGGCGCTGCCGGCTACACCACCGGACCGGGCGGGCTGATGCTCGCGCTCGACCCGGCCGCGAACGGCTTCTTCGACGCCGGGATGTACCGGGTCGCCGGCACGTTGATGGCCGCCTTCCAGCTGGTCGAGTTCTACGCCGAGCTCGTAGACCGGTTCCCGATCTGGTCGATCGAGGACGGCTGCGCCGAGGACGACCAGGACGGCTGGCGGGCGCTGACCGACCGGCTCGGCGGCCGGATCCAGCTCGTCGGCGACGACAACTTCGTCACCCACGCCGCCACCATCACCGCAGCCGCCGAACGCGGCATCGCCAACGCCGGGCTGATCAAGCTCAACCAGGTCGGGACCGTCACCGAGACCCTCGCCGCCCTCGCCGCCTGCCGGCAGGCGGGCTACGCGGCGATGGTGTCGCACCGGTCGGGGGAAACGCCGGACACGTTCATCGCCGACCTCGCGGTCGGGACCGGCTGCGGGCAGCTCAAGTCCGGCGCCCCGGCGCGGGGTGAGCGGGTCGCCAAGTACAACCGGCTGCTCGAGCTCGCCGCCACCGAACCAGCCCTGCCCTACGGACTGGCCGCCGGCACCCCGGCCCGGGCCGACTGACTCCGCCCCGGGCACACCTGCCCCACCACTAGAGGAGGCCAGATGGGTACGACACGGACCTACCAGGTGCCGCTGCTCGCCGCCGGACGGCACACCCACCCGCGGCGCGGCGGATGCCTGGTGGAGGTAGCCGGCGCCCTGCCCGGAGGTCCCTGGACCGACCGCCCCGCCTGGGTCGACCCGGTGCTGGCGGCACTCGCCCGGGCCGTCAACGACGCCACCAGCGACCCCGGTCGCCGGGCGCTGGCGCCGCTGGCCCCGTGGCTGCTGGGCCCGCCCGGCCCGGACCAGCACCTGGCCGGCGCCTTGGCGGTGCTGCATACGGCGGGGACCGCCCTGTCCGCCGCCGACCCGGCGCAGGCCCGGGTGCTGAGCGCAGCCCTCGACGCCGGCGGCGCCGCCCGAGCCGTCGAGCCGGCCCGGCACCTTCCCAGCGGCCGGCTGCAGCACCTCCGCTGGCGGCGGCGGGCTGTGCACGCCGTCCGATTCGCCGCCGCCGTCGTCGCCGGCAACGCCGGCCCTGCGGGTCAGGCGGCGGCCGATGACGAGCTGCGCCGGCTGCTCACCGGCGCCGTCGACCGCTGGCGGCACGCATGCCGGCTGCCGCCGGTACCCGCCCCGCCGCCGGGGACAGAGCTGGACCGAGGTTGCGTCACCGTTGCGACCCAGCTCGTGCGCCCCGACGGCGCCGAGTCGCTCTCCCTGCACTGCCGTGTCCAGTCCGGAACCGGTCCGGGCTGGCTGCAGCAAGGCTGGGCAGCCCGGCAGGCGGAGCTGGCAGCCGGCAGCCCCCCAGTCATGGCCCCGGTCATCGCCGCCGCCCCGGCCGCCGGGCGGCTTCCGCAACCGGTGGGCAGGTGAACGGCACCCCACCGGGCCGGCCCGCCAGCGAGACCGACCCCGCTCGAACTGGGACCACAGGCCCGGCCGGCACCGCAGGTGACCGGCCCGCAGCAACAGCCGACAGCGCCACCAGCGCAGCCGCCCCGGCCGGCCACTACCCGGTGTGGGTCTCGCCAGGGGTGGCCAGCGTCGGCGCGGCGAGCTTGTTCAGCGACAGCGGCCACGAGATCGCCACCGCCGTGTTCCCCGGCTTCCTCACCGGTGTCCTACACGGCACCGCCGGCACCCTGGGGATCATCGAAGGACTCTCCGACGCGCTGCTCGGGGTGGCCAAGCTGTTCGGCGGTCCGCTCGCGGACGAACCGGCGCGCCGGGTCCGTCTGGCCCGCGGCGGTTACCTGCTCACCGCCGTGTTCACCGCAGCGATCGGGCTGGCCGCCGCAGTGTGGCAGGCCGGGGTGCTGCGCGCCGCCGCCTGGGTCGCCCGCGGCATCCGGGGCCCGGCCCGGGACAGCATGCTTGCCGACCTGGCCCCCACCGATGCCTACGGCCGCTCCTACGGCCTGGAACGAGCCGGGGACAACCTGGGAGCTGTCATCGGCCCGCTGCTGGCGGCGGCGCTGGTCACCAGCATCGGGACCCGGCGGGCGTTCTACGTGGCGCTGGTACCCGGGCTGTTCGCCGCGGCGTCGATCAGCATCGCCGCAGCCCGCGCCAGCAAGAGTGTCACGGCCGCCCGCGAGCGGGTTCGTACCGGGTTCGGGGCGCTGCGCGGCACCGGTCTGGCGCGTCCGCTGGTGCCGGTGGCGGCCTTCGAGCTCGGCAACGTCGCGACCACCCTGCTGATCCTTCGGGCCACTTCGCTGCTGCACACCGGCGGCCGGTCGCTGACCGCTGCGACCACCCTGGCGATCGTGATCTACGCCGGGCACAACGCCGTCGGCGCCGTCGTGGCGCTGCTCGGCGGCCGGTGGATCGATGCGGCCAGCCCGCGCCGCGCGTTCGCCGCCGGGGCGGCGCTGTACCTCGCCGCCTACGCCGGGTTCGCCTCCCCGGTGCACAGCTGGCCGCTGCTGGCAGTGTTCTTCTGCCTCGCCGGCGCCGGGATCGGGCTGGCCGAGACCGCCGAGTCCACGCTGGTCGCCCAGCTGCTGCCAGGCGCGCTTCGCGGCAGCGGCTTCGGCGTGCTCGGCGGCTTGCAGTCCGCCGGGGATTTTCTGTCCTCGGCTGTGGTCGGGGTGCTGTACACGACCGTCTCGGCCGCTGCCGGGTTCGGCTACGCCGCCGCCTGGATGGCGGTCGCGGTGCTCGCCAGCCGGTTCGTCCGCGCCCGCTGACCCCGCCCGGGCCGTCCACCCCTACGCCAGAGCGGCCCGCCGGCCGCCGGTCACGGCCCGGTCTGCGAGCCGGTGAGGCCGAACTTGACCGGGCGTGCCCTCCAAAAATCGCCGGCCATCTCGTACACCAGCGGCACCCCGGTCGGGACCAGCAGCCCGGGCACCCGGCCGGCCGGCATCCGCTCGAGGTGGGCGACCAGGGCGCGCAGGCTGTTGCCGTGCCCGACCAGCAGAACCGTCGCCCCCGCGCCCACCAGCGGGCCGAGCTCGACGGTGAGCAGTGGAAGCTGGCGTGCCAGCGCGTCGGCGAGGGACTCACCGTCCGGCAGCCCACCGGGGGGCAGCTCACCCGAAGGCAGCGCCGCGTAGCGCGGGTCGCGGCTCGGGTCTCTCGCGTCCCCGGGCGGCAACCGCGGTGGGACCGCGTCCCAGGTCCGGCGCCAGCGGCGCACCTGCTCGGCCCCGTACAGCCGCTCAGCCGCGGCATGCGAGAGCCCTTCCAGCGACCCGTAGTGCCTTTTCGTTGAGCCGCTACGTAGCGCGGACCGCAACACCCGCCCACCCGGCTGCGGCCACGACACCCTCGACCGTCTCGGTCGCGCGGTGAAGCAGCGAGGTGACGAGCACGTCGGGACCCACGCCGGCCGCGGCCAGCGCCAGGCCGGCCGCGGCGGCTTCGCGGCCACCCCTGGCTGTCAGCACAGGGTCAGCCCAGCCGGTGAACCGGTGCGAGCGGTTCCACTCGCTCTGCCCGTGCCGCAGCAACACCAGAAGACCGCGGCCGGCAGCGTTCACCGGCCGCGGGCGGAGCCCGGTCCCCGGCCGGACCTTTCCCGCACCGTCAGCACACACGGCAGCAGCACGATCGGAAACAGCACCACCGCCACCACGCTCAGCGCGGGGACGGCGAGGCGGACGCCGACCGTCAGCACGGCAGCGTCGAGCAGCAGCAACACGAAACTGACTGTCATGGCGGGCAGCCCCGCAAGCGGCATGCAGCCGACGAGCCGCGGCACCGGCCTGGCGTCGTCAACGGTCAGCTTCCTCAAGGCCCCCGGCAGATCCACCGAGCCAGATGACCGGCTAGGCGCGCCGGGGCTACCGGACGATCAGGACGGGACGATCAGGACAGGACGGTGCCTGCGGCGGATCAGCCCATGCGAGGTCGAGCGGGACAGCAGCCGTCTGAGCCCCGCGGCGAAGCCCGCTCCGCGGGTGCCAACCACGATGAACAGTGCGTCGTGCTCGTCGGCGGCGGCCGCGAGCAGCCCCACCGGGTCCCCGTGCCACGCGTGGTAGGTCCAGCTACCCGGCTGGTCGGCCAGCTCGGTTCGCACGTGCTCCCATTCCTGGGCGAGAGTGGCCTGCGCTCGCTGCTCCCAGTCGGGAGCGTCGGGATCAATCGGGTAGTCAGCCAGATCCACAGCGTGCACGACGTGCAGATGTGCGTGCAGCCGGCGCGCCAGGTCCGCCGCCACGGTGAGCGCCTCCTGACTTGCCGGGTCGCGGTTGACGCCGACAACGATGTCAACGGCCGGCGTCACGTCGGCTACTGGGCCGGCGACGCGCAGACGCCGCGGGGCTGCGTCCGGCGCTGTCTGTGCCCCTTGGGCGGGACCGGGTGCGTCCTGCATGGCGCCAACCGTACGAGCCGCCGGCTCCCACCCGTGCATGCGGGACTGCTGTCGCGCCCGGCGCCACCGCTGGTCCCATGACGAAGGTCCAGTGGTGAGCACTGGACCGGACTGTGCCGGGGGGCTCCATGTCGGGCGGCCTGTGTTGCCTGTGTTCGGCGAGGGCGGGTCGCCGCGGGTGCTGCATGCTGTCACTACTGATGGTTCAAGGAGGCGGACGCGATGGGCGATGTCCTGCTGGTCCTTGCGGTGTTCCTGGCCTGCACGGTCGAGGCGGTGGAGGCACTGACCATCGTCCTGGCGGTCGGTGTCAGCCGGGGTTGGCGCTCCGCGCTGCAGGGCGTCGCCGCGGGCCTGCTGACCCTTGCGGTTATCGTCACCGCGCTCGGACCGGCCCTGACCCTGGTTCCGCTTGACGCACTGCGCCTGGTCGTCGGAGGCCTGCTGCTGATCTTCGGCTTGGGATGGCTGCGGAAGGCGATCCTTCGCGCATCGGGGTTCAAGGCGTTGCACGACGAGGACGCGATCTACGCCCGCCAGCTCGCTGCGGCCCACACGGCGGGACGGAGCCGCCGGGCCGTTGTCGATGACTGGTACGCCTTCACCTTGTCCTTCAAGGGGGTGCTGCTCGAGGGCCTTGAGGTCGCTTTCATCGTCGTGACGTTCGGTTCCAACCAGGGCAGCATTGCGCTCGCGGTGCTTGGGGCGGCCCTTGCAGTCGTGTTTGTCGCCGTGGCCGGGGTGGTTATCCGCGGTCCGCTGGCCCGGGTGCCGGAGAACACGTTGAAGTTCGCGGTCGGGGTTCTGCTCACCTCGTTCGGCACGTTCTGGGGCGCCGAAGGAGCCGGTGCCCACTGGCCTGGCAGTGACGCGGCGCTGATCGCGGTCATCGTCGTGGTCCTGACGGTCGCGCTGGGTCTGGTCCAGCTGCTGCGCAAAGCGAACCTTTCTAGCAAGCCCCTGGCGCCGGCAGCACCCGACCCAATGAGAGTGCACTGATGGGCACGGCCGGTCGTTGGCTGCACGGGTTCGCCGCGTTCTGGTGGGACTTCATCGTCGGCGATGACTGGCGTATTGCCGCCGGTGTCATCGCGGCGCTCGCGGTCACCGCCGCCTTGGCCGACATCGGGTTGCCCGCCTGGTGGTTCCTACCGCTGGCGGTACTGGTCCTGCTCGCCCTGTCGCTGCGGCGAGGCGTCCGCGGCTCCCGCACCCGCGGGTAATCTTCGCGTCGCGCGTCAGCCCCTTGGCCGGGAAGTCCCGTGTGTAGCCATCGCCGCCGAGCAGCTGGGCCGCGGCGGCGTAGGCCAGTTGACGCGCCGGTCAGGGCGGCCAGCGCAAGAGCGGCGGCGCCGCCTCAAGCTTTGTCGCCATGGCGGCGAGCATGAACTGACACACAGCCGACCTGTCGCCGTGGCGGATTCATCACCGCGGACATGGTGCCCGCTGGGTTCCACTCGTCTTGGACTGAGCCGGCGGGTTTCGCCACTTTTCGGAGCCACAGCCCAGACCCAGTGCCAGGGAACAGCCTCACGCCGGACCGCGACCCGAGCCGACAGGCCACGCCGACGCAGTTCAGGATGCTGTCGCCGGTAACCGGGCCGGCAAGTCGTTGGAGGCGTCAACCTAAGGCTGGCAGCCACGTTGCGTGACCGCCGGAGGACTGACGGAGAAAGCGGGGGCGGGCCGCTCCCCGGGCTCTTGACCATTCGGGGGCAGTGGCGCACATTGCTCGCTACCCAAGGCCCCTGCCCCGCGGATTTGGGTGGCTGATGGGAGACGGGATGGCGACGTTTCAGTACCGCTGTGGGCAAGACGGCGTCTTCGATCTGGTCTTTCCGGTTGGGCAAGCCGAATCCGCCGCACCATGTCCCACCTGTCACCACCCAGCTGGACGCCTCTTTTCGGCGCCCATGCTTTCCCTGGCCTCTCGGGGGCTGGTGGCAGCCATTGACCGCACAGAGTCGACCCGGGAGAAACCCGCGGTGGTGACGGCGCTGCCCCGGCCAGCTCACGGCGGCAGCGCGGTGCCTGTCTCCCGCAGGGCCGCGTTGCGGGGGCTGCCGAGGCCATAAACCGCAGTTCGCACCGCCGCACCGCCAGACCAGGAAGAAGGTTTCGTATGGCGAGCGTGGGACTTCTGTTCGTCGGGGCCGTGCTGTTCCTTAACGGGGCGATGCTGCTGGGGTGGGTGGAGGGCAGGTCGGCCGCCCCGATGAACTTCTTCGTCGGGGCACTGCAGGTGGTCACCCCGACCTACCTGATCTTCACCGCACACGGCGACACCGACACCATCTTGTCGGCCTCCGGGTTGTACCTGTTCGCCTTCACCTACCTCTACGTCGGGCTCAACCTCACGTTCGGCTTGGACAGCACCGGCCTTGGTTACTTCTGTGCCTTCGTCGTGGCCTGCGCACTGGTGTTCTCGGGGTTGAACTTCGGCCGGCTGCACGACAACGGGTTCGGTGTCGTCTGGCTCTACTGGGCCTTCCTGTGGGCGCTGTTCTTCCTGGTCCTCGGGCTCAAGCGCGAACACCTGACCCGATACACCGGAGCGGTCTGCGCCATCCAGGGCTGGGTCACCGGGACCATCCCCGCGTTCCTGCTGCTCACCGGCCACTGGCAGGGCAACCGCAATGTCGCAGCCGTCGTGCTGGCCGTGTTCGGGGTCGCGGTCTTCGCTGCCCTCTACCCGCGGCTGCGATCCTCCGCACCCACCCCGGAGGTAGAAGCAGTCGGCGCCCGATAGCCCGGTGCGCAACCACATGGGCTGACCATCAAGCTTGGGCAAAAAGCCGTTCCATCGCCGCCAGTTGGTGGCGGTCCGTCGAGAAAGGCCACGTCGATGCCCAAAAGGCTGTTCCCGCTCGACTCGAGCAAGAAGTTCACCGACCAGCAGATCCTCGGCCACAACCGGTGGCACCCCGACATCCCAGCCGCGGTGACCGTCAAGCCGGGCGACACCTTCCGGGTTGACTGCCGGGAGTGGTTCGACGGGGCGATCCACAACGACGACTCGGCCGACGACGTCCGGGACGCGCCGCTGACCACGGTCCACCGGCTCAGCGGACCGTTCGCCGTGCAGGGTGCCGAGCCGGGTGACCATCGTCGACATCGTCGACCTTGGACCGATCCCGCAGGAGGACTCCGGGCCGTTGGCAGGCCAGGGCTGGGGCTACACCGGGGTGTTCCCGACCCGAACCGCCGGCGGCTTCCTCACCGAACAGTTCCCCGACGCCTACAAGGTGATCTGGGACTTCACCGGCCAGCGCGCCACCTCCCGTCACGTGCCGCAAGTGTCCTTCACCGGGATCACCCACCCAGGCCTGATGGGCACCGCGCCCTCGGCCGACCTGCTGGCCAGGTGGAACAGCCGGGAAGGGGCGCTGATCGCCACCGACCCGGGCCGGGTGCCGCCGCTGGCCTTGCCGCCAGAGCCACAGGACGCGATCCTGGGCAGCCTGACCGGCGCCGACTTCGACCGCGCCGCCGCCGAGGCGGCGCGCACTGCCCCGCCGCGGGAGAACGGCGGCAACCAGGACATCAAGAACTTCACCCGGGGAACCCGGGTGTTCTACCCGGTGTTTGTCCCCGGCGCGAACCTGTCGATGGGCGACCTGCACTTCTCCCAGGGCGACGGTGAGATCACCTTCTGCGGCGCGATCGAGATGGGCGGCTTCATCGACCTGCACGTCGACCTGATCAAGGGAGGGATGGACACCTACGGGGTGTCCGAGAACGCGATCTTCATGCCCGGCAACGTCGAGCCCCAATACAGCGAGTGGCTCGCCTTCTCCGGCACGTCGGTCACCCTCGGCGGCGAGCAGCGCTACCTGGACTCACACCTGTCCTACCAGCGGGCCTGCCTGCACGCCATCGACTACCTGACAAAGTTCCTGTATGCGCCAGAGCAGGCTTACATGATCCTCGGGGCGGCTCCGATCGAGGGACGGCTGTCCGGTGTGGTGGACATCCCCAACGCGTGCGCGACCGTCTACATCCCGACGGCCATCTTCGACTTCGACGTTCGCCCGTCGGCGGCCGGACCGGTCCAGGTCCAGCGCGGACCCGGCGTGCCGCGGTCGAGCTTCTAGCCGGTCGCCCGGGCTGCCCACCTGGTAGCTACCTGACCCTTCGCTTCCGTTACGTGATTGCACTGCTACCGCAAGGAGAGAGTTCGATGCCCGAGGTCATTTTCGAGATCAACCGAGACATGAACGTGTCGATGCGCCACCAGAGGGTGCCCGGGCACAACAGGTGGCACCCCGACATCCCACCGGCCGCAACGATCCGGCCGGGGGGCTCCTACCGCATCGAGTGCAAGGACTGGACCGACAACCAGGTCAAAAACGACGACAGCGCCGATGACATCCGCGACATGAACATCGACCCCTGCCACATGCTCAGCGGGCCGTTCGCCATCGAGGGAGCCGAACCCGGCGACCTGCTGGTCGTCGACATCGTCGACATGGGGCCGTTCCAGGAGCAAGAGTGGGGCTACACCGGCATCTTCGCCAAGGAGAACGGCGGCGGCTTCCTCACCGACTACTCGCCGCAGGCGTCGAAGGCAATCTGGGACTTCGACGGCATCTGGACCAGCTCCCGCAACATCCCCGGCGTCCGGTTCATCGGCAACTCCCACCCCGGCCTGTTCGGCTGCGCCCCCTCGGCCGACCTGCTGGCCGAATGGAACCGGCGCGAGCAGGCACTGATCGACCAGAACCCCGACCGAGTGACCGGTGACCAGCCCGCCCATCAAGGTGAGGTCCCCGGTGCGCCGCAGGTGCCGGCACTGGCCCTGCCCCCGCTGGCCAACGACGCCCTGCTCGGCACGCTGACCGGCAGCGGCTTTGACAAGGCCGCCGCCGAGGCGTGCCGCACCATCCCGCCGCGGGAGCACGGCGGCAACGTCGACATCAAAGACCTCGGCGTCGGCAGCCGCGTGTACCTGCCGGTATACGTGCCTGGGGGGCTGTTCTCCATCGGGGACCTGCACTTCGCCCAAGGAGACGGTGAGATCACCTTCTGCGGCGCCATCGAGATGCCCGGCTTCATCGACCTGCACTTCGACCTGATCAAAGGCGGCATGGACCGCTACAAGACCAACATGCCGTTCTTCAAGCCCGGCCGGGTCGGACCCAACTACTCCGAGTTCCTCACCTTCGAGGGAATCAGCGTGGAGAACGGTCGCAACTACTACATGAACGCCACAGTCGCCTACCGCCAGGCATGCCTCAACGCCATCAACTACCTGATGCCCGCCATGGGATGGACCTTCGAACAGGCCTACCTGTTCCTGGGCGCCGCCCCCATCGACGGGCGAATCGGCGGCGTCGTCGACATCCCCAACAGCGCCGTGTCACTGAGCATCCCCCTGTCGATCTTCGACCACAACATCCTGCCCGACGAGGCGGGCGGCCGCGAACAGATCGCAGAGTGACCGCGAGGCCGTCAGCGCCGTCCGGCGGCGGTGCTGACGGCCCCCTCCCGAAAGATCCAGAGGTGTCTATGCCGCTGTATGAGTACCGGTGCGAACAGTGCGGCCCCTTCGACCAGCGCCGGCAAGCCGAGGACGCCAGCCGACCCCTGCCCTGCCCCCGCTGCTCGACGCCCGCGAACAGGGTCTACACCCCGCTCGCCAGCCCCACCCGCAACCGGACTAGCACGGCAGTGAACGCCGTGGACCGCGCCCGTGTCGACCGCGCCCGCACCGGCGAGCCGGTCATCACCGGACCACCAGCCGGGCGACGCCTCCACTCCCGCGGCCATCCGCATTGATTGCCCTGAGGGCGGCGCACTGGGCTCGCGCTGCCCACGTCAGCCTCCGCCGGCACCGCCAGGGTGACCAGAACGGTCACCAGCCGCTCCCCCGGCCCGTTCGCGACGGCCCCTGCTGACCAGCTGTCGACGTCGAACGTCACTGGCCGCCCCCCCACCGCTACCGGCCGGCTTCGCCTGACCTGGCTTGTTGCGCAACGCCGGTAGATAGAGGTGCGGCTGACCCCGAAGATGCTGCCAATCTGCTTCACGGTGTGCTCCCGCTCGTCATACAACCTTCGGGCGGGCCCGCACCTGCAACGCTGGTCACTCTCGTGTTGCACGCCACCTTGGGCCGATATCCCGATCCCGGCGGCGGCGAAGCGCCGCGACATCGCTGCCCGGGGGCACAGTGTGCTCGCGCGTTATCGAGCGCGGCGTCTGGCGCTGCGGGCGACTGGCAGCAGCACGGCCGGGAAGATCAACACGGTCAGGGCCAGCAGCCATCGGCTCTGCCAGCGCAGCGCGAGCAGGAACACTTCGGCGTTGCCGAGCAGGAGGACAAGGCTGCCGGCGAGTGCCGGCCAGCTCGGGCCCGGGCCGACCGCGGTCAGACGCAGTACCGCCAGCCGGCGGGCCAGCTGGGGGTCCTCGCGCCGCAGATGCCGCTCGAGATCGACCAGGGCGCGTCGCTCGGCGTCGGCGTCCACGCGGCCTCCCTCTGCTCGAGGAGGAACCATCAGCCCGGTGCTAAGCGGTTCAGTCGCTGCTGAGCGGCTCGGCGGGAACCATTGCCACGGTGCACTCTCACCCCTCGGCCGGAAGCGGTCAACGGCCAGCCCGTCGCCGGTCACGTCCAGACCGGCCGACCCGATCATCGCGGTCAACAGCACCACGCCGCACCGAAGACTCGGCTAGGTTCGTGTCGCGGAAAAGCACGAGGTGGCCTCGGCCAGCCGAAAGCCCTCGAGGGAGAACGTCGAGGAAAGGTGTTCTCGGACGGCCACCGCCGTGGCACACCCCTGCAGCAAGCCCTGCCGACGACGAAAGCGGGAGCCCAGATGAGCGTTGCGATGCATGGAAAAGGTTCCGCCGCGGAGGGACGTGCCGGAAGCATCCGGTGGGCCCTGGTGGCGGCGGCCCTGCTGCTGCAGTTTTCCATCGGCGCGGTCTACGCCTGGAGCGTGTTCTCCAAGGCTCTGCAAGCTTCGCCGGCGTTCCACCTGAGCAAGGTCGAGGCGGCGCTGCCGTTCGAAGTCACGATCGGGATGATCTTCGTCGGCACCTACGTCGGCGGCCGGATCCAGGACCGCAAGGGCCCCCGCATCGTGGCCCTCGTCGGCGGCGTCATCTACGGCGTGGGCGCCATCTTGGCGTCGCTGGCGCACAGCCACTCCCAGCTGCCTCTGCTGATCGCCACCTACGGTGTCATCGGCGGCTTCGGCCTCGGCGTCGCCTACATCGTCCCGATCGCGATGCTGCAGAAGTGGTTCCCCGACAAGCGCGGGCTGATCACCGGCCTGGCGGTCGGCGGCTTCGGGTTCGGCGCGGTCGTCACCTCGCCCATCGCCCAGCGCCTGATCGACTCGAACAAGGATGTCCCGACCCGGGCGTTCCTGCCACTGGGGATCGCCTACCTGATCTTGTCGGTGATCGGCGCGGCGTTCTTCCGCGACCCGCCCAAGGGCTACACCGTCCCCGGCTTCGTGCCCGCCACGACCGGCCGCGTCGTCGACAGCGGACGCGACTACACCCAGGGCGAGGCCCTGCGGACCCGCCAGTGGTACCTGCTCACCGCCATCCTCGCTTTGAACACCACCGCCGGCATCGCGCTCATCTCGCAGGCCGCCGCCAGCGCGACCGACATCGCCGGATACAGCAAGATCGCCGCCGCGAACATCGTCGGCGTCTGGGCGGTCTTCAACGGTGCCGGCCGTGTCCTGCTCGCCGCCGTGTCGGACCGCATCGGTCGGATGCCCGCGTTCACCGCGATGCTGGCGATCCAGGGCGTGTGCTTCTTGCTGCTCCCGCACGCGCACGGCAGTGGCCTGTTCTTCGTCCTCGGCGCGCTCATCTACACCTGTTACGGCGGCGGCTTCGGAACGATGCCCGCCACCGCGGGCGACTACTTCGGTGTCCGGCACGCCGGAGCCATCTACGGCGCGATGATCGTCGCATGGAGCATCGGCGGAGTCGTCGGGCCGCAGATCGCCGCCAAGCTCATCGGCGATGCGAAGAACTACACGTCCGCGTACACCGTCATCGCCATCATCGCGCTGCTCTCGCTGGCCCTACCGTTTGTGACCAAGATGCCGCGCAAACGCAAGGCCCCCGACGAGGGCTACCTCGGTGCGGCCTCCGCGGCCTCGGGATGAGCGAGGACCGGAGGAGCCGTCGTCCTCCGCAGCGAGGTCCCGGCCAGCACTCGGGGGACGAGCACTGGCCCCGACAAACCTGCTGGCCAAGCCCGGGTCTCAGAATCTTGAGGCGTGTCGCTCCCGCTGGTGGGCGAGCGTGGTTGATCGTCTCGGGTCATGTCGACGCGGGTCTGTTCCCCGCCGCGGCGACTGGTCGACGACCGGCTCTGGGCACTGCTCGAACCACTGATCCCACCACCGCCGGTGGGACGGGGTCCGGGTGGGCGTCCCCGGATCCCCGACCGGTTCGCCCTAGAGGGGATCATGTTCGTTCTTGTTACCGGCTGCCGCTGGCGTGACCTTCCACCGCAGCTTGGGTGGGGTTCGGGGCACACCGCATGGCGGCGGCTGAGGGAGTGGCACGATGCCGGCGTGTGGGACGGGCTGCACCGCCTCGTGCTCGACGAGCTGTCCGCCGCTGGGGTGCCGGCTGGTCGCGGGCCAGCATCGACGGGGTGTCGGTGCGCGCCAAAAGGGGGGTGAGCTGACCGGCCCGAATCCCACCGACAGGGGCAAGCCGGGATCGAAGTACCACCTGTTGTGCGACGCGAACGGACTACCGCTGCACGTGTTGCCCTCGACGGCCAACACCCATGACAGCTGCTGTTCGAGCCGTTGCTGGACACCAACCCCGCCGTCCGCGGCGAGCGCGGTCGCTCAGGGCGGCCACGGCGCCGGCCTGAGAAGCTGCACGACGACAAGGGCTGTGACTACAAGCGGTGCCGCACCTACCTGCACCGCCGCGGCATCGCCGTTCGGATCGCTCGCCGCGGGGTCGAGGACAAGACCAAGCTCGGCCGGCATCGCTGGGTCGTTGAGCGCACCATCTCGTGGCTGCTGCGCTTGGGGCGCCTCGGCCTGCGTTATGACCGCACCGAACGGACCCTCAGGCCACTGCTCCCCCTAGCCATCACCCTGATCAACTTCCGGCGCCTTGCGAAAGTCAACGCGTTATGAGACCAGGTCTTAGTCGGCGCTCCCGCTACGGCGGGCGGAGCGGTGGAGCTCAGGTTCGGTGTCGTCCGCCGTCAGATCGACCGGTACGCCGTAAGCCTCACCGATCGCTCTGACCTCCGCCATCCGCGGCTTATGTTTCCGCAGGCTCCACGGCGCTGAGCGCGAGCAGGGCGGAGATCGCCAGGGTCATCAGCAGGTCAACGCCGCTTCGGCAGGACTGCGCTGCTCCAGCCCGTAGACACCCGCTCCTCGTCAGCGTGCAGGTGATAAGTAAGGGTGCGAAGCGACGGATGAACGGAGTCGCTCAATCGTCGGTAGAGGACGTACAGACCGCGGTTACCGCTGAAGCGATCGCACATCTTCCAGAAGTCGCGTGCCGGGCCACGGTTGGACGTCGACTTGCCGGTTTCCGACAGCGCCGAAGGCAGGTCCACGGACCTCATCATGTCTTTGATCGTGGCGTTCCGGTTCTGCTGGCCGAACTCGCGGACCGGATCGGGCTCGCCGCCGCGCTGTCGGAGGCGACCGACGGGCTGCGCCGGCGCCGTTCCGGGACGTTGCGCCGAGCGGTCCGTCGCGACTCGAGGGCGTGTTTGCCGCCGGGTCGCGCAGGCGATAGCCGACGTCAGCCTCCTTCCACCCCGGTGCGTGACGTAGCCGCTGCCCTCGGAGAGCGCCGCGCGGCTGGCCAGTATGACAGGACACCGGGCCATACTGGGTGTCCAGCGATGTTGCCGATGACGAGCGAGAAGGACACCTTGAGCGACACCCCTCCCGCTACGCCCGTGACAGCGCTGGCCACGGCGCTATCTACAGCCCAGGGCAATGCCTTCGCGGCGTCGACGGTGACGGGGCTGGCGCAGATGGCGAGCGAGCTGGCTCGACTGCCGGCGGCGCAGGCGCTGGCCTCGGTACGAGCCCCGGTCAACGCCTCAATGATCTCCGCTGTCGCACAAGCTTCCAGGCCGCTCTACGCGCTGCCGGAGGTGACTCACGTGATCGACCGCATTCCAATACGCTCGAAGTTCGTTGACCTTGCCACAACCGTCTCAATGAGTTCCACGATCCCCTCGGCGTTGCCGGCAAGCGCCATGCGCAGCCTCTTCGCCAACCTCGGAACGAACGGCACCAACGCCGTCTTCGCGGCTCAAGCGTCCCAATTGTTCTCCGAGCGGGACTCGCTGGCTCGGATCGTCGCTGCAGCCTCGCCGCGCCACCACACACTCGAGGCCGCCCGAACCGCCGGGCTCAGCTTTCAGACCTCGCTGGCTGTAGCCCAAGCGGCTCAGATCGTCTCGGCACAAGACTCGCTCGCTCGCATCGTCGCCACCACCCGGCTCAGCGCCTCCATGGCCGGCCTCTTCGACAGCCTCACCCGCTA
>JAABVA010002019.1_pt1 | contig 20673 bp, 25 predicted proteins | sample 5560331 | NCBI WGS metagenome assembly JAABVA01 (sample SAMN12812661, study PRJNA571458) | rock metagenome | isolation source: Antarctica rocks | place: Antarctica: Victoria Land, Mt New Zealand sud | collected 2016-01-07
GTCGTCGACGAGGAGCCTGTACAGCAGGCTTCATCGGCAGCCCAAATCATTCGATGCGGGTCACCGCTGTTAGCCTTGCGCCCGTGGCGTAATCCTTGGGCTCGTGCCTTCCATCGTACATCACTCGCCCGGCATAGCCGCCGTTGCCCCCTGCCGGCCCTGCCGGTCTCTCCCACATAACCATGCTGTGCTCCTCTCGCCTCGCGCCTCTCGTCAGGTCACTCACGATGCCTGTGCGGTCGCCGCAGTCGGGACGCACGCGGCCGCATCGACGATGTACGCGACACGCTCGACGCGCCCGGCACCGATGGTGCCACCGTCGATCTTGTGCAATGCAGCCATGACCTTGCCGGCCAGCTTCTGCTCTAGCCAGGTCTTGTTGAAGGCGGCGGGAACCGCCACGCGTAGCAGCTCGCCGTCCTGGTCGAGGGCGTGCGTCGAGGCCAGCCAGGCGTTGAAGTTCTCGACGGTCATGACCTGGGCCAACTCGTCGAGCGCCGCGCGCCACACCGGATGCTCCTCGGTGATGGGCAGGGGCGCGGGGCTGTCCGACCACGCGGCGTAGGAGGTGATGGGCTCGCCACGGGCGTCGCGCCGGCGTCGTCGATGGCTAGGCTGGTTGACGCGCCGGTGATCCGAGCCACCGTTGGCCGTCCGGGGCGGCGCGGGGTGCAGCAGGTCGGTCAGGACGGCGAACAGGTAGGGCATGCCGTTGGGGGCCTGGTCGTCGCGCCGGCGCTTGATGATGCTCGCCTGACGGTCACGCGTTCGGGCCGCCGCCTCGTCAAGCAAGCGCAGGAAGCGGGCGGGCGACATGCCGGCGTCGCGGCATAGGTTGCGGGCGCGGCCGAGACTCGAACGCGGCGCGTCGTCCCCCAGTTCGGCGCTCAGGGCAGCGATCTCGGCAGCGAGCGCCTGGTCATCCTGGTTCGCGCTAGCTGGTGGCTGGGCCTCGGCGTCCGGCGGCGTTTGTGTCGTCTTAGCGGGGGTAGGGGGTATCGAATCGAGATCGAAAGTGTCTATTTCGATTGAGTTTACTTGGGGTGCAGGATTCTTCACCCTCCCCCCGACGCATTCTTCACCCCTACACGGGCCAGCCGATGCGCCGTCCATCGCGGTGTGTGCGGGTCCCGTGCGCTCCCTCTCTGCACATAGCGACTTCCGTTCCGCGTGCTGGTCTGGCTTCTCGTGCTGGGCACATGGCCCCCCATTGCACGCATCATTGTCGCGGGCAGAATGGGGCCGGTGGTCGCGGTTGGTGGTGGAGATCGCCGGCGTCGCGTCGTCAACGGCGGCGGTGGCGGGGAGCAGGCCGTCGAGGCGGGCGAGCCCTTCGACGGCCGCGAAGAACGGGCGCAGATCGTAGGCGTTTGTGGACTGCCGACCGTTAGTGGATAGCCGAGTCTGTATGTGCAGTAGCCCCTTGGCTTCTAGCGAGCGGAGATAGCCCTGGATCGTGCGCACCGTCTTGCCCATGCGCGTCGCCAGCGCCGCCTCGCCGGGGAACGGGTCGCGCGCGCTCCACCAGTAGGTGCACAGCTGCGCGAGGCAGACCATCTCGGCTTCGGTGACGCCGAGCCGCGCGTAGTACACCCAGGCGTAGGTCGGGATAGCGGTGTAGCCCCCGGTGAGCAGCAGCACGCCGTAGCGCTGGACCAGGCGCCAGTCGATGCTGTCGGATGACGAGTGTGAGTGTGCTGGTGTACTTTCGGGCCTGGGATCGTGGGCGTAATCTTGACATGCACCCATCGTTCCCGTATGATTGCTCATAGGTACTCCTCGGAAGCGTAAAGCCTCCCTGCGAGAGCCGGGAACCCTTGGATAAGGTTCCTGGTCCCGATTTAGCGGCCCTGGTGATTTGGTTGGAAATTTTGTGCACCAGAGCCGAACGTTTTTAAGACTAGCCATAACCCGTCGGGTCATACCGGCGGGTTTCGCGCATTTAGCACGAGGTGCTTAGGACATAGTAGTACCTCTCATGCTGCCCATCTTACCGCACTTACGGGGGGGCATGCAATGTATTTTATCGCATAACAACAATCAGTTGCATATCTGACAACTCGGGGGTGATAAGTGGCGAGGTGTGAAATAGTGTGGAGGCTGAACTCCATGATGCTTATGTCGAGTTGTCGCCACTCCTGTACCCTAATCTACTCTGTGCGGTCTTGCACCATGCGGCCCTAGTCAACGACCTGCGGTCCTAGCCGCAGCCAGCACCCCCAGGTTGCCCGATCTGCGTTGCGGCATCTCCAGCCCCGCGATCGGTTCCGTTCTAGGACCTCGGCTGTGGCCTCCAGCGTGGCGAGTTTACACTGTGCCCACGATTGCCTGGTAGAGCAGCATGACTTCCATCTCGCTCGTCAGGATACCATCGTCTATACGACCCCCTGCCCAGCCATCCAGACAGTCAAACACTTAAACATTTAACAGTCGAGCCATCAAAACAGCTAAGTGTTTAGCTGTCCTGCTGTTTAGTGAGCGCCTGAATCGCTCGGCTCACAAGGTGCGACCGCTCGGGCTTCTTGCCGGTGCGTGTAAACTCCTCGGTCTGCATCCGGTCGATAGCGACGATATCCGCTGGCTCCAAGTAGAACGTCGCCTTGATCCGCTGCGCTCTGATCGCCTTACTGTCCGACTGCCTAGCCTCTTGGCTGTCTGGCTGTTCAAGCGTTTGAGCATCCAAGCTCTCCGACTCCTGGCTGCCCTCCTCCCCTATTGCCTCATTCGTCGAGCGACGGAAGATCGACGGGCGCCCGTCAAGCGTTTTGCGATTAGACATGGGCGGCGACCTCCTCGGCAACGTGGGTGTAGGCCTCGGCACCCGGCGAGTCCGGCGCATACTCGTAAATGGTCTGTCCCTTCGCGGCGGCCTCGCGGAAGCGCACGGTCTCGGGGATCACCACGTCGTAGATCGGGATAACGCCGTCCAGGTCGGCGCGTGTGCGTTCCAGGATCTCGGCCGCGTTGGCCGTCCTCTTGTCATAACGCGTCGGGAGCAGGCCAAGCACTTGGAGGTCCGGGTTGAGTTCGGCGCGCATCTCGTCGAGCGTTTCGAGGAACAGGCCCACGCCAAGCATGTTGTAGAAGTCGGCGGCCATGGGAATCAGCACGTAACGGGCAGCCGAGAGGGCGTTGACCGTGAGCAGGCCGAGGTTGGGCGGGCAGTCGATCAGGACCACATCGTAGTCCCCCTGCACCGTGGCCAGGGCGGTTTTCAGCCGGTCCTCGCGCCGGTGGCTGCGCAGCAGATCGGGCTCGCTGTAGGACAACCGGATGTTGCTGGGCGCCAGGTCGAGGTTCGGGCGGACCGTCACGATGACGTCCCGCAGCGGGGTCTTGCGCATGAGTACCGTCGACATCTCCCGGTCGAGCGCGCGTGCGGAGATGTTGAACGTTTCGGCGAGGTGCCCCTGGGGGTCCATATCAACGAGGAGCACGCGCTTCCCCAAGGCGGCGAGGGCGGCTCCAAGGTGGACCACCGTCGTCGTCTTGGCACTGCCGCCTTTCTGATTAATGATTGCGAGTGTTGTCATGCATCACCTACCGACTAGACAGCTAAGAGTCTGAACGTCGAAATGTCCAGACATAGAAGAGTCTAAACCATCAAATGGTTAGATGTCCAGACGGCTAGACAGCTATTGGCTTACTCTTTGCCTACTGCCAGGCGACGACGCGATAGCCATGGCGCAAACGGCGACGCAGGATCGCCTCGACGTGGGCCTGGGCGTCGGCGCGATCAAGATAGTAGTCCATGCGCGTGCGCTCCGGGCCGCCTGTGCGCCCCCACAGTCGCAGCAGCGCACCGCCCTCGAACAGGGCCGGGGTCCAGGTCAGCGTGTAGCTGCGGTCGCGGTCGCGCGCGGGGTCGACGCTGTGCAGCCGGACGTAGGCGCGGAAGTGCACGGCGGCGGGTGGTAAGCGTAGGCGTTTGATCGACTTCAGGAATGACCCCCGTACCATTCTCTCCGCAACGTCTGCAACGATCGCTATTTACGTAATGTGATTAGGCTGACGATCAAACTTCCGATGCCGGCGAGGGCACTTAGTACGGTGAAAACTACGATCGTCGTGTTCGTCGTGAGCACGCGATGCCGGGCCGTAAGCACAATCTGACGGTTGAGAACGATGCTATCCAGAATGAACGCAATGACGACAGCAACCTCTATCACGGCTTGGGTTACGACTGGTATCCATATCGTAGTGCGGTGGGTGACAATGGTTACCGTCGTGCTTGCCGCCACAATAAGCGGGAAGATTAGCAGGTTCACGCATACAACCCGCGGCGTAGTGACGGCCGAAACCGTTGCCGCTTTGATATGCAGAATGCCTGGATCTGGTCGAAGCGGCTCAACACCCACCCCTGATCCACCCCTTCGACCGATAACCGGTTGTTGCCACGCTTAGGGAACGTAAGGATGAGGTTCTTATCGCGCGGCCAAAAGTAAACAGTTAGATTGGTCAGTTCGCCGGCAGGGTTTTCCTGCATGAGCTCGTCCACACTGGAGGCTCGCACCTCGCCGTCGCGCACCTCGGTCGATAGGCTGAGACGATCGTTGGTCTCATCCATCGCTATGTCGCTCGTTATCAAGTGAACTAAGCGCCGCAAATCTTGTTCGTCAAGGCGACAGAGGGGCAGCTTGGCGGATTTCGAGTACTTTCGCATTCGCCCTACAGCCCCACCTCGGCGGCGGCGTTCTCACGCCAGAGCGAACCGCCCCGGATGTACTTACGGACCATCGGCAGGCTCTTATGGCCGGTCTGCGCCATGATGGCGCGCTCGCTGACGCCGGCCTCGGCCGCCGCCGTGGCCAGCCCCGCGCGCAGCGAGTGCCCGGCGTACTTCGCGGGGTCGAGCTTCGCGGCTGCGGCGGCGCGCTTGACGGCGCGGGCCACGCCCTGGGGGGAGAGCCGGCCGGGCAGGAGCTGGTCGTGGCGGTCGATGGCCTGGAAGAGCGGGCCGTGGACGATGCCGGCCGCGGCGAGCCAGGCGCGCAGCGCGCGGACCGGGCAGCTCTCGTAGTGCGAGCCGTAGGGGATGCCCACGACGCGCCCCGCGCCCTCCTGGTCGGTCTTGGAGCGGCGGATCGTCACCGCCAGGCCCTCAGGCTTCTCCTGCACGTCGGCCACGTCGAGCGCGACCAACTCGGAGCGCCGGAACGCGCCGGCGAAGCCGAGCAGCAGCAGGGCACGGTCGCGCCGACCCATGAGCGTGGCGGGCAGCGCCTCGACCATGGCGCGGACCTCGGCGGTCACGGCCGGGGCCTTGCCCTCCTGCGCCGTCCCCTTGGCGCGGCGGATGCCGGCGGCGACGGCACGCACGTTGGGGTCCTTGGTGGGGGAAGGGTGGCCCGCGACCTGGTGCGCCTGCGCGATCGCGGAGAGCCGCCGCGTGAGCGTGGAGGTCTTGCGGTGGCCGGCCAGGGCGGAGAGGTAGAGCGCCAGGGTCTCCGGGGTGGCGGGGAGCGGGGCGCGGTCGTGCGTGCGGCACCAGGCGGCGAAGTCGGCCCAATCGGCGCGGTAGGCCCGGCGCGTGTTGGGGGCCTTGGCGAGCTGGGCGTAGTCGCGCGCCTGCTCCATCGCCGCAGCGAGCGCGGCCGCGGCCTGCTCCTGGGCGGCGACGAGGGACTGATCGAAGGCCGAATCGGGCAGGCCATTTGGCAGGCTCATCGTACAATCCTCCAACTTGAATTATTGGGCAGCGCCACAGATGCAGGCATAAACGTGCCTCACAATCACTTCGGCCGTTCTAGGATAACCCAGGAGGCGAACGAGATGACGGTAACGATACTGCTCACCAAGCTTACGATGGTCAATGCTTCACTTTGAGGACCGAATACTTTGAGCGTAAAGAGAGAGACTAGGATCGAGATGATTGACAGGATCGAAACGACCATTATCTGCCGGAAGACGAGGGATTTTTGCAGGAGGGCGGCGCGACTCTCTCGCACGAGTTGTGAGCCGCTCAAGGATGTGTAGGTATACGCCCCCGGCCTTAGCAAGGGATAAAGCGAATCCTCCGGATTCCTTGACCTTGACGGCACAAGTTCAAAAGTATAGATGTGCTTGGCACCAATGGCGAGCGCAATCGAGAATATGTCCACGCTTAGTGACTTCGACGCGCCAGTTACGTCGATGATGCAATTGTCCGACCCACCGTATCGCTTGATAATCTGGCTTAGGTCTTTTCTCAGGCGCGGGTAGTCTATTCGTATCAGTTCATAGTCGGTCAAGCACTTGCACGCGATCGTGTAGACGGCCCTTCCCTCCTGCCGCCTCAACAGTTGTGCTTGAGAAGTGCCCTGAGGGAGATAGCTGACATAATACCCGTTTGATAGCTGCTCTATTTTCTCCTTGATCCGCTTGAAAAGCTCTGCTGCCCCAGCCTGCCCAGGTCCTGGTTCTATGCTGGTGTCTCCCACCGCTGCCCTGTCTGCCGTGTAGACTAGTCGCACCGAGTTTACGTTCATCCGATCACAGGTGTATGTGATGGCGTTGACGTAGGAATCGACATTGGGGGAGAGCATAAAGATCAGGAGAGTTCTACCCACCCGCACCCCCACCGACTCTTTGTATACAATCCTTCCCGCTCGCCTTAGCCAGCTTCAAGGCAAGATAAGCCTCTCGCGGGCTGCCTCCAACCCCAACGGATAGGGTGCTCTCGGCCCGTTCGGCAAACGCGTTCCGAAGTCTCTCAAGCAAGTCTATTAGGTCGTTTGAGTCGCTGTCAGCGTTGAGGCATGCCAATAAGTTGTCGCCGCCGCTGAAGATTAGGGTCAATCCTAAACTACTCCGGAGCTCTTGTTCCAACCAAGCCATTGCCGACGCGAAGGTGGATGAAAAGCTACGGAGGGAGTGGCTATCGTTGGTAAGTATGAAATACTCCAGGCGATGCCCTACGTCGTCGCCGTCAATGGCTAGGTACAGTTCGCTCACTTGAGACACACTCCCCTCCGCCCATCATGACCATGGGGGCAGTATAGCTGAACGGCGGGTTTCTGGTGAGCGATAAGGGCACTGTATCACTCACTAGACCAGCTAGAAACGCTTGATCTACGTAGCGGCGCCTATCCGCCCGGCAGGCTCCTCTTGGCGTAAGGGCGCGACCGAACACCAATCCCATCCTCATGCCGATGGAGCACCATAGACGCGATTAACTCGTACGCACAAAAACATGCGTACCATGAGTGGCCGGCGTGTTGACAAAACTAAATTTATAGATTACTCTGTACGTAGGCCAGAACGCGTACGATAGCGCGCCGGCTAATATCGGTACGTCAAAAGGGGATGGAAATGGCAATAGCGGATCACATCGAGATGACGGAGCAGGAGCGGAAGACAAGGCTCGGGCCGGTGGTCACTAAAGTAGCCTCGTTCGACGAGGCCCGCGACCGCGCCATGTCGCGCGTCATGAGCGGCAACGCGATCATGCTACCATGCATGACCTACCGGCAGGGCGGCCGGCCGATGGTGTCGTTCGTACTTCCGTACGATCTGATGAGGCGACACCTCGAATTCGACTCGACCCCGAAGGGGGGCGACACCCGCGCGCACCTCAACCGCACCTTGATGCCCGACCACGTAGCTACGATCAAGGGCTACCTCAGGGACAACCACAACCGGTACATCCTACCCGGCATCACGCTCAACGCTGCGGCCAATTTGGAGGTCTTCCAGATTGGAGAGCCGCTGGGAGGCATCGCGCTCGGCTTCGTCGTCCTGGGCTCGGGGACCCGATTCGTGCCGGTCGACGGGCAACACCGCGGTGCGGCCATCGTCGGGTACAAACGCGGCGATCGCGTCACGCCCGGCATCTTGGAGGACTACCCTGAGCTCGGCGAGGACGGAATCAACGTGCAACTCACGCTTGAGGATGACATCGCGCAGCTGCACCAAGACTTCGCGGATGCCGCCCGCACGAAGCCGATCGCGGCCAACACGCTGGCCGCCTACGACATGCGCCAGCCGGTCAACCAGCTGCTCAACATGATCATCGACAACTCTTCGTTCCTTAAAGGGCGCATCGACATGACGTCGAAAACGCTGTCCGCGCGCGCGCAGGCCGTCTTCCTGCTCTCCTCGATCCGTGGCCTCCTCAAGGTGATGCTCATGGGCTCGACCCGGCCCTCGGAGCAACAGTTCGATAAGGAAGTCTTCGACCGCTTCAAGCAGCAGGGCGCGCGCGAGGAGACGCTTCAAGCCGTACTGCGCCTGCTCGATACGTTGGCCGAGCACATGGACCCCTGGAATACGATCACCAACTCTAGGCCCGGCTTCGGCCAGAGCAACATCGTTCCCGATTTGCGCCAGAAGTACGTCAACCTGACTATGTCGGGGCTCGTCGTGCTCGGCACGGTCGCGCACTACGCGTGGACTCACAAGACCCCCGAGGAACAGGCCGAGGTCTACAAGCGCGTCGCCGCCCTCGACTGGAGCCGGACTAACCCTCTGTGGCAAGAAACCGGCTTTGTCAAGAAGATTGAGAAAGAGGGCGAAGAGCCTAAGTACGATGTCACCCGCTCGCGCACGGAGATCGATGCCACGGCGGCCCGGATTATGGACATCTGCGAGGTCCGCTAACGTCGTGAAGGGGGGCGGTGCCACGCTCGATATCGGCCCCTCTCCGCCTCGTAAGCCCCGCGCTAATTTCACAAGATCAAAGGTGTCTCATATGAACGGACCTACGACAATGCTGACCCCGGCCGACCCAGCGACGGTTTTCCTGAGCTATGCGCGTGACGATCTCGAACCTGTCGAGCGCCTAGAGCGCGCCCTGAAGCTGCGCGGGGTGCGCGTCCTACGCGACATCCCCACCTTGTCGCTCGGCGCTCACAACGTCGAGGCCTTGCGCACCATGATCGCGGAGCAGTGCGACGCGATCATCTTCTACGCGAGCGCACGCTTGCTCGCCTCCGACTTCATTTGGCGTTATGAGGTACCGGAGGCGCTCGCGCGGCACCGGCGGCAGCCCGGCTTCCATGTCATCTCGCTCCTCCCGCACGGCGTATCGTTCGACGCGCTCGCGGCGGCCTGCGCCGACCATGGGCTAGAATCGCTCGCGGACTTTAACGCTGTACCGTTGACAGGAGCCACGCCATCACCGGACGAACTCTTGTCTATCGGGCGCCGCAGTCTCGCCTCGGCCTTCTCCCTACGCTGCGCTCGCGGTAGTAAGGACGAAGCTATTGGCCTATGCCTGCGCACCTTCCCATATGCGCCGCCGGCCGACGAACTGCACCTCGACCTGGATTGGAGCGACCCTTTTACAGAGCCAGGGCCATCGCCCGATGATTGGGCCTCCGAACTTGCCCCCGCCTTACGCGACGTCGCCGCCGCGCTCGCGCGACACAGACCCGCGCGCGTCATCGATCTGTGGGTTAAGACGCGCCTGCCCGCCGCGCTCGCGCTGGGTCACGCGTTCCCCCCCAAAGGTGCCACACATCTCCGGCTGCATCATGAGAGCGGCGTGTGGCTGCCCGACGGACCAAGTGGTGATGTCGCGGGCCTATCGGCCATTACAAACCGCTTGGGGATGGACCCCACCGCCATTGTTGAAGTCTCCATCAGTCGCGACGTGACGCCGGACGTGAGCGACTGGCGCCGTGACACAGGCTTTACGCCAGGATGGCGCCTGCGATACGCCCCTGTTGACGGGCCATCCCGCGCATCCGTCGTTGACGCCGCGCAAGTCAGGGCCTGGGTCCGACGCGTCGGCGACGACGTGCGCGAGCTCTGGGACAAGGAACGGGTCGATGAGATCCATCTCTTCATCGCCGCGCCGGTGGAGTTCGCGGTGATGCTCGGCCAGCAACTACGCGACAAGCGTCGCATCCACGTCTATGCGCACGGCCAGGATGGTTGCCACCTGGCCTGCGTCCTGTAGCGTTTAGAGGAGACCCGACCGTGGACATACCCAGCTATTTTAGGCGCTATCTGCGCGCCATCCAACCGACACGGGCCAGCCGTGAGCGCGCTGTGCAGCTCCACAAGACCCTGCGCGACCGCCTGGCCACCGATACCCATTTCCAGGATTGGTACGATAGCTCGTTCCTCTACGGGTCGTACCGACGTAACACTGCGGTCCAGCCAATCAAGGATGTCGACGTCTGCGTCGTGCTCGGGATCAACACGAGCGAACACAAACCCGAGGCGGTCGTGCAACGCCTGCGCCGCGTGTTGGAGCGCAATGGGTATGAGGACAAGACGGCGCTGCAGCGCAGGTCGGTACGCATCGACCTCTCGGGGACAACGCTGGATGTCGTCCCCGTCGTGGCCCAAGACGGGGACGATAAACCTCTGTGGATACCCGATCGCGCCCTCACGCGCTGGGTCGAAACACATCCCAAAGGCCACCTCGCCGCGACAACCGCTCTTAACAAGGACTCGAACGACCGCTATGTCCCCTTTGTCAAGATCGTCAAGGCGTGGTACCGCCACCAGGCGCACACGCTGCGCGGCGTCGAGCGCCCTAAGCCGAAGGGCTTCACGCTCGAGGCTCTGGTCGCACAGTATCAGGACCCTGACGCCCCCGGCTACGCGGAAGCCTTCGTCACCTTCCTCTCCAACGTGTGGGACGCCTGCGGAGCCGATCTGGCCCGCGGCGTTTTTCCAGCCGTCCCTGACTTCGGGCACCCCGGCCAGACGATCGCCCTGCGCATGACGCCCACGGAGGCGCGGGCGTTCGGCGCTATCATCCAGGATTCGCTCGCCAAGGCGCGCACGGCCCGAGAGACCGAAGGGGTCGCGGCAAGCGCGGTCGCGTGGCAAGAGATTTTCGGCCCCAAGTTCCCGGTGCAGGCGGCGATCACGACCACCACGACCACGATGAGCGCCGGTAAGGCTGCCGTGCTGGAAAGCGAAGACGACGCGGAAGGCGACGCGGAAGGCGACGCGGAGGTGGCGCGGATCGATCTGCCGGCGCCAACACGACTGGGGACGCTGAAAATAGCGGCGGCGCTGGCGCACACTCAAGGTGGGACGATACAGCGCAACCACCCGAACGATGGCCGGGCGCTGCCTAAAGACAAGTGGCTACGCTTCTCCGTCGCACGCACATCCGTCGCCCAGCCCTACGATGTCCACTGGATCGTGACCAATCACGGGCACGAGGCCCGCGAAGCGCGAGACCTGAGGCACGAGCGCACGGGAACCGTGATTTGGGAGAGCACGTCATACCGTGGTAGCCACACCATGGCGTGCGAACTGCGCCGCGAAGGTCTCGTCCTAGCGCGAGCGACCCACATCGTCAACATACGCTAACAGCAGCGATAGTTTTGGTTGCGCCGCGCGATGGTCGCGCGGAGGGATTAGTCTCCCATATAATACAGCGCGTAGACACCTCTGCCAGCAACGCCGACTGGAGGTAGCAGGGGTGGCGGGGGGTGGCGGGGGCAAAACGGGGGCGGCGCTCAAGAATCTGATAGCCGTATCCGTCACCTCGCGGATCATACTCGCGGCCAGTGCGTGACCAAGCCTGAACGTCACGATCTCGCTTCCCGCTCGCCCTTGGCTATCATCGTCCGCAGCCTCCCGAGCCAACTAATTCCTTTAAGTTCATGTTCCCACACGCGCATGACGTGGTAGCCCTGCTGGCGTAACCGGCGTCGTTGCCGGTTATCCCGTCGGCGATTCTCATCGATCTTTCCGCGCCAGAACTCGGCGCGCGCCGTCGGGGTGCGCCGCGCGCAGACTGGGCAGCCGTGCCAGAAGCAGCCGTCGACGAACACGGCGAGGCGCTGGCGCGGGAAGTAGAAGTCGGGCTTGCCCAGGACCTCTTTCGGGTGCTTCTCCCAGCCCTCGACCCCTGCGGCGATTAGCGCCGCCTCTACCCGCCCCTCGGTGGACTTGTTGCCCGCCCCGCGCACCCGCGCCATGCGCGCGGATCGCTCGGCCTCACTTAAAGGATCGATCCGCGCCTCGGCCACTAACAACCTCGCCCCATCGCGTGGGATACTATACACCGTCACCTTGATGATAGACGATGGTGGAGGCGCGCGTGCCCGACGAGACACCGTACAACCCGCTCGATGTCGAGCACCTCGGCGAGAGCGTCACCGACGCCCTGCTGGGCCGCGAGGCCGTGCCTCTGGCCGGCCTCGCGGCGTTCAACGGCGCCGGCGTCTACGCCATCTACTACACCGGCGCGGCCACGCCCTTCGCGCCGTACGAGCCCCTGGCGCGGCGGAACCGCGCGGAGCCCTACTCGCGGCCGATCTACGTCGGCAAGGCCGTGCCCTCCGGCGCGCGCAAGGGCCTCCGCTCCGCGAGCGCGGTCGGGCCGAAGCTCCACGGCCGCCTGGCCGAGCACGCGGAGTCGGTCGCCCAGGCGGCGAACCTCGACCCGGCCGACTTCCACTGCCGCTACCTCGTCGTCGAGGATATCTGGATACCCCTGGGCGAGTCCCTGCTCATCGAGCGGTTTCAGCCCCTCTGGAACGTCGTCGTCGAGGGCTTCGGCAACCACGACCCCGGCCGGGGTCGTGCGCAGGGGCGACGCTCTATGTGGGACACGATCCATCCCGGCAGGCCGTGGGCAGCGAAGTTGGCCGCTAACCGCCGCTCGGCCGACGAGATCGCGGGGCTGGTCCGGGCGGCGCTCGCCGGTGCCCCCGTCGAGCAATTACCCTTGGAGGCGCGCCAAGCGGAGGCCGACTCGGACGAGGGATAGCCGCGCCGGTGACTACCCGACAGCCAGCGCCAACTCGCGCGCTGGCGCGGCGCGGTCGGCCCGGTCGAGCTGGTCGCGGATGAGCCCGGCCAGCAGCGCGGCCATCTCCACCGGGACGGCGTTGCCGAGCTGTCGCCGGCTCTCCGTCCACGAGTTGGCAAAGCGCCACTCATCGGGGAAGGTCTGCAAGCGGGCGAGCTCGCGCACGCTGAAGTAGCGCACCGAGCCGTCGTCGCGGCGCAGCATGTTCTCCCCGCCCGGGTTGCCGTGGTCCCCCGCCTTAATCGCCTTGGCCGGCCAATCCCACGGGCTGCCCGTGTGCCCGGGATAGCTGCGCGCGTCGGGGATGCCGACGTGGTTGGCGATCGGCGGGTCGGGGTCGCGGTCGATGGGCTCGGGCAAGTCCTTGATCGCGTCGCGGACGGTGCGCCAGCGGAGGGCCAGGGGCTTGGGCCTCCGCGCGAGTTGGGCGACGCGCTTGGCGAGCGGGGCGGGCGCCGGGCGCGGGTCCAGCCCATGCTCATCCCAATACGATCCATCCACGTATTGCGCGTAGAGCAACGCGTCCTCGGAGTGCATCGGGGCGGGGAAAACCCAGGGGGCGCCCAGGTCGTGGCGGAAGCCGACGATGAAGACCCGGTGGCGCTCCTGCGGCACGCCGAAGTCGGCGACGTTGTAGACCTGATACTTGACGTTGTAGCGGCACGCCGGCGCCTGGTTCCACGGCGCCGCCGCGACCACCTCGCCGGCGGCGTGGTAGGCGGCCAGCCGCGCCTTGTGCTCCTCCCAGCCTTCGCCCGGGAGCGGCGCGACGTGGGGGAAAGCCAGTTGCTCCACGATGTAGTCGAAGTAGGGCCTGAACCCCTGGCGCGTGAGGCCCTTGACGTTCTCCAGGAGGAAGGCGCGGGGATGCAACTCCCGGACGGCGCGGAAGACCGCCGGGAACATGTTGCGCCTATCGACCTCGCCGGCGTGCTTGCCACCCAAGCTAAACGGCTGGCAGGGCGCCCCGCCCGCGAGCAGGTCGAGGGCGGCGTGAGCGTAGGGGGCGTAGTCGAGAGCGGTGACGTCGGCCTCGTGGATGGGCCAGTCAACTCCCGTGGCCGCGTGTCGCCCCACGTTGAGCCGCAGCGTGTCGCACGAGTCGTGGTCGCGCTCAACGACGGCTTGGTGGTGGAACCCCGCGCGATGCGTCCCGAGGGCCAGGCCACCGGCCCCGGTGAATAGCTCGATAGACAGCATTAAATATCCTATCTCTCTCAACACTCAAATACATGATCCGGCGCGGCGTGTCGCCCACTTATCCCTCGTCGTCGCTTGGCGTCGCGTGTCCGCGCGTACGCGCTCATTCACCGCTCTCTCACCCCGCGGGAGGGGTATCCGGAGTCGTCGAGGCCTTCGGCTTGTTCTTCGCGCCCTTCGGCCGGCCGCGCCGCCCTAACCGCTTGCGCTTGTACTCCTCAAGCGCAGGCTCCGGGACCATGTTCTGCCCTGGGGCGATGGGCCGATAGGCGAGCACGCCCCGTGCGATGGCGTCCCGCACGGCACCCGGTTGGATGTCTAACAGCGCGGCCGCCTCGGTCGTGGTGTAATGCACTGTGCCGTCGATGACCACTGGCACGCGATCCCTCCCCCTCATCGTGTCCCCTTTATCGTACCGCGTCGGGCGGGGGAGGCCCGGCCCTTTGCGCACACCTGCCACGCGGCCGCGCCCTCTGACGCCATTCGGTTTTACCATGGGTCGATCCTCCTCCTGCTCCTGGGCGCGACGACCGGCCGGGGTAACGCCCCCCCGGCCGGCGTCCGTCTATCGGTCGCGCTTAGGCCCGCTACGCGTGGGCGTGGGCGTCGAGCCAGCGGCTCCCCTCGTCGGCCAGGCTGTCCCCGGCCATGAGGGTGCGCGCCTGCGCCGCCGCGTCGTCGATGATGGCGACGCGCCAGCGGACATACGCCTCGAAGTGCGCCTCGTCCTCGCCCTCGCGCTCGTCGAGGTCGTCCCAGCGGTTGAGGTGGTCGATCACGGCGCTTACCGCCCGGTCGATCACCTCAAAGAGGGTCGTCGGGGCCGCGTTGAACGGGCAGGGCGCGGGCTCGTGCGGCGCGTCCTGCGCCTCGTGGGCGTCCCGCCCTGACTGCAAGACTATCATCTGATTTATGCCCATGGTGCTCTCTCCTCTACGGTGGGGTGGGCCGGCGTTTCCTCCACGCGCGCCGGCCCTCGTGTGAGTTAGAAGGGGATCGCGTCGTCGAGGCCGACGCCGGCGCTGATGGCAATGGCGCGCTTGGTGGGCGGCTCCTGCGTGCGCGCATACGGGCGGTGGCGCCGGAGGGCGTCCCGCCACGCGCGCTCTAGCTCCGTGTGGTGCGCGTCGCAGAGGCCGCACGTAGCGGGGCTGACCTGCCAGCCGTCAATGTGGTGCCGCGCGGTCGCCTGCGCGGTGCAGCCGAGCCACGCGCACACGCTGAGGGTGGGCGTCGCCTTGCGGGCCTGGGCGCGGGCCTGGGCGCCGACCTTGTTGCGCCCCAACACCGGCTCACGCCCGAACTTAGCGCGGTAGGAGGGAGCCAGCTTCTCTAGCAGGTACTCGCCCCAACCCGCCTCGATAGCGCGGGCGAACCCGACCGCGCCGATGCGGCTGTAGTGCGCGCGCCCGTAGCGGGCGAACGTCGCCTGCCCGCCCAACCGCCCGCGCTCCTGGGGGGTGAGCGCGCGGCCCCTCCCGTCAGGGACCGGGGATAGGTGGGTAGAGTTATCCTGAGCCTGTGCTACCATAAGGTGAACTCCCTTGTAGGGGGTCTGTGGAGGCGGGTCGCCCAAAAGCTTGTCTAGGGCTGGCGACCCGTCTTTTTTATTCCCTACACCCTAATTATACATGCTTACAAGCATGAATATCAAGGGTAAAAGGGGGCAAAATAGGTACATGTTCATGCGGACAGCACCCCTATAAAGCGAACGTCTTTCAGGGTGCGGAGCGCCGTGCGGCCGTCGCGGCGTCATGCGTAAAAGTGGCGGTCTCGCCGGCGGCGCGGGGGTGCACGCCGAATAATCGTCAGTCGGGGCAGAGGTGCGGAAACGTACGTTTCCGGGGCGCTTGGGGGAGGGGAGCCGCTCTATTCTTTTTCCAAGTAGTGTGTCGTCGCCGTGCGTCCGCTTGCTACCACCGCAAGCGTTTGCCGCCGTGGTCCGGCTACTGCTTTACCCCCCCATATGGGGATAGTCGAAAGTACCGGGTTGTGGCTATCATCGTGTGTCGTCGCGGCCGATGCCTATAGAATGGAGCTATCACCCGACTATTTCCCCGACGCGCTGCGCATGGACTGGCGCCAGGCGTGCGCCCTGCGCCGCGACATCGACCAGGAACCGGAGACCTACCGTGTCGTGCGCCTGACGCAACCGGAAGGCAAGCCCTATTGGGAGATCGAGGTCGAGCATCGCCCAACCGGCGAGCTATTCCAGGTGCGCTGGTGGGCCGAATGGGTCGAGCGGGTGCGGAGCGACGCGGGGTCTTGAGGCCCGTCTTCGTCGCACCAGCGCGTAACTTTTTGTATCGCAGGCGCATTAGAGTAATGGAGTGGGGGGACGGATATAGGCCGACGTGGGGGCCTTTGGCTGATGGGCGCCCGCGCCGTGAGCTTCGCATCCGTCCCGCCCCGCCGACCGCACCCCCGCCCTTGACCGCGCCGTAGGCATCGGTATCATGGAGGGTAAGACGACGCGCTGATCGAGCTGGAACGGGGAGGGGGATCATGGCACGGAAAGGGCGGCACGGGCAGACGATGGACCGGATGGGAGCACGGACGAAGGGTGCGCCCGCGACGAACCCGGCGCTTGGCGCGGCCATCATGGAGGTCGTGGACAACCAACTGCGCGACGGCACGCCACCAGAGACGCGACAGGCCCTCGACCGGCTCCTAGCGACTGGCTACCCCAAGGAGGAAGCCCGTCGGCTGATCGCCTGTGCGGTGACGAGCGAGATCTTCGACGTGCTCACACACAAACAGCCCTACGACGAGGCCCACTACGTCGCCGCGCTGCGCCGCCTGCCGACGCTGCCATGGAAATAGGGCCGAGCGCCGCTATGAGGTGCAGCCTGACAAAAGTGATGCGGGCCAGTTCAGCCGATACACGGACAAGGCGGGGACGGGCACATGCCGGCGCTGACGTGGTGCCTGATGGCATCGTCGCCGCGCGCGTCACGTCCACCCATCCCGCCACCATATCGCCGGCGACCTCTACCTACTTGGAAAAAATGTGGCGCGACTAGATGCCAGGGATGGAGCGCCTATTAACCGCTTATACTGTCGCTCGGCTCTGTTGTGCGGTGACTGCGGCTGCATCGTGCAAGAGGGTGTAGGCGCTGCGTAGCGCCGCCGCTACGGTTGCCCACGCTTCAGGAGTAGGCATCTGACACCCCCCGGTGATGTCGTCGACCAAGTCGGCGGCATGCGCCCGTGCAACGCCGGCCGGGTGCGCTTGGGCGAAGGAGAGGCTATAGACCGTGGCCGCGATGCGGGTGTTGGCGTCGATTAACTCGGGCCGGCCTTTCTCGCCATCGAACTGTCGATGTACGGCCCAATATTCGAGCTCGGCGTCGCCGGCGGCTTCCGCGTCGAACGGGGCACCGGTCACGGCGCGCAGCACGCCGTAGAAGCGCCGAAGCAGGGCGCGCACTTTCTCGATGTCATGGTCGCGCGGTGCCCACGCGACGGCCGCACGGACGCTATAGTATGTTGCGCGCGCCCCCTGTACTGGCCCCAAGTTAAACTGCGAACGCAGCATCCGATACACCAGGAGCAGAGCTAGCGGCCAATTCCGGTCGTAATAGGCTTTCCAAACGTTGGCCTCGTAGAGCCCCGTGTTGCGCGGGTTGAAGTCATGCAACGATCCCCTGTGGCTCATGCTCCTGTCCTCCCCTGTTTTGACGTTATGCGTGTCACCCGGTGCCGCTTACGCCGCTCTACCACAAAGAGGGCCGGCCGTTTGTAGTGAGCGCGGGCACGCAGCACCTCGACGATCAGTGCGGCGACCTCGCGGCGCCAACCGTCCGAATCGCGCCAGCGTGGCTCCAATTCGGACAAACGACCGCCGACAAGCATCTCGCCGCGTTGCATCAGGATCACCAGGCCGCCGATCCGGGCAGCGTCAGCATGCACGTAGAGGTGCTCTATCTCGTGGCGGGAGAGATCGGCTAGCAGGCCCTCGTCGTCCACCCCGGCCAGTCCTGGGTCGTCCTCGTCGTTGTTGGCGTGCTTGTTCTCATCGTAGAGCGGCCGCACGGCGTTGGCCCGGTGGACGATGAGGTAGCGCACGGCTTGGCGGCCCGCTTTGCGCTGGTACGGAGGGATACCATGAGCCTCCAAATGCACATCTACCGCGTCGATCACCTCGGCGTCGGCGTACTTGTCAAGATTGGCGCGCTGGTCGTTGGCAACACAGGCGGCGTTCGTATTGTCGATAAGCAGTTGCTCAAGCCGCTCGACCCCGCGGTTAACCTGCGCTCGCTTCTCCGTCAACGAAAACCATAGACGGACGTACGTGACCCAGCGACGGCCCTGCCGCGAGAGCTGTGGGCCGAAGAGGATGATCGCGGTTTGGATGAGGGCAACCGCGACGCAGACGACGACGATCGGCCCCAGGAATTGCTTGATACCTATGTCGCCGCGACCAAGCCATACGGCCGCGAGCTGCACGTTGATGAGTGCGCCGTACAGTGTGAACGTCGCCCACACCGACGAGCCCACGGCCGTCGTGAGGCGGGGGTAACGGTTGTGTATCTTGCCGTTCGCTCGGGTGTAGCCGATGAAGGCCAGGACACAGACATACACGATGGTCAGCCCGACGACGGTGTTCCAGATGCGCACGGGGAGCGAGTCGGTGGCGTAGCCCGCGTACAGGAAGCGGCCGAGATCCTGCCCCAGCGCGACGTGGAGCGCGAGCCATATCCCAGCGAAGAGCGTCAGCAGCGCGACGTAGACGACGACGGCGATCTTGCGCCACCGAGACCAAGCCGTCGCCAGGTTGGTAATGAAGCCGAACTGGAACATCGCCGCCAGGGTTGCACATATATCGTTGAGGAGACGCCCGAGTCCTGGTGTCCGGCTCACAGCGTCGATGACGGCACTGTGACTTGCGGGCCAGACCATGATGCTAATCGCGCCAACGATGTAGCCGAGCCCGTTGAGCGTGGTACGGGGCGCGCCCTTGTTCTTGCGACGCACTATTATAATGCCGGCCATCAGAAGCCCCAGGCTCAAAAGAGTGTATATCATGACTAGCCACCCATAACCTTGAGAAACTCGTCGAACTGATCGGCCGGTTCGCCCTCGGTCGGGTCCTTTGGAGCGGCAGGCGCCTTCAGGTGTAAGGCTTTGAAAAGCGCGCTGAAGGGGGGGCCGCTTTCTCGGTCGGGCATCGGAACCTTCGCCACCGTGAGCTTGCTGCCCAGCGCCAGGGCGGACTTGTTCGCAATCGACGCGAACATCTCGGCCTCTTGATCCTGGAGCGTTACCGTGAGCTCGTCGCGGAGTTCATGGACAGGATTTAACGGCGAGACGTGGCTCAGGATAATGTGGCACAACTCGTGGAAAATGATGCGTTGCTGCTGAATATAGGTGACACCGTCGGCGCGGTAGAAGATGATGTAGTGGTCCGCCCTCACACACTTACACAGGCCGTAGACTTTTGCCTTGCCCATGTGATGCGGCTTTATCTCGATGCGGATGCGTCGCCACTGTGCCACGGCCGCGCCGAGTTGCTCGGCCCTGAAAGGGAACGGTAGGTTCAACGCGATGCTCAAATCACTGACAAGGGCGGCCATGGCCACGGCCAACACTTGCATGAACTCTATTTCGGGCATGTGAGGTCCTCTGGTAGGTTGGTCCGGTTGCGGATGTAAATGGCGTGTGCAGTGGGTATAACTATGGCGTTGTAGAGTCATCGGGCTTGTCGTCCCGTGATCGTGCGCCCTCTGCGGCCTCGGCCGCCTTCGCCAACTGCTCGGCGCGGTCCAGCATCTCCAGGATGATGGCGCGTTCGGCCGACCCCATGGCACCGGCGCGCAACGCGACCTCGCGCACCAAAGGCTTGCGGAGCGCATCCCACAGTTCCTGGTCCTGCGGCGCGTCCAACTGGGTCACGTCGGCCGCCTGTGGCGAGACAAACTTTCCCGTAAAATAACCGACGTTGACTCCAAAGAAATCGGCGATCACCTGGACCCGACCGGCTGGCGGGTTAGCGATCTTGCCTTTGCGCAAGTTGCTGATGTACTCCTCGCGCAAACCCGTCGCCTTGCTGACCTCGGCCGCCGAGTAGCGCTCCCCATCAGGCCTGAACTTCGTGGCAAAGAGATAATTGAGCAAAGCCGAGAAGGTGGTCGGCTTGTCCGCCGCGTCGTTGAGTGAGTCTGCCATACCCCTCTCTATCAAAATGTTCCGCTAGAACACTTGACCTTCTTCTATCTTTCTGGTATTCTCAGCAGCATAGTCGTTGTTTATATACAATCAGTTGTATATAAACAACGACTAGTGCCGCGTGTTGGGGACACGCTCCCTTTAACGTATCAAGCGCACGACAGGACGGCAAGGGCACGCCAGTGAAAGGAGATATCAAACCCGAGAGACCTAATTCGGCACTGGTAGACGAGAGGCACGCCAACGCCTTTCTACTTGGAAAGCAACATGTCCGTCAGGACATACATACCGATGTAAATACGACATGGTTAGGCGTCCGGTTGTCTATTTACGGGAGAAAGAAGGGGCAGACCGCCTCGCACGCGTATCGGTTGGCTAGCATTAGCACGTACAACGGTGAAAGGAATGCTCGACCATGGACCAACTCATCACGCTTATCAACGATTACGGGTTGCAGTTCGTCCTCGGGGCCGTGGGCCTGGGGATCATCGGGACCGGCATGGGCACCACGGCCGGCGTCATCGGCTACAAGCATGGCGGCGATATCACGCGCGGCGCCTGGATCGGCATGATCCTGCTCCTGGTGATCCGCGTCTTCG
>JAABVA010002024.1_pt1 | contig 20662 bp, 26 predicted proteins | sample 5560331 | NCBI WGS metagenome assembly JAABVA01 (sample SAMN12812661, study PRJNA571458) | rock metagenome | isolation source: Antarctica rocks | place: Antarctica: Victoria Land, Mt New Zealand sud | collected 2016-01-07
CAAAAACGCCTTGCTATCTGGCTTCAAAGGTCCTCTTCTGGCATGGCGAGAACTGTGCCCAAGCCCCAGTTCCTCCCACCCCGCACGCCGTCCCGCATGTAGTTCGCCAACGCTATCCCGCGGCACCATGCACATTGCTCATCATTGTGGCCAATTGATGCTGCGCATATCAGAAGAGATTGTGGTCAGCCAGTGATGACTTTTGAATTACCTGTAGTGTATGTTACATGCAACAATTGTGCCCATATGTACTAAGTACAGCTGTTCCCCATAATGCTGGCATGATGTGCCACTTGAAGTCTGATATGATTATGATCCTAGGAAGCTACCACAGACATGCAAGATGGTACCTATGAGAGTAGCTATAGTATCAGATGTTGTCTACATTTTGTCTGAACAAATGCTGAATACAGTGAAAACAGAGTCTGTTGAAGGGTAAGTATCCCAACAGACAGATCTAAATGTTGGGGTGTTGACAGGATGCAAGATAGCCAGTGAGCAATTTTCGCATGTGCTGGTTTGCAAACCACGGAAGAGGTCTATGTCGTGCAGAGCGGTGATACTGTCGTGGATATAGCTCAATCGTACGGTACGCTGTCCTCCAACGTTTTGACAAGCAACAGACAAATCCCTGATCCCTACGACTTAGTCCCTGGACAGCAGCTTGTGATCAGACTGGACCCGCAAGCGCCACAAACAACTCATAAAGTGGTCGCCGGTGAAACATTGTACATCATCGCTCAGCAGCACAATATATCATTGGCAGCTTTACAGGCTGCTAACCCTAACGTAGACACGTACAAGCTGCAACCAGGGCAAGATCTGCGCTTACCTTAGCATGGCGCAAGTACAGATGGCGCAGGTACACAACTCTTGCGTCATGCTTGGTCTGTTGACCAGTGAGCCCCGCAGGCTTCGTCGCTTAAACTCACGAAAGCACATCTGCCGCAGGCGCCAGCTCAGCAAGTCCAGGGCGCAACCCAGCAGACAGATGCACAGAGACTTGAAAATTTGATCAAACAGCTTGAATCCTACAGTGCTGTTCATCAAGCTTACTGTCGTAGCTTCAAAGCAAATGCAACAGTGCTGACTGTGATACAAGCATCTGCAAGATTAGTTGTGACTGTCTTGGGTATAGCCAGTGCTACAATGGAGCATCCCCCCAATGTCTTGAACATCTTGACTGCAGCATTTGGTGCTCTCAGCACTAGCTTCTCTGGTTTTTTCAAGTGGCGTGATTATGCTGGAAAAGCGACATTCCATGAAGATGCTGTATCATTTTATGAAGGAGGCATCAATAAGGCAGACCACACACTACAGGCGAGCAAGCAACCTTCCAACTATCCGCCAAACAAATTATTGAAGGCTAAAAGAGATTGCAAACCCTCCCCCGGGAAGCCCAGGGTTGCAGTATGCAACCAGAAGAAACATCAGATGGAAGCATTTGGATGTTGGTCTTGGTTGCTGTACAATTTACCCGTGATACATGATGTTTTGGTGTTTTTGTCCTAGCTACCACAGACCTGCAAGATGGTACCTATGAGAGTAGCTATAGTATCAACAGATTTTGTCTACATTTTGTCTGAACAAAGGCTGAATATAGTGAGAACAGAATCTGTTGGAAGGTAAGTGTCCCAACATTACAAGCCTCTGGAACTCCATTGCTTCGTCAGCCAGGTGCTGCGTATGTTACAACTGCTTGCATAGCGTTGAAGCTGTCAATCCACAGCGTTCGGAACAGCGTTTTCAGTCAGGATGCTTTGCAGCTTTGATGATGCCAGCATTGTCTCCGTCCTGCGCCTTGGAGTCTTGGCTCAAGTAGATGGCAGCCAAAGACTCACTGACAAAGTCCTGAGCTGTCACAGGAGGGTAATGGCCCTCTTTTCCTTCAATGACGGCAGCCTTGTTTGCCTGCACACATCCACAACACCAGCTTCAACAATCAATCAATGACATTCTAATCCTTGGGAGTCAACAGATAAAAAGCGGGAAATCAACATACACTAGCAATATGCATGGAGCAATATTTGCTACAACGACAAGCACCAGAAGCACTTCACACGTGTGCTGCATTGGATGGAGTGTGTATCTTACATGCTGTCAAGCAGACTATCGAAGTCTTAGACCACAAACCTTCTATGTCATCCGTTGCCTTTTGTACCTGTATATGCGTATGCGTGCACAAGAGCAACAAGTGCATCAGGCCACTCTTTCACTTTGCCTGTGTGCTAAGGGCTATCTCAAACAAGGCGCAAGCTGCTGAGGGCCTGTGAGCGCCACTATGTGTCCCTTGCACCAGCCAGCATGGCAAACTGTTGCAGTGCTGCCTGATTCAACTAGCCATGCTGCCAGCTTACCTGGTTGAAGTAAGCAATGCTGTATCGTGAGCCCTGGTACTCCCCCGGCCCAGGCATTCACACTCTGTGGTAGTTGGACTTCAGCCTGTCATCGCTCCATCTCATCAAGGCATCACCAATGTTCACTGCACCAATCGGGCTGAAATGAGAGTGGTGCCTTTAGCAATTTGCAATGGCTTGTGATGCTAGCGCTTGAAATAACTTTTACTGGTTGCAAAGGCAAACCTGCTGCCCAGGTGCTGCTTGCATGAGACGCAAGTGCAGAATGAATGAAGGCAGATGATGATGACTGCAAGGAAGACTGACCTGTGATGGCTCCTGGAATTGCAGGGCAAGGTGTCCATTCACTCCCCATTGCATGCTCAGAAACAGCCTCCCTGCAGCACCATCATGCTTGGTTGACACATTGCTGCAATCTCATTGTCAGCATCCATCAGAGTTGTACTGTTGTCTGCCCCTGATGGCTAGGCGTGTTATGCACGTGGACAGATAGTGACACGCGAAACCGTTTGAGGCAAACTGCAGCAACAATGGTACCATGGCACTCTGTACACGCTGCATGTGCTGTACTCAGAATGCAGCTTCCATGGCAGGTAAGGACTCAGGGCTCCAAACTTGGCAGGTCATAGTCTCAGTCAAGCAGCAAACCAACGGCTGATCGTTGCACCGCGCTGATTGCATGATATGGCCAAGCAGCAGTGCGCATAGTTCATGGTGTCAGCAAGCTGTTATGCAGAGATCTGCACACACAACACAATAGCAGAGGAACAAGCAGTGACAGGCAGGTGCAGTGTACCTGCCAGGGCAGACTTCCAGACCTGCACCCTTGGCAAACAGCAGCGTGATAGTTTCAAAGTCGCAGTGTGCGCCAGCCTGCAAGTATCATGTCTATTGAAGCATGACATCCGATGCTTGGTGTATAGCAATGTTGCATACCATCTGGTCCTGCAGTTGATGGAGCTTGTGCTTGACACAACGAAATCATGTTGATTGGTGTTTCGGTGTGCAGTTATTGGCAAACAAAGTTGTGCAATGCAACCTCTGCCAGTGCGCAGTGCAGCTGTAAAAAAATGTGTGAAAAGTTATATGGCAGCATCCTCCCACAAGGCCGCAGACAGGAAGGAAGCACTGATACTGGTGCAGAGCGGCAGCATGTGCAAGGGTACCACATGCAGTGTAGCAGTACCCTGGGGAAGTCTTCAGGAAACTCCCTCCCTTCCACAGAGAAGTAGTGCATGAGCCGGAATGTCTGCTGAGCATCAGCTTTGGTGACATCATGGTTCTGCAGTGTGCATGTTTACTTAGCTTTCCATTGCACAAGACATACCCGTTGTGTCAAGAGCATCAGAGCATAATCAACAGCCTTGCGCCTGAAGTTTTACTGGAACAGAGGACACCACCGATGAAGTTGCTGAGGCATACTGATGTGAAACTGCTGGCAATGCTGTAGTGTCAAGCTCTGGCAGGCTAACGCATGCAGGGGCTTCCCTTATGAAATGCATTGCAAAGTAATCCGATTGCTAGCTAGCATATAGGTAGTCACCTTGGTAAAGAAGTCCTCCTCAAAGCCGAGGCCAATTGCAAAGCAAGACAAGACTTGAAAGGAAATGTCTTGGCACTTCTGCATAAAGTTCTGCAGGCAACATTGTGACTGTCAAACAGCAAAGTGCTGAGATGGTTTGAGTATGGTTGCAAGTCCTGGTGTGCACAGAATTTCTTGCTGTGTGCAAACCACATTAGGGCTTATGTCGGGGGACAACATCAACCATGAGGCCCATTCAGACACCACTTGCAGACAGTGAGTGCTGTCATATGTTGGCTTGACCATACCTTGGAGTAGTTCTCAAAGTCCGGGACATCGTCGTTTGTTGGCCATTTGCCTTCCATGTCATGCCATTTCAGCTGCAGAGATTCTTTCAGCTCTGGAACCTTAGCAGATGCTCGCTTTTGCTGACCACTCTCCCAGCCAATGTTCTTCTTCTGCAGGTTGCTCAGTATGTCATCATCATGCATGCTTGCGGCACGATCTCATCTTGACGCATCACATCGTTACAGAGTTGAAACGTACCAGGTCAAACTTGAACTTGGCCTTTTGCTCTGCTGGCAGCGAATAAAAAATCCGAAGACAAGCTGAGCATGTGCTCCATCTCGGCCTGCAATGCAGTCGAATTCAGTGACACGATTAGCCTAAGCAGTTGCGATGTGATGTGTTGTTTTCACAGAAAATCGTAGCTGTCATCGATCCTCAATTACTGCAAGTCTGCGCGAAATTCCGCAGACAAGCTCAGCATGCTCACCGCAGACAAGCCATGGTCCTTCAGGTAGAAAAAGCCGATCTCGGTCGCCGCTCTCCGCAGCTCAGCTGCAATCTCTTCCTTGCGAGTTTCGAAGTCTTTCAAAGAAATTTGCACGATCGGGCGGCCCATGACAGGTGATCGTTCTGTGCCAGGGACGGGTTAACGGTGCAGAGCCGGAACCAAGTGCCGAGCTTTGATGGTTGGATTCTGATATACAGTGCGACGTGCAGAAAAGCCGATGCCTGCGTTTATAAGCAAATAGCAAGGTGCTGTCGGTCGGCAAGCATTGGCTCGTTGGTGTCAAAGGTCCTTTCTTGTGTGAAATTTGCCAGCACGTGTGCGTCATTTGATCCACATGTGATCAACAGACAAAGCGCTCACGGCAACCTTGCGCTTCCTTCGTGCCAGCCTTCGTGCTACCAAAGCCCAAGTGCTGCATGCGCCGCACTATGGTGCTGCTGATAGCATGGCACAGGAGCAGCGGACTGTGACACGCAGCAGTCCATGAGGACAGATACAGCCACTGTGTGATGCTGACTCGCATTTTACATCCGGTTCAACTTGTTCCTGGAGCATTCAAATACAATGCAGAGGCAACAGAGGCAACGGTCCTCTCTTGATGTGAGCACACTTTTCTGTGCATCAGAGCAAACATCACATGCAGTAACATGCAGAATGCTGCATAAATCGCATATTACATATACAGCAGAAAAATATCAGTCAAAGTGTCATGAAATTTGGCCTGCTGTCCTTATTACTTTCCTATCTGTCTTGAACCAGCATACTGCATTTACACAAGGGCAAGAGGCAAAAAGGCAAGAGGCAAAAAGGGTGCCACACTAAGTCAACAACATGCAGTGAACTTGAGCAAAAACACAGCAGCGCAATGAAGCTGAATTTGCGCCTTGAATAGACTATGTCTGTAGCACAATCAAGGTATACTAACGAGATGCACACGCTGCAACGGGCAGGCAGCATTAAATGCTGTCTTGACCCAGCCACATAGGCCAAACGAATAGAGGGAGGCGGAAAACACTGCAGAAAGGAAGCATACATGGGCCACAATCTTTGGCAGATAGGTGACCTAAGACACTGTTGTATCTGTGCTGCAAATGGAGATGGTTTTGCTGAGAACACCATATCCCTGTAGACACTGGTCATACCCACTGTTACCTGAAACCATCTGATTCAAGCCAGCGAAGGTACCAGTGATACCAGCATTGTACTCATGGGACACCATGGTCTCATTTGAAGATGATCGCTCATCCAGGAAGTAGTCCCCATTCAGCCCAGGGCCATACACCAGAGCGCCAGTGACTGTGTGGGGGTTGGCGTTTGGGGTATACAATGCGTTCAAAGCATTGCATGTGGTGGAATTGTCCTTGGGGCAGGATGAGGCCCTGTCATACACATGTGTGGGTGGGTTATTGTCGATCCCGACAAAGAAGCTGCGTGTGTCATCCCCCAGGATGTACCGCGCCTGAGATTGTGCCCAGCACAGATACCGCTTGGCGTAGTTTGCGTTGGTGTATCTGTCTGCCTCCACATTGGCCTCAGACTCCTCAACCATCTGGGAGTAGATCATGGCCAGGAAGGCTGAGTTCATGCCTTGAGCTAGGGAAGCGTCATTGGTGTTGAAGGCACGTCCCAAGGTGGAATACTCGATGGTGTCACCAGAGGTACACAGCCAATTCCGCAGGAACTCCTGGATGTCGTAATGGAAGGTGACATCATCTGTGATGTTGGCCAGCAGCACTGTTGCCGGCCAGATGAGGTTGTTCCAATCTGAGATGTACTCAGTGTCATAGGAAGCCTCATCGGCATTGGCGTGCAGGTTGAACCACCTGCAGGCACCGTCACATGGTTTACAACCCAGAATAGTAGGACAAGATCAACTAGAAGCAGCAGACAGTGCCTGCAAAAATGCAGCTACATGCAGATTACCAGCACTCGTTGTTTTCAAATGCCAGGCAGGCAGTAACAGCTGCAAACTTGTGTAAGCAATTTGGATTACCTGTATGCGTCACTGAGGTATTCAGCGTCACCAGTAGCCATATTCAACCAGCCTGCTGCCCATGTCAAATCGTCCAAATAGCTGGTGCTGTTGTAAGTGGCCAGCATGGCTCCTTCATACAACTCATCTCCAGGCAAACAAGTCGGTGATCCACTGGTGACAACATTTGTGCTTTCAGTGTCGGTGGCACAGGGGTATATGAAGTCAGCAGTGTATGCTGCTCTGTTGCGGGCGCCAGCAGCATAAATGAGAGTGGAGTAGTTCATGAGAGTGTTGTAGTAGACGGGATCGGAGTCCTGGAAGACCATGGCGGTCGAGGTAAAGGCTGCAGAGATCTGGCCGGCCAGGTCGGAAGTGCCGTTGTACGTGGTCATGTAGTATGCGGGCCTGACAGTTGTCTCGTCCTCCGGCCGCGTCCAAGTCCCCTTCTCAACAGTCTGGTTGCCAACCTGATGCAGCAAAAGGACATGATCAAACGAGCCCTTTCTTCACGCTACATGAGGACAACGATTGCAGCCCACGTCGTTGATGAAGCAGTAGCTGCAGGCATCATACTTGCATGCACACAAGGCATATGAGCTGATGCACACCTGGTAGATGATGTAGAACTCCTCTGCCTCAGATGTGGCACTATCAGTAGGGTCATCCTTGATGGTCTTCAGCAGGTAGTCAGTGTTCCACTTCAGGGTCTGCATGCCGGTCTCCCAGGCATTTGACTTGTTGTAGCCCTCAGGAAAGTTGAGCATCCCCCAGGCAAGCATGCTGGTGGTCCAGGCAATGGTGGGGGTGATCTTCAAAGAACCTGCACTTGCGTCATGACTGTTGCCCCTCATGCACAGCAGTCGAGGTGACACTGCATGTGTCTTTCAACACATCCATACATGTACAAATGCCACCACACTCCTGTCCAATACATCTACCGAGTGTCTCTATGCCACTTGATAGCCAAACCGGAAGATGACAGCACAATGATTGGGAGCCAGGACGCTACTCTGCAGAATGCAGCATTACAAAGGGCACTTGTTGACACGCGAAAGGCACCAGCTGAAAGGGAAAATGCCCACCTGCAGTGGCACCCTCCATGACGCCACCTGTGATGTCACCCCAGTCCAAGGTAGTGGGGCCGACCTCAGTGGTGAAAGCATCACTCCTCCAGGAGATGTCATAGTCTGCTGGCAGGGTTCCAATCCACTGAGAGCGGTAGAACTGATGGGAGTTGATCAACATGGTTCCATAGTCGTACTGCATCAACACAAAGGAAGGTGTCAGGACTCTTGTGATACACATAGTAGTTGCCAGAGCATTGCCAAGGTACCATTGCCTGGGTACCATCACTCAGATCTGATGCAAAGCATGCAGGAGTGTTGCATGCAACAGCCAGACATGTAAGCAATGAGCATTTGAGACTCAACAAAGAACATGACACAGCATACTGCACCCAGAGCGACAAGCAGTCCGGCCGGAGACAGCATTGCTGTAGTGAGTCACAAGACAAAAGATGCCATTGAAGACGCCTAGTTGTAACAATTGTGTCAAAGCAACCGCTACTTTGCAGTCATGTGCAAATGGGCGATGCCAGGCAAGCACCAAACATGAGTCATCCAGCACCCCCGAACAGCATCCTGGGGTATGAGGCCTTACCGTCTTGGGGTAGACCAGCCACAGCAGAATGATAGCGCAGAAGGCACAGAGGGAGGAGATGTAGAAGCCAATCTGGCAGGCATATCTCAGGGTGGTGCCCCGCCCAATCCAGGTGTAGTGCAGCAGCAGGTACTGAGGAATGATGGAGTACACAATCCACACCAGTGACAGTGTCAAGGTAGTAATGACACCGCTACCCTGGGTAATGACCTGTAATGGGAAAAGACAATCTGGGTCGGTTCTGGCCAATTGCGGGCACATGCCCTAAGCAATGCAACTTGGCGTCAAAGGCTGAAACACAAAATGTCATGTGCAGCAGCCGGACCCAACGTCTGAGGCTGTGCACAGCATTCAAAATACTGTATACAGAAGGCGTCGTGATGCAAAGTTGCTAACTGCATGCAAATCACATGAGTTGATGACAGCCATTGCATCCAAAGCAGCCAGGCAAAGAGCAACTCCTACCTTGTGCAGCCCAAATCCCAGGGATGCAAGCAGTCCCAAGAAGCACACGCATGGCATCCACAGGTCTCCCAACCCGTTCTTCATCAGCATGTTGCTTCCCTTCACTGTGGTCTTGAAGGTGATTGACTTACCAAAGGTAGAACCCACAGCACGCCAGCAACCCTGCAGGTTACGCACACACTCGCAGTCATGAACGAGATCCCATCAGCATCACAGCTAGCCCCAACAGGCTCTGTTTGACAGTCGCCTACTGTAGATGCCTGATGACTTCCAGAAATGACCAAGCTGGTTTGATGTTCAAGCCTACATACTGTGTCTGCAGATTGTTCAAGAATCTGCTTGCACTGCAAAAATGGGCAAAAAGTTGATGACAATACAAGGCAGCTGATGAAGAAGCCAGCATGTCAGCACATCAGCTGCAACTGTGGTTGTTACTCATATTAACATGTTCAATCTCAGATGCATCTTGCATTGAACACAGTCACAAGCGATTCCCGGAATGTCGCATTAACATTGCTTGCTGATGACTCAAGCAGCATACCTTGACAAAAGTGAACCACAAGATGTTGTTGGAAACACTGTTAAACCACAGAGGCTTCAGGTGCTTCCTGTTCCTGCAGTAGCTGGTCACCAGGAATTGAGCCACAATAAAAGCTGTCAAAGCCACAGCTGCCCACCAGGACACCACAATGGGAAACACTCCAGCCCACACAGTTACCTACAGTCACAAATGACACTTCGATCATCTACTCATACGGTTGCCAACTATAACACCCCACAGCTCATCCATCATGTACATGACAGGCAGCAGTCTTGGAGCCATACACTGTCAGTGCGCAGGTCAGGTGTGCTGTGCACTTGACTAACTTGCACACTTGAGTTAGGTGTATATCTGGTGCTGAGGCCAGCCTTTCAAGCAAGCAGCTCATGGAGGCATGCTACAGCTGTTTCTGAATGCTGCTGCTACAGCAGACAAGATTTGCAAGAACTGGGCTGCACTCACACTATCAGGCACGTCAATGTCACTGCAGAGACAAGAATGCAGCCTGTGCACTGAAGGCCAGTTTAGGTTGGCCACACAGTATGCAACGGGTTAGGGTTTAGGGTGTTAGCCGCTCAGTATGCAAGGGACTGTACAGACAGAACTTCACGGGATGTTTGTCTTACCAGGGGGATGACAATAAACATGGGGGTGGTGATGGCTCCCACTACATAGGCCCACACACCCGAGCAGTACATGAGGCGCTGGAACCAGCTCAAGTCCTTCTGGAACAGAGGGCAATGGTCGTTGTTCAACACAATCTGAAAGTGACCCTGCACAGAAACAAGCCAACTCTCAGCCGTAAAGCCAACAGGGCTTTGTCGCCTGAATGATGGCAAACACGGTGCTTTGTCTCAAGTATTGCACTGCCAGCAGCAATACTGGCACTACTCAAGGCTGAACAGGACAGAGCCAGACAGCACTGCAGCTGTGCAGCAGGACCGCCGCGCTAGGGCCAGGGAGGGGGGGAGGAGGGGGAGGGGGCTTCAGCTACAGGCCAGGGCCACTCTCCCCCTTTGCGACCCCAGCCACCCCTCTCCTATCAGCAGCAGTAACTCACAACACAAACAATAGCCCATAGCACAAGACAGCTGCATAATTTGCACAAGTCAGCTGGCATTTGTACCTTGCACCAACGTGACCTTTGTTGGAAGCAATTCCTGACTTGCTCTGGAGCTTCACCAATCGCCAGGTACTCCTCCACATACCGGCATAACCACTTACGCTTGGTAAGCTCCATCCCCAGGGCGTAATCCTCTGTCAGAGTGTACTCAGGGGACCAGCCAGCTGACTCAAAGGCCACAGATCTGGTCAGGAAGTTGGTTCCAGTGCAGGAGATGAAGCCAAATGCGTCATAGCCGTGCTGTGCGTACTCCCAAAAGTTGATGTTGCAATGGTTGAATATATCAGCGCCGACATTGACGTTGTGGAAGCACTGAGGGGACAAAACCATGCCCACGTCATCTCCAGCATCAAACAGGGGAATCATCTTGGTGAAGAAATCCACATTGGCAACCTGCATAGGTACCAAAACGAGTAAGACTTTGCTCAAGTTGGCCATGCTGTTGAATTGACTGACTGTGTGAGTGTGCAGTGATACAGGATCAATGCTCTGGAAACAGCCTTGATGTGTTGTAGATACATGCAAAGTTGACAAACACAATGCAGTGAGACAGTCATCACCTTCTCTTGTTGGCACAGACAGAGGTGCTGTTTTCCTCACAGTATGTACAGACCAGTAGGATCACAGACACCAGCAACTAGACATGGAGTAAGTAAGCAGATTTGCAATGGTGGCAAATACAATTGTACAAGACAACTACTTGTGACCATCGTGTAGAAAGAGATTGTACCTGATCAGCATCAAAGATGCAGACAAGCTCATGTGTTGGAATGGGGACTCCCTCTGGATAGATCTGGGATAGGCAGTTGTTCAAGTTGCAAGACTTTCCATTCATCTCACCAGGCTTGCGCTTGCGGCCTGACACATACACCAGGTCTGTCCCCATTTGGCGAGCCCTGCAGTACAGAGTAATAAGTCAGTGAGACACTTCATGCCACAGTCACAAGACATTCAGCCTTGCAGCAGCCATCAGGCAACATTCAGCATCATAATGCAGCGCTTGCTTGTCAAACACACACTCTGCTGTTGACAACTTTAGTACAAGAAGCTAATGCCGTGAAGGCTCACACATGTGGACCAAAACAGCTAAAGCAGACTCCTTGCTGCAGACAGAAGCAGCAGTGCACGCAAGGCTTTAGTGTTTGGGCTCAGTACATAAACCCCAAATAGGTAAATCCTAGAATTCCAAGCCAGCACAAGCATGCATAAATACAGGTGTACAGGTGCCAATTGAGTAGTGAGCTACAGCAGCAATTGCAAAATGAATGCCAGAACCCACTGAGGCAAGTCTACAAACATAGTAGACGTACCACTTGCGCTTGGCAGCATCTTTGCCATCATCACAGATGTAGACAGTGCGCTCACAGCCGACTGGCATCATGGCATCCAAAGCTGCCATTGCAGTCTTGCCCACAATCTCCAATGACTCATTGTAGCAGGGAATGAGGACTCGTACATGGTAAGATCTCGCAGTCTGAACAGACAGACATCTGATCAGCATGCATGCTGCATGACTTTACAGTCAACAGACGACAACCCAAAACACACAATATATGGCAGCACATCAGCATGCACTGATGACAACATCAGGGTAACATTCAAGCAACAGACACACGGACTGACTTCAAACATGCTACCTGAAATCAGGCAGATAATGGCAGTAAACATGCTTGGACCAACCCTGCAACACTCACGAAATGAACAAAACAAAAGCTGGTTATGGAAACACGCTGTCCAAGGGGAAACAACAACAGGTTTGGCACTCACTAAAGTAAGCCCGGGGTTGTCAGGGTCCATCTTCAAGGGCTCATGCACCGGGTCCATGACAATGTTGAGGCACCACACCAGAGTGGTTGTAGCTCCAGCAATCTCAACAATCAGCACAATCACCCCATACCACACGTAGCTGCCCAAGTCCAGCGTCTTGGCAATACGCACATATAGGTAGAAGCCAAAAGCACATAGGTAGATGAAGGTGACGAGACATCCGTGCAGGCTGAACTTTCTCCCCCTCTTGAACTTGCTGGGCGTTACAGGCCCTGCGTAGTGACCCATGGTGATGAGGCTAAGTACAAGTGTCCAACAGCAGTGCAGTGCAGGACGAACTTTGCTGTGTTGATTACACACCCTGCATAAAGCTTGACCGACGTTTACAGTGTCCAACAGTTAACCACTGCAGATACAGCGGTCAACGAACACTGCTTTACAACCCTCCAGCGCCTCAAGAGCTACCTTTTGCTTACTGACAATGAGTAGTGACTGAATGCGAGTGTATTTATGGGTTACCAGCCGCCAGGTCATGTAGATTGATCAAAGCTTATGATGCAGGGTCTCTGCACACACACTAGCTGCATGCAGATGTGCCAGGAGGGTTCATATGTGCCAGGAGGGTTCATATGTGTACTGCTCAACAGGCAACTACATGTGAATGAACATGACACCTGGTGATAGATATCTTTTGCAAAGAGTCACCTGCAACCTCTTCACCATCTTCTGTGAAGGTGGTGGGCAGGGGCGCTTCTACATCAGGGGCATTCATGTTGAAGGGGGCTGCACAGTACGCCTCTTCCTCCTCATCTTCATCAAAGAAGGGGACCCCTTTTCGGGGCTTGTGGGGCATGGGAAAATCTGTGGACTCCAGCATGGCAGAGGATATCTGCAGTATACACTAGCAGGTCACATTTCCTGCCTACATATTAAGGCACAAGAAGCCCATTGTAATAATGTTGCACTGAGACTTGGTCACATCTGACTGTGGAATTTGAGAGGCAAGAGGTACAGTTGTGCTGTGAGCTTCAGCCTTGAATTGATGCATCTATGAGAAGCTGTATGATTGCTGCATAAGCTGTACTCAAAACACATGTGTGCCCTGGCGGCAGCGCTAACAACCCACTGAGCAGGGAAGTGAGCGTTTCTGTTCTTAAACAAATGAGAGCAGAAAGGGCTCTCACCCTGCGTTTGTGCCCTCCAGACAACAAGGACTGATCAGCAGAGACATCAGAGTAGCCGTCTGCATCTCCACCTTCATAGTCCTCCAGAGCTTCTACCAACCTGCATAAAATGTACAGCCTAGAGATCCCTGTCCTGATCACAATGCAGCTGAAACCAAGACCACAGGCAAGCTGCAGCCGCTTATGTGCAAAAGAGCGCAGCAGCTAGACAGGTTGCCTACCTTGCTAAAGTGCCTACATTGTCCCCACCCTTTTTGTTGATGAAGCTGGGCTGTCGACTGTCCTGTAGCATACACAAGAGACATAAGCTTGATGTGAATGGACACCCCAAGCTGCTTGGAAGCCTGTAGGCCAGAGCTGGTGGTAGCTGTGAGATGTCACGGGGTAAACGCGAGCTGACTGCGGCTGACTTACCAGCTCGTCTTGGCTGTAGTCGTCGTATGATGACCTGCCCCCAGCTTGCTGATTGTTGTATGTATGACCTCCAGGAATTGTGCTGGCCTGGCTTGAAGGGCCTGAGCCTGACTCGTAAGATTCTGCACTGTGGGTCCGAGCGTGCTCGTACTGATCACCCATATCGCGGGCCACCAGTAGCAATCAGCACTGCATTCGCCAATTAGATCACAAGAAAAATGCGCTGCAGGGCCGGATTGTCAGGCCCACTTCAGGTCTTCGGAGTCTGCAGAAGCTATGCCTTTGAGAGATGCGGTCACTACCTCCGTCCGCAGCAGCCGTACTTGCCGCACCGCAGCACAGGAATGCAGCAAATGGCGCAAAGGCAAGTAATGCCAAGTCAGCGAAAGGCAATGCAGTCGACCACAGCGGTTGGGATCCTCCCTGCGCCACAGGTGGCGCTGTGCTAGAGCGTTAGCCCGCTGCTTCAACCACTCAAAACCATCCGAATTGGCCAACAGGAAGCGGTCCTAATTTCGGCAAATGTCGAATGCCACTCCCTTGGGGGTCAGTTCCCACGGGGATCTAGCCAAATTTCTTCAATTTCCTGACGACGGGGTCTCGGCGTGTCCAACAAAATTGACTGGGGTGCAATAATATTACAATTCTTTCGCCGTCCGACTAATGCCGTCCGAGTACGATAGGTTACGTGCGACTCCGTACGAATCCCTGAACCAATCCAGTGACAGGTGTTGCCTGTAAGCTTACCTGCCTCGGAAACGCTTACCACAGTGCTGAAGCGAGTTCAAATCTCGGGCAAACCTGCTCTGGTGATGAAGACCGTGGAGTCGATTTGTTTGCAAAGCTGCCCGTGAACTTGCCCTGATTGATATTACCTAATCTCCTTCAAGTCAAAGCGCGCGTTATGCTTTTGCGACTTCAGTTGGCTAGGTAAAAACGCTTTTGCATTCGGCATCTTGAGTGGTGCCGCTCTGTCTCCCGCCAGCTTCGTGTAGGAGGTTCAGCTTGGTGCGCATGCATGCACTGAGTGCAACAATAGAGCCTGCAACATACGATTTCACCTGCACATAGGTCAAGTGAGCCCTGCCAGAGCTGCTTCAGAGGACTTGCACCTACATCAAGTAAGCCTCCAGCTAGGCTTTTTGCTGACTTGCCATATATGTATGTTCACAGCAAGCTCCAGCAGCACGTGAGCCTCGGGTGCTGCAGGCATCAGCCGACACTGTTTGCGCCTGTCTGTGATGGCTGGCAAGGCAATCAAAGATAAGACTGTTGTTGTCACTGGAGCAAACAGAGGGCTTGGATTGGAGGCAAGGCAGGCCACACAGTCTGCATGCAGTTAATACCCACAACAAGCAAAGAACTATTCAGCTGTCTTAATACAACCTGCTAGTTGCGTCAGCAGCCCAATGTGTTCTGTACAGGCTGTGTGCTGCAGCGCAGCAGATAGAATCACTTCATCCTGTCCAGTGTCAGTAGTGCACTCTGTTGTGTCCATGTAGTGTCAGCAGCGCAGTGTCAGCAGCGCAGTCGATGCCAGCCTCCGCAGCAACCTGGTGTCAGCATCCTCAGCAGATATCATGCTTGGCACAAGCAATTTGGATGTATGCAGCTCCTGCACATATCACAACATGCTGAGACCCCTAGAGGCCCTTGACTGAACCTTTGTCATGTATGCTGCAGTGGACCAAGCAGCTGCTGTCAAAAGGCAACAAGGTCATAGCCAGCTGCCGCAATCCCTCTGATGCAGCTGATCTGCAGAAGGTTGGTGTGGCTCATATTGTCAAGCTGGATGTAGCAGACCCAGCGTCTATCGAGGTAGAAGCTAATCGCAAAACCTTTCTCACAAAGCCAAGCAGGCTGTGACATACCTGCATTGAGGCATGGACAGTTTGTTAAGCTGGACATGAAGGACCCTGCTTCTGTCTGTGTGCAGTGAATGTGCGCAAACTGATGTCATCAGATTCCGGTGCACAACATCATTTATGCCCAGTGGAACAAATCAGCGCTTAAGCCAGTCAGTTCAGCAACAAGTGCAGCTAGTCAGAGCCCTCATGCTTCACATTGTGGTCAGTTGTAACAACTATGTACACATGAGGGAGGTTGATGCCATTGCACGTCTCAGCCCTGTTGTATGCTGCTACATTTGTTCTGTGCTAGCTGTGACATATGTACTGCAGGCATGGGCAAAGGAGCTAGCTGAACAAGTGGACCACATAGATGTAAGCACTGTACTCCTTTGACTACCAGTGTGTTAATGTGTCGACATTGAAGGTACACTGTATGAGACTGGGTGTCCTAACTTGCAGTCCTGTTGTGACAGGCCACAATGAGCATGCTTGTTGCGGCTACGTTTGAAATGTGAGTACTCTGGGCAACTGCCCCATGTGCCTTGTCGTGTGTTTACTGGCTGCCCTTGGAGATCACATCCGTGCAGGTTTGCACTGAGGACACTCCTGCGCATTCTCGCTGGCATTTTTGCGACAGTCTGCTGTCTGCTAAACAGTTGTTGACAGTGCTAGTGCATAAGGGACCAAGATCAATGTTGCAGAAGATCTTATGACACACACAACCCGCTGCAGGCAAGAACGCTGCATGCAGGGGAGTTGTCGACTGCTGTGACAGACAGGCTTTCTGTGCGTCCCAGGTGGTCATCAACAACGCCGGTGTGTATGGGTCCAAGATCAACTGTGAGACTGTCACAGCAGAGGACATGCTGTTCACCTATCGCGCAAATACCATCGGGCCTTTGCTTGTGGTTCAGCAACTGCTCAAGAACAAGCTCATTGGCAAACCCGGCACGATAGTTGGCAATGTGACATCAAAGGTGACTTGCAAGCACAGCTGTGTCATGTCCGTGCAGCGTCCAGGCAGGCTCTGAGTTGATGACAGACATGACAGTGTGCAGCTAGCTTCAGTGTGTTGTATGAGAATTGCAGCCAACGTATCACGGCGATCTGCTCTTATGTATACGTGGAGGCGTGTATCTTGAAAGCCGCGCAACACATTGAAACTTAGTCAAGCACCATGCTAGGAGCAGACATCAGCACAGATAACAGGGAGAACATGGGCAGATTGATGTCATTGACTGTCATGCTAGGTTGATGTCATCAACTGCTCAAAGCTTGAATGGATTCAGTGTCAGCTTGCCGTTGATGATCTTGGTTTCTGTTTGGGTACATGTAAGTGGTCTGAGGGAAGTATGTCCTCAGGATGAAATGTGAATCAGATCAAGTCCAGCATGTAGACAGCCTTGGGAAGCTCCTGACTGCTGTAGTGTTGCCTGACAGGTTGGATCGGTAGAGGACAGCAGATCCGGAGGGTCTTATGCCTACAGAGCCTCCAAGTCGGCCCTCAATAATGGTAAGCAATCTTGTCATGACAGCTGCTGATCAGCATTGAGTTGATCATACATGCTCAAAGTGTGATCGGCAATTCATAAATCAGGAAGGCGTGCATTCTGCTTGCACACCAGACTGCTAGCACTGTGGGCAGCTGATGACTAAGAAACACATGCATGCCTACATCAACGTCACTACTTTGACTACGTCCAAGCTTGCCTTATGGTTTGGTTTTACGTCGCTGATGCTAATGCAACTCCACAACTCTGTCCGCATGTTGGTGTGTTAGTAGCATTACGGCATTGTGTGGTTGTGTGCGTGGCTGTGTGGATACACCCTGACTACATGTCTGTACCTGTGCAGTGAACAAATCACTGTCAATCGACCTAGAAGAAGACGGCGTCACATGTGTGCTTCTGCACCCGGGGTATGTCAGAACTGATATGACCTCTCAGAATGGCTTGATTGATGTGGACCAAAGCGTATCTGGGCTGCTGTCTGTACTGGAAAGTGACTTGCCGCTCAATGGCAAGTGGTACGACTATAAGCATGAGTCTATTCCATGGTGACAGGCCCTGTAAAGGGTGTGGTGAAAGCAGCGGCTATTCCTTTGAGCTACCGGGCACCCTGTGACAAGCACACAAAGATCTGCTTCAGGCTCAGTTAACAACCATTGCAGGCTTATGACAGATCTGCTGCCGGCTCAACAGCGATTGCAAGCCTATGAATGCAGGCCACTGTTTTTCCTAGTGTCATTTCATGCAGGTATTAGCTACATATCATTAGAGACAGCCAATAAGCCTTGCTCACATGGTACTCACAGCATTCATACAGTGATGGGACAGTTGCATTGTACAGCTGATCAGCTGGGCTATGATTAGCGTCTGCGCATGTTCAGTTGATGTGTTTGTAATGGAGCCAGCTGATGTTCCTGCAGGCATCTGTACATATGCTTATGTGCAGGTAATGCTGGCATGATATAATGCACACCATGCAAGGGCAAGTCTCAAGCTAGCTGCAGCCACACAGAAAATTTATTGGTCATTTTACATATTCAATATATAGTATATTCAATGATTGCACCTGGCGCTGTACATGTGTTTTTGTACGCTATGAGTAAGTTGTTATTGAGGTAACTTATAGCGTTTACGCACCTCACGCACCAAAGTCTCACCAGTCACAGTGACTACAGGGCTAGGGTGCTCTTCAGCGCCTGGAGTGATGACCCTGGTCAGTGTAGGCTGCATCGCCCCTGGTCCAGTGTTATTATTAAGACCTACCATTCTCTTATACTGGTAGTACCCTATCACAGTGATGGCCATGGCGACACTACAGAGTAGACCAGCTGTGTCATTGCTTCCTTTATACCTTCGATTCGCTGGGTGCCTTGCTTGTTGCAGTATCTGTAAATGCCGGTGATGTTACCCCAATGCATGATTCTGAAATATGGCAGCATACATGCATAGGCTGAAGCGAATGCCTGTGCTGGACCCATGGAGGCGAGGCACCTTCGCTATGCTCGGCTAGGAAGGGGATACTGACCATATCAGTTAAGGACAGCGTCACTGAGACATCTGCTCCTTGTGTACAAAACGAGTTGTACCATGGCACATCCCAGACATGGAAGAAGAGGAACGCATCTGGCGTCATGCATAGGCTCGAACAAGAGCGTTCCGAGGGAAATTGACGCAGCGCTTGCACGTGGGCGTGCACGTCTCCAATAGCACAAAGTCCGCTCAGTACCGGTGTACCCCATAATTGCGCGCAAGCTTCAGCCTTTTCAGCGAGATCGGAACCCATCTGGCCGTCCCTGGCAACCTTTCAAACACAGTTGACGACGAACGCTGAGACTGGTCCCTTGCACCGCCATATAGCTTTATAGCACCATATCTAGATTGCCTGATGTCGTAATCGCATCATATGGCAGCCCTCGGACGTCGAGCACGGGTCACTGATCACCAACCATGAGCAGTCAGCCTCAACGGTCCAAGCCGGAACAAGTCGAGCGCTTGGTGACACGGCTGGCTGACGACGTGCACAGTGTCATTGGTGGACGGGCCTTTCCCGCAAAGTTGATACAGACAGCTGTCAGTGTGTTGAGCAGTGACAAAGCTGTGTCTAGCGAGAAGTGGGAGCGTGTATGTGTTGAGCCTTTGATTTGTTTATCTGTTAGTACTTTAGTAGTCCAGCATTTGCATGAGATTGGATGTGCTTTCAGGATGTGCAAGCAGCCAAAAGCAGCCTTTCAATCTCAACAGGAAAAGGATCTGTACTTGAGCAGAGAGTTCAGGAGCTAGAGGTCAAGGGGTACGTCACTGGTGCCAGTGTTTCAGCGTGTCTGCTCTAGCCACAACAACTGATGCCACCTGGTCGTTTTCTGCAGTACACCCTTGGTGGAGGAGCTCTTGATTGTCTTGCACAACATCCAGATGTCAGCAAACACAAAGCAGGCTTTGTCAGCAAGGGCTTATGGCAGCTCAGCAGCTGCTAGTGCATTGCATACCCCATCTACCATTCACAATCAGCTCGCACAGCTTCAAGATGCGTCTTCACAATTGCAAACTCCAGCAACGTCATTGAGGCAGCCTGCTCCCCGACATGCATACAGTCATGCCAAACGCGATGCCAGCAGCAATGGCACGTCGGCTTCTGCTGCTCCAACCCCTTTGTCTAGGTCTGGCCTACAAAATGCTGAAAGGCATGCAGCAGCCAGCAGTCTCAAACGAAACCTTCCGTCCCAGAGCCATTCAGCACCACAAGCAGATGAGGGGCAGGCCTTGCAGGGGCCCGATCAGACAGAGTACAGGAATCCTGTCTTTGGTCAGGTATTCACTTCACAGACTCTTGCAGACTTCTGTACATGCGCATTTGCCATGTAGACTGTGCTCTACGAATTCCCACAATTGGCTTTTTTCACAGAAGAGCAACTTTCTGCACAGGATTTAAAAGCATGACAGACATACAGGCAGCTGTCACTGCAGTACTGCTGATTGCCTTTGCACACGCAGCTGCTGCTTGTGTACTGACCATATCAGCCGCTTATGGTCTTACAACTGTTCAGTGCCAAAACGCTACAGTCAGGCTCAATCTGCCTTCAGGAAGAGGGCTTCTCGCCCGTCAAATCTGGTCCAGCTTATGCCCCAGTGCTCACAAATGCCTTGCCAGCAAGGGGCCCCAGTCCACTAGGACCCTCTGCACCAAGTGTCAGGGCTGTTGGAGATCTCTTCCGGCCTCCTGGAGGCAGCTTGCCTAATGTAAATGTCCCAAACTGCCCTAGCCTGCCAGACTGGAACCAGCAGCGGCCCTACCTGACAGGGCAGTACCTGCTGGAGTCTTTAGAAGTAGAGGAGGCATCCACCAGCAGGCATCAGGCACTCGAGTCTTTCTCCTCAGCTGTGCAGGAGATTGTAGGTAAGCTGCTGTGCTGTGCTGTGCTGTGCTGTGCTGTGCTGTGCTGTGCTGTGCTGTGCTGTGCTGTGCTGTGCTGTGCTGTGCTGTGCTGTGCTGTGCTGTGCTGT
>JAABVA010002025.1_pt1 | contig 20661 bp, 22 predicted proteins | sample 5560331 | NCBI WGS metagenome assembly JAABVA01 (sample SAMN12812661, study PRJNA571458) | rock metagenome | isolation source: Antarctica rocks | place: Antarctica: Victoria Land, Mt New Zealand sud | collected 2016-01-07
TCTGCCTGGCGAGTGCCTCGCCGTCCTTGACCACCCGCACCAAGTACCTGGTGCCTTTGCGCAGCCCGCTGGCGTTGAGCACGTGCACGTCGGAGGGATAGCCGTAAAGCTCGTGCACGGCCTTGCGCAGCCGCCTGGCGATCGAACCGGCATCCAGCTCCGCCTCGACGACCACCTTGCCGCCCACGATGTGCAGCCCACCGGCGAACCGCAGCAACGCCGACACCTCGGCCCTGCGGCAGCACGTCTTGGTGATGTCGAGCCGGCTCAACTCGTCCTTTACCGCCGCGGTCATCGCCACGCTGGGGCGTCCTCTCCCTCAGTTGCCTCCGGTACCGGGCGAGTACGCCCGGTAACACGGCCTTGTCGCAGCACCTTCTCGAGCACCTCACCGAGCAGCACTTCGTCATGCGTATCGGTGCCGGGGACGGCCACATCCGCGAGATGAACCTCCGCGCCGAGCTGCGCTGCCACCCGGTCGACGTGCGCGAGGTCCCTGCCGGGCAGCACCGAACGGCGGTCGACCACGACCGCGTCCAGCCGTAGCTTGGGGGCGTGCTGTGAGAGTACGTGCAGGTGCCGTTCGGTGGTGAACCCCGTGGTCTCCCCCGACTGGGGGCTCAGGTTCAGTACCGCCACCCGCACGGCCTCGGTCGCCATGATGGCCTCGAGCAGCTCGGGAACCAGCACGTGTGGGATCACACTGGAAAACCAGGAGCCCGGTCCCAACACCACCAAATCGGCGGCCCGCACGGCGGTCACGGCATCGGCGCAGGCCGGCGGCGCGGCCGGCAGCAGGCGGACCCTGCGGACCTGTCCCGCCGTGGTCGCCACCGCGTGTTGCCCGCGGATCGCGGTGGATACCCGAGGATCGTCCTGCAAGCCGACCACGTCGGCCTGGATGTCCAGCGGCACCGGGCTCATCGGCAGTACCCGGCCCCGCACGCCGAGCAGGCTGCCGACGGCGTCGAGGGCGGCCACCGGATCACCCAGCACCTCGGCCAGCCCGGTGATGAGCAGGTTGCCCACCGGATGCCCGGCCAGCGCGCCGCTGCCCCCGAAGCGGTGCTGCACCGTCGTGGACCACAGCCTGCCGTGCTCGCCGCCGTCGGCCAGGGCCGCCAGGGCCATCCGGAGGTCGCCGGGGGGCAGGGCGCCCAGCTCACGACGCAACCGTCCCGAGGACCCACCGTCATCGGCGACGGTGACCACCGCCGTCACGTCGTCACTGAATTGCCGGGCGGAGCGCAGGGTGGCATGCAGTCCGTGCCCACCGCCGAGGGCGACGACAGCCGGGTTCATTCGCGCCCCAGGTCGCTGGCTCATTCGCGCCCCATGTCGCTGGCTCATTCGCGCCCCATGTCGCGGTGCACGACGCGGACCGGGACCTGGTCCAGGTTGCCCACCCGGGACGCGAGCTGTTCGGCGATGGCCACGCTGCGGTGCTTTCCGCCCGTGCAGCCGACCGCCACGGTCAGGTAGCGCTTGCCCTCCCGCCGGTAGCCGGCGCTCATCAGCCGCAGCAGCTCGTGGTAGCGGTCGAGGAATTCCTCCGCGCCTTCCTGGCCGAGAACGTAGTCGCGCACCTCAGGGTCCTGCCCGGTGTGCGCCCGCAGCTCGGGGATCCAGTGCGGGTTGGGCAGAAAGCGCACGTCCACCACCAGGTCGGCGTCCATCGGCAGCCCGTACTTGTAGCCGAAGGACAACACCATCACCTTGGTCTGCGCGCTGGTCTCGTTGCCGAAGGCGTCCTCGATCTTGGCCCGCAGGTCGTGCACGGACAGCGCGGTGGTGTCCACCACCAGGTCGGCCTCGGCCCGCAGCGGTGCCAGCAGGGCGCGCTCCTTGGCGATGCCGTCGGCCAGGCGCCCGTCGCCCTGCAGCGGGTGGCTGCGGCGAACCTGCTCGAAGCGCCGGATCAGCAGCGCATCGGAGGCCTCCAGGAACAGCACCCGGGGCCGCAGGCCCTTGGCGTCGAGCTCCCTGATCACCGCGGCCAGGTCGTCGGTGAACCGACGGCTGCGCACGTCCATCACGACGGCGATCTTGGTGAGGCCGGCGCGGGACTGTGCGCCCAGGTCGACCACCGTGGAGATGAGCTCAGGCGGGAGATTGTCGACCACGAACCAACCGAGGTCTTCCAGCACCTTGGCAGCCGTGCTGCGTCCGGCGCCGGACAGGCCAGTAACCACCGCGACCTCCACGCCAGTAGGCGCCACCACCGTGTTCTCCGTGCTCACGCGCTCTCCCCCTGGGTTGTGCTCCGGCCGACGGACTGGTCCCCGCCTAGCGCGGTGAGGACGGCCTCGGCTGTGGTCGATCCGATTCCGGGTACCTCGACGATCTGCTCGATGCTGGCTTGACGGAGCCGTGCTACGGACCCGAAGTGTGCCACCAATGCCTTGCGCCGACTCTCCCCCAGGCCTCGCACGGAGTCCAGCGCCGATGCGGTCATCCGCTTGCTGCGCTTGCTGCGGTGGAAGGCGATGGCGAAGCGGTGCGCCTCGTCGCGGATGCGTTGCAGCAGGTAGAGCGCTTCGCTGCTGCGCGGCAGGATCACCGGGTCGGGCTCGCCGGGCACCCACACCTCCTCCAGCCGCTTGGCCAGACCGATGACGGCGACATCGGTCACCCCGAGCTCACTGAGCACGGCGGCCGCGGCAGCCACCTGCGGCGCGCCGCCGTCGACCACGTACAGGTTGGGTGGGTAGGCGAAGCGGCGCGGCCGCCCGGTGAGCGGGTCGAGGCCGGGCGTGGGCACCGGCAGGGGTGCCTCCGTCGCCTCCTCGGCCGGCCCGGCGCTGTGCCGCTGGAACCGGCGTCGGGTCACCTCCGCGATGCTGGCCACGTCGTCGGAGTGGCCCTCGCCCGCCGCCTCCTTGATGGCGTAGTGGCGGTAGTCGGACTTGCGGGGCAGCCCGTCCTCGAACACCACCAGGGAGGCCACCACGTCGGTGCCCTGCACGTGGCTGACGTCGACGCACTCGATGCGCAGCGGCGCCGAGTCCAGCTCCAACGCCTCCTGCAAACCCTGCAGGGCCGCCGATCGGGCCGTGAGGTCGCCGGCCCGGCGCAGCTTGTGCTGGGTGAACGCCTCCTCGGCGTTGCGGGCCACGGTCTCGGCCAGCGCCCGCTTGTCCCCGCGCTGGGGCACCCGCAACCGCACCCGGGAACCTCGCAGCCCGCTCAGCCACTGCTCCAGCGCCTCGGCGTCCTCGGGCAGCTGGGGCATCAGCACCTCCCGCGGGACGTGCTCGGTACGTTCGCCGGCCAACGCGACCTGCGCGCCGTAGAACTGGGCGACGAACTGCTCCACCAGGTAGGCGGCGGCGTCATCGGTGCCGGACTGGTCGGTGCCGGACTGGTCGGTGTCGCCGGTGAGTTCCACCACCCATCCGCGTTGGCCGCGCACCCGGCCGCCACGCACGTGGAACACCTGCACGGCAGCCTCCAGCTCGTCGCCGGCGAAGGCCACGAGGTCGGCGTCGGTGCCGTCACCCAGCACGACGGCCTGCTTCTCCATCGCCCTGCGCAACGCGCCGAGGTCGTCGCGCAGTCGAGCGGCCCGTTCGAAGTCCAGGGCCTCCGACGCTTCCCGCATCTGCCGTTCCAGCTGGCGCATCAGCTTGTCGGTGCGCCCGGCCAGGAAGTTGCAGAAGTCCTCGACGATGTCGCGGTGCTCCTCGGCACTGACCGCCCCGGTGCACGGCGCCGAGCACTTGTCGATGTAGCCCAGCAGGCAGGGCCTGCCAATCTGCCGGTGCCGGTTGAACACCCCGGTGGAACAGGTGCGGGCGGGAAAGACCCGCAGCAACAGGTCGAGGGTCTCCCGAATCGCCCAGGCGTGCGCGTAGGGGCCGAAGTACCGCACCCCCTTCTTGCGCGGTCCGCGGTAGACGAACAGCCGCGGATAGGTCTCGTTGAGGGTGACCGCGAGGACCGGGTAGGACTTGTCGTCGCGGTAGCGGACGTTGAACCGCGGGTCGAATTCCTTAATCCAGTTGTATTCCAGCTGCAGGGCCTCGACCTCGGTGCCGACCACGGTCCACTCCACGCTGGCGGCCGTGGTCACCATCTGCCTGGTGCGCGGGTGCAGTCCGGCGAGGTCGGCGAAGTAAGAGCTCAGCCGGCTGCGCAGGCTCTTGGCCTTGCCGACGTAGATGACGCGCCCGTGTGGGTCGCGGAACCGGTAGACCCCTGGCTGGTCGGGGATGGTGCCCGGAGCGGGGCGGTAGGTGGTCGGGTCGGGCACCGTTCCAGGTTAGGCCAGCAACACGTCAGTTCCGCCGACGGTGACGGCAACGGGCAGCAATCCGGTACGGGCCGGGCCCTGTTGCCGGGCACCCGAGCCTCCGTCGAACGCGCTGCCATGCGCGGGGCACACGATGACGCCGTTCACCGGCGGGGCGACCGTGCTCCCGGCGTGCGGACAGCGGGCATCGAAGGCGGTGATCGTGCCGGCCGTCGGCTGCAGCAGGAGCACCTTGCCCGTGGGTCCGTTGACCACGAGTCCACCCCCGACGGGAACGTCGGCCACCGCCGCCAGCCGGGTGCCCGGCGCGGAGCTGACCGGCGGATTCTCGCCGACGCGACCGGCCGAACACCCGGCCAGCGCCCCAGGAGCGAGGACACCCACGGCCAGCCCGCACAGCAGCTGTCGTCGCGTACTGCTCATCGCTTCAGTCCGGGACGTTCGACGTGTAGGTGCGTTGCAGCTCGCGCAGTGCTCGGATGGCCTCCACCGCCCGGGCCCCGTCGCTGGACTGGATGGCCATCACGGTCACGTACTCGTCGTCGGGCAGCTCAACGCGGGCGAAGGAGGCGCCGTCGGGAAAGGACACCTCTTGGATGAGCGGCCAGGGGAACATCCGCTCACCGAGCACGTTGCGCACGCCGATACCCTGCGCCCCGGCCCGCAGGCGCGGTCGCGCCAGCAACAACGCCGCACCGGCGAGCAGGAGGCCGAAGATCACCATGGCCACCTGGTCGCTGAGCCGGAAGTACACCCCGGTGCGGTCGCCGCGCAACAAGACCGCCACGGTGCTGAACACGGCGACGATGAGCACCGCACAGACCACCGCCACCCGGCGGAGCCGGTGCGGACGGAGCACCAGCTCGGTCACGGCAGCTGCCCGTCCTCGGCGGAGCGACGCAGCTGCCGGAGCGTGCGGGCGGTGTCCAGCGCCGCCACGGTGGCCTGCGCCCCCTTGTCCTCCACCGAGTCGGCGAAGCCGGCCCTGGCCAGCGCCTGTTCCTCGGTCTCGGTGGTCAGCACGCCGTTGCCGACCGGCGTGCGCTCGTCCAGCGCCACCCGGGTGAGCCCGGCCGTCACCGCGTCGCAGACGTAGTCGAAGTGCGGTGTGCCGCCGCGGATCACCACGCCCAGCGCCACCACCGCATCGTGCGTACGGGCCAGTTCTTGTGCCACCACGGGCAACTCGATGGCGCCGGCCACCCGGACGGTGGTGGGTTCGACGACCCCGGCCTGCTCGGCGATGCGCAGGGCACAGGCCAGCAGCTGTTCACTGATCTCGGTGTGCCAGCGGGTGGCCACCACGGCCAGCGTCAGTCCCGCCGCGGCACCGGCCTGCAGCTCCGGGTTCCCGTGCCCGCTCATGAAGCCTCCGGCCTTTCGTGACCACTCACGAGGCACCCCCTGCCGGGGCGTGCGGCACGACGTCGTCGTCCGGGTCGGTCACCTCGATGTCCCCCAGCCCGACGAGGTCGTGGCCCATCCGGTCGCGCTTGGTGCGCAGGTATCGAAGGTTTTCCGGGTTGGCCCGCACCGGCATCGGCACCCGCTCGGTGATCCGCAGCCCGTACCCGTCCAGCCCGACCCGCTTGGCCGGGTTGTTGGTGAGCAGGCGCATCGAGCGCACCCCGAGGTCCACCAGGATCTGCGCACCGATGCCGTAATCGCGGGCGTCGGCCGGCAGCCCGAGCAGCAGATTGGCGTCCACGGTGTCGGATCCGGCGTCCTGCAGCTCGTAGGCCTGCAGCTTGTGCATCAGTCCGATTCCACGGCCCTCGTGCCCGCGCATGTACAGCACCACCCCGCGGTTCTCAGCGGCCACCGCGGCCATCGCGGCATCCAGCTGGGTGCCACAGTCGCAGCGCAGGGAGCCGAAGACGTCCCCGGTGAGGCACTCCGAGTGCACCCGGATTAGCATGTCTTCGCCGTCGCCGATGTTGCCCCGCACCAGCGCCACGTGCTCGGCCCCGTCGTAGAGGCTCTGGAAGCCTACGGCGAGGAAGTCGCCGTAGACGGTGGGGATGCGGGCCTCGGCGATGCGGTCGACCTGCTGTTCGTTGCGCCGCCGCCAAGAGATGAGGTCGGCGATGGAGATGAGGGCAAGGCCGTGCTCGTCGGCAAATTCGCGCAGTTCGTCGGTGCGGGCCATCTCGCCCGGCTCCCGTTGGCTGACCACCTCGCAGATGACGCCGGCCGGCTGCAGTCCGGCCAGCTGTGCGAGGTCTACCGCTGCCTCGGTGTGGCCGGGGCGGCGCAGCACGCCGCCTTCCTTGGCGCGCAGCGGCACCACGTGGCCGGGACGGGAGAAGGAGTGCGCGCCGGAGGCCGGGTCGGCCAGCAGCCGGATGGTGGCGGCGCGGTCGGCGGCGGAGATGCCGGTGCCGATTCCTTCCCGAGCGTCGACGGTGACGGTGTAGGCCGTGCCGTGCTTGTCCTGGTTGGTGGAGTACATCGGCGGCAAGCCCAGCCGGTCACAGACCTCACCGATCAGTGGGACGCACACATAGCCGGAGGTGTACCGGACCATGAAGGCCAGCAGCTCAGGAGTCGCCTTCTCCGCGGCGAAGATGAGGTCGCCTTCGTTCTCCCGGTCCTCGTCGTCGACCACCACGACGGCCTTGCCCGCCGCGATGTCCGCGACGGCCCGTTCGATGCTGTCGAACTTGCTCACTAGCGCGCCTCCTGGTTGGTGCCCGCATGATCCCACGGCTGGCCGGGCTCCCGTCCGGCCAGGTGCAGCCGCTCCACGTACTTGGCGATGACGTCGACTTCCAGGTTGACCGCGGTGCCGGGCGCAGCGGTTCCCAAGGTGCTCAGCTGCAGGGTGGTGGGGATGAGCGACACCGTGAAGGAATCATCGTCCAGGGCGGCGACGGTGAGCGACACGCCGTCGACGGTGATCGAGCCCTTCTCCACCACGTAGCGAGAGATGTTGGCGGGCAACGAGATCTGGACGAGTTTCCAGTGCTGCGACGGGGTGCGGCTGAGCACCGTCCCGGTGCCGTCCACGTGTCCCTGCACCAGGTGCCCGCCCAGGCGGCTGCTCAGCGAGGCTGCGCGCTCGAGGTTGACCGGGCTGCCCGGCTCGAGTGCCCCCAGGCTGCTGCGCTGGAGTGTCTCCTTCATCACGTCGGCGGTGAAGGCGCCGTCGGGAAGCACCTCCACCACGGTGAGGCAGACGCCGTTGACCGCGATCGAGTCGCCGTGGCTGGCGTCGGAGGTGACCAATGGGCCCTGCACGGTGAACCGTGCGGAGTCACCGAGATCCTCCGTGGCGGCTACCTGACCGAGCTCCTCGACGATTCCGGTGAACACCGCGCCCTCACTCCCTCTCCCGTTTCGCCAAGTTGTGCAACTTGGCGCTGTACGCGCGTCCCAGATCGCCACGTTGCACAACTTGGCGCGCGGTCACTGTCCGCGGGCTGCCGCGCTGATCCGCACGTCCGTGCCGACGCATTGCACATCCTCCAGGTCGAACCGCAGCGCGTCGCTGATCGATACCACGCCAGCATCCCCCAACGCTGCGGGCCCCGCGCCCAGCAGGGTCGGAGCGAGGTAGGCCACTACCCGATCGATCAGGCCCGCGCGGGCAAACGCCCCGGCCAGCGTCGGGCCGCCTTCGAGCAGGATGTCGGTGCACTCTCCCACCGCGTTCAGCACGGCCTGCGGGTCCCTGCTGCGGACCAGCAGCGTCTCGGCACTGGCGTGCAAGACCTTCGCCGAGGCAGGGATTTCTCTGGCCCCCACGACCACCCGCAACGGCTGGCGCGAGGCCAGCGAGCCGTCGGGCAACCGAGCGGTCAGCGAGGGGTCGTCGGCCAGGACCGTCCCGGTACCCACCACGATCGCGTCGAGCTTGCCGCGCTCGGCGTGCACCTGGGCGCGGGCCTGCTCGCCGGTAATCCACTGGCTGCTGCCATCGGCCGCCGCGGTGCGTCCGTCCAGCGTGGCCGCAAATTTGTACGTCAGGTGCGGGCGGCCCGTGCGCTGTCGGTGCAGCCAGGCGCGCAACGCTCCGCGGGCAATGCAGGTGTCCGGGGACTGGACGACGTCGACCCCGTGCGCCGCAAGGTATTGCGCTCCGCCACCCGCCTGCGGATGCGGGTCGGTGACGGCGTAGCGGATGGCGCGGACACCGGCAGCGAGCAGCGCCTGGGTGCACGGCGGAGTGCGGCCGTGGTGGTTACACGGCTCCAGGGTCACCACCGCGGTTCCCCCCCGCGTCCGCTGCCCCGCCGCGCGCAGTGCCACCACTTCGGCGTGCGGGCCGCCCGGGGGTGCGGTGGCGCCCACACCGGCGAGCTCACCCGCGGCGTCGAGCACCACGCAGCCCACGGGCGGGTTGGGGCTCGTGGTGCCGCGCACGCCCTGGGCCGCATCCTCGGCAAGGACCATCGCGGCCTCGAGGTTCATCGGAGCAGGCTCAAGCCCGCAGATGGGCGGAGGACGCCGCGGCGCTGGCCCGCAGTGCCGCCACCGCCTGGGCCGGGTCCTCCGCGCCGTAGACCGCCGAGCCGGCAACGAAGCAGTCCACGCCCGCTTCCGCAGCGGCGTGCACGGTGTCGGCGTTGATGCCGCCGTCGATCTCAACCAGCAGCGTCAGGTGGCCGGTTTCCACGAGCTTGCGCACGGTGCGCGCCTTGTCCAGCACCGCGGGAATGAACGACTGGCCACCGAAACCGGGCTCCACGCTCATCACCAGCAGGGTGTCGAACTCGCGGAGAATTTCCAGGTAGTCCTCGATGGGGGTGCCCGGCTTGATGCTCAGCCCCGCCTTGGCTCCGGCTGCCCGGATGTCCCTGGCCACCGCGACGGGGGTATCCGTGGCCTCCGCGTGGATGGTGACGTTGTGCGCGCCGGCCTCGGCGTAGCTGGGTGCCCAGCGGTCGGGATTGTCGATCATCAGATGGCAGTCGATGGGGATGTCGGTCGCCTTGAGCAAGCTCTGCACCACGGGCAGGCCGAGCGTGAGGTTCGGCACGAAATGTGCGTCCATCACGTCCACGTGCAGCCAGTCGGCGCCCCGTACGGCCTCAGCCTCCTCGCCGAGCCGGGCGAAATCTGCGGACAGGATGGAAGGGGCGATCATCGGCGCGGGCACGAACGCGAAGTCTAGTTGCCCGGCTGAAGGGGCTCGCTCGGCGATCTGGCCCGGCCGGAGATTCAGCGAAAGCTCTCGACAGGCGGCGGCTCATCAGTCCGGTGGCTGGCCGATGTTGACCATCCAGGCGATGCCGAACGGGTCCACGCACATCCCGAACTCGTCGCCCCACATCTGCTTCTCCAGGGGTACCGACACGGTGCCGCCCTCGGACAACTTCGCCCAGTAGTCGCGCAGCTCGGCAGCATCGTCTCCGCTGAGGCTCACCGCGATGTTGTTTCCGGGATTGTGCTCCATGCCAGTAGGCGTGTCGGCGCCCATCAGCGTGAATCCGGTGTCGGTCTCGAGCATGCCGTGCATGACCTTGTCGGCGTCGGGGCCGTCCGGCGCACCGAACTCACCGAAGGTGTTGAGGGTCAACGTGCCACCGAAGACGCCTCGGTAGAACTCCATGGCTTGCCGCGCGTTGTCGGTAAAGCTGATGTAGGGATTGAGTCGCGAGGCCATCAGCTGCTCCTTGATCACGAGTTCGCGCGTTCTCCGAGCCTATCGGAGAGGACCGCTCGGCGGTAGGCCACGCTGATCCGACGCGAAGGCGCCATGACCTGGGCCCACTGCTTCCCGATCAGCGCGTCAAGGCGGCGACGAACATCGCGTCGGTGCCGTGCCGGTGTGGCCACAGCTGCGCGTGCGGACCCTCCCCGAGCCGGTCGACGCCGGGCAGCAACGGCCGCACATCGAGCTGCGTCGCGCCGCTGCGTCGCACGGCGTCGGCGACCACGGCCGTCGTCTCCGAGAGGTGGGGCGAGCAGGTGGCGTACACCACCACCCCGCCGGGCCGGACCAGGCGCAGCGCGGAGCCCAAGAGCTGTCGCTGCAGCGCAACCAGTTCGGCGACGTCACTCGCCTCGCGCCGCCACCGCGCCTCCGGTCGGCGCCGCAGCGCACCCAGCCCGGTGCACGGTGCGTCGACGAGGATCCGGTCGTATCCGACGGCCAAGCCGGGATCGCGGCCGTCCACCACATGCACGTCGACGGGGAGTTCACGGCAGGTCTTGCGGACCAGCTCGGCACGGTGCGGGGTGGGTTCCACCGCGTCGACCCGGGTTCCGTCGATGGCGGCGAGCGCGCCCAGCAATGCTGCCTTACCGCCGGGGCCGGCACACAGGTCCAGCCACCGACCACCGTCGGTCCCTTGCAGCGGTGCCAGCGTCAGCGCCCGCGCCACCAGCTGGCTGCCCTCGTCCTGCACGCCGGCGAGTCCCTCGCGCACGGCGTCCAGCTGCGCCGGGTCGCCGCCGTCCAGGTAGACCGCATACGGCGAGTACCGGCCCAGCTCCCCTCCGGTGACCGCCGCGAGCTCGTCGGCGGTGATCTCCCCGGGCCGCGCCACCAGGTGCACTCTCGGACGGGTGTCGTCGGCCGTCAGCGCCTCGGCCAGCTCGCCCGCCTGAGCGCCGAGCGAGTCGGCGAAGGCCTGCGCGATCCAGCGTGGATGCGCGTGGGTGAACGCCAGATGCGCGACCGGGTCCCTGCTAGCGCCCGGTGCCAGCTGGCTCACCCAGGCCGCCTCATCCTGCCTGCTCACTCGACGCAGCACGGCGTTGACGAAACCCGCACGCGCGGTGCCCTTTTCGGATCGGGCCAAATTGACGGCCGTGGACACCGCGGCATGCATGGGCACCCTGGTGCGCAGCAGCTGGTACGCGCCCAGCCGCATGACATCGAGCAGCACCCCGTCCACCTCGGCGAGCGGGCGGTCGGCGCACTCGGCGAGGACGGCGTCCAGCAGCCCCTGCGCCCGGCAGGTGCCGTAGGCCAGCTCGGTGGCCAACGCGGCGTCGCGGCCGGTGATCTTGCGTTCGCGCAGCAGCTTGGGCAGCACCAGGTTCGCGTAGGCATCCCGTTCCCTGACCGCGGTGAGGACCTGCAGCACCGCGGTGCGGACGGCGTCGGTGTCGACCGGGGCCGGCGGCCGGGGCCGGCGGGAGCCTCCGGTGCGTTTGGCCGGTCGTCGCGACTCGGTCATCGTGTGTGCTCCCCGTCGTCGACGTCGGGCGCACCGTCGAACCGGGCGCCGCTGTGCAGGCGTGCACCGCGCGCCCAGTCCCCTGCTGCCATCATCTTCTTCCCTGGCGGCTGCACCTGGTGCAACTTCACGGCTGTCGTCGCGGTCCCGACGAAGATCGCATCCTTGCGCACCAGCAGCTCACCGGGTTCCAGATCGGTGGGTTCGGCGTGCGTCACCGGCCCGAGTTTGATGCGTGTCTGGCTCATCGTGGTCCAGGCACCGGGATGCGGTGTGACCGAGCGGATCAGGCGGTCGACCGCGAAAGCAGGCGCCCGCCAGCTGACGCAAGCGTCCTGGGAGGTCACCTTCGGCGCGTACGACACACCCTCTGTCGACTGCGTAACCGCCTGCAGAGCAACGGCTTCCACACCATCCATCGTGGACTCCAGCAGCTCGGCTCCCGATTGGGCCAAGCGGTCGAGCAGGTCCCCTGCCGTATCCGTGGGTCGGATGGCTTCGGTGACGACGCCGAAGAGCGGGCCGGAGTCCAGACTCTGCTCGATCTGGAAGGTGGTGGCTCCGGTCACCTCATCCCCGGCGCGCAGCGCCGCCTGGACCGGCGCGGCGCCCCGCCAGGCCGGCAGCAGCGAGAAGTGCAGGTTCACCCAGCCGAACCGCGGAACGGCCAGGGCCGCAGCGGGAAGCAGCGCCCCGTAGGCCACTACGGGGCAGCAGTCCGGTGCCAGTTCCCGCAACTGCGCCAGGAACTCCGGCTCGGCGGGCTTGCGTGGTGTCAGGACGGGAACACCGTGCGCGTCGGCCAACTGTCCGACGGGCGAGCGCACCAGCTTGCGACCGCGACCGGCGACCGCGTCCGGACGGGTGAGGACGGCCACCACCTCGTGCCGGGGACTGTCCAGCAGGCGCTGCAGCGAAGGGATCGCCGGTTCCGGTGTTCCGGCGAAGAGCAGGCGCACCTCAGCGGGCCGATCCGTGCAGCCCGAGCGGGTTCACCTTGACGGTAGGGGCCGTCTCGCCGAACCAGTCCGCCTCGCGGATGGCCCGCATCGCGGCCTTGCGGGCCTCGGGATCCAGCCGGTCGACGAACAACACCCCGTCGAGGTGGTCCACCTCATGCTGGATCGCCCGCGCCAGCAGCTCACTGCCCGCCACCTCGACCGGGTCGCCATGCATGTTCCACCCGTGGGCGAGGACATGCAGGTGCCGGCGGCAGTCGAAGCGCAGCCCCGGGATGGACAGGCAGCCCTCTGGGCCCAGCTCTTCCTCATCACCGACGACCTCGAAGGAGGGGTTGACCAGATGCCCGGCGAAGCCGTCACAGTCATAGGTGAACACCCGCAGGCCCACGCCCAACTGCGGCGCTGCGATCCCGGCCGCCTCGTGCTCCTGCATCGTCTCGGCCAGGTCGTTGACCAGCTTGCGCAGCTCGACGTCGAAATCCAACACCTCCTCGGCCCGGGTGCGCAGCACAGGGTCACCGAAGAGGCGAACGGGCACAACAGACACGCAGGGGCTCCTTGAGATTCGGGGCAGTCCAACAATTCTAGTTCGACGAAGCCGCACGCCGTCTCAGCCGATGCGCTGTGGGTCGACCTGCACCCGCACCGACTCCGGCTCCTTGCGAGCGCTGCGCACGGCTTGGGCAGCCGCCAACGCCGCCGCCAGCTCGCGCGCACGACGGCGCGGTACCCGCAGCAACAGCCGCTCCGTGCCGTCCGCGGCATCCACCGGGCCGAGCAGATCCGTCTCTTCGGGCAGCCCGGCCGCCGACACCAGCCCGGCCACGGCAGCAGCGCTGCCCTCGACGGCCGCCAGCTGCGCGGCGGGTGGGAAGCCGACCTCCGCCCGTGAGCGCAGCTCGGCTTCGGCGTGCCCGACGGGGTCCCACCGGACGAGTGCCTGCACGGTGGACAGCTCCGACTCCGCGCCCACCACCACCTGTCCCCCGGCGCCGATCGGCCGCACCAACGCTGCCGCCGCCGTCCACCGGCGCAGGGTCTCCTCGGCTGCCCGCAGGTCGGCGCGTCCCAGCAGCGCCCAGCCGTCCAGCAACAGTGCTGCCCCATAGCCCCCGTCGACGCGCGGCTCCGCTCCGGGGGTGGCGACCACGAGTGCTGGACCAGGGGGAACTTCGGTGAGCACCTCCGCGCCGCCGGATGCTCGGATCGGCACGCCGGGAAACGCGCGGCCAAGCTCTTCGGCGGTGCGGGCTGCCCCGACCACTCGGGCGCGCAGGGCCGTGGAACCACATGCGCCGCAACGGAAATTCGCGTCTGCTACGCCGCACCACCGGCAGACGGGCGTGCCGGCGCCGTCCGGACCTGAGGCGGTGGGCAGGGCGAGCGGTCCGGCGCACCGGCGGCAGCGGGCCGGCTCACGACAGCGGGCACAGCCCAGCGAGGGAACGTAACCGCGGCGCGGCACCTGCACCAGCACCGGGGCGCCCGCGTCGATGGCACTGCGTGCGGCGGCGAACGCGATGGCGGGCAGTCGCGCGGCCCGTGCGCCTGCGTCCCGTTCCAGCTGTAGGTCGGTGTCGGCGATCGCCGTGATCCTGGGCGCGCACTCCCGCAACAGCGTTCGCGGGGCGAGCAGGTCATGTGCCCACCCGCGTTGGGTCAGGGCGTGCGCCTCCGCGGTGCGGGCGTATCCCCCGAGCAGCACGGCCGCCCCGCTGCCGTGCGCCCGGAGCAGGGCGACCTCGCGGGCGTGCGGGTAGGGCGCCCGCGGCTCGGCCAGGCTGTCGTCGCCGTCGTCCCACACCGCGACGAGCCCCAACCCCTGCACGGGCGCGAACACGGCTGCACGGGTACCCACCACCACTCGGGCCACCCCGCGCAGGGCCGCCAACCAGCGCCGGTAGCGCACCGCAGGCCCCAGTGCCGCGGTCAGTTGCACGACGGTGGATGTGCCCAGCTGCGCGACACAGGCGGCGTGCACCCGGTCGACGTCGTCCTGGTCGGGCACGACGAGCAGGGCACTGCGACCAGCGGACAGCGTGGCGGCCGCCGCCTCCGCCCACCGCGCGGGCCAGTCCTCGCCGGGCAGCGCCTGCCACACGGCGCGCGGCGCCCGGTTCTCCCGCAGCGCGGTGAGATAACGATCTCCGTAGGTGTAGCGCCGCCAGCCGTCCGCCGCTTCGCCGATCGCCGGCGCGGCGACCTCGGCCACCACCGGTTCGGCCTCCACCCGCGCATGGCGGGCCGGTACCGCCAGGCGCAGCACATCGGAGCGGGTGCCCGCGTAACGCCCGGCGACGGTGCGGGCCAGGGCGGCGATCTCCGGCGTCAGCACCCGTTCGGGTGAGACCACCTTCTCCAACCAGCCGAGCTTGCCGGTGTGTTCCGAGGACGACACACGTGCGATGACGAACCCGTCCACCAGGCGGCCGGCGAAGCGCACCCGCACCCGAACCCCGGGCTGGGCGTCGGCGGACTGCTCCGTGTCGACCAGGTAGTCGAAGTCGCGGTCCAGGTGAGCCAGCGGCACCAGCAACGCCACCCGGGCGACGGGCAGCTCGCTGGCAGCAGTTCGGGCGTCCTTCACTCGCACCGGTCTACCCACTGCGCCCGACACTCTCGGTTGGTAGTAGTTGCAGACGCCCGCGACCGCAGTTGGTAGTACTTGCAGTACGCCCCGGGGTCAGAAGCCGGCGAGCGAGCGCAGTGCGTCCGCGCGGTCGGTGCGCTCCCAGGGCAGGTCGATGTCGGTACGACCGAAGTGCCCGTAGGCCGCCGTGGGGGCGTAGATCGGCCGCAGCAGGTCCAGGTCACGGATGATCGCGGCTGGTCGCAGGTCGAACACCTCGCTGATGGCTTCCTGGATCTTCGCCGGATCGCCGTTCTCCGTGCCGAAGGTTTCCACGAACAGTCCCACCGGGGCCGCCTTGCCGATGGCGTAGGCCACCTGCACCTCGATGCGCTGCGCCAGCCCCGCGGCGACCACGTTCTTCGCCACCCAGCGCATGGCGTAGGCGGCCGAGCGGTCCACCTTGGACGGGTCCTTGCCGGAGAACGCGCCGCCACCGTGCCGGGCCATGCCGCCGTAGGTGTCGACGATGATCTTGCGACCGGTGAGCCCGGCATCGCCCATCGGGCCACCGAGCACGAACTTGCCGGTGGGGTTCACCAGCAGCCGTGGCTCGGAGGTGTCCAGTCCAGGAACGTCGAGGTCGCTGAGCACGGCCTCGACGACCTTCTCCCTGATGTCCGGGGTGAGCAGCCCGTCCAGGCTGACGTCGGCGGCATGCTGGGTGGACAGCACCACGGTGTCCAGCCGGACGGCCTGGTCACCCGCGTACTCGATGGTCACCTGAGTTTTACCGTCCGGACGCAGGTACGGCAGCAGACCGCTCTTGCGTACCTCGGTGAGACGCCGGGACAGCCGGTGCGCCAGCGCGATCGGCAGCGGCATCAGCTCGGGGGTGTCCTGGCAGGCGTAGCCGAACATCAGGCCCTGGTCACCAGCGCCCTGCCGGTCGATCTCGTCCTCGGACAGGCCCTCCACGCGTGCCTCGTAGGCGGAGTCCACGCCTTGCGCGATGTCGGGGCTCTGCTGACCGATGGAGATGCTCACTCCGCAGGAGTGGCCGTCGAAGCCCTTCGAGGAGGAGTCGTAGCCCACGTCGAGGATCCGCTGGCGGACGATGTCGGCGATCGGCACGTAGGACTTGGTGGTCACCTCACCGGCAACGTGCACGAGCCCGGTGGTGACCATCGTCTCCACCGCGACGCGGCTTGCCGGGTCCTTAGCCAGCATCGCGTCCAGAATGGAGTCGCTGATCGCGTCACAGATCTTGTCGGGGTGTCCCTCGGTGACAGACTCGCTGGTGAACAGACGGCGGCCGGACTGGGTCACGAGGTGTCCTCTCGGGTGTGGGCAGGTTCGCAGGCGAAACGAGGTGCGCCGTCGAGCCTAGTCGGCGGGGGCGAGCAGTTCGGCAACCACGTCCAGTACCCGACTCGCCAGCAGCGCTTTGGAACCCGGTTCCAGGACCAGCTCGGTGCCGTCGGCGGCGAGCAGCCAGCCGTCGTTGCTGTCCACCTCGAAGGCCTTGCCCTCGCCGACCGCGTTCACCACCAGCAGGTCACAGCCCTTGCGGGCGAGCTTGGCCCTGGCGTGGTGCAGCACGTCACCGTGCTCGTCGCCGGTCTCCGCGGCGAAGCCGACGATCACCTGCTCCGCGGGCAGCTCCCCGGCACGGCGAGCCTGCACCAGCTCGGCCAGCACATCGGCGTTTCGGGTCAGGGTGATGGTGTCCGGCTCGTCGGCGCCCTTCTTGATCTTGCTGGTGGCGACGGAGACCGGCCGGAAGTCGGCGATCGCGGCGGCCATGATGACCGCATCGGCCTCCACCGCCTCCGACTGCACCGCCGTGCGTAGCTGCTCGGCAGTGGAGACGTCGATCACGCGGACGGCCGCCGGTGCACTCAGTCCTGCGGTGTGCCCGCAGACCAGGGTGACGGTGGCGCCCCGTTGGGCGGCGAGGCGGGCCAGCGCGAGGCCCTGCTTACCGGAGCTGCGGTTGCCGAGGAAGCGCACCGGGTCCAGTGGCTCCCTGGTGCCGCCGGCGGAGACCACGACGTGGCGGCCCTCCAAGTCCCGCGGCAGGGCGTCGGCCCGCTCGAGGAGCAAGGACGCGATCGCGGAGATCTCGGCGGCCTCGGGCAGCCGGCCCGGCCCGGTGTCGACCCCGGTGAGCCGACCGGAGGCGGGTTCGAGCACCACAACTCCGCGCGAGCGCAACAGGGCCACGTTCGCCATGGTGGCCGGGTGCTCCCACATCTCGGTGTGCATCGCCGGCGCCAGCAGCACCGGACATCGCGCGGTGAGCAGCGTGGAGGTGAGCAGGTCATCCGCCCTGCCGTGGGCCAGCCGCGCCATCAGGTCCGCCGTGGCCGGGGCCACGACGACGAGGTCCGCCTCCTGGCCGAGTCGAACGTGCGGCACCTCGGGGACATCGGTGAAGACCCCGGTGTGCACGGGCTGGCCGGAAAGGGCCTCGAAGGTCGCGGCGCCGACGAAGCGCAGCGCGGCCTCGGTGGGGACGACCCGCACGCGGTGGCCGCCCTCGGTCAGCCGGCGCAGCAGCTCACAGGACTTGTACGCCGCAATACCCCCGCCGACGCCGAGCACCACGGACGTGGCCTCGGCGGGCAGGCGGCTCCCGCTCACTCGCCTTCGGTGTGCTCGAGCGTGTCGGCGTGGATCTCGCGCATCGCAATGGACAACGGCTTTTCCTGGGGACCGGGCTCTACCAACGGGCCCACGTACTCCAGCATGCCGTCGCCGAGCTGCGAGTAGTAGTCGTTGATCTGCCTGGCTCGCTTGGCCGCATAGATCACCAGGGCATACTTCGAGGAGGTCCGCTCCAGCAGCTCGTCGATGGGCGGGTTGGTGATGCCCGGGGGTGTGTCGTACGGCTGCGCCGGGTCTGACTCGGTCTGGGGGGTGCTCACTCAGTAGCTCCTGGGCTGGTATCGGTGGGTGGAGCGTTTCGGCCGACGGGAAGGCGCGCAGCACGCTGCGCGGGGGGGCCGACCATCAAGGATACCAAGTCGGCCGCCGCGTGCTGCACATTGTCGTTGACGACGACGTGATCGAACTCCTCTTGTGCCGCCAGCTCCTCACGGGCCGTCTCCAGCCGACGGGCGATGACCTCCTGTGGCTCGGTGCCCCGTCCGGTGAGCCGGCGCACCAGGGAGTCCCAGGATGGGGGCGCCAGGAACACCAGGACGGCCTCGGGCTTGAACGTGCGGATCGCGCGGGCCCCAGCCAGGTCGACCTCCACGAGCACCGGGCGGCCGGCAGCCAGCGCTTCCTCCACCGGACCCGCGGGGGTGCCGGAACGATGCAGGCCGCGGTGGATCTCCGCCCACTCCAACAACTCCCCAGCGACGATCATCCGATCGAATTCGGCGGCCGAGACGAAATGGTAGTCGCGTCCGTCCACCTCGCCGGGTCGCGGCGTCCGGGTGGTGACCGAGACGCTGAAGTACAGCTGCGGGATGTCGGTCCGCAACAGCCGGACCACACTGGTCTTGCCGACGGCGGAGGGGCCGGCCAGTACTACCAGCCGGCCCCTCGCCGTATCGGCCATCGTTGCGACGATCAGGCCTGGTCGAACTTGGCGAGCAGGGCCTTGCGCTGCCGCTCACCCAGTCCGCGCAGGCGGCGGGTGGGGGCGATGTCCAGTTCGGTCATGAGCTCCTGAGCCTTGACCTTGCCGACCTTGGGAAGCGCCTCCAGCAGTGCGGAGACCTTCATCTTGCCCAGGATCTCGTTGCTCTCGGCGTCGTTCAGCACCTGCTTGAGGTCGGTGCCGCCACGCTTGAGGCGTTCCTTGAGCTCGGCCCGGACGCGGCGAGCCACAGCTGCCTTCTCCAGAGCAGCTGCTCGCTGCTCATCCGTCAGCTGGGGAAGGGCCACGGGTTCCTCCGTCGTGTATGTCTTAGCGGACGCCGCTGGTGTGCCAGCAGCAGCGACGACCGTACCGACGAAGAGATGCCGTACTCAACCCGCCCCTGACACGCTGTGGCCATGAACGTCAGGTTTGCGCCAGCGTCCCTGGTGCTCGGTGGGTTCCTCGCCGGGAGTGCGCTGGCGGCACGGCTGTCCTACGACATCGGCTCCCTCATCGGGACCACGAGCAGGGACACCTCGTTTCCGACCGACGCAGCCGCGGTCGCCCTTGGCGCGCTCGTCGCTGTCCTCGTCGCCACGTGGGTGCGCCACCGACGTGCGGTGGCGGCGCTGTCCCTGCTCGGCCTGGCGCTGCTGACGTTGGCGCCGTTGCCGGGGAGCTGGCGGTTCGAGGTGTATCCGCAGGCTGTCGGCGCGGGGCTGCTGCTGGGTGGCCTCGTAGGATTGGGTGCCACGACGAATCGAGCGAAGCTGCAGACAGCCCTGGCCGCCGGTGTTTTGGCGGTCTGCTGCTCGCCGGGCCGTTGCGGCATCACCAGCAGTGGGCTCGCGTGCCCGAACGTTATGCGGACTATCTGCCTGGCCCGGCGCCCGCACCTGCCGACTCGTTCGCCTTGACGCTGCTGGCGCTGACCGGGGCGATGCTGCTCCTCGCGCTCCTGCTCGGTGAGTTCGGCGGGCACGCTGCGCCGGCGGTCCGCGCCCGGTACCGAACCCTCGTGGTCGGCCTCGCCCTGCCGATAATCGGTCTGCTGTTGCAGTGGCGGTCTGCCCGATCCCCCGAGGCCTCGGGCACGACGGCGATCCAGGGGCACTGGGTGATCGCGGTACTGGTGATCCCCGTGGTGATCGCCGCAGCTCTGTGGTTGCCCGGACGCAGCGGTGCCGCCCTGCTCGCCGTGCTGGCATTCGCCATAGCCGGTGGCGGCACGCCCGAGTGGTCATCGGACTCCTGGCCGACGTTGCTGATGCCCGTGGCCTTGGTGCTGGCCGGGGCAGTGCTCGGGCGGCGCTGGCCCCGCCCGCTGTGGGGGATGGCGGCGCTCGGCCTGGTGGCCGCGTCGGCGCTGTTCGAACAGCCGCCGTGGGACAACCTGCACCTGGGCGCAGTGCTGTTGCTGTTGCCGCTCAGCGCTGCTTACACCGTCGCTTCGTGCTTGCCGGCGAGCACGCCCGGGGCGGCCCTTGCGCTGGCTGCTCCTGCCGCACTGGCGCTGCCGCTGATGACCCGCTACGGCTGGATGACGTACACCTCGCAGTCGAGTGAGTCCGTGAGCTCCACCGTCAGCGCGGGGATGCTGACCTCGGTCGGTGTATCGATCGCGGCGACCGCGGCTCTTGGCGCGGCCGTTGCCTGGTTGCAACGGCGTGGCCCGGAAACGGACGAAGTCTGAGCCTGAGCTTCGTTCAGCGCCTCGGACCTCGGCGTTCTAGTGTCGGATATCACGCTCCCCCGGTTCGCTCGGCCCTCCCCGCCTGCCGGGTGGCGCGCACCAACGCGGTGGTGTCAAGACACGAGCACCCCGATCTGGAACACCTCAGATGGGAAGTTATGACTCAGTTCAGCGGCACCCCCACCCCCGAGCCGGGTGGTTCCCTGCCCGGCCGCAGCCCCGGCGGGGCGCACCTGTCCCGGCCCGGCAGCGAGCAATCCGGCCCCCGCGAGCAATTCAGCGCCGGCGAACCATCCACCACCGGCGAACGATCGACCACCGACGTTGCCCAAAAGCAAGCCGGCGAGGTTGCCGGGAGCGCGACCGAGGCGGGCAAACACGTCGCGGGCGTGGCCGGCGAGCAGGCGAGCCAGGTCAAGAGCGAGGCGACGCAGCAGGCAAAGGACTTGTGGCGCCAGAC
>JAABVA010002028.1_pt1 | contig 20632 bp, 18 predicted proteins | sample 5560331 | NCBI WGS metagenome assembly JAABVA01 (sample SAMN12812661, study PRJNA571458) | rock metagenome | isolation source: Antarctica rocks | place: Antarctica: Victoria Land, Mt New Zealand sud | collected 2016-01-07
GTCGTTCTCCAAATCGGATCGGATGCACGAGATTTGCCTGCGGCTCTTTCTGCACCGCTACAACCTCTCTCACCTCCCATGATTGAGCCACTACCTGGTCACTGAAGCCGACGGCACCATAAGCTACATCAGCCCCTCTTCGGAGCGGGTGCTAGGCTACCGGCCGGAAGAGATGGTCGGCACCAATACCGCCGACTACGTTCACCCCGACGACCTGGAGAAGGCATTCGATGAGTTGGCCAAGGCCCTGTCCCAGCCCGGGATACACCCGGCGACGGTAGAACCCCGCGTTCGGCACAAAGACGGCTCTTGGCGCTGGTTCGAAGGAATCACCAACAACCTGCTGCACGATCCTAGCGTGAGGGGCATAGTCTTCAACCATCAGGACGTCGCCGACCGAAAGCGTGCCCAAAGAGAGCTGGCGCAGCGCGCGGCGGAGCTGGCGATCGCCAACGCCGAACTCGAACGATTCGCCCATTCCGTCTCGCACGACCTGCGCGCCCCGCTAAGGAGCATTACCAGATTTAGCCAGATCCCTCTGGAGGACCATGCCGACGAGCTCGATGAGGAAGGCAAAGACTACCTGGGGCGCGTGGCGGCCGCGGGCCTGTGCTTGACACAGATGATAGAAGCTCTGCTAGAGCTGTCGCGCGTGATGCGCGCCGAGATGCGTCACGAGCCGGTGGATCTGAGCGGCCTGGCCGAGGACATTGCGGAGGGGCTTGAGTTCAACCACCCCGAACGGCAAGCGGAGTTCGTAATAGAGAGGGGGCTGGTGGCGGAGGGGGGCCGGGCGTTTGCTGAGGCTGGTGCTGGAGAACCTGCTGGGCAACGCGTGGAAGTTCACCGCCAAGCAGCCTCGGGCGAAGATCGAGTTCGGGGTTGTCGAGCGCGAAGCCGACCCAGTCTACTACGTACGCGACGACGGGGCGGGTTTCGACATGGCCTACGCGGACAAGCTGTTCGGGGTTTTCGAGCGGTTGCACAGAGTGGACAAATTCGAGGGCACGGGCATCGGTCTTGCGACGGCGGTCCGCGTCGTGCGGCGGCACGGGGGGCGGGTGTGGGCCGAGGGGGAGATGGGACGCGGCGCCACGTTCTACTTCACGCTATAAGTTGGGCCAAGCGACGAAAGACCCCACTCCTAACTTCGATGGCCTCGACGAGATAAAGCGGGAGGGATGCCTTGCTCGCGCATCCTACGGTGCCGCAAAACTTGGAGCCATTTCAGGAACAGAGCGGAACAAGCTGTACCAGATTAAGATCGCGCGTCGTCCGGAGGACGGCTACAGGGTCGAGGGCGCTCTATGTGTTTCCGAATCATTGTCTGGGCCACGATAGACGCTTGCCTGGTAGCGAAGAAGAACGACGCGCACCGGAATCCGATAGTATCCGCGGCATGGAAGAACGCGACCTGCTCCTTTTGGAGAGCGCCATAACCGCCATAGAAGAAGCTTCGTACGCCGTCGCCCGGGAGGTCGAGCGCGATCGCCTCGGCGAGACGGCCCTCTCCCGCCTCTCCACCGTGGAGGCCGAGCTAAGACGCAGCCGCCTCGCTCTAGAGAAGGTCATTCAAGAAGAGACTGGGTAGCCGGCGGCTTTTAGGAACCCGCCATTAGCAAAGGAGCGAGTTTACTGTACTTGTTGCACCACAGCGGCGTCACTCTAACTCCCTCGTCGGTCTTCCCCTAACGCACGTTACTCTGCGCGAAGCCACGAACACTACGCGGCAAAAGCTGACGCTTAAAGCTAGGTCGCGCACTCTTGTGTATCGACGGGGCTCTGGCGCTCTCTGGCGGTGTCTACTAGCTCCTGAATCAGGGTGGAGGGGATGCCGTAGCCGGCGTTCTCCGTGTCGGCGCGGCTGGCGAATACGGTAGCGACGACCTCGCCGTCGGCATTGATGGCCGGGCCGCCGGAGTTGCCGGGACGGACGAAGCCCTTGAAGCTGGTCACGGTGCGCTCGACGGGGCCGCGGTGGTAGGCGTCGTTGGAGATGACGCGCTGCGTCTTGCCAATCCGGCCGGCCCTGACGTCGTAGGGGCCGTTCTCGGGGAAGCCCAGGATGGCTACGGGCGCGTTTTCGCGGGACTCTGCGACGGGAAGGGGCGGCCGGCGCAGGTCCCTGACTCGTAGCACGGCGATGTCGTTCTTCTCGTCAAAGACCATGACCTTGGCGGGCAGCGGGAAGCCCATCCCTCCGGGCTGGACTTGCGTATCGATCTCGCCGGCCACGACGTGGGCGTTGGTGACGACGAGGTTCTCGCCAGCGACCCAGCCGGAGCCCTCCACGCCGTACCCGCAGGCTTCCCCGCTGACGCGCACGACGCGCGAGGCGGCCTCGATGACCTGCGGGTCCCTGGTGATGTCCGCGTTCGGGTCCGCTACGTCGGCCTCGGGGCCCTGGAGGCGGGGGAGCGGGTCCAGCTTATTGACGGCCTGCGCGAGGAGCCGCGAGGGTATCCCCTGGTTCAGCGCCGCGAGCACGCCGGATTCCTGTATGGATGGGTGCAGGGGCGAGAGGAGCGGCGCCATGAGCGCGAAGGTCGCGGCTACCCACACGATGGTCAGCGAGAGCGCCGCGCCCAAGAGAGCCCCGCCGGCGCGGTCCAGAGCTTCGGAGCCGGGGCTGGTGATCCTCTCGCTCAAGAAACCGCCCGCCGCCCTCGCCAGGGCGTCTCCGAGCACCGCGAACGCCACGATGCTGGCGAGCGTTATAACGGAGCCGAAGACGAGGTCATCCTTGCCCTCCAGGATAGCGGGTACGATCTTGGAGCCGAGCGTCGCGCCCAGGATCACTCCAACTAGCGAGAGCGCGCCCGCGAGAAAGCCGGTGCGCGTCCCGCGCCATACGAGGAAGATCACGAACAGGACTATGAGGAGGTCGAGGAAGTTCACCTGCCGATTGTACCGCCACCCGTAACTTTTCACCGACCGGATCCGCATGACGTTTGTATAATCTGCTCGCATCTAGAGAAGAGGAGAAGAGTTGTCGAGGGCTAAAGAGTTCATACCCGGAGTAGAGAAGGTCTTGGAGAGCAGGGGTGAGCCCGCTTACCGGCTCGGACAGGCCTACAACGCCCTTTGCTCCGGGCTGGTGCGCGAATGGGAGGAGGCCACGAGCCTACCGAAGAGCCTGCGAGCTGCCCTCCAGGAGGAGACCCTGGCCGCCGCCCTCGACCTCACGCGCCTCTCCAGGGCGACTGACGGTACGCGCAAGTACCTCTTCAAGACGCACGACGGGCACCTCATCGAGACGGTTATGATCCCGGAGAGGGACCGGCGTACCGTGTGCATCTCGACCCAGGTCGGCTGCCCGATGGCCTGCAAGTTCTGCGCGACGGGGCTGCTTGGGATAAAGCGGAACCTGAAGGCGCGCGAGATCGCCGAGCAGGTCTTCGTCGCCGCCCGCGACGTCGCTCCCGAACGCATCTCCAACGTCGTCGTGATGGGGATGGGCGAGCCGATGCTGAACTACAAGGAGCTTATGCTCGCGCTCAGAGTGCTCAATGACGCTGACGGGTTCAACCTTGCGGCGCGGCATATCGCCGTCTCGACGAGCGGGCTGGTGGAGAAGATACGGTGCTTCGCCGACGAGCCCGAGCAGTTTCACCTGGCGATCTCGCTTCATACCCCGTTCGAGGAGGAGCGCAAGGAGATCATGCCGGTAGCCTCCCGCCACTCCATCCCGGAGCTGATGGACGCGGCCCGCTACTACGTCGAGATGACCCGCCGTAAGCTCTTCTTCGAGTATACCTTGCTCGCGGGCGTGAACGACCAGCCCCGTCACGTCGAGGCCCTTGCCGATCTACTCGACCACCCGCTCTACCACCTGAACCTCCTCCGCTTTAACTGGACCGACACCGGCTACGCGGCAACCCCGAAGCCGGAGGCAAAGAAGTTCCTCAATTACGCGCGCGAGCTTGGCCTCTCGGCGACTTTGCGGCCCAGTCGTGGCCAGGACATAGACGCCGCCTGCGGACAGCTCGCCGCCGGGGACCTCCGCCCACAGCGCGCCACCATCCCCCTGACCCGGGCTTAAGAACTCCTTGAAGGCCGAACCCGCGGCGGCCCGGCTCGATCCAAGGGCGAAGCTGTTGTGGCGCCTCACGGGCGCGTTGCAGGCGGTCCCTATCCTCTTAGGTGGCGCGTTCGGGAGCTACGTACTCTTCTGGAGGGCGGAAGCATCATTCTCTCTGGCGGTCCTGCCCGTGCTCGGGGCGCTCGCTTTAGCCGTTCTTCTCGTCTTCGTGCTACCGTCTCTGTTGTGGCGGCAGTGGCGCTACGAGATACGTCCCCTGGAGGTGGACCTCCAGCGTGCAGCACGTAGATACCCGGCGCGGTCCGTTGCAGCGGAGGCTGGGGCTCTCGACGGTCGTCTTCTACACGGCGGCGGGGCCGAACGAGATCCCACAGCTCGCCTCAGGTAGTGCCGCCGAGGTGCGCGACCGCATCGCCGAGTTGACCCGGGAGGCGGATGAACTCTAGCGGAGGCTCCGGGAGCGAAGACTCAGTAGAGCACCGTTTCCACCCGGTCGGGATGCTGCTCGCGGCCCTCACCACCGTGCGACGCTGGGTTGGTGCCGCGGCTCTGCCCGGGGTCGCCGCGCTCCTGGGTGGCGAGTATGGAATGCGTACCTTGCTTCTTGTCCTCGCCGGCGTCGCGCTGCTGGGAGTCTTGAGCGCGGCATGGGGCGTGCTCTCGTGGCGGGCGACGACCTGCCGGGTGGCGGGCGGGACGTTTCACTTCAAGCAGGGGGTCTTGCAGTAGAGCGAGCGTTCACTGCCGCTAGAGCATGTCCAGAGCGTTAACACGGTGCAGGGCCTCGTGCAGCGTATCTTCGAGGTGGTCGAGGTCCGGGTCGAGGCGGCGGGGGGCGGGAACGAGCCGGAGATAGCTCTCTCCGCCCTCTCTCGCACCGACGCCGGTACTCTACGCGAGGAGTTGACGAGCGTGCGCCGGGTCTCCCCGGAGGCGGCGGAGGAGCCGAGATCGGCGGTCCTGCGAAGGCTGTCCGGCCGAGATCTCCTCGTAGCGGGGCTGACGAGCGGGCAGATCGGGGTGGCCGCCTCAGTCGTCGCCGGCGCCTCGCAGACCGTGGACGACCTGCTACCCGGTGACCTGGGAGCCGGATCGCCGAAGCCCTGGTGTCCGACTACTCTATCTACCTGATCCTCTTCCTTGCCCTAACCATCGCCTTCTTCGCCTGGGTGCTCGCCGTGCTCGGCACGGCCCTGACCCACGCCGGCTTCACCCTCTCGCGTTCGGCGGACGGCGAGTACCTCTACATAAAGCGTGTCCTGCTCAAGCGGTACGAGTCGACGGTGCCGCTCGCGCGCATACAGGCCGTTAGGGTCCTCGAAGGCGTCCTGCGCCAGCCCTTCGGCCTCGCGGCGATCCGGGTAGACAGCGCGGGCTTCGCCGAAGAGAGGGGCGTCTCGATCATTCTCTTCCCGCTCCTGCCTAGTGCATGATCAGGAGACCTTATGGGCAATGGATAGAAGAACTTTATGAGCGCTGACGACGACCTCGCTTGCCTCGCTTATTCGCTCGGTCAACCCATGACTGGCTCTATGGCTCATTACCCACAGCCTGCTCTGAAGCTGCACTAGGAGAGAGGCGGAGGATCTACTGCGCGCGGTGGTCCCCCAATTCGCCGCGCCCACGAGAAGCCTCGAACCTCTCCCGGCCCGAGCTCGCCGCCGCTACGCCGTCCGGGCGGCCCTGCCGGCGCTCCTCTTCGCCGCGCTCTTTGCGGTGTTTCTCTTTCCCCTGGGGCCTGTTCGTTCTACTCCTCACGCTGCCCGCCGCTCTCTACGTCCTCCTCCGGCATCGGGCGGCCGGGTATGGCCTCGACGGCGACCGGCTCGTGCTCCGTTTCAGGCGTCTGGCGCGCACGACAGTCGTCGTTACGCGGGTGAGGCTACAGTCCCGCGCCCTCTCCACCTCCCCGTTCCAGAGGCGCAAGGGACTCGCGACCCTCACTGTCGAAGTCGCCTCCGGCTCCGGTGGGGCGGCGTTCCGGCTCGTGGACATGGATTTGAGGGCGGTCGAAGCGGCGATAGAGGCTCTCGCGGCGCGGGCCGGAGCCGCGGTGCGAGAATGCTCGAAGTAGCCACGCGGCGACCCTCGTAGATTCGACTGGCTATGCTTCTCGGACGACGTCCGCGTTCCGCGCCTCTTCCGTATCATCCACCCAACCTCGCGTCAGGTAGAGCCAGAAGGCGAGCCCCGCATATGGACCGTAGGGAGAGAAGCGGCGTACTATGTAGGCGTCCCGCACTTCCCTTGCGCCGGCGAGCCGGGCGTAGGTAGGTCGCGTCCACGAGTCGAGGATGAGCCTGGAGTATCTCCCCAGGAGTATCTCCCCAGGAGCATCATGACGTGCGCTGCCGCGTACGGTCCCACCCCCGGCAGTGCGAGGAGCCTCCGCTCCAGCTCGGCGTCGGGTAGCTCCTCCCGGGGCGCGTCGAACGCCTCTACGTCTACTGCGCCCTCCACAACCGAGCGGGCCAGGTCCAGCATGTACCGGCCCCGGTACCCAGCGCGCACGACGTTTTTGTAGAAGTTCTCTCCGGCCCCGGACATCGCTTCGGGGGTGGGGAAGGCGCGTCCCCACGATCCGGTCTCGGGGGCTCCGGGGGCCTTCGCACCCAGTGCTCGACCAGTGCGTTTGTCATCCTTATCGTGGCGGACCACGCACAGTTGGTGGTACAGAAAGTCTTTATTACGTCCTCGAAGACGGTCGCGCCCCGGATCATACGTCCGGCCCCCCTCGTGGCCCAGGAGAGCTCGGGGGCCCGGGCGGCCATCTCGTAGAAGAGGGAGAGGTTTTCGTCCAGGCGCAGCACGTACCTTACGGCGGCGAGGAGCCTCTCGCCCTCTTCGCATCCCGGCTGTGGCCCGACCACGTCCACCGAGCCATACTCGGTCCTACCAGTCGAGATAAGGGCGGTGCGCTGGCGAGCTTCAGTGGAAAGGGTGATCTCCAGGGTGTTCTCGACGGTTCGCATGGGCGGGAGGGAGGTGAGGCCGTGCGCCCGGAAGGTCCTCGAAAGGTCAACCGGATCGCCCGCCGGTCCCTCAGGGGGGAACTCGATGGGCCACGTTTTGGGGGCGGCGCTCGTCTCCTTCATCGGCTCGCCCGTTCTTACGAGCCCGGAAAGTTGCCGAGTAGCTCCACCGGCTCGCCGATACCCGCTCCCATGCGCCGGACGGTGCTCTTGCCGTCCTCGTCCTCTTTGAGCATCCAGACCTCGTCCACCAGCGCGGACTCCTGCACCTCCGCGACGTGGGAGATGATGAAGATCTGGCCGAAAAACCGCTTGAGCCGCTCCAGCGCCAGCAGCACGTTGTTGCGGCGTCCGGCGTCAAGGCTGCCGAAGACCTCATCGAGGACGAGGAAGCCTAGAGTACCGCCGCCCCGCGCGGCGATGAGCTTCGAGAGCGCGACCCGGGCCGAGAGGCTCGCCACGTCGGCCTCGCCGCCGCTGAACCGCTCTATAGCGTAGGAGTCGTCGAAACGGTCGAGGAGCCGGACGCGGTAGTTCTCGTCGAACTCCATCTTCTCGTAGCGTCCGTCGGTTAGGTCCCGCACCAGGTTGGACGCCTCAGCCTCCAGCATCGGCCGCGCCCGCGCGGTGAGGTTGCGAAAGAACTCGGTGAAGAGGCTGTCCATCTCGTCCATGCGCGACGCGGCGGCGGCCCTCTCGTTGACGAGCTTCCGGTCTTCGTCGAGCCGCTTGAGCTCCATGGCCGCCCGCTCGATGCGGTGGTCGGCGTCCTTCCACTCGCCCCCGAGCTGCTCCCGTGCGTCCCTGAGCCTCGCCGCTTCCTCCTCGGCCGCTGCGACCCTCTCCCCGGCCGCCTCGTACCCCTCCTCGTCGAAGCCCAAAGCGGAGAGCTTTGTCCGCAACTCCGCCGTCGCCTTGCCGGACGCCTCTATGCGTCCGGCGGCCTCCCCCAGCGCGCGCTCGACCTCCGTACGGGTCACCAGCCGCCGCTTCAACTCCTCGACCCGGCCCCACGCTCTCTCCAGCCGCGCCTGCTCCTCCCGGACTGCACGATGAGCCTCCATGTCGTAGGAGACGCCCGCGAGCTCCTCCAGCCCCGTTGTAAGCTCCATGACCCGCCCGGTCAGCTTTGAATGTTCGTTGGCGAGGTTAGCCACTTGCGGTCGGGCCTCCCGCAGTCTTCGCAGGCATTCGTACCGGGCGCGGGCCTCCTGTAAGTCCTCCTCCGTTGGGGCCCCGGCGCCGGCGAGCCGGGCCTCTAGCTCGCGGTGGTGCTCCTGGAGGCTCTTCAGGGTTTCGAGGCGGTCGGCGACGCGGTCCCCGGCTCGGAGGCGGACCTCCCGCAGCTCGCGCCAGCGGTCTAGCTTCGCCGAGACCCTGGCTATCTTCTCGGCGGTCTTTTCGGCGGAGGCGGCGAGCTTCTCGGCCTCGGCGATCTCGCGGGTTACGCGGCGCCGGATCGCGGCGGCCTGGCGGCGCAGGGTGTCGGAGATCTCATCCTGCTCCCCGTCCTCGAAGTCCCGGTGACAGGTCGGGCAGTGCTCCTCAGCCCCGCTCTCGATGGCCTCGCGCGCCTTGTCTACGTTCTTTGCCTCGCGCTCGTCGGCGTTTGCCTTCCCCCGGTGGGTCGCCGCGAGCTCCCGCAGCTTCTCATCCTCCCCGCGCAGCTCGCGCTCCCTGCGCCCCAGGTTCTCACCGCCCGAGACGTCCTCAAGCTCCTCCGCAAGCCTCTCCGCCTCCGCGCGCGCCTCCTCGTGCCGCCCGCATGCCTCGCGCACCTGCTCCCCGGCCAGCCGGTAGTCCTCGTGCCCGGACCGGAGTTCCCGTAGCTCCTCGCAACGCGCCTCGGCCTTCTCCAGCTCCCCGGCGGCCCTCTCCAGGACCGTGGCGGCCTCCTCCAAAAGCTCCGCGCCCTCCAGGTCGAAGAGTGCGTTCCAGCCCGGCAACGGTTCCGGAGGAGGGGTTGCAATTGTAGCTCCAGGACTAAACGCAACTTCTACTCCGTCCCCAGTGCCGTCCAGCTCCTCCAGGAGCTCCGAAAGCTCCCTCTCGATGGCGGCCACGCGGGCCTGTGCCAGCCGGTGTTCCCGGCGGTCCCGGTCTCGCTGCTCGGAGCGTCGCCGGTCCTCCTCCAGCCGCTCCAGCCTCGACGTAACCTCCGGGAGACGGCCCGTCTCGGGCTTGAGGCGCCCCAGCTCTTCCTCGGCGGCGGCGAGGTCTTCCAGGTCCTTCTCCGCCTCCGCGACCCGGTCGGCAGCGCGTTCTCTCTCGCCGTCTACTCTCTGGAGCTCGGCGGTCAGTCGCGTGTGCTCCCGGTAGGCGGACTCCATCGCGGCGCGGGCTTCGCGGGCGGACTTCAACTTTTCTTCGGCTGCCTCGCGCTCGGTCGAGACCTTCTCGAGCTCTCCTTCGAGGCGGCGGCACTCGTCGCGGGCGCCTTCGAGGTCTTCTTGGAGAGTATCGAGGTCGGCCTCGGCGAGGCGGGATTCAAGGACGCGGGCCTCGGAGCGCAGGTCGTTTCGGTCCTCACGCAGGAGCTTCTGGGCGGCCTCCACGCCGCTGATACCGAGGAGCTTGCTGATCCGGCGCACCCGGCTTATGCCGTCGTCGTGGGCGAAGAACCTGAGCTCCTTCTGCCGGGCATAGAACGTCGCCTCGAAGGCGGCGCGGTCCATACCCAGCAGGGTATCGACCCACCCGGTCACGTCGGAGGTCCCGCTCACTATGGTCTTGCCGGCGGCGTCTAACGCCTCGGCGGTCGTCGCGCCGCTCTTCAAGCGCCGCCGGACGGTGTAGGAACCGCCGTCGGTCGCGAGGGTAACCTCCACGGTCGTGGGGTCCTTTGTGGAACCGCCGCTCCAGGGGATCGACTCGTTCGCGAAGCGGGGTCCGCCGCCCCTGGAGCCAAAGAAAGCCCAGAGGATGCTCTCGAAGAGGGTGGATTTACCCGTACCGTTGCTCCCGACGACGCCAATAGCCCCCTCGGGCGGATAGAGTTCCACCGTGCCGCGGAGCTGCTTGTAGTTCTCGATGTAGAGCCGTTCCAGGATCACGGCGCAGTCTCCTCGCTCGCCGCCCGAGCGAGGTACCCGCGTCCCTTCTCTAGGAACTCCTCGGCGAACCCCTTCTCGAGCTCCCCGCGTTCCCGTCGTGCCGCGACGAACGCCGCGAACTCCTCGCCGAGCGGACCAAAGACAGCGGACGGGGAGCCGTCCCCATCAGCGTCCTCGGGACGCTCCTCGGCGTGGATCTCCAGGCTGAAGTTCAGACACCGCCGCTGGAGGCCGCGCAACAGCTCGCGGTCCACCCCGCTCGCCACCCCGCGCCGCACGTCGTAGACCCGCAGCCGCACCATCGCGCCGTCGAGGTCCACCTCCGAGACGCGATCCCGAACCAACTCCGTAAGCCCCGCCGCGTCCATCTCGTGCGCCCCTATCTTGGGCAAATCGATCATGGGCCGCGCCTCTATCTCCACGTGCTCCACGCTCTTAAGCTCACCGCCGTCGAACTCGACGATAGCGAACCCCGGCACCGACTCGACCTCCCCGAACCCGAACCGTTCCGTCGCCCCCGCATAATAGGCGTTCGGCTTGTGCTCGTGGAACCCGTGATAATGTCCGAGAGCGACGTAGTCGAAGCCGCCCTCCAGCATCCCGGACTGCAGGTCCGCCTCGCCCATCTCGTACTGCCGCGCCTCAAGCCCCGGCACCATCCCATGCGTCACCAGGACGTTCACGTCCGCGTCCCGCGCCGGCGTCACCGCCCCGGTCCCGAAGACCGCCCCGTGCGGCACCAGTGTTACGCCCACAGTTGCATCCTCGACCTCCATAGGCTCGTAGTCCACCTCGAAGCCGTGCGCGGAGATCACGTTTACCAGGTTCGCATACTCTAGCGCTGCCGTCGTCGTGCGCAGGCGCGGCGTCTCGTGGTTTCCGGCTGCGACGAGATAAGGAATGCCCTGGCCCGTGATACGGAAAGTCTGTTTCAGGAAGCCGATGATCACGTGTGTCGCCGGTCGCACCGAGTCGAAGACGTCGCCCGAGTGGATCACCAAATCCACGTCCCGTTCCAGAATCGCATCAACCGCCCTCTTGTACGCCTCCTGAACGTCCACCTCCCGCTGGTTGCGGCTCGTCTCCGGGCACAGCTTCGCGTACCGGGAGTATCCCAGGTGTGTATCCGAGATGTGGGCTATGCGGACTATGGTCTTTTCAAACCTTTCTTCATTTTGAGTGCTCACGCTATTCTAGCGGGATCAACACCTAGTTCCGAGAGTATTTTGCGGCTGGCTCTTCAAGCTTGGTACCTACAAGCTAGAGGCCAGGTCATTATAATCGGAATGCGAGCCGATTTAGAATGAGACTATGGTGTCGCCTTCCCTGATACCCAGCGCTCTGTACTCTCTGGTTATCCGTATCGAGTAGATCGGCTGCGTCGAATGAACTTGTTTGAAACGTAGTCCGGAATGATCCGGGTTCTCGACGAACCGCCGGTAAGCTTCTCGCGCCCTCTCCTTGATATGCTTCGGTAAACTGGAGTAGGCTCTCCTGAATCGGCGGGCCGTCCTGGACCTCAAAGCGATTCGGGGTCCAGATCCTCGGCTTCGCCTCTCTCGTGTTCGTTCAACGCCTCCCGCGCGAGCACGGACAGAGTCCCCTGTGTCTAGGCGAAGCGCTCTTCCCACCTTTCTTCCGAAGCAAGTTCTGCGAGCAACCACTCGGCCACGGCGTCTTGCTCGTCCTCAGGCAGCCGGGAAGCGGCGTCGAAAGCTTTCTTGAGTAAGTCTGTCACTGTTTAGCCTCTTGATCGATCCTGTCTCCTGGAGTGTAACAAGAGAGTCCTAATGGGCCATCCTCTAAACGAGACGCAGTTAAGTAATTGGGCAACTCGCGCCTGGGCTCTCAAGCGTTCACTCGTCTAGCTGAAATTCCCGTACACGGATTAAATCGGCTGCTTTCGCCACCACCGGGTACCTCTCCTGTAGCTCACGAAGGGTTAGCAGAGGATCAACCTCATCCCAGGAATTCACTCCTGCTAAATCCGCTGTACAACAATCACCACGATGGTTGTTATCAATTTAGACAACGAAACGGCCATTCTTTAACTCGTATAGTTCGTACCAGGTTAGGCCGTACATGTTTTCGGTTCCTGTCTCTGCCAAGAATCTGCCCTCGAATTGGACGATCTCGCTCTATGCCGGCATATTCGAGTAGTGTGACCAAAGAGTGCCTATCTCTTTCTCGAAGACCTTCAACTCTTTTGCACCCAAAACACTTGGTGACGAGCGCTCAACATCTTTCGGTCGCAAGTAGTTGGCGTATGACTCGCGATAGCGCCACCATTCGTCACGATGCCGACGCAACTCCTCTGGAGAATATTTAGTTCCCAATGTGTGACGAGGATTATAGTGTCCCGCTTCGGCGTCGCACCCGAAACACAGAACAATTGCGTTGTTTAAATCGCTTGTCCCCCCTTGCACTTCTGGAACAATATGGTGTACTTGTACGTTTCGACCGATAAAACGCTGGCAAACGCAGCAACAACGTCTCGATTTGACTAGCGCTTCCTCTTTAGTCTTGCGCGAAAATGACATCTTTCACCATAACCGGTTTAGCCCCTCATCCGGTCCAGGCCGGAGAGTATCAGCGAAGGCTTGCGATGCCTAGATGGTCGGTTACCGAGGGTGAGGTTCCAGCGGAAGTTCTTATATAGAGTCGTGGGTAAGCTCCTGGCGCTTGTTGTCCATGTAAGGCTAAACATTCTGCAGAAGGGATTTCTCAACCGCTTTTGGTAGATTCATGAGAACGAAAAATTTAGCCGGGTACAGATAATCTTCGCCGCTCTCGTCTATGACTTGAAGGTCGCCGTCCAACTCGGCTTCTTCGCCGGGCAGTATCCTGTAGATCTTGTGCAGTTCCAGGGAAACCGGGCACCCGGAGTTGTTTACGCATACGGCGAACTTCGTGTTCTCTTTCTTCGTCATGTTCTAGCCAGATATCGTTTCCGCTTTATGTATCTCTTGTCTATTCCGTGCGCTTCATACCAATGAAGCTCGGCCAGCCGGATTCTACCATTGCCCAAACGCACCCGTGCCACACCCTTGAGCTTCCGCCATCTGGCCCCTGCCATAGGCCCGGCGCAACCTCGCGACTTCCCTGATGCTGCCACCGACTGCTATGGTCTCGACGTCGGAGATCCCACCAATTATCTCGAAGCTCATCGAGACCGCGCCCGAGTGCTCTTCTGGTCAATCCCTCATCCGGTCCAGGCCAGAGAGAATCCTGGAGGCGTCACGCCTGCCGGAGCCAGTTCTCGCGGGTCGCTTGAGGTTCCAGCGAAAGTTTTTGTAGGGGTCGGCGGCGCCGTGGCCGGTGCGGTGGGCGGTCTGGACGGCGTCGAGGGCTTGGAGGATCTGCTCCTCGGGGACGCCCTCTATCTCGGAACGGATGGCGGCGATGGCGGGGGGCTTGCTCGTGAGGTTGCGCATGACGGCGAGGACGGAGGAGGCTGGGTCCCCTTCCTGCTCACCGAAGATGTCCGTACCCTGCTTGCCCATGAGGACCATCGGTCTCGGGAACGTCCCGAAGACCGGCACCGCGTAGTGAGCGTGGCGCAGGAGGAGGCGGCCCTTTTCGAGCTGTAGTAGCTCTTCGCGCGTGGTCTGGGAGAAGGAGCGGTAGCTGGAGTTGGTCAGCTCCTCGTCCCCGATGCGGCCGTAGAGGCTCGTGGCGGCGTTGCCGACGACCTCGTCGTCGACCTTGCTCCGGAACTGCTGCGCCCCGAAGAGCATGAGGTTGAGGTGCCGTCCGCGCGCGGCGATGTCCACGAGCGTGTCCTTTAGAGAGGAGGTCCTCGCGCCGGAGGGAGCGTACTTGTTTAGCTCGTCGACGAAGATGATGAGCTTGTCCACGCCGAGCCTCCCGGTCTCGGCGAGCTCCCACACGCTGTTTATGACCTTGGTGACGACGAGGTCTTGCGGGACGCCGGAGAGCTGCGAGATGTCCACGACGCGCATCTCGCGGTCCTCGAATGGCCCGTCCACCTGCGGCATGTCACCGTACTCGACCTCGCCGTTCACCAGCAGCCCGCCACACTTGCTCGGCAGCACACCGAAGCGGTTTCGGACCTTTGCAACCGTGGCCTGGTGGTGCCCGTTCCAGTAGGAGCTCTCGCTCTCCTCGAAGTACGCGAAGGCTTCGTCGATCTCCGCGTGGAAACGGCGCATTGTGCGGACTTGCCCGGCCCGCAGGTACTCGACGAAGCCCTTGAACTTGTCGTCGTAGTCCGTAGAGTCGAAGATGCGCCCCGCGTGCGGCAACACGTCCTCCAGGTCCCAGACGATGGGGTAGACGCACCCGTCCTCCCCCCGAGACCGGCGCCGGGTGTTCAGCTTCTTCACCGGGATGTCCGCCGGATACAGCTTGCCCGCACCCGAATCGCCGCCGAAGGAAAGCGGAGCAAAGATCCGCAGGTTCTCGAACGGCTTCACCTCCAGTCCCAACGAGGCGTACATCTCACGGTCATCACGCGGCAGCCCCCACTGCCCGGCCTTATCGTAGCGTTCCGCGAGCTCCGGGTCGTCGTCCGGGTCTACCTCGACCGGTTTGTCGAGGAAGAGGAGGTCCGCGCCCTTGACGTTGAACATCAGGGCGGCGACCTTCTTATCTTTCACGGTCTGGAAGGTGCTCGCGATGGTGAAGAGGGCGTGGCTGGTCTTGGTTGAGAGCCCGCTCATGCCGGTGATGTTCAGGTGCCCGGCCTCCGGACCGAGCAGGTAGTCGCCGTCCACGTAGAGCGGGGTGCGTTGGGGAGTGCCGTTCTTCTCGTTGCCGTTCTCGTGGAGAAGCATCGGGATCTTGTGTCCGGAGAAGTCTTCCGAGCCGAGGGCGAACTCGATGGCCGCGCTCGTGGCGAAGAAGACCGGGCCGGTGCGGACCGGGCGCTTTGACTTCTTTCGTTCGTAGCGGTGCTTGGTAGCGAGGACGCGGGCGCGGAAGACCAGGATCTCCACCCGTTCACTCAGGGCTTCGAGGGCCGGGTCCCCGTCGTAGGCGTAGAAGTCGTCGAGGAAGGACTGGAGGTCGGAGTAGCGGCGGGGGTCGTCGAGGACGGCGACGGCGGTGGCGTCTTCGGCCTCGGCGGCGACGATGTGCCCGATGTCCAGGTTCTGGGCCGCTTCGGTCTCGGCGGTCCAGAAGTAGAACTCGTGGGCGGTCGCGGGGTACTCCTCGCTGGTGACGACCCGGCCGATGGGGCCGGAGGTTATATCCAGGAAGTCTTCGTGCAGCATCTAGTTCCTCCCGTTCGACGGCGAAGCCGAGGCGAGGTCTCGTTCGAGCTTCGAGTATGCCCGCTCGGAGCTCTGGACTAGGGGTTTGAGGATCTTCTCTACGTAGTGGATCGGGTAGATCATGGCGGGCCAGCGTGGGTCGGGCTTTGAGAGTGGCGCCCGCTCGGCGAGGATCCAACGCGAGATCTCGTCTATCTGCTCCGGCCCTGTCCCGCGCGGCGCCTCCACGCGCATGAGCGAGCCCAAAGCATCCGCGCCGCGCTGCCGCGGCCATATCCTCAAATACCACGAGGTACGCTGCTCACCCGGACCTCGCCTGAGCTGCCAGTCCGGGACGAAGCTGGTCGTCCGCATCCCCGGCTCCAGGTCCAGCAGCATCCCGACGTCTTTACCGACGAACTCGGGACGCGCCACGCTCTTTATGAGGCCGATGGCACGCCGGTTCGTCTCCCTGATCTCCTTGAGTTGCCCGTCCACGGCGATCCAGTCGTCGGAGTCGAGGACCCGGTCGTCCCCCTCCCACCGCCTGAGCATCCCCCCTTCGAGCCTCTCCCGCAAGGCCCGGACCCTCACGCGGGACCTCTCCCTCATGCCCACGTAGTCCGAGGGATCAGCCTCCTCTATGTACTCTGCTGAGTCTAGGATCAGATGCGGGGAGGATGGGACTTCGTCCGGGCCCAACTCCGTGAACCCCGCCTCCAGCAAGAGCTCCCAGAACGCCTCGACCTGCACATCTCCGGCGCTGCGCGGCAGGATCACGGCCTGCACCGCGGTCGGCGGGTTCTCCAGCGGCATGCGCGAGAACCGGCGGTCGCAGCGGTTGACGACCGCCGCGGCCACGGTCGCGATGACAACGGGGGACATTCCTATCCGCCCGATCTCGCGCGCGCTCTGTACGCCGTCGAGGAAGTAACACAACCGCGACGTACCGTCGTGGCTACCGGGGTCCCGGGGTCCCGTCGGGGACTCCAGGTGATGCGGCCTCCCCACGGGGACCTTCTCTTCTTCGTCCTCTGGGGGGCGGTGGGTGAACTGCTGGGCCTCAAGGTCGCAGGAGCCTACGCCAGCGGTTACGTAGATGCCCCTACGCCCCGCGCCGGTTAGGGCCTCGCTGATCTTGCCTACGAAATCTTTCGACGTCCTCCCCATCAATATCGCCGAAGTATACGCGGACTTATCGTGGAAGACTATGCCTCGTCTTCAGGTGCAGGTACAGGCAACTCGAACTGCCTCTCCGCGAGGCCGACCGCCCAGCGGAAGCTTCGACGCTCCTCTGGAGTCTGTGCGTAGGCGTCGCGGGCCATCTTGAGTATCTTCTTCGCCTCCCGCCGCTGCTCGGGGGCGTTGCTCAACTCCTTTGAGAAGGCGTAGGAGAGGTCGTCGTCCTCGGTACGATAGAAGTGAACGTACAAGGTCTTCTGGCGTCCCAGGCCGGTAAGCGCCGCGTCGCCGCTAACCTGGCTTACGTTGAGGAGTGTCGCGGCGCTGAACGGTTCGCTGCCGCTCTGGGGGTAGAGGCTCAAGGCGAGGCGGACGACGGGGCCGTAGTGGGTCTTGTAGAACTCCAGCCGGCGCACGATGAGGGCCGGCCCTCTTATGCTCTCGATCTCCTCCTTCGTCGCCGCGACGACCACGTGTCCCAGTGGCGGGCGCATCGACTCGCGGCCCTGAGTAGAGATCATACGCGCCTGTACGCCCCGCTCCCTTACGGCGGAGGCGAGGCTGCGCCTCACGCGCTCCGGCAAGTCGAGACCCTTCCTCTCCGCCTCCTCCGTCAAGAAGCGAACCTCCCGAAGAAGCGGGCGAAGTAGCGGACGGTCTCGAAGTAGTCTTCCAGACGGGCTGATTCGTTTGGTGAGTGGATGCGGCTACCCGCGTGCGCCACGTTTCCGGTCATCACCGTCGGTATCCCGAGCTCGGTGACTATGAGCGAGGTCGGGCCGCTTCCTCCGATGGTCGGGTAGACGACGGCGTCCCCGCGCCCGAGGTCCCTCCACGTCTCGATGGAGGTACGGACCACCGGCGAGTCTACGGGCGTCTTCGCCGCCTCGACCCCGTGCAGGTCGACGACCTCGACGTCGTCGAAGCCGCGCTTCTTGAGGTGAGCCCGGATCAGCTCGACCACCGGCCCCGGGCTCTGGCCCGAGACGAGCCGGAAGTCCATCTTTACGAACGCCTCCGAGGGGACGATCGTCTTCGAGCCGAGTCCCGTGTAGCCAGACATAACGCCCGCGATGTTCGCCGTCGGGCGCAGGAGCATCTCGCGCAGAGCGTCCTCGCCGGTCAGGCCCCGGTCCAGGGCCTCCACGCCCCAGGACTCGCGCAGCGCGGGATCGTCGAAGGGAATGCGGCTTATAGCTTCCAGGTCCTTCTCCGAGGGCGGTTCTATAAGCTCCTCGAAGCCGTCCAGCCTGATCTCCCCATGCTCGTCCTTGATGGTCCGTAAAGCCTGGACCAGACGCCACGCCGGGTTCGGCGCTATCCCTCCATACATGCTGTGCAGGTCGTGGGAGGCGCCTCTGGCCCGTAGCTCGACGTATGCCATTCCCTTGGTGCCGCAGAAGATCACGGGATGTCCCGTCTCGTCCTTCATCGAGCCCTCCCACAGGCAGGCATCTGCTTGCAGAAGCTCCGCGTTGCTACGCACGAAGGGGGCGAGGTTGGGGCTCCCGATCTCCTCCTCGCCCTCGATAAGGAACTTGAGCTTGAACGGCAGCGGCCCGTGCTCCTCCTGGTAGAGCCGGAGCGCCTGGATGCGGGATATCACGTCGCCCTTGTCGTCGGCCACGCCGCGGGCGTACAGGGAGCCATCCCGGACCGTTGGCTCGAATGGGTCGCTCTCCCACAGCTCCAGCGGCTCGGGCGGCTGCACGTCGTAGTGACCGTAGGAGAGGAGCGTCTTCTCGCCGTTCCCTACCTCCGCATACACCACTGGATGCCCGTCCGTCTCCATGATACGCGCCTCGGCCCCCGCCTCTTCGAGCTTCGACCGCACCCATTTGGTACACTCGCGGAAGCCGCCCTCGCCATCCGCCCGCGCCGAGATCGACGGCATCCTCAAGAACTCCTTCAGCTCCTCCAGGAGGTCTTCTTTCGAGCCTTCTACCTGCTCTCTCAAGTCCATCCGCGCAGTCCTCAATTCTCTCCCTGGAGAGGTTAGCATTTTAGCCGCGCGGCATACGGTCGGGACGTAGCTGGTTGCGAAGGTTGCTGTTATATTTGTGTCAGAGATGAGGCCTTTGGACAGGAGACCGGATCACGAGTTGGAGCGCCGTCGCGGGCGCCGTCGTCGCGGACCTCACCATCGTGGCGACCCCAATGACTTCTTCGGCCTGGATGTGGACAAGATGAGCCCGAAGGCTCAGGTCACCGCTTCTCTGGCAGTCCTGATCCCGGTGGCCGTGGCCAGTGTCGCGGTACTGACTCTGTTCCCTTACATCTGGTGGCTCGTCTTCGTGTTTGGATGGACGATCTTCCCCGCCTTCGGCCTGCTGGTACGCGGGATCGCGGGGCTCTCCGAGGGAGCGAACGAGCCTTCCGCGATCAGCGGTAATGAGCACGAGCTTCTTCGGGCGCTTAAGGACCACGGCGAGTTGACACCGGCCCGGGCGGCGATGGAGACTTCGCTGACCGTGGCGGAGGCGGACAAGATGCTCAAGGAGTTGGCCGAGGGCGGGTACCTGGACGTACGGGTGAGGGGTGGGGGTATCTTCTACGCACTCTGGGAGTCGGGCGGCGAGGGCGCGGCGGAGGAGATCGAGAGGTAGAGTCGGGGCCACGCGTGGTATCATTCTCTTACCGGGAGGGTGAACGCTGGGCAGGAGTTAGACACACCGAGAGGCATGGAAGAACGTAGGATTCCAAAGACGCTCGAAGAGGCATACCGGCTACGCGATTCTGCGGCGTCGTTACCCGAACGGGACTTCTATCAGGATTACGTCTACCGTCTTAGGCGCGAGGAGTACCGCTCGCGCGGGATACGCACGGAGATCTCCTCCAGGCGTCGTGAGCGCCAGAGCGCCCTCGAGTTTTCCCGCGAGATGTTCTTTATCGAGGTCACGGAGATCACGCGCCGCCACGGCGGCCAGGATCACGCCTTCCGTGACGAGGTTCGCCGCTACACTTCGCGACTAGACACGCACGCCTTCCTGAAGCAGCTCGCCTCCCCCCACTCCGAGGCGCTCGAGCTCTACAGGCGCAATTACCTGGAGCTTCTGCGCGCGGGCAAGCCTCCGAGGGAAGCTTACTACCTCTCGCGGGTCATAGGGCTCGCGGACGAGTCCGAGTTCCGGGGAATCCTGGAGAACGTGCGCAGGACCGGCTACCCCAAGGGGCACCTGCCCTACGCTGTGGAGAAGACGGCCATCCAGATACGGGACCTGCCCGGCGGGATGATCCTGATCCTCCTCACCTTCTTTGCCTCGCTCTTCGCCTTCGTCTGGGCGACCGGCGCCTGGGGTCAGGCGAGTCCCGAAGCGATCATCTTCATTGGTCTCGGCCTCATCGCCGCCGGCGGCCTCATGCTTATCTCCGCCGTCTTCATCGTTACGTTTATAAGATCTATCAACAAATAGCGCCTCTGACGCCGGCTGCTCCCGCAGAGTAGCCACGCCCTCCCGAGAAGCTTATCCTCTTCGTGCCTGCCTACCGCCGCATCTGGCTAGCGTGGGCTAAAGTTTTCACCTGTCTGCGCCGACAACTATAGTGAGCAGGCAGATCCGGTAATAAGAGGGGGGGGCGCATGGTAAAGAGGTACGTATCGGTAGTATTCCTGGCGGTGACCCTGGCACTGACGGCAGCCGCCGGAGTACCGGGGGTGGAGCCCAGGGAGGCTGAGGCGGCGGCCACCGTATTAACCTGCAGCGGCGGGACCATCACCCTAAGCGATGCCGAGAAGCGGTCGCTGGACCTGCACAATCAAACTCGCACGAGCAATGGACTTCCGAAGTTCTGTGTTCACCCCGCTCTCCAGGACGCGGCCCGTGCTCATTCCAGTGAGATGATCGACAAGGACTACTTCTCTCATAGCTCCTACAACGGCGAGATCTTCTCCGACCGCCTCAAGAGGTACGGATACACGCCCTTCGGCTGTTATGGGACGGTGGGCGAGAACATAGCCTACAACAGCCAGACCGGGACGAGCTCGGCCGACAAGGTTCACGACCAGTGGATGAACAGCTCCGCTCACAGGGCCAACATCCTCACTCACCTTACGCAGGGACAGGGTGTAGAGTTGGAGCATTATGAACAAGGATCTCCTCGAACTCTACAGCGACTACCTGCTGAGTTCCTTCAGTCATGTCACCGCCACCGGCCTCTCAGCCATGA
>JAABVA010002031.1_pt1 | contig 20628 bp, 22 predicted proteins | sample 5560331 | NCBI WGS metagenome assembly JAABVA01 (sample SAMN12812661, study PRJNA571458) | rock metagenome | isolation source: Antarctica rocks | place: Antarctica: Victoria Land, Mt New Zealand sud | collected 2016-01-07
GGTTAGCTTATGTTCTCCTGAGTCATATAGATAGCCGGCCCTTCCCTTCTAGATACTTTCCTTCCTTAGCATTTATATACTCGTTACATTACACCCATATGACTCGCTCTATGCTGGCCCCTAACATATATAGTGATGTTCTTTAGACAATCAATCTATCACTGTCAGAATCGCGTTGCTTTCATCACTTTTTGATAAATCGATAATGAAATTCAATGATATGTTTTGTTATCGTTGTTCAGATATAAACAATGACTTCAATAGTTCATTGATTCGATCTCTTAATGCTTTTGATTTACGACTGTTACGAGCGTGCTCAGTCTTCTACTGAGACGCGCGTTCTCGAAGCAAGCCTAAACTCTATCGAGTCTAGCGCTTTTCTTTCTTCTGTACATATAGTCTTTGCATCTCGTAGATCTCGCTCTTTAGCTTTGAATTCTCGTTTATCTGATTTACTCTTCGTTTACCTGTATCTCTATAACTCGCTCTAGACATGATTCTAACAACAACAAACGTAACAGTTTCAAATGTAACGTTTGATTGTCATTCTCATCTTCAATCAGCAATATGATCATCTTAACAAGTTTAACATTCAATTCATGTCAGAGTGATCATTGATTGAAAGATCATGTGCTTCTCTTATCAATTAAGTGATCATTGACTGAGAAACTCACAGTCTATCATTCTTTCAGAGTACTTCGTTCAGTACTTTGCAATTGTTTAGACTCATATCTGAACAAGTTCTTCTGTTCTGTTCTATGACTGTTTGAATATTAATACATTGTTGATTCATTCAATTTTCGACTATAATTTAATTCTGAATAGAAATCATCTCTTCAATCAAATCTTTATTAGCTTTCGATTTCTGTTTTGAATCTGAGTCAAATATGAGCAAGATCTGAGACAGATCTTGATCATCTTCTATTGATTGCAGTTCAAATGTGCTTGCTGATAATAGCATTTGATGCTGATATAGCTTTCAATCATTATTTGATTCAACTGACTTGATGTCTGACATTCTGATCAGCACGTCTGCTTTCAGATTCTGCTTTTCTGACTGATATATGATCTTGAAGTTATATTCAAATAACTTCTCAGCTCATTTAGTCTGTCATCTGATCAGTTTCTTGATGATCATGAAGTACTTTAAATTCAGATGATTGATAAAGATCTTAATCAAAATATCAGTACATTTCAATTCAAGATGTCAATGCTTCAAGCATCAAATAATAGTCAAAAGCTCTTTGTCGTAGATCTCGTAGTTGCATTCTGCAGAAATCATGTTCTTGCTATAGAAGATCATTGAATGTAGAATGTCTTTATCATCATATTGAGACAATACTTCGTCGTTGACATAGTTCAAGAAGTTCGTTTTCAGAATAGCTTCTCTGATTGAATTGAAATGCTTCAGAACGAGAACTGTTATCATCTATTACTTCAGTTTCTCAAAGATCATTTGACAGATCTCTGTTCATTCAAATGAATGATATTTTTGAATCAGCTTTATCATAGATTAAGCAATCTTCGAGAAGTTCTTTATGAATCGTTGATAGAAATTGCAAAAGTCAATGAAGATCTGTACATGAGTCAACAATCAAAGCACTTTTCAGCTTCGAATCACATCTACTTTTCAAGAGTTCATTCGTAAATCATTGATGAATATCAATAGTTTTAGAAACGAGATCTTCTGAATCTTGAATTTGTACTTGTCAATGTCTATCTGCAGATTGACTTCACGAAGCTTGTTTAGCATCTCTTTCACATGAGTTCTATGTTTCTTCAAGATCTTACTGTAAATGAGAATGTCATTCAGATAGATCTGACAGAATTTATGCAAACAGTTGAACAACACGTCATTGATATAGTGCTGAAAGAATGTTGATTCATTGATTAATTTGAAGAGCATTACTTTATATTTGTAAACATCGAAGAAAGTGATGAATGTGATTAGATTCTCACTTTCAGTGCTTATGCAAAGCTTATTGAACGTGACGATAATGTTGAGTCAAGTCAGATATTTACTGCCTTGAATTTAAGTGAGTACTTCGTCTATCAAAAGTATTGAATAACGATCTCTTTTGATCAAAGCATTCAGTTTTCAATAATTCATGCAAAAGCAAAGACTATCATCTTTCTTTTTGATGAATAGTATTGACGAAGCGAATAAAGCTTTGCTGAATGTAATAAACTTCTTCTTTAAGTTCTCTTCTAGATACTTCTTGATCTTCTGCAACTTGTGACTCAACATGAAATACAATTGACTTTTAGAAGATTGACTTTCATCTTTTAATTCAATCTTATGATCATATGATTGATGCAGAGACAACTGAGTTGTCTTTTCTCTGTCAAAAACGTTCAGAAAGTCATGATAAACTATTGAAAGCTTCTTCTTCAGTTTCTTTAATGACATGACAAAGATTATTTTATTCAGTTTCGTTGAATCTTTGATCGAGCTAAGCATCTTGTTGATTTCACTAATGATCAATGTAAAAATCTTGACATTCTTCTTCTTGACTAAAGTTTGATAAGCAGCGACTTCGATCATGATAATATTGACAAGCTCTTTCTTCTTTGATGACTGAATGAGTTCATGTTGATCGAGATCAACTTAAGTGCTTTGCTTTCGTATGAAAGCTGATTCAATGAATCGATTCACTGATTTCGAATTTGTAGTTCGCTTTAAGATGATCATTGACATAGACTTCAAGTTCTTTTATTTCATTTTGCAGATTTCGCTTGATTTGAGTCAATGAAATGCTGATTGACTGCTTGTTTTCGAAATGATAAGTTTCAAAGTTCAAATATTTGATGAAAATATCAATCAATCATTTGCAAAATTTATCAAAATTTGATTTTTTTTCAATCAAAGATTGTTAATAATTATCTTGTGCTGATCTAGACGAGTTATTAATAGAAGCATCATTTCATTCTTATGTTCTTGTATAGTGACTGAAATATACAAAGCATGTGTAATAGATCTTCGATCGAAGATTTCATCATATGAATGAATCGACTTCGATTTGAACAGTGAAATTAACTGAATATCAAAGCATTCACATAGCTCTGAAATCAATGAATTATCTATAAACGTTATGTCAGTGACTTTAATGTTTATCAGAGCGAGAAATTAAAATATCTTTTCTAGACTATTCAAAATGACGTTCACAATCAACGATTTGAAATCAAATGAGTCATCAAGCATACTGATGAAGCAAGATATGAGCATGTCGCTCTCAATCACTACTTTGACGAAAGCAGATCATTTTTTGAATTCACTGCGATTTCGTGCATCTGAGCTGATTTAAGACAGTCATATGCTCTATGTTCTGACTTCTTGCTGTTAGAAATCAGCATAGAGCGAGTCATATGAGTGTCATTTAACTAATAGATAAATGCTAAGAAAGAAAAGTATTTACAGAATAGAACTCGCAGCTTATATGTGTGTTTCTGATCTTTGTGCTAGACTCGAAAGAATTGACATCTTACACAGATGATGCAGAGACTCGATGACATCACTTTTAGCTCAAATGCTCACTAGACTCAATTAGAGATAATCGAGATCAAGAATAGATCGAGAATAAAGTCGAGAATAAAGTCGAGAATAAAGTCGAGAATAGAGTCGAGAATAGAGTTAAGAATAGAGTCGAGAATACAGTCAAGAATAGATCAAGATCGTAACATTATCTCTCTTCTTCAACAATTCATGTTTGCATGAATGTATTTTCTTAGTGAGCTTTTGTTGAATATTTGATATGAAAGTCGTTGATCATCTCTTGAGCGTTCATAAATTCGTCGTCGTCAGCGTTGTATCAGTTGAGATCGTTGTTATAGCTCTTTCATTTAACTTGATATTGAAGTCATCTTCGATATCATCAAAAGTTCAATATATCATCAATCTTTCATTCGTTCTCATCGTTTATTACTATTGATCTCGAGAGTTCATTCTTCTGATCAGACAAAGAGTCATCAACGACAAAACGAAGAAGCTCTGAATGAAATACATCATGTATATGCATAGTGTCTGATAGTTTCAATTTATAGAAGAAGTCAACAGAGTCTGTGATCTTGAATGAATTGAGCATCTTGTCATCTAGCTTTTTGAAGAGTCTCGCTGTAACGATGTTTCTTTCATTCAGAAACATTTTTGATTCGATCTTGTAATTGATCTCTTTTCTATGCTTATTAGCTTGTTTCATCATTTGTTTTCGTGTTTTGATCAAAGCTTCGCGAGCGAAGATTAATGTCTTGTTTATGTGATTGAATATATCTTCGACTTTGATGATCTGCAAGCGCTCGCGAATGCTTTCATACTCGATGATGTCAGAATTGAAGCTCATATGAGAATGAAAGCTCTTATTCATGAAGAAGAGAGTCAAGAAAATGATTGAAAACAAGACATTATTGTCAACAAACTCAATCATGAGCAATCACTTGAATCAGTCATTCTGCATGTACAAACAAATGAAATGAAGATATTTTTCAACATTCTGATTGACTCGTTCGCTTTGATCATTGATCTGAGAAGGATAAATGATGAACAATCGAAGAGAAATGCTCAGTCGTTTGCAAAGAGATTTTCAGAGAATGAAGATGAACTGAGAATCTCGATTGAACACAATGAAATTTGATCGATCATGAGTTTAATATACTCATTGAAGCAACATTTCAGCTGTTTTTTCGACTGTGATATCTTCATCATCAATGATGCAAAAGATATAATGTCTTTCTTTTGACAATCTGCGAATGACAGTCAGAATAACGTTGTAGTTGTACGAATCAAATAGATTGATAACAAAGTTTATGACTATGTTCTGCCATCGCTGTTCAAGTATCGATAGAGATTGAAGCAAATCGTTTGATTTATTTCTTGATGTTTTTGAACGTTGACAGACATAGCAGTTTCAAATATATTGATCTATTGTCTTTTGCATGCATGATCAATAGTAATTTCGTTTTATGATCTTCACAGTTCTAAGAATATCAGAATGACTCATCGATGACTGATCATGTACTTCACGAATCAAATTCATTTGTAGAAGTTTATTGAATGAAACTCATAACTGATTATCATGATACAAGATTTCATTCTGAACACAACAATTCTTCAATTTGATATTTTCACATTGTGTCTCATCTCTTGCTATTGCTTCGCGAAGTAATGTACAATTCTCGTCGATTCTATTAATCTCAAGAACCTGTTTATAGATTGATTTGCTGATGTTTTTCTTTAGATCAGCAATTTCCATTCAATTCAACGTCAGAATAGTGATTCTTTGATAGCAAACGCGCTCATTCTTGAAACTTCTGAGCACGACATCAACTCAACGAGTTAATGCATCGATCTTAATATTCTGCTTGTCAGATCAATATATTATCTTGAAGTTGAAGTCAGTGAGCTTCTGTACTTAACGCATCTGTCGTCTGCTAAGCTCTTTGTCTTTCATCAATGATGTGAGTGCTTGATGATCAATGAACATCTTGATAGAAATGTCAATTAACTTCAGTTCAGATCATTAATGCTTAAATGCTCAAATGATGATCAGTAGTTCTTTATCATATATTTCGTAGTTGTATTCAGCAGAGAACATGTTCTTGCTATAGAAGACAATCGAATGTAGTACTTCTTCGTCATCATATTGAGAGAGAACTTCATCATTGACGTAGTCGAATGAGTCAATTTCAAGAATAGTCTCACGAGTCTGATCAAAGTGACGAAGTATTGAAGTCTCAATCATATGTCTCTTCATATGATTCAATGTCGTCTGACAGATCTCATTTCATTCAAATATGATTTTCTTTTGAATAAGTCAAATTATGAGATGAACAATCTTTGAAAAGTTCTTGATAAAGCGTCGATAGAAGTTGCAAAAGTCAATGAAGAATTATATCTGAGTGAGATTGATGAGAATAGATCATTCGACGATCATCTGTATCTTTCGAGAATTCATCTTTAGTCTCTCAATGAATATCAATAGTTCTAGAAAGATGATCTCTTGCACATGAAACTTGCATTTGTTTATGTTCATCTGTAGATTGATCTCTCGTAGTCTATGCAAGATCAATCGTACATGTTACTTGTGTTTCTTCAAGATCTTGCTGTAAATGATAATGTCATCTAGATAGATCTGACAAAACTGATGTAAATATTCAAACAACACGTCATTTATGTAATGCTGATAGAAAGCAGGTTCGTTGATTAAATCAAAGAGCATTACATGATATTTGTATAAGTCAAAAAAGATAATAAAGATAGTCAAATCTTCACTGTTGAAATGCATGCAAAGTTTGTTGAACGCAGCAATGATGTTCAATCGAGTCAGATACTTGCTTTCTTATATATGAGTGAGAATCTCGTCTATCAATGACAAAGAATAGTGATTTCGTTTGATCAAAGCATTGAGCTTTCTATAATCTACGCAAAAACGCAGACTTTCGTCTTTCTTTTCAATGAACAAGATGAGCGAAACGTATGATGCAAAGCTAAAGAAAATGAACTCTTTGTTCAGATGATTGATCAGATACTTCTTTATCTTCTGAAGTTTATAGTTGAACATCTGATAAAGTTTGCTTCGTGAAGATGTTTCTTTGTTGATCAGCTTAATCTTGTGATTGTAGAAACGATGAGAAGAAAGCTGATTGATCATCGCTCGATTAAAGATGTCTAGATAGTCATGATATTCAAAGAGAAGCTTGACTTTGATCTGCTCGAGAGCTTCAGCGTGAGAAAGCTCATGCAGATTCACTTCTTCAAGCTTATTTTCAACTGTAGTTATGAGTTAATCAATTTTCAAGACAATAATAGCAAAGATCTTCACGTCTGATCATTTGACTAACATTCTATAAGTCGCAGTCTTTATCATTTCAATGTTTGTTGAATCTGAAGTCAGTTTAAAGATTTTGACGTTAGTTAAAGTCGAGTCGCGCGATTTTAACTGTTCAATTTGTTTAACTGACTTCTCATTGAACTGATTGAAAGAAAATAATTTCTGACTAGATTAAGATGTAACAGAAGTGAAAGATCTCTTTAGTATATGAGTAGAAGTCAAGCTTTTCTGTTTCAATGTCGTTCTCTCGTTTGAGAAAAGAACAGTTGAGTGAGAATTGAAATTCGAAAATTGAAGAGAGTTGATTTGCATATCTATGACTAGACCTGTTTTGTTTATTCATGTTTTTTCTAGAATTATTTGATGTTGTTCTAATCATGTGATCAACATAGAAGCAATGTCTACTGTATGATCTTGAATCGTTAGATTCAAATAAATGACATGAGTAATAAGTTTTTTTGCATAATGATCGTTGAATTCTCGTATTGACTTTGCTTTAATCAAAGTCAGAGATTCAATTTGCAACTGATCACAAACAATTTACGCGATCACTTCATCAATGAACGAATAGTCAGCAGCTTCAGTGTCAATTAATGACTTCAATGAGTAACTAATTTCATTGCTAGAAAGTACACATTCAATAGTCAAAGATTCAGAAGCAAAAGAGTCATCTGACATGCTTGTCGTTGAAGAAATTAACACATCTTTCATCGCGTCTTTAATGAAAGTCACTAGTTTTTTGCCTCGCTATTCTCGAAAGAAGACATTTTCTCATTCTCTTTATTCTTCGAAATGATGATTTCATGTAGATGAAAAATGAAAGTTTAAGATGCAGAGATGTCAATCTTGTTCTGAAAGCAATTCTTGAACAAGTGATTTAAAGTCTTGCAGATGTAGCAGATGATAAACGATTTCGCTCAATCAAGCTCAGAGATAGAAAAGATGATAGACTTAACATAATCGATTATCGAAGTCATCACTGACAATGAAGTGATGCATTTGTCAGATACGACAGTGACTTTGATGATGACAGTGCGACGTTCGCTGCGTAGCTGATAGTTGACTCGCTGTTTATTATTCACATCTTGAAGAAATTTCTTTAGATGAAGAAGCGAAGTAAAGTTCTTTGAACAGATTGATAGAGTGTTCTGCAAGCGATTGTTGATTTTATTCTGAAGATCGTTCATCAGAATATAATCATCATAATTGAGATAGCTGAATAGCTTCATAAAGTTGAAGTAGAAGACATTGAAAGACTTGTCTGCTTGTCTCAGAGCGTTGTATTCGCGTCAAGACTTTCGATTCTTATTCAGTTCATCATATATTTTTTTCAAATGATTGAATAGCTCGTAGATTGAAGTGAATGAATTCAAAGAATCAAAACAACATCGAGCGAAGATGTGCTTTACAGCGTCATCTTCTAATCTAGACATTATGTAAACAATACAAATGATCTCATCATTGAATTGATCAACATTGACAATCAGCTTGTCATTCATTTTGTTTCTTCAATCTTCTCAACTTAATTCATCTTCATCAGTGAATATAGAAAGGTTCGAAAATTTGTAGAATCGATGATGTTCATTTTCAAATGAGATGAACTTAGTAGATGTCTCTCGTCAAGTATGATTCTCGATAGAAGCATGCAACTCGATATCTTGTTGAGATAAATGATTCGTAGTAAATCGAGACTCAGTAAACTGTCGAGATCGAAGCTGATCAGCTGAACATTGTTTCTCTTTGAGTTTCAACATTGTCTCTTGTAGTCGAGTGTTAATCTCTTCTAGAGTGTTCATTGTCGTGCGATTGATCTCTAGCTGTTTCAGTCTCTGAGTATGTTCAACTTGTAGAATGATTCAGTGCTCATTGCATTTCAGAATCATGTTTTGTTGATCTCTTAACTTATCTAACATCTTGATGATCTCGTTCAACTGATCAAGAGCTCACTGACGTAGTTGTTCTTTGATCTTAATGTTTCATGAGATCGCGACATTCTGAGATTCAGCTGAGACATTGAAAGAAAGAAGAAAAACTCGTCTATTTGCAGTGCTTCTAAGCAGACGAGTCGTTCATGACTCGACTGATTCAGAGTCGCGTGTCATTGTAAGAAAGATAAAGATAAATAAATAGATTTGATAAATTTGAGTAAATTTAAATATGTGTTTTGATGAAAGTAATTCGAAGAATTTCTTGCGAATTTTCTGAATAAACGAAGTAGATTATTTCGTATCATCTACACGTCAATAGCAGAGTAGTTGATGAGCATTTATCTACTGTTAGAAGTCAGCATAAAGCGAGTCATATAAGTGTCATTTAACTAATAGATAAATGCTAAGAAAGAAAAGTATCTACAGAATAGAACTCGCAGCTTATATGTGTGTTTCTGATCTCTGTGCTAGACTCGAAAGAGTTGATGTCTTACACAGATGATGCAGAGACTCGATGACATCACTTCTAGCTCGAATACTCACTAGACTCAATTAGAGATAATCAAGATCGAGAATAGATCGAGAATAAAGTTGAGAATAGAGTCGAGAATAGAGTCGAGAATAGAGTCAAGAATAGGGTCGAGAATAGAGTTGAGAATAGAGTCAAGAATAGATCAAGATCATAACACTTGCATTTGAAGCAAAGTTCTTTTTTAAACAACTTCTTTCTAACAGAGTTAACGTTTGATATTCTGAATTTCTTTCATGCAGAGATTGAGACTGAGATTGCAGTAGTGATCATCATCAAGATGTCAGCGATAAAATGAGTGACTTGAGTCGTTGATGTCTTGAGAGCTGATTGAGCATTCAATTTCGTCAATCGAACGTTGACTTGCATGCAGATGTCAATGAATTCGTTTAAATTCATAGTTCATTCGTTGATCATGACTCACTGAAGATCTGAGCTAATCTTATGCTGAAGATCATCTAGTAGAATTTCGTTATTGTGTTAAAACTCTTTTGCAAATGATTAGATAAAGCAATAATTAAATAATCATTGAGTAATCAGAGTCTCGAAGTGATCACTCTGATCGCTTGAATCAGAAGTAATCACAGTGAGCATGATGAGCATGATGCTCATCTTGCTCATCTTGCTCAAGAATGATCAGAGAGATCATTCAGAGCAAAGATGACTTGACATGATTCTTCTATGTTTATATAACGATGATCGTTCTCTTAGATAGAAGCTTTGTGCTCAACTCATGTAATAGTCAATACAGTCTATTGTTTTAGTTATTCTCAGATCTTCAATCTAGTGATTAGTTTGTTACTATACTGATCTCTGTTTATATTTTATGTTGTTAAAGAAACAATCATTACACTTTGAGCATCACTCTTTCACAAGATATCAGAGCATCATCTTATCATGATTGTTATGTCATTCTCAGAACGAATCACATCAGCAAACATCACTGCATTCTTGAATAGCAAGTCATTGATTAAGATATTGACATCGAATCTGTATTATGAAGATAGAGACAAGCTCAACGCTTTTCTTATACAAGTGAACGTCTATGTCAGAGCACACAAGAAACTAAGTTCATCTCATGACAAGATATTGTTTGCATTCTCATACTTCAGAAAAGATGTTTTCAAATAATTTAAATCATTGATAAGAAATTACTTGAAGAATAAGTCAGAAGATTGAGAAGAGAAGATTGACAGAGTTTTTGAGAACTTCTCTAACTTTGAGCAAGCAATACAAAGAATGTATGAAGACATAGATGCAAAACGAATCATTGAACGACAGCTGTATGATATTAAGCAATCAGAATCAGCATTCAAGTACATCGTTGCTTTTCAATCAATTGCAGCAAAGATTGAATAAAATGACTTGACTTTTACAGCACAGTTCTATAAAGAACTGAAGAATGTGATAAAGAACGAGATAACTCATATAAATAAACTCGCGACTTTGCATGCTATGATTAGCAAGACAATCATGCTGAATAATTGACAGTACAAGCAAAGACTTGAAAAGAAGAACAAGATCACTTATGTCTTAGTTGCATGAAGCAAGAGAAAGAAGAAGCAATTTTATTACAATTCTCAGTCTATGAAGTTAAACACAATTCAAAAGATATCAATGAACGCACGTGATAAAACAGTTCAACAAAGCAAAGCATGTTACACATGTGAAAAGCTAGATCATTTCTTCAGAGATTGTACTCAAAACAAGTACAAGAACAAGTTAAAGCTTTATGATAAACAAGATAAATCTTTCGCAGCAACGAAAAAAGATTAGAAAGACAAGCATTAAGCGTTGTCGTGAACAGCATGTTACGAAGACAACTGTTGCATTCATCTGAGCGATAAGAAAGATTCTGAATGATATTCAAAACTCTCACGAAAAAACCGTTTCTACGCAGCAACTCATCGTCAGTCAGAAGTGCATGATGAGAAAAGTAATGAAAGTTCGTTCACTATGATCGCGAAATCAGAGATTCTCGACAGCGAAGAATATGACTCGAATAGATTGAACAGCACAGAAGAAGCTATTCATCAAGCGTTCGAGAAAGAAAATCGACTTAGTGAAACTCTATGAGCATTTACTATTGCAGCAGAAGATGCTTTCAAAGAAGAAGAAGATCATCTTAAAGTAAAGAAAGATCTTAGAAAGCTTACAAATTAAGCAAACTTTATAAGTATGTACAACGAATTGTACACTCTTTTTAGACAGAAAGAGAAAGATTTTTCACAGCGTATGCAACAGATCAAGAATGAAATACATCAAGCTATTTATGACGTGATTCAAGATGAGTTAATCGCATTGCACAAAAGCATTCAATATCATGACATAGTCATGAAAAAGTCACTCACAGAAGTCAAGTTCATTAAGCAAGAAGAATATGTACTTCTTGATGAAGATCATATACTCAGAGAACTTAAACAGATGACAGAAGTCATCAGAAAGAGATTTGATCTGTGTGATTCAAAGAAATATTCACAGAGAAAAGTCAATTCGAATCGATTTCAGTACGTAGAATAAGTACTCAAGAAGTAAGCTTTTAATTCAAAAAACTAAAAGACTCTTTGATCAATAAATCATCAAAGAAGTCTAGTCAAAAGTTGAAAATCGAAATCATATTTATCTTCATCAATGACTTGACGCAGTTACGAGTCTGAGTCAAGATTAATGATCATACAGCACGTTTATTTATTGACAGTGACTGTACAAAGAACTATATGTTCTCAGAATTTGCTAGAAAAGCGCAAATATCTTTGCAGAAAAAGAAACAATCTTATAATTTGCAAAACTTTGATGAAATACTCATGAAGTACAATAATAAACTAATAGATCAAAAGACTTAACTCATTCATTTGAGACTTGAACGTCATTGAAAGAAGTTACGTTTAAATGTTACAAAGCAGTCAGAAAGCAATATAGTTCTAGACATATCATGACTTCATATGATCAATTCGATGATAGATTGAGTCAATGAGACAATCGCTTTTCTTCATACAGAAACGACGCGATTGCACTCAATATTGAAGTCATCAGAGAATGTGAAAATCTTTGCAATGACAGCGAATGATATGCGCAGTGAGCTGAAGAACAACTCAGATGCACAGATGTTATAAAGCAGAAAGATTAAAAGTAATCTCGCTATCGTTGAAATCTCTAAAGAATATCAGAAATATAAGATTTTGTTTGAGAAAGAAAGTGATCAAGAGACATTACTCAAACATCAATCGTGAGATCATGAGATTAAGCTCATAGATGACAAGAAACTCACGAAACAGTTCATTTACTCATTGTCAATAGAAAAGCTCAACGCTTTGTGACAATATCTGAAAGAAAATATGCAAAAAAAATTCATTAAAGAATTGCAATCATCAGCAGAATATTCAATTTTGTTTGTTTTGAAATTGAATAAAAGTTTAAAACTATGTGTTGATTACAGAGCATTGAATAACATCATGATTAAAAACAGTTATTCACTATCGCTCATATCTGAATTGCAGAATAGACTTCAGAGAGCACAGTGATTTATGAAATTCAATATACTTGAAGCATTCAATCAAATACGAATTAAAGAAGAAGACGAGTGAAAGACAGTCTTTTGCACTTAACTAAAACATTACAAGTATTTGATCATGTCTTTCGATTTAATCAATGCTTCAGTCACGTTTCAGACATTTGTGAATAACATGTTACAACGTTATCTGAATCAATTCATCATAGTATATCTGAACAATATATTAGTATATTCAAAGATGAAGAAAGAACATGTGCAACATGTTAAGAAGATTCTACAGACTTTGAAGAAAGTCGATCTGCGCATTAAGTCAGGAAAAAGTAAATTTCATGTACAGAATGTACAATTTTTGAGATTCATAGTCATGTCTCAGAGTCTAAGAATGAACTCAAAGAAGATAGAAGTTGTTATGACTTGATTGATGTCAAAGTCAAAGATCGAAGTTCAATTCTTTTTAGAATTCGCGAACTTTTATAAATGCTTTATAAAAAGATACTTCAGAATCATCTCGTCACTTACGAATCTTACAAAAAAGAATATATCATTCATGTGAACTGAGAAAGCAGAAGAAGTTTTCAAGAAGCTAAAGAAATTGTTCATCTCTCAGTCAATACTGATCATGTTTGAATCAGAAAAATCTATTACGCTTGAGATGAACGCATCAAACAAAGCTATTGAGACGTGTATTAATCAATCAGATGATAAGAGACGTCTGCACTCTATTGTTTACTATAATTGTAAGCTTACAGTCGCTGAATTAAACTATGAAATACATGACAAGAAGCTACTAGTAGCTATTGTCAACTCTTTCAAACAATGAAGAGTGTATCTGAAAAAATCTAAACATCAGATTCAAGTATATACAAATCATAAGAATTTGTTATACTTCATGATCATGAAAGTTCTGAATCGAAGACAAATCAGATGATTGAAGAAATTGTCATCATACAACTTCAACATTCAATATTGAAAGAGATCTGAAAACTCAAAGATTGATGTCTTGAGTAAAAGAGCAGATCACATGACAGATAAATCACAGGTAAATCAGACTATCTTATAACAGAATCAGAATGATTTCATTGTTTACAATAAACAAAATGCAGCTACGCTATGAATTTACAATCAAGATCTCGAAAAATGAATAAAGCTAAAGTTAGCAAAGAACTCAGTTGCACAGAATATTATAGAGAATATCGCTGACAACGTGAACTTTGAAATAATCAACGAAATACTAACATTTCAAGATCTCATTTATGTTTCAACAAGATGCAGACAAGAGGTAATAAGTGATTATCACAAGTCAATGATACATGAACATCAAGATTCAAACAAAATCATTGAAAGAATATCTAGAATTTACTACTTCTCTAAGATAAGAAAGCAGATAGAGAATATCATAAGAAAGTGCAATGTATGCATTCAAACAAAGCATAGTCGACACAGACTCTACGAACTTTTGAAAAGTCTCAGCACATCAGATCATGCATGAAAAAGCATAGCTTTGAACTTTATAGTCAAGTTATCAAGATTAAAAGAAAGAGTTATGAGAACAACGTACAACTTTATATTGATGATCACAGACAGACTAATCAAGTACAAATACTTCTTGTCATACAAGAAAGCAACATTCGCAGAAGATTTAACATACACGTTTCTGAGAATGATTGTAGCAAATCATGAATTATCAGATGAGATAATTTCAAATAGAAACAAGCTCTTCACATCGAAATTCTGAAAATCGTTGATGAATCAACTAGAGATTCATCATAAGCTGTTTACAGCTTATCATTCGCAGATGAATGAACAAATGAAAAGAATGAATCAGACATTGAAACAGTATCTCAGATGCTATATCAACTATAGGCAGAATGATTGAATACAGTTACTGTCAGTAGCACAGTTGACTTTCAATAGCACAACAACGAAAGTAATCAGCATGTCATCATTCTTTGCAAACTATGCGTTTAAGTCAAAGACTCTCAAGAAATCGCGTGAATTTGTACAAATAGCTCAAAAAGCTATGATACAGATTGAACAAATACATTTGTTGCACAAAGAGCTGCAGAAGAACATTCAGTTTCTAAGCAAATGTATGACTCTGTATGCAAATAAGAAAAGAGATAAAGAATTTACTCTTAAAAAGAAAAACAAAGTTTATTTACTAAGGTGAAATATCAAAATGAAAAGATCAAGTAACAAGTTGAATCACATGAAACTAGAATCATTTGAAATTCTAGAAGAAAAGAGATTGATTAACTATAAGTTGAATCTTTCAACATTTATGAGAATACATTCAGTATTTCATATTTTTCTTTTGAAGTCTGCAAACTTGAATTCATCAATTTAAACAAAATCTTCAGAAATCAATTCAGAGAGTCAAAACGTCAAGTACGAAGTAGAAAATATACTAAATCAACAGAAAATCAAAGATTAATCTCATTAATTAGTCAAGTGAAAAGATTATGAACATATTAAGAACACTTGAGAATCAAGAAGAAATCTCAAGAACTGTTAAATGCTTCTGTGACAATTTCAGTTAAGAAACTTAGTCAGTCAAAATCTGATGAAATCTCAATCTACTCAAAAGACACGTCAAAAAGAAGATCATTCAGCAATGATTCATTAATTCTTGTTTTTTCTTTCTTAAGCTTGATAATGTTTCAAAACTTTTATTTAATCATCATCTGTTTCTTGTTCTTCAGAAACACAAATTGATTTTGCAGATGAGTAGCTCTCGCAAAGATTTCTTGCATCTGCTTGTGAGCATTCAGCAACTCATGAAGAACGCGATCATGTTCTGTCTTTATTCTTTTTCACTTCATCATCAAGAAAGTAAGATTGCACTTATAATCGAAATGTATACACTTGATACAATGATCAAATTTATTATCAACACGACATTTCTTTTGCAAGTGACTGCAATGTTTACAAGAACGCATGACAGCACACTCAGAACTTGTATGCTCAAGAAGATCTTTGCAATGTAAGATAGAATTTTTTGTTGTGCAATGAGAAAACATGAAAGAAAAGTGATTTTTGAAATGAAAATCTTAGAAGAGAGTTTAGTGTTAAAACTCTTTTGCAGATGATTAGATAAAGCAATGATTAAATAATCATTGAGTAATCAAAGTCTTGAAGTGATTACTTTGATCATTTGAATCAAAAGTGATCACAGTGAGCATGATGAGCATGATGCTCATCTTGCTCATCTCGCTTAAAGATGATCAAAGAGATCATTCAGAGCAGAAATGACTTGACATAATTCTTCTATATTTATATAATGATGATCATTCTCTTAAATAGAAGCTTCGTGCTCAACTCATGTAATAGTCAATACAATCTATTATTTTAGTTATTCTCAGATCTTCAGTCTAATGATTAGTTTGTTACTATACTGATCTCTGTTTATATTTTGTGTTGTTAAAGAGACAATCGTTACATATTGTATTCTAGTTTCACACTAAGTTTCTGAAATTTCATTCAAAATTCATGAAAGAAGATCTTGTTTTGATACAGCTTCAAGAACTGTCGTTGAGTCGTGTGATGTTGATTGAAATCATTGTACATCTTATTTATAATTGACGATATCTTTTCTGCTTCAAGAAATGAGTTCGTGATCATGTTTTTCATTCTGAGTGCTATATGTTTGATCATCGTTTCACTGACTCGACTTTTCACATATGCAATCTTCATTTCTTCAATAGAAAAATGATTCTTGTTCATCTTCAGCTTGTTTTGCATTTGAAACAATCAATTATTTACATTCTGTCTTGAATCTTCAAACAAAGATGAGTCAGATAACTTGATTGACTTCGAGAATTGATCTTTCAAAATCAAAGTGCTTAGTTAACTTGATGTTGCTTCTAAATGATGTATAATCATGTTCTTTTTCTTCATCTCTTTTTGTAAACGCGTTTAAACAGCATTCAACGTTGTCTGCGTAACTTTCAACTTGATGTTGATCTTGTTGACATCATTCAACATCTGAATCATGTTATTGTAAGTCTTGATTTCGATGTCATGCTGTTAACATATGTACTTGATAAAGATAATGAGATCATCTGCTTCATGAGTGCTTATTCAAGCATTCAGTTCAGTGCTGATGCTGATCTTGATTATTTCGTGATCAAAAAGCAACGCGTTCATGTTTTCTTCTTCTGTATTCAATGATGCATTCATGTCTTTTTCTTCTGATGCTGTTCAATTCTGTGATAGAAGTGATTCTTTTCTAGCATTTTGAAGTTCATAATGAGCAATGCTCACTGATTCTGATTCTGTGCTTCTAGTCATTGTGTGAGTAGAAAATTGCTGATCGAGATTCAGCTGAAATTTCTGATTTCAGTTTTAGAACAACGCATTCATGTTCTTCTGTTCTTCTGTTCTGATGACAAGCTCAGTAAAGAGTTAGTCTAGAGCAACACGTTCGTGTTTTTCTGTTCTGTTCTAGAAATTTCTTGATTTCTAATGAGTCTTCTGAACTCAATTTTCGAATTTCGATTCTGATTTAAGTTTGAATGATGTAACTTGTTTTTATATCATTTACACGTCAATAGCAAGATTAATGAGCTTTGAACTAATGTTATGAGTCTGCATAGAGCGAATCATATGAGTGTATTCTAACTAGAAGTTCAAAGCTGAAGTAGAAAGAAGATGCAACATGACGTAAGTTTTACTCATGAAGACACGCTAGATCGCTAGCGTGTCAACAACAGCTTTATTTACAGCTTTATACTAGTTTATGTTAGACTAATCAGAAGTATTAAAGATGCATGCTTGCAACAATTTCTATCAACAGTACTGATGAGAGAACTGACAAAGCTTTCTGAAGTGAATAACATGAATGACAAAGTACTACGTCTTTGTATATTACATTCAATTATGTAAGTCACAGTCTGATTATGACATCATAATACTGATTTAGAAACTTAGTGTGAAGCGCATTATCATCAATGAGCGTCTTGATATCATGCAAAACTATTTTTCATATATCGACAATCTGATTTCAATACATCACTCTACTGCATTCGTTCTAATTTGAAACAAGCAAGAAGCTAAAATTTTCTTGATCTCAATGATGTCATCACATGTTATCAAAACTGTGAACGTGAAATATGCTTAAAATGAGAAGTCAGAAATGTAATAATATCATCAAGCTGTAATCAGATGAATTGACTTCATATCAATATGAACTCAGATTGACACAGACTACTCAAGATTTCTCTCAACAGTTCTTAAGAACTAACTATTAAGAATTACAGAACAAGATTTGATTAATCAAGTAAAAGTCAAAAGAAAGTTCTTTTCATCTGTCGCTGATTTGTTTCGACAGTTATGTATCAAGTTCACATTGACTCAATTAAGCAGACTAGACTCAATCATGCAAACGCTTAAACTATCAATGAATGTGAAAAACATGACTCAGTTCAATTCATCTGAATTCAATGTCAGATGACTTATTTCACGCATTCTCAAATCTGATGATAGTCAGTTTATCATCAGAATGAAGAAAATTAAGTATTTAACTTATGAATCATCAACGTTGAGATACATTTTCAGTCAGATTCGCGACTATGTTCTTTCAGTCGCAATCTTTGAAACAGTATGAAAAGTCATAGTTATGAAAAACACATCATTGATAACATGATTTTATAAGTGTGTGTTAAATCATCTTCACATCTTTATCAAGATTTTAGCTGCATATCTTACAGTGAAAAAGCGAAAAAAGATGATTGATGACTTTAATAATGTTGAGATTGATGTTGTCATTCTTATCATCATGTATGTTGTTAATGCTCAGAATTTAAATCTTGATTCTCATTGCTCAAAAGTTTTGATTGCAGCGTCAACAGTGAACATTACTGCAAAGATTCAAACATGAAAGTGTGTTCTGAGAGCAAGTTACACTTTCATATCAGTATGAAGACTGTGTTAACTGAATACAGATGTTTCAATCACTAAATGTGACAATTATTTGAATCAAAGTTCTCAACAATCATGATCAGTATAAAAATTTCAAGATCATGAAGAAAGTTCAATCAGAACTAGCAATTCAAACAAATAATTCAATCATCAAAGAACTTCTGATTATGCTTCTGAATGCAATCAATGAGAATGTTCACAAAATTCAAGACAGTTCAGAAGCATATGCTCTTCAAGAAAAACTTGTGAATGATATTTCAACTAATATGCTTGATCATGAATCAGATGAAGATTCGAGACAAGTGCTGACTCAAACAGTTGCAGAAATTTCGAATCTTCATATGAATATGAAGAATTCTTCTAATCAGCTTGAATTCTTTAATCAAATAATCATCACTCGCTTTGATCACAAGATACTAAAGTCTGCAAATATCTGAGATAAATACAGACAAAATGAGAATTATGCAGATCTCTTGTCGAATAAGCAGAAGAAACGAAAAAGACAGTTCAATGTCTCGAAGTCAGAGTATGTTAGTGACGCAGATCTCAACTCTTCTTTCGATGATGACATCACAATTGTTACGATTCTAGCTACGCATCTTCGTTGATAGCTATGTTAATGACTATGTTGATGACTATTCTGAGAACTATCGTCGATCGCTCATCGCTAGAGCATAGACTTGTTTCAAAGTCAACTCTATTCAGAATTAGCTTATGTTCTTCTGAGTCATATAGATAGTCGATTTTTTTCTTCTAGATTCTTTTCTTTCTTAGCATTTATATACTCGTTACATTACACTCATATGACTCGCTCTATGCTGATCTCTAACATTATATAAATGCTTCTTCGTTACAGGCGAAGTGAAATAATCTGCATCGATCTCTTCGAATGCTTTTGCTAGTAGTTCTTCAATTCTCTATCGACTTTGATCTAGCAACTTGCGTTCGTGCAGCAGCACTCATCTTTCTCTTCTCGTGAGCTGATTCAGCGAGAATAAACAAAAGATTCGAACTCGTGCGCTGATCAGCGAGTATAAACAAACGATTGAAATCATTCAACTAGATCAAAGATCAGCGAATTAATCGTTCATTCAGATTCGCAAGAAATTCTTTGAATTTGTTGAACAATCAAACGAGATCAGTCATAGAACTGCGTGAAGTCTCTATCTCGAGAAGCAAACCCTCAGTGAGTCTGCTTCAATGACATTGTCAATGCGATGATCTACTCGCTCTCATCGCTCTACTCATCAGTGAACCTGATCATACGTTCACGTGCAACTAGTGAGTCTGCTACAATGACGAGCTCAAAGTCGATCTCTTCGATGAGCAAGTTGATCAATGAGTCTGCTTCAATGACATTGTCAATGCAATGATCTATCTTCTCATCGTTCTACTCATCAGTGAATCTGATCATACATTCACATGCAACTAGTGAGTCTGCTACAATGACATCTTTCGTCAATGCGATGATCTATCTACTCACATCGTTCTATCTATCAGTGAATCGATCTGTCGACTCGTTCACGTGCAACTAGTGAGCCTGCTTTAATGACACTTCTATCTTGCATAGTGAGTCTGCTACAATAGGCATTTCGATTCTACACAAGACTAAGAAAATACATTCATGCGAACATGAATCGTTGAAGAGAGAAGATAATGTTACGATTCTAGCTACGCATCTTCGTTGATAGCTATGTTGATGACTATGTTGATGACTATGTTGATGACTATGTTGATGACTATTCTGAAAACTATCGTCGATCGCTCGTCGCTAGAGCATAGACTTGTTCCAAAGTCAACTCTATTCAGAGTTAGCTTATGTTCTTCTGAGTCATATAGATAGTCGACTCTTCTCTTCTAGATACTTTTCTTTCTTAGCATTTATATACTCGTTACATTACACTCATATGACTCGCT
>JAABVA010002032.1_pt1 | contig 20623 bp, 26 predicted proteins | sample 5560331 | NCBI WGS metagenome assembly JAABVA01 (sample SAMN12812661, study PRJNA571458) | rock metagenome | isolation source: Antarctica rocks | place: Antarctica: Victoria Land, Mt New Zealand sud | collected 2016-01-07
CGCGACCCCCTACGGGCCGTTCGACGTTGCCGCCGCGGCAACACCGGTCAGCACCGAGAAACTGGCCCGCCTCTTGGCGCAAGCGACTCGCTGACACCAGCTCTGCGGGCTCCCTTGCCATGCCCTGACCCGGAGCTGCTGAAAGCGGACGGGATGGGAGCGCCTCGATCGGGCGCCGGAGGGCGACCAGGCCGACGGCGATCGGCTGGAAGCGGCGCTGGGCAACCGGAAGGCGTAGCCGGCCTCGTAAGACGAAGACCTGCCGAACCCAGGCAGCGTCGACCTCGAGCAGATCCGGGCAGCAGTCGCACGACTGGTGGCGTGAGCCCAAGGTGAGGGCGCAAGGGCGGCACGACGGACGAACGACGACGGGCCGGTGTCCCTACACCGGCAGCGAGCCGGTCTCGGCAGCGCCGGCGGCGGCACCAGCGTGCGCAGCACGATGGGATGTAATGCCACCGCCCTCGGGGGTGACACCAGCGGTTCTCAGGCTCGGTCGGGAGTCGTCCGCCGCACAGCTGGTCGGACGAGCAGGAGCCAGGCGGCAGCCGCTGCCAGGCCGCATCCAAAGATGACGGCGGCCATGGGGACGGCCGTGCCACGGCCGGCTAGACCAACCAGCGGCGCGAGCGCAGCACCGATGGCGTACTGGGCGATGCCGAGCAGGGCGGCGGCGGTGCCGGCGATCGACGGGTGCCCGGCCATGGCGATGGCAGTTGCGCTCGGAACGACCAGTCCGACGCTGGAAACCACGATGAACAGCGCCGGCAGGACCCCGGGCAGGCCTACAGCGCCGGTGGCGATGACGGCGAGAAGCGCGCTGCCGCCGACGAGCCCGAGCGCGAGGCCGGCACCGAGCACGGTCACCGGCGGGACCCGCCGTAGGAGGCGAGAGCCGGCCGCTCCCGCCCCAAGGATCCCGACGGAGTTGCCAGCGAAGGCCAGGCTGAACTGTCCCGGTGAGAGGCCGTAGAGGTCTTGCAGCACGAAGGGCGCCCCGGCGATGTAGGCGAACATCGCCGCCAACCCGAGTCCGCAGGAGGCGATACACCCGAGGAAGCGCCGCTCTTGCATCAGCCGTGCCATCAGGCCCAGCGTCGCGCGCACGCTGGTCGGAGCCCGTGCGGCGAGCGGATGCGTCTCGGCGATGACCCGGTGGGTACCCGCGAGGATGAGCCCGCCCAGGGCGGCCAGGACCAGGAAGACGCCGCGCCAGCTCGTCACCTGCAGCAGCGCGCCGCCCAGGATCGGTGCGGCGATCGGCGCAGTCGAGTTCACCAGCAGCAGCGCGGCGTACAGGCGGGCGGCCTCGGCGCCTGAGCGCAGGTCGCGCACCACCGCCCGGCTGATCACGATGCCAGCCGATCCGGCGAGGCCTTGCACGAAGCGCAGCGTGATCAGCGTCGTGACCGAGGGAGCCAGCGCGCACGCCAGCGACGCCACGACATAGGCGCCGACTCCGGCGAGCAACGGGCCGCGGCGTCCGCGCGCGTCACTCAAAGGTCCGCTGACCACCTGCCCGCAGGCGAGCCCGAGCAAGCACGCCGTCAACGTCGCCTGCGTCGCCGAAGCGCTCGCACCAAGACCGTCAGCCACCGACGGCAAGCCCGGCAGGTACAAGTCCAGAGACAGCGGACCGAACGCGCTCAGCGCCCCGAGCACCACCACGACAGAGCTGCTCGTCCTCAACGTTGAGCTGTCACCAGCCGAACCCGACGGATCGGGCGCCGCGTCAGGCGGCACCGGGCACCGCGCAAGCCGCAGCTGGTGTCATCATGCCGGTCTCCCTGTTTGATCGCTCGTAGCTCAGCGCACTGGCCGGCAAGCCCGCGCTGATCGTGGTGGCCCACGGCGGCGGCTACCAAGCCGGCACCCTCGGCACTGTTGGGACCATGCCAGGCGAACCGCCGCTGCGACGGCGAGCCGGTCCGTCGGGTAGCAAGCAGGAAGCGGGCCCTGCCGCGCACCCTGCAGGAGGCAGCGCCGGCGCCCCTCGAGAGGACCAAGGCTAGTTGGGCGAGCCGGGCCTGCAATCAGGGGGTGCTGCCGCTACGGGGCGGGCTGCCTCTCGTCGCCAGCAGAGACGGGTACAGGGCCAGCGCCATGCCGATCAGAGCGCGACGCGTTCGTCCATGGATCGGCGGCGGAGCTTCGAGCGCTGGAGGGCCGGTCGAGGATCTCGTCGGTGAGCGTGACGTCCACGCTGGTGAGCAGGTCGTCGAGCTGCTTCATCGTGCGCGGCCCGATGATCGCGCTGGTCTCGCCGGGATGTGCGATCGCGAACGCCATCGAGAGGTGCGTCATCGGCAGACCCGCTTCCTCGTCGAGCGCAAACGATCTGTTCGACAGCATCGAGCCGGCGCTCGTCGCTGAGGTGTAGGCGAACGGCTTACAACTGGGCGCGGCCACTCCGAAATGTCCAACGGCGCGGAGCGCCGAGAACCTTCAAGATCAGATGTGCCGCCGGGATGGGTCCCCGCGTGGTCATCACCGGTTGGGAGCTGATGTTTGCAGAACCGTTGGGGGGCGGTAGGCGGATGCGGCGATCTGGGTGAATGAGCGGACGAGCGGGTTGCCGTCGGCGGTGTTCCAGGCGATGACGAGCTGGCTGGGCGGCATGTCCGCCAATGGCACGTATGCGAGCCCCGCGGGTACCGCGTGCGTCAGTGGTGTAAGCCCGATGGTGCCGTTCCAGAGGACGGCCTGGAGGCACTCGCGAACGGTGCGGACGATGGGACCCCTTCGGAGTCGACTTGCAGGGACGGCGCCGTTCCAGTAGGCGCGCCAGAGCGGGTCCGTTCCATCGGGCAGCTGGCACCACTGGCGGTCATCGAGGTCGCCCAGGTTCAGCGTTGCCCGGCGGGCGAGCGGGTCGTCGGCGCGCAGAACCACCCCCACGGGGTCGGAGCGCAGCACGCGGGTGCTGATTCCGGTGTTGTCGAACGGCGTCCGGGTGAGAGCAACATCGGCCAAACCGGCCCGCAGGCCGGTGGTGGGGTCGGTGAAGTCCGCATCACAGATGAGGACGTCTACTTCGGGGTGACGACGGCGGAAGGCCACCGCGAGGCGGGCACCGGCCTCCTCGACGCTGTCGGCAAGAGTCCCGACGGTGAGGGTGGCGGTGCCGGCGGCGGCGGTGACCCGGGCGCGTACCTGCTCAGCATGTTCCAGCAGCGTCCGTGCCTGGTCGTAGAGCTTGGTCCCGGAGACGGTGAGCGTGACCCCCATGGATGAGCGGTTCAGCAGGACGGTACCCAGGTCGGTCTCCAGGTGCCTGATGGCGCGGCTCAGGGGCGGCTGAGTCATGTGCAGGCGTTCAGCGGCCCGCCGGAAGTGGCGTTCTTCGGCGACGGCCACGAAATAGCGCAGGGAACGTAGGTCCATGTGCCTGTGAAGATACCCGCGCGGTATCAGTGCTACGACATCGGTGTTGGACGCGGTGAGCAGCCCGCGATCAACTGAAGGCGTCCGGAAGCCGCACGCAGATCGGGTGGCGATCGCCGCTTCGAAGGAGTTCAGCGCTATGGCCGAAACCACTTACCGCTACCCCGACCCCGTCGTGGAGGTCGCAGGGGTGCAGGAAATCGCTCGCGATCTCGTCGTGATCCCCGACCGGCGCGTGCCACTGGTGCCCAACATCGGGATTATCGGCGGCACGCACTCCGTCCTGGTCGTCGAGACCGGCATGGGCCCGGGCAACGCCGAGAAGGTGCTGACGGTGGCAGCTGACTACGCGCACGGCCGCAGGCTGTTCCTGACCACGACGCACTTCCATCCCGAGCATGCGTTCGGCGCGCAGGTGTTCGCCGGGGAGGCGACGTTCCTGATCAATCGGGTGCAGTCCGAGGACCTGGCCACCAGGGGTCCCGGGTACCTCCAGCAGTTCAGGGGATTGGGCGCAGCCGTCGCCCGGGAGCTCGACGGTGTCCACATCGCCACCCCTGATGTCGTCTACGACGATGCCTACGACTTGGACCTGGGCGGCCGGAGCGTGCAGCTGCGTCCCACCGGGCGAGCACACACCAAGGGCGACCAGGTGGTGACGGTCCCCGACGCAGGGGTCATGTTCACCGGTGACCTGGTCGAGACCGGGCAGTTCTCGATCTTCCCGTGGTTCCCGCCGTACGACACTGACGTGTCCGGGATCCGCTGGATTGAAGTGATGAAGCGTCTGGCCGACGCCGACCCGAAGGTGGTGGTCCCCGGGCACGGCGACATCGGCGGGGGGCAACGGCTGGCCGACGTCCGTAACTACCTCGAGCTGCTGCGCGACGAGACGTGGGTGCGCCGAGACTCGGCTATGAGCGAGGCGACGATCATCGACGAGGTCACAGCGCTGATGATCGAGCGGCACCCGGAATGGGAGGGCCGGGAGTGGATCCAGCCTGCAGTCAGCTGCCTGTGCTCCGAGCACGCGTCGTGAGCTCCGCAGCGGGCGCGCGCAGCGAACAGGGGCGGCCCCGCCCATGAGTGGCCCGCCAGATCTCCGGGAAACCACCAGGCGCGAGAACGGCGTCTCGGCCTATGCACAGATTTTCGGGATGCCGGAGCAGGACGTGCCCGAGGCCTTGGCCGCGCGCGTCGGCCCGGTGTTCGCCGAGGAGGCGCTGCAGGCTGCCGGGGGAGCTGCCTGGTCGAGCCCGGCTCTCACCGGACGCGAACGCAGCATCGCCGTCATTACCACGCTGACCGCCCAGGGATTAGCCGGGGACCGGCTCGCCACGCACCTGCGGCTGGGCCTACAGAACGGGCTGGATCACGACGCGCTCACCGCGCTCATGGCGCTCCTCACTGTCTACATCGGATATGCCAAGGCATCTCTCGCCATGGAGACCATCCACGGGTCGTGATCGAGGTGTTCCTGGAGTACCGCGGTCGCGCTGTCAGCCGTAGCTCCGGGTACTTCGGGCGGACCCCCGATCGCGATCGGCTGCGCTTTCGGCCCTGTCGCCCACGGGGAACGACCTGGTGGGAAGCGAACCAGCGTGGCCGTCAAGCCGGGTCGGTGACGCGGTCGAGCTATTCGGACAGCAGGCCGCGCTCGGGGGCCGTCAGCGCGGTGGTCCGCGGCAGGACGGCGCGCAGGGCGACCGCAGCGGCGACCGGCCTGGTTCTGCGGGGGAGGGAGCGCCGGGGGGTGATCGCTGCGATGACGGCTTCGCGGGCGGTGTGGGACGGGGTCGCGCCGCTCCCTTGGCATGGCGATCAGGGTGAGCGTCGTGCCGCAACGGGCCGGGTGGACGAGGTGGGCGGCGTGGTCCTCGTTGACCCGGAGCCGGCCTGGCTCCGCGATGCGGTGGATGTTGAGGGCGAGGACGTCGGCCGCGGCGCCGGCGGCCGGCGGGGATGCACCGGGGCGGGGCTCGCCGTACATGAGCGAGTTACAGGGCCGGGTTGGCCAGGCCGAAGCCGACGCGCGGTCCCAGCCGGCGCGCAGGTCGGCGACGGGGTCGGCGCTCGGTCGCCGGGCGGTCCTGCTGGTCAGACCTCATGATCATTGTTGTGGGAGCCAACAGCACACTGGGCCGGGCGGTCGCGGAGCGGCGGCTGGAACGCCTTCCCCGCTGAGCAGATCGGGGTGAGCTCCCGTGAACCGGACAAGGCGCAGGCACTCGGAGAGCGGGGGGCCGCGTGCGCCGCGGCGACTTCGGTGACGCCGCCAGCCTTGGCCACGCCTTCGAACGAGCCTCGCAGGTTCTCGTCGTGTCGGCCAACGCCCTCGGCGGGACCGCCGTCCGGCTGAACCGCACGGCGATCGCGGCTGCCAAGGCGGCGGGTGCCCAGCCAGTCCCTCTACACCAGCCGCCTGGGCTCGAGCCCGGACTCGGCGTTTCCGCCTATGCACACCCACGCCGCCAGCGAGGCGGCGCTGCAGGAGCTGGGCAGGCCCTTCACCCCGTTGCGCAATGGCTTCTACGCGTCCTCGGCGGTGATGCAGCTGAGCCGCGCCCTCGGCGCGGGCGGGCGCGCCGTGCCCGAGGACGGGCCGATCGCCTGGACAGCGCCAGCCGGGCGCTGCCCGGCCCGATCGGCACGACGGTGACCCACTGGCTGGCGAGCAACGCCGGGAGTCCTTGCTCAGAGCGTCCACGCGCCCGGCACGCTCAGCGCCTGGACCGAGCTGATGGTCCTGGTCGGCTGGGTGGTGGCGGCACTGGCCGTAGCCGCGGTGCAGCTGCGCAGCAGGCACGCCTGAGGCGCTAGCTGACCAGCCGCGTGTCAAGCAATCTCTGTGACTGGTTCCCGAGCTGCCAGGCTCGTGCGCTGTGCCGGTGGAACGCACCATTGTGAGCCGCTGCATGTCGGCTACACGGCGAGGCGAACTCAGCGGTCACTTTCGGCGACGTTGAGGTTGCCCACGACGTTGAGCAGCTCCAACTTCTCGACCGCGGTGCTTCCGGGCGGGGGGGTGAACCACAGCAGGCGTTGGGTGCCGTCCTCGCTGAGCAAACTGAGGCAGTTGAGTTCGATTTCGCCCAGGCTCGGGTGCAGCAGTCGCTTTCGGTCCGCCCGGCGAATGGCGACGTCTTGGCGCGCCCACAGCTCGGCGAACTCGGCGCTCTCTTTCAGCAGTCGTCCGGTCAGGGCGGACACCTGCGGGTCGTTACCGCGGCGTGCGGCGACGGCGCGGACGTCAGCTACGAACACCTGCGATTGGTGCTCGTGCTCGTCCGGGTGATAGCGCCGACGGACGTCGGGATCGGTGAACCACTGATAGACGAAGCTGGCTTGCATCCCCTTCGTATGTTTGGGCCACCCGAGCAGGGCGACCGCCATCCGGTTTTGCACGAGAGGAACGCTCAGGTCGCTGATGATCTGCGCGGGTGTTGACGTGAGCCGGTCGAGCAGGTCGAGCATGCCAGGGTGAACATGAGCGTTCGTGCTTCCCATGGGCGGCGTTGAGCGGCCAGCCAGGTAGTACAGGTGGTTGCGTTCGTCCAGGCTCAGGCGCAAGGCTCGGGCCAGCGCAGCGAGCATCTGCTCTGAAGGCTGTGCGCCGCGGCCCTGCTCGAGTTGGACGTAGTAGTCGACCGAGGCGCCCGCCAGGGTGGCGACCTCGTCGCGACGCAGACCCGGTACTCGGCGTCGGGAGCTGTCGTGCAACCCGAGGTCGCGGGGGCTGAGGCGATCGCGGCGCGACTTGAGGAAGTCACCCAGTTCACCGAGGTCCACGGTTCCAATTTACGTGCGACGCCTGGCGACAGCCAGGTACTACCAGCACTGGCTCGCGCGCTTTGGTCGAGTCGAAGGGGGGTGCTGGGGTCACCAGTGTCAACGTCGCCTAGCTGACTGCGCGCGGACCCACGACAGTTAGCCAAGAAGACGTGAGAACACTCTTGGTGGACCGGAGGCGTTGTGGTGACGGGGACTAGGGCTGCGGTCATCACCGGAGCCTCGCGGGGCATTGGTCGTGCTGTTGCGGAGAAACTCGCCGGGGAGTGCGTCGCAGTAGCGATCACCTGTGCGGCCTCGCCCGATGCGGCGAACGGGGCGGCGCAGGCGATCCGGCAGGCGGGTGGGACAGCGGTCGCGATCAGCACTGACGTTAGTGACGCCGACCAGGTTCGCGCCTTGTTCGACCGTGCGGAGGCGGAGCTGGGTGGCATCGACATTGTCGTGACCGCGGCGGGGATGATCCGGCCGGTCGCGCTGGCTGAAGCGAGCGATCAGGATTTCAGCGACCACGTCGAGATCAACCTTCGGGGCACGTTCAACGCCCTGCGCGAGGCGGCCCGCCGCATCCGCGGCGGTGGACGCATCATCACGTTCTCCAGCACTACGCTGGCTTTGAGCCCGCCGGGCTACGGCCTGTACAACGCGACGAAAGCCGCCCGTCGAAGCCTTCACGAGAGTGCTGGCCAAGGAGTTGGGCGCCCGCGGCGTCACCGTGAACGCGATCGCCCCGGGCCCGGTCGAGACCGACCTATTCATGACCGGCAAGACGCCGGACGAGGTCGCGCAGGCTGCCGGCCGCGTGCCGCAGAACCGGATCGGGCAACCGATCGATATCGCCGACGCGGTGGCCCTGCTGGTCTCGCCCGGCGCGGCGTGGGTCAACGGCCAGACCGTCCGGGTCAACGGGGGGCTGGCATGACACTCGCGGCCGGCGCGGACCAGCCGCAGGTCGTCATCGTCACCGGCGCCGGGTCCGGGCTCGGCCGGACCATCGCCCAAAAGCTCGCCGTAGCCGGCCATATTGTCTACGTTGGTATGCGCGGCATCGAGTCCCGTTCGGCCGACCGCGCGCCCGCCGCGCACCAGTTCGCCAACCAGCACGAGGTGAGCCTGCTACCGCTCGAGCTGGATGTGCTGTCGGACACCGGTTGCCGCGCCGCTGTCGACCAGGTACTCGCCGAGCAGGGGCGCCTGGACGTCGTCGTCAACAACGCCGGCATGCTGATGTCCGGCGTCGCCGAGGCATTCAGCGCCGAACAATTCCTGACCATCCTCGACACCAACGCGGTGTCGTGGCTGCGCATGAACCGGGCCGCGCTGCCGGTCATGCGCCGCCAAGGCGCCGGAACCCTCGCCTACGTCAGCAGCACCACCGCGCAGACCGTCGAGCCGTTCATGGCCACCTACATCGCCAGCAAGGCCGCCGGCGAGGCGTTCGCCGAATCGATGGGGTTCGAGGTGACCCGCTTCGGTATCGACACCGTGATCCTGGTGCCCGGAGCATTCACCCAGGGCACCGAACACTTCGCCCACAGCAACCCGCCGGGCGAACCGCCGGTCGCGGCGCAGTGCGGCGGCGTCGCCGCGATCGTGTCACAGATGCCGACGCGGCTCGAGGCAATCGACATCGCCAACCAGGGCCACGGCGCGGACGTCGACTCGGTCGGCGACGCCCTCGTCGCCGTCCTGCGCCAGCCTCGTGGCGACCGGCCCCGCCGCTTGATCGTCGACGCCCAGCAGAAAGTTCGTTGACGACATCGAAGCCGTCAGAATTGCCCGGCAGCGTGCGTTCTTCGCCGCTCTGGGTATTAACGACCTCCTCGACCTCCCCAGCTCGAACTCGATTTCACCTCAACTAATCCGCAACCCCAGGAAGACACCCATGGCCAAGTCACTCGACCAGCTCGTCGCGACGTTCTACCGAGCGTTCTGCGGCGAGACCGACCTTCTCGACACAGTCGTCACCGCCGACTGGGAAGACATCCCCCTCAATCCCGGACAAGGTCCCGGCCCGGACGGCATTAAACCGATGATCGATGGCATCCGGCAGTCGCTCACGAACTTCGAGATCGTCGTCCACGACATCGTCGACGGCCGGGATGCGGACGGCAACGGCAAGATCGGCGTCCGCGGCGAGATGCGCGGCACCCACACCGGGGACATGTTCGGCATCCCGGCCACCGGTCGAGCGGTCCGCGTCCCGATCCACGAATTCCACGACGTGCACGACGCCCGGCTGACGCGGACCTGGCATCTCGAAGACTGGTTCGGGTTTTTTCAGCAGGTCGGCCAGGCACCGAAACTCGGACAGGACAACCAGTGAAGGCGCTACGTATCGCCCGCTACGGCGACGCCCCCACCATCCAGGAGATCGACCCGCCCCGCCCCGGCCCGACTGACGTGCTCGTGCACGTCGCCGGCGCCGCCGTCAACCCGCTCGACCTCAAAATCGCCGCCGGCTACATGCACGACTTCTTCCCCGTTCAATTCCCCTACACGCTGGGCAGCGACCTCTCCGGAACCATCGCCGAGGTCGGCGAGCAGGTCAACGGGTGGAGCGTCGGCGAGCGCATCGTCGCACGGGTGGACCCGTCGGCAGGCGGGGCGCTCGCCGAGTCCGTAGTGGTGCCGGCTGAGCAACTCGTCACCGCGCCGGAGTCGGTTCCGCTGTTCCTGATCTGCGGTGCGGCCACCGCAGCGGCCACCGCCTGGCAGGCGCTGACGGAGATTGCCGACGTTTCGGCCGGCCAGCGGGTCCTGGTGCATGCCGGCGCGGGCGGCGTGGGCAGCTTTGCAGTCCAACTCGCACGCAAGCTCGGCGCCTACGTCATCACCACCGCGTCCGGAGCGGGCCTGCAGATCGCGCAGGACCTCGGCGCCCACGAGGTCATCGACCACATAGCCGTCCGGTTCGCCGAGCAGGTGGACGAGATCGACGTCGTGATCGATACGGTCGGCGGTGTGGTCGAGGAGCAATCCCTCGCCGTGCTCCGACCGGGCGGCCTGCTCGTCGCTGTGCCCATGCCGCCCGACACCGAGCGCGCCTCGGCACACGGGATGCGCGCCGAATTCCTCTTCCACAGCTCCGACGCCGACCGGTTGCGGACAGTCACGCAGTTCCTCGACGACGGACTCCGGATCGTGCTCGATCGCACCGTGGAACTCGCCGATGCGCCGCAGGCTCTGGCTTACCTCGCCGACGGACATGCGAAGGGCAAAGTCATCGTCGTCGCCTAACGGGTCCCGGCCGCACGGGCCGTCCAGGGCAGCGTGCCCAACCCGGCGCCCAGCGGCGCCGACTCGACGGGTGCCCGGCTGCCTTTCACAACCCAAGGCTGAGCGGGACGGGTCTACCTCTTGCGGCCTGCGATTAGTTCGGGCCAGGTTTTCAGCGATACTCAGGCCGAGCTAGCTCTCGTGCGTCCAGTGTCCGATTGAGGCGAGGGCGGCGTCGAGGAGGGGTTCCTCAGCCGGGGCGTGCTCGATGGTGCTGCGGTAGTAGAGCGGGCCGAGGAGCAGGGCGGCGGCGTCGGAGCTGTCGATGTGGAGTGCGAGGTGACCTTGGTCTTGGGCGTGGTTGAGGACGGCGGCGAGCCGGTGGGCCAGGACCTGCGCGAAGGCGTCACGTCGTGCAGCCATCTGCGGATCCCAGAGGGCGGTGTTGGCCAGTGTGGTGGCGACCGCCCGGACGTCGTCGAGCTCGAGTTGGCGGGCGATGGCGGTCAGCTCGGCGCGCAGCCATTCGCGCTCCGGTTCTGTCGGGGCGGCGAAGAAGGGCATGGGCACGGTGGCCATGGCTTCGGCCAGCAGCTGTCCGGTCCTAGGCCAGTGCCGGTAGACGGTGGCCCGTCCAACCCCGGACAGCTCGGCGACCTGGACGTGGGTAACCGCACCGGGTCCGTGGTCGAGCAGGAGCCGGCGGGCCGCGTGCAGGATCAGTTTTTTGCTCCGCTGGGCCCGCGGGTCGTCACGTAAGGCCATGACCCAGTCTATGAGACAGCTTGACTCAAACTAGTAGGTGAGCCATACTCCACTTATGGGACATAGTGTATCGGAAATGGGGGTGGCCGTTCTCGGGGCTACCGGGGCTACGGGTCGGCACGTCGTCCACGCGGCCTTACGCCGGGGACACGAGGTAACCGCGCTGGTCCGACGACCTGGGTCGTTCACCCCAGCCGAGCGGCTGTCCGAGGTGATGTGGAGCGATCTTTGCGACCGGGCGACGCTCGCGTCGGCCCTTACCGGTATGGGCGCCGTGGTCAGCACGCTGGGCGGCGCCGTGAAGGGTCCGACCACCGTCTGTACCGACGGGATCCGCTCCGCGGTGGCGGCCATGGACCACGTCGGGGTGTCCCGACTGGTCGCGGTCAGCGCCCACGGGGTTGCCGAGACCCACGACCGTTCCCTCTACTCGCTCGCGGTCTGGGCCGGCGTGGCTGAGCGGATGCGCGACAAGGAGACGATGGAGCCGCTTATCACCGCCTCCGACCTCGACTGGACCATCGTCCGACCGCCGGCGCTGAACGACACCCCCGCTACCAGTCGCTACCGGGTCGCCACCGACCTGCCGATCCACCTGTGGACCTCCATCGGGCGAGCCGACCTGGCCGACTTCCTCGTCCGCGAGGCCGAACAGCCCCAGTTTGTCGGGGCGTTCCCCCGGATCGCCCGGTGAGCCACCCGACCGGCGTCGAGGGCCAGGTGGCTGTCGTCACCGGCGCGACCAGAGGCATGGGCCGGGTCATCGCGCTCGAGCTCGCCCGCCGCGGAACCCAGGTGGTGACCGTGGCCCGTGACCCCCGCCGCGCCGAGCCACTGCAGCAACAGATCAAAGCCGAGGTCGGGGCCGATCGGTTCGACGTCGTTCCCGGTGACCTGTCACGACGCGACGACGTCCTCGCCGCCGCCCACCACATCGCCGACCGGTACCAGGCGGTACACCTTCTGGTGAACAACGCCGGCGCCCACTTTCCCGACCGCCGCCTGTCCGTCGACAGTGTCGAGATGCACGTCGCCCTGGACTACCTCGCCGGGTTCGGACTCACCGCCCTGCTCCACGACGTGCTCGTCCGCGGCCGCGCCCGCGTCGTCAACGTCGCATCCGACACGTTGAACGACACCCGACAGGTCAAGCTTTTGGGCCGTCCCCGCCCCGCCACCCTCGACCTCACCCACCTCACCAACCTGAGCGCGGTGAACCCCAAGGCCGGGTTCAAGCCGTTCGAGGCCTACGCCCGCGCCAAGCTCCTCACCGTCATGGCCGGCTACGAGGCCGCCCGACGGCTCCAGCCCCACGGCGTAACCGTCAACTCCATGCACCCCGGAATCGTCGCCACCGACATCATCGACGACCTCGTCCCACCCCTGCTCACCCCGTTCAAGCGGCTCATCCGCCGAACGATGCTCACCCCCGAGCAAGGCGCCAACACAGCCCTTCGACTCGCAACCGACCCCCAGCTCACCACCACCACCGGCGCCTACTTCGTCCGAGATACCGAGGCCACCACCCCACCGCTCACCCACGACCCTGCTGCCCGCCAACAGCTCTGGGACCTCAGCGCCGACCACTTCAACCTCGACCGGTGACGCCCCAACGGCTACTCGACCCATCTCGCGAGAGGGAATGGCTGAACGCTGGGGTCTATCCCGCTAACGGTGTTTCCCGCATCGACCCGAGACTCTCGTTGTGGATTCGGGCTTAGTCGACTTGATTGGCAGCTGTCTCTGCGCTGACGCATTTTTGAGCGTATTCGGGAAGGAGACCCGGCATGAGATTTGGGATGATCGGAGCTGGAACGTTGGCCCAGGCCATCGCGACCCACCCCTTGAAGGCCGGTCACGAAGTCATCTTTAGTAATAGTGCAGGGCCGGATACCCTGGCCGAGCTCGTCGGCCGGCTGGGCCCGAACGCCTCGGCCGAGACCCCCGCACAGGCCGGGGAGGCCGATCTCGTCATCCTGGCTGTGAACTGGAGCAGTGTGCGGGCGGCCCTGCACGCCTTGCCGCCCCGTCCCGGGCGAATCCTGATCGACGCCACCAACCAGTGGGCGGAGCCGCCGCCCGCCGCCGTCATCGACTCGTCGTTGGAAGTCGGCGGCAGCGAGCTGGTCGGCTCGCTAATGCCCGACGCCCACGTTATTAAGGCCTTCGACAACATGTACGGCCCCATGATCGCGGCCGACCCGATCACGCCAGCGGGCCGTCGCGTCCTCTTCTACGCCGGCGACGACGCGGGCGCCAAACTGGAGTTCCGCGTGGTGGTCGAGGAGTTCGGCTTCGCACCGGTGGACCTTGGACCGCTGCGGATGGGCCGGCTCATGCAGGTGGACGGACCGTTGACCGGCCTGCACGCCCTTCGAGAAGATGTCTGCCACCCTACGGGCATGACGTAATCCGCGCGGCGGTGATTTGGGGGAAACTCAATTAGATTAGCGCCGGCACCGTCGGCCGCGGGTGGCCCGTGTCGGCGCCCCGACCCGAGAAGGCCCGACCGCGAGCTCGATCAGCCGCTGAAAGACCACCGGGGCCCACCTGGTCCACGTCACCCAGGTCGTGGTCCGCGGTCCCGAGGCGGCCATGGCCGCTGAGCCGGGTGTCGGGATGGAACGTAAGTCGGTGCCAACGGCCTAGGTTGGGGACGCACTTGCCGGGGGCCGCCGGAAAGCAGGCGCACGACCTGCCCGTTTCGAGCAATACTCGAAACTTGTGATCACGATGGAGGGGTCGTACCCTCCCGATCATCTTGACGGTCCTCAAGCAAGGCCGGCAACGAGCGCGCTCTGCTCGACGCGGCAGCGAAGGTGTTCGCCGCCTCCGGTGCCGACGCGACCGTGCGGGAGGTGGCCGCGGCCGCGATCGTCGGGATGGGGACGCTCTACCGGCACTTCCCCACCCGGGCGGACCTGGTCGTGGCGGTGTACCGGCACCAGGTCGACGCGTGCGCGGAGGCGGGCCCCGCCCTGATGGCGTCGGCGTCGTCACCGCTCGCGGCCGTGCTGGTGTGGCTACACCTCTTCGTGGACTTCCTTGGCACCAAGCACGGGCTGGCCAGGGTGTGGCAGGGCGACGCAGCCGGGTTCACCGGCCTGCACGAGATGTTCCTGGAGCGGCTCGTCCCGGTCCTGACCGACCTGCTCGCGGCGGCGCACGCGTCCGGAGAGGTGGTCGCGGACATCGGTTCGTACGAGCTCGTACGCGCGGTCGGCGACCTGGTCGCAATGCCCTTGGTGTGTGCTCGCCCGGTGGGACGCAGCTGCACGCTCCGGCCGCCCAGGTCCAAGTCGTAGGCATCGTCGTAGACGACATCAGGGGTGGCGATGTCGACGCCGTCGAGCTCCCGTGCGACGGCTGCGCCAAATCCCCTGAACTGAGCGAGGCGACGATCATCGACGAGGTCACAGCGCTGATGATCGAGCGGCACCCGGAATGGGAGGGCTGGGAGTGGATCCAGCCCGCAGTCAGCTGCCCGTGCTCCGAGCACGCGTCGTGAGCGCCGCAGCGGGCGCGCGCGGCGACCAGGGCGGACCCCGCCATGAGTGACCCGCCAGACCTCCGGAAACCACGAGCAGGCGCGAGAAGACATCACCCGTCGCGGCAGCACTGTGAGGGGTCACGCCCGCGGGCGGACGAGCTCCTGATCAAGCCAAGACGAGTGGGCCAGGCCGGCATCACGTGCCTTGTTCTAACACCGCCAGGCGTCCACGAACTTTGTCGCCGATGGTAATGAGCGTCGCCAGCTCTGCCTCACTGAGATGGTCCATGATGGCGGAGCGGACGTCGGCAACATGCCGCGGAGCAGCAGCCTCGATGAGCTCTCTGCCCCGCGCGGTGATGGCGATAACCGCTCCCCGCTGGTCGTCGAGGCACCGCTCGCGCGACACAAGACCACGACCCTGCATCCGGCTCAGGTGCTGGGACAGACGACTTTTCTCCCAGTGCAGCAGCCGAGTGAGTACGACCGAACGCAGTCGACCCTCGGGGGCCTCCGAAAGGTGGGCCAGAACCTGGAAGTCCGCCCTCGAGAGGCCGCACCGATTGCGCAACTGCCGCTCGATGAACTCCGACAAGCCCTCCTGCATCGCCATCAGGCTGCGCCAGGCCCGCTCCTCCTGATCATCCAGCCACCGCACGTCCGCTGCCATGACCATGAATCTACTGTTTGGTTGACATGTGAACCAGTTGCTGTCTACAGTCCTACTTGGTTCACACGTAAACCAGCTGGGAGGTCGGCATGCCCACCTCGTGGCGGCAGGGCGATCCTCGCCGCGGGGTTCAACTCTTCGAACACTCAGGCTGAGGCGAAGATCGCCCGAAGAATGCATCCGTGCAATTCCTCATGCCAATTCACCCCCTAATCCATAGGAGAACTCTGCCGATGTCCACCACAGCATCACCCGACGAGCCTGCCCGTGCTTGAGGAAGCCGGCCGCCGTCTCCTATTCACGGAGGCTCGAACCGCCAACACTTTCACGGACCAGCCAGTGACCGACGAGCAGTTGCACGCGATCTACCAGCTGGCGAAGTTCGGCCCGACATCAGCGAACACCAGCCCCTTGCGGATCTTGTTTGTCCGCCCGGGCGAGGGACGGGACCGCCTGCTGCCGCTCATGAACGAGGGCAATCGTGCCAAGACGGCTACCGCTCCGGTCGTCGCCGTCCTAGCCAACGACCACGCGTTCCATGAGCGGATCCCTGAGCTGCTCCCGTTCAAGCCCGAGCTGCGCGAGGTTTTCGCCGCCAACGACGCCATGCGCGAGAACTCAGCCCGCTACAACGGCGCACTTCAGGCCGCTTACTTCATCTTTGCTATCCGAGCCGTCGGCCTCGCTGCCGGCCCGATGGTCGGCTTCGACGCCGCCGCGGTCGACGCCGAGTTCTTCGCCGGCACCACCTGGCACTCGCATCTCGTGGTCAACATCGGAAACCCCGGGGCTGACGCCTGGTTCGGCCGCCTGCCCCGCCTCGACCACGACGACGTCGTCCGCTACGCATAGGCGACATCGCGTGAGCGGCAACGATCTCAGACCGTGACCACGACACAGAAGCGAAAGAAGGCACACGGAATGCAGATCACGACGATCGGCAAAGGCACGATCGGAGGAACGCTCGCACGCCTGTGGACTTCCGCCGGGCACGAGGTGACCGAGCTTGGGCGAGCCGGTGGGGACGCCACCGACGCAGACGTTGTGTTGCTCGCCGTACCCAATCAAGTGGTGCCGGCCGCGCTTGCGGGCGTTGCCGGCCTACGCGGCAAGATCACCATCGACGCGACGAACCGGCTCGGTGGTCAGGACGCACCGACCGGGTATCCATCGGTCGCCGAGTACGTCAAAGCCAACACGAGCGGACCCACGGCGAAAGCGTTCAACCTCAATTTCGGCTCCCTGTTCGACCAGGCCGGCGCCGCCTCGGCCCGGCCGAACAATCTCTGGGTCGGCGATGAGGGCGCTCGAGCGGCAGTTGAGCAACTCAGCCGGGACATCGGGATGGAGGCCCGGTACGGCGGGCCGCTGGAGCGGGCTGCAACACAGGAAGCATTCGCCGACATCCTCATGTCGATCGTCAAAGACGCTGGTGCCGGTCTGCTCTTCTACCGATTCGCGGCGCCCGGGACCGTCTGAGCGAACTACGCGTTCTGCGCGCCACAGCTTGCAGCCCATGTCCCATACGCCGAACGGCCTGGACTACCCCCTTGGTCTGTTGGTCCGGCCCCCACACCAGCAGGGTGCTCCCGGGCTGTAGCTGCTCCAGGACCTCGTCGAGCTGCGGTCGTCGGTCCAACGCCCCCGACGCCCGGTCGCTCCAGACCTTGCAGCACCCGGCCCGGGTCAGCTCGTCGACCTGCAGGTCCGGGTTCTGCTGGATCGTCGACACCCACGCATAGCCGAGCAGGTGCGCCAGGACCGGGACCGTACGACGAACGTCCAACTCCGCCCCGATCACGATCACGATCACGAGAGATAAGTTCCGGACACTAGTTCCGCTACACGAGCAGCGCGTCAGGTCGGCCACGGTCGCCTGGCCGTCCAGCACCAGGTAGTCGCCCTCCGAGAGCCGACGTCGACGTGGTCAGCGGCGCGCTCTGGTCGGCCGGCCCGGCGCCGGCCGCCCAGAGCCGGACCAGCAGCTCCCGGCTGACCGCGTCGAGCTGCCGGACGTTGGACCACTTGTGCGCCCGAGCCCCGACCCGACTGTCGACGGCGCCCGCCCCACGTCGAACACCTCGCAGGCGGCGCCGGCGCGCAGCACCGCGACGTCGTCGATCGAGTCGCCGCCGGCCAGCATCACCCGATCACGCTGAATCGTCGAGAAGGGCGATGGCTCGATCATCGGCCACCTCACGATGAGCCTGCCTCCGTCTGTCGGTCTGCGCTCTGACCGAAAAGGCTCGGGTGCCCGCGCGCATGGCTCAGCCAGGTCGCAGCCTCACCGGCGGTGCCGTCGAAGGTCGGCTGGAGCAGCGCTACCGCCGGTCGCGACGTCACCGTGTTCACCGTCAATGGGAGGGCGGCCCCGAAAAGCGCCATGAGCGCCAGGACAGTGAGCACCGTCCGGGCTCGGCGAGGGTGGGGAATCTAGGCGGGTGGTTGATGCTGTGATGCTGTCATGGTCCTGCCCTCCGCTGTTGCCGGATGAAGCGTGCGCGGCCGATGGAGCACGGGGGCGGTGCCTGCTCCGACCGGCCGTGTGCAACGCGGTGGAAGCGGTCAGGCGGTCGGCGAGAAGGCGGAGATTGCGTCAGCCAGCTCTGCCGGAGCCTCCAGGGGAATCAGATGCCCCGTGCTCGGGATCACCATGAACTCCGCACCCGAGAGGTACGGGACCAGATTGTGACGCAGCACCTCCACGGGCTCGACGTGGTCGTTCTCGCCAGCGATGACGAGGGTCGGGACGTTCACCATCTGCGTGTGCTCCGAGACGTCCTCCGCGATGCCGCGCAGCGGCCACTCGCTGCGGGCGGCGTCGGCGCTCGAACGGGAGTCCGTCGCGATCTGTGCCTTGAGTTCGTCGGAAAGCGGAGTCGCGGTGAGGATATGGTCGCGTGCTCCCGCCGTCGACTCGTCGCTGTCGTAGGCGTGGGAGAGTCCTTCCTGGTACTCGGGTGTGATCTCCGCCGCCGGCTTGGCCGGCCCGGATCCGACCAGAACGAGTCCGCGGATGCCGGTGGGGCGGGTCGCGGCGATGAGCTGCGCGACCTTGCCGCCCATCGAGTGACCGATGAGCACGCAGTCGCTGACGCCGGCGTCGCCGAGCACGGCGAGCGTGTCGTCGGCTAGCTGGCGCAGCGTGTACGGGCCGGGGAGGTCGCTGGAACGGCTCCACCCGCGGAAATCGATGGTGAGGACGTCGCGGTCGGCGAGGCGGTCGGTGACGAGGTCCCAGGTGCGGGCGGAACCACCCCAGTAGTGGAGGAAGACCAGAGTGGGTCCCGTCCCGAGGCGGTGGTCGTAAGCGGGCAGGATGTGCTGATCGGTCGCGTGCATGATCACTCCTTTGATCGTGTTCTGGGCGGCCCTCCTTCGTGCCCATTGCATCGCGGCAGGACATTCCGGTGCATCGGCCCGAGTGGACGGCAGATTGTGAAAAGTGGACGTGTGGCCGCATCCGGCAGATGACCTACCAACCCGTGGATGGGACCGCGACGGCTGTCGAGGTGATGACGTTCGACCGCCTCCGCACCCTCAACGACGGCGGCACACAGCGTGCTGACTTCCACGTCCTCGCCGTCATCGACGCCGGGCACGGGTCGGTCTCGATCGACTTCGCGAGCTATCCGCTCACCGAGCGGTGCGCGGTGTGGATCGCACCCGGTGCCGTGCACCGGTGGGAGGAGATGGCAGACGTGGCAGGGCATCTCGTGCTGTTTATCCCGACCGCCCCGGTCACGCACGCAACCCGTGAACTCGTCGCAACTCCGGATCTCGTCGCGGGATGGAGCATCCCGGTCGACGAGTGGCGGTTCGTTGCGGCCGCGATGGAGCACCTTCGGCTCGAGGCATCTGTTGCGCTGACCGGTCCGACGACGGAGCTGCCCGAGATCCTGGTGTCGACACTCATCGCCCGGCTGAGGCGGCCCCATGTTGGGGCTCGCTCCGAGAACACGACGTTCCGCCTGTTCCGCTCGAGCGTCGAGGCCCACTTCCGCGTCCACCACGACGCCGGCTACTACGCACGGGCCCTGGGCTATGCACCGCGCACGCTCTCGAGAGCCGTTCAGCAGGTCACAGGCCAGACAGCGAAGACCTACATCACCGACCGCATCGTTCTCGAAGCCAAACGGCTACTCGCGCACGACCGGCTCACCGCCGCCAGATGCGCCTCCGAACTCGGCTTCCTCGACGCTTCCAGCTTTTCGGTGTTCTTCCGCAACGCGACCAGGCAACGCCCCGGCGTATGGCAGCGAAACTCTCCCACCCGCTGATCATGTCCGCCGGGTCTAGATCCAGAGCCGTCCCCGTTCGGGCCGCGGGTAAGGATGTCCGAGCAGCGTTCGGATGCAGTCCTTCAGGTCGGCGCTGGTGACGCGCACGATGGTGCCCGGGGACCAGGCGACCGACCCGAATCGTTCGCTCGAACGCGCCGCAGATGCCGCAGTTGCACTCGCAGATGATGCAGGCGCTGGACTGCCCGGTCTGGTCGGTCGTGGGGTCAAGCGGCGACGAGCACCGGCTGCGTGCGGAGCTGGTCTGCACGACCTGCGGTGAGCCCGGTGGTCGCTCCGGACCTGTCGCTGGGGATGCCCGACCCCTGGGCGGGGCCCGCGACCGGCTGCGGGCTCAGGCACCGCGGCGGGGCGCGCCCCAGACGGCGCCGGGCAGGGCAGTCGGGGCGACGGGCCGGCCGTTGGTCGCGGGCTCCTCGCCGGCGAACAGCTCGCGCACCAGGTCGAGGGCCTGGCCGAGCGTCGCCAGCTTGTCGGCGAGGGTGTCGCCCGCCGGATACATGCGCACGTTCGTCACGCCGGTCGCCGCCCAAGCACGCAGCCGGTCGGCAACCATCTCTCGGGTCCCGATTAGAGAGGTGGCCAGCACCATCTCGTCGGGGACGAGGCACGCCGCCTCGTCCCGCCGGCCCTGCTGCCACAGCGACTGGACGTCGCGGGCGACCTCGTCGTAGCCCTGCCGCGCGTACGCCTGGTTGTAGAAGTTGGTGGTGGCGGTGCCCATCCCGCCGAGGCTGAAGGCGAGGCCGGGCTTGCGTGTGGCCACCATCTGCTCGACGTCGTCGCCGAACGCGATCTCCGCGGCCTGGCAGATGTCGAGGTCGGCCAGCGACCGTCCGGCACCCTGCGCGCCGCGGCGCAGCGGGGCGAAGTAGGCGTCCGCACCTTCCGGGACGAAGCTGGTGCCGAGCCAGCCCTGGGCGGTGGCGCCGGTGAGCTCGAGCATGCCGGGCAGCAGCGCGGCCAGGTAGACCGGGAGGTCCGGCCTCGGGTGCTGGTTGATGC
>JAABVA010002036.1_pt1 | contig 20610 bp, 21 predicted proteins | sample 5560331 | NCBI WGS metagenome assembly JAABVA01 (sample SAMN12812661, study PRJNA571458) | rock metagenome | isolation source: Antarctica rocks | place: Antarctica: Victoria Land, Mt New Zealand sud | collected 2016-01-07
TAGGTTGAGCAGGTGAACAGCATGGTCAAGCAGGCCGTGGAGCGTTTCGGCGGCGTCGACATCCTGGTCAACAACGCCGCCGGCAACTTCGTGGCGCGGGCCATCGACCTCACGCCGAACGGCTGGAACGCCGTGGTGGGCATCGTGCTCAACGGCGCCTGGTTCTGCTCGCAAGCTGTCGCTAAAAGAATGGTCGAGCAGGGGCGCGGCGGCGCGATGCTCAACATTATCGCCACCTACGCCTGGACGGGCGCTCCCGGCACGGCGGCCTCGGGCGCGGCCAAGGCCGGGGTGCTTAACCTGACTGAGAGCCTCGCCGTGGAATGGGCGGAGCACAAGATACGCGTCAACGCCATCGCGCCGGGCCCGGTCGCCACCGAGAACACCACGGGGCAGCTCTTCGGCGGCGGACAGCTCTTCGACATCATCGCGCGGGAGAACCCGACCGGCCGCTTCGGCACGGTCGAGGAGATCGCCGACGCCGCGGCGTTCCTCGTGTCGGACTACGCGGGCTACATCACCGGCGCGAACCTCACCGTCGACGGCGGCGCCTGGCTCAACAAAGGCTTCCTCAAGTACGCGCAGTATCTGCAACGCCCCGAGGGCGGATAGCCCCTGCTGTGCAGCGAGGTTACGCGCTCTGCGCAACCTCTACCATGGAGGGGCGCAGGCGCGGACCACGCACCGCGGCCACCGTCGCGACGTCCTCGACGAGCGGCTCGCCGTCGCGCCCGCGCCGCTCGCGCAGGGCCAGGCGCGCGTGCCGCGCCACCAGCGCGGCCGGCAGGGCCACGCCGAGGCGGGCGCGCACCTCGGCCGCCAAAACACGCGCCAGGGGCGAGTCAGGCGCGTCGAGCGCACGGGCCAGGGCGGCGCCGACGACCCTGTTCGTGGCGTAGGCGTCGAGCGCGCCCGCGGCGACGGAATCGCGGCGCAGCAGCCAGAGCGCGGCGGACTGCTCGGCGTGGGCCGGCGTGTCCGCGGGGGTCGGCGCGAGGTCGAGCGCCAGCACGAGCGCGGCGTTCGTATCGTCCTGCGCCTCGGCCACGACGACCGCGTACAAGCGCAGTTCACGCCCGTTGGTCACGGCGGCGTAGGGCGCGCCGACCTCGTGGGCGTGGCCCAGCGCGCGCCAGGCATCGTCGTCGTCGAGGTCGTGCGCGAGGCGCCGCGCGTGCAGCGCGATGACGGGCGCGCCGTCGAGGTCGAGCGTGCGGACCCGGATGCCACGGCCGTGGTACTCGCGCACAGTCAGGCCGGAGCCGGGGCGATAGCCCAGGTGCGCCAGCAGGGGCGCGACGAGCCGTCCGTCGGTGTCCGCGAGGTCCCATGCACCCGATCGCGCGCGGCGCGCGGAGAGGCGCTCCAGCAGGCCAGCGCCCCGCTCACCGGCGCGGGCCACCGCGCGCTCGCGCCGCGCCGGCGCGTAGTCTGGCGTGCGCGGACCAGACATGGCGGCCACGGCGCGGACCACCTCGGCCGGCAGGTGTAGCGGCGGGGCCGGCAGGGCGGTCGCGCGCCGGGGGGCCGGGGCCGAGTGTGGCGCGGCGGGGCGACCCTGGGCTGGCCGGGCGCGGCGCGGGCGGCGCGCCCTGTAGGGCGTCTCCTCGGCGGGCAGCGGGCGCTCGCGCAGCCAGATGCGCCCGGCGCGGTTGATGATCGGCGCGTCGGGGTCGCCGGCCATGCGGCGGTAGAGCACCGAAGACATGGTGCGGTCGGGGGTCTTGCCGCGCGGGCGCACCAGCCCCTCGGCCACGGCCACGGCGGTCAGTTCGGGGACCGTGAGGGGGCGCTCGGCGTGCGCGAGGATGGTGAGGGCAGCCTGCATGTAGGTCATGAGTAGCGCGTCCAGTCTCGCCAGGGGTGGCGATAGGGATAGAGATAGAGGCGGTCGACAAGCCGCCTACGGCTCTATTGTGTTATACTGTGTAACTATATTATGTCATGTTCCGTACCATAGCGCAACCGCGCCGAGACACAGCGACGGGCTATTCTTGTTGCGCGCGGCGCAACAAGAAGATGCCACCAGTAGTCCGTCAGCCGGCGTGGTGAGAGTAGCGGCGCGCCCAATCCAGGGCTTTCAACTGTCCAAAGAAGCCTTGACGGGCTACCAATGCCGCCCATGACAATGTCTCTTAGCCCGCCTGCCGCGCGATCGCGGGATCGCTCGAGGCCTCTTTGCGCGCCTTCAGGTCGAAGTAGAGCACCGTGGTGGCTGCGGCCGCGAGTGGCTGGACGAAGAGGGCGATAAGGATGCCGAGGAGCCCTTGCAGCAGCGGCGCGGGAAGGCCGAGCGGGTGGGACAGCAGCGCCGCCAGGATCGCGGGCGGGAGGCCGATCACCACGAGGACGAGCACGACTACGAACACGAACAGGTTGGATGCGCGCTGCCAGTGACCCTTGACCAGGCGGCGGCTGTCCCCGCTTGCCGCGCCGCCGCGGCTATCCTCCAGCATCACTGCCTGCGGGATGAGAGCCCAGGCCACCAGGAAGTAAATAAATAGCACGAGCCCGATAATCGTCGGGCAGAGCAGGAACAGCACGACGAAGCGCAGCGCGGCCCACAGGAACGCGGCGAGCAATGACCCGAGCCGGGCGGCGACCGCGCGATAGGCCGTCCCCACGCCGGCGGGTTGGCCCGCGCGGCGGCGCGCGATCACGACGGACAGCGCCGCGACCGTCAGTACCCCGACGAGGGAGGAGAGGATCAGCCCGACGACGGCGCGCGCGCCGATGCCCACGAAGGCCGCTATGTGCGCCGCCGTTAGCGGATGCGTCAGCGCGACCTTCGACCCTTGCGTTGACGGGAGGTTCAGGAGCGCCGAAACCGTCAGCGGCGGGATGTGCGGCGCCGTCAGGTTGAGCAGCAGGGTCAGCAGTTGAAGCGGCGCGTTGAGCGCGGCCACGGTGAGGACGAACGGCAGGAAGTTCGCGCGATAGAGCCGCAGCGTCTCCTTGAGCATGGCGCCGGCGTCGGGCGGGCGCTCGTCCCCCGCGCCGGCGCCGCCGTTTTGTCGGGATGACACGGACATATCGTTTGCACTCTCTCTACATTGTTGAACTGCTCTCCCTACCATAGGCAAGAACTACACCGTCCCGCGCTGCGCTGGCATGGGACGTGCTTCGGTGCGACCTCCTCGAGCGAGATCACGTCGCCCGTCCCGCCGAGCCGGGCAGCGCTGGCATGGGACGTGCTTCGGTGCGACCGCATGGCCGGCGCGGTCGCCGCGTGCGTGAGTGGCCGACGGCGCGGATAGCATGTGTGCGGACGATGCGAATAGTGCCGCGACAGTCAGAATCAGGAACAGGAGCGGAGATATGGTAGAGGGAGAGAGACCCGTCGCAGGGAGCGAGGCGCACGACGCGGGGGCGGGCGGCAAGACATCGCACATCAAGGGGTTCGCGGGCATGCCCTCGCCCGAGGAGCAGACGCCGCGCGAGCACACCACGGCCGAGGGACCAGGCTACGCCCTCGACGCGCACGGCACGCGCGAGATCGCCGACGGCGGCGAGCGCGAGGAGCGTACGACGCCGATCGACGGATAGGATCAGGCGTCAGGCGACAAGCGTCAGACGCTTGTCGCCTCAGTACACGATGTCGACGCGACGGCCGGTGTTCGCGGACTCCGCGATGGCGTCGGCCACGACGGAGGCGCGGTAACCGTCCTCGAAGTCGGCCCCCTCCGGGCCGACCGGCCTCCCCGTGACGATGCACTCGAAAAAGTGCCGGATCTCGTGCACGAACGAGTGCTCCCAGCCGATGATGTGCCCCTGCGGCCACCACGCGTCGACGTAGGGGTGGTCGGGCTCGGTCACGAGCACGGCCCGAAAGCCTTGCGCGTCGCGCGCCGTTTCCTCCTCGGGTAGGTAGACCTGCAGCTCGTTGAGCCGCTCCAGGTCGAAGGCGATGGAGCCCTTCTCGCCGTTGATCTCGATCACCTGGTGGTTCTTGCGCCCCCTGGCGAAGCGCGAGGCCTCCAGCGTCCCGATAGCTCCGTTATGGAATCGGACCGTGGCCACGAAGGCGTCGTCTACGCCCACCCTCTGGATCCCGCCGCCGGTGCCCGGCCGCTCCGTGATGAACGTGGCCATGACGCCTCCCACACTCGCGGGCTCGCCGACCAGGAAGCGCGCCAGGTCGATGATGTGCGTGCCCAGGTCGCCCAGCGCCCCCGAGCCCGCCTCCGACGCGTCCAGACGCCAGATCCCGCCCAGGTTGGGGTCCATGATCCACTCCTGCAGGTATTGCGCCCGGAAGTGGTAGATTCGGCCCAGCCGCCCCGCTGCGATGATGTCGCGCGCCAGCTTGAGCGCCGGCACGAAGCGGTAGTTGAAGGCGCACATGTGGACCACGCCCGCCCCTCGCGCCGCCTCGAGCATGCGCTTGGCCTCGGCCGCGTCGCGCGCCAGGGGCTTCTCGCAGATGATGTGCTTGCCCGCCTGCGCCGCCGCGATGCAGGGCTCGGCGTGCAGGTTGTTCGGCGCCCCGTTGTCGAACACCCCGATCTCGGGGTCGGCGACGAGCGCCCGCCAGTCGGTCACGGCCTTCTCGTAGCCGTAGCGCCGCGCCGCGGCCTCCACCCCCTCGCGCGACCGCCCCGCGATGGCCACCAGGCGCGCGCGGGCGGGCGGCGGCGTATAGATATAGTCGAGCGTCTTGTAGGCGTTGGTGTGCGCCTTGCCCATGAAGGCGTAGCCGAGCATGCCCACGCCCAGCGTCGGGACCTCCTGGCCGGCGGACCCGACCTCGCCCATGGTCGTAAAACCGCCCCGTTCGGACATCGTATTCTCTCCTATCACACAGTTTGCGACCGCAGTCGCAGGCCCCCTACCCTTGCTTGAACGCCGCGTCGAACGCCCGGCCCGAGGGCTGAAAATCGGTGCGCTTGACGAAGGCAGCAGCCTCGGGGGCGCCCTGCGCGCGGTCCATACCGCTGTCCTCCCACTCGACGGAGAGCGGGCCGTCGTAGCCGATGCGGTTGAGCGTGCGGACGATCTCCTCGAAGTCGACGCCGCCGCGGCCCGGCGTGCGGAAGTCCCAGCCGCGGCGCGCGTCCCCGAAGTCGAGGTGCGAGCCCAGGATGCTAGTACGCCCGTTGAGGGTGCGCACCGCGTTCTTGACGTGCACATGGTAGATGCGGTCGGCGAAGGTCTCGACGAACAGCACGGGGTCGACAAACTGGTGGTGCAGGTGACTGGGGTCGAAGTTGATGCCGAAGGCCGGGCGATGCCCGATGGCGGCGAGCGTCTTCTCGGTAGTGACGATATCGTAGGCGATCTCGGTGGGGTGGACCTCCAGCCCGAAGCGCACGCCCTCCTGGTCGAACACATCCATGATGGGGTTCCAGCGGTCGGCGAACTCCTTATAGCCGGCCTCAACCGTGTCCCAGTTGTTGGGCGGCCACGAGTAGAGCAGGTGCCAGATGGGCGAGCCGGTGAAGCCGTTGACCCTCGTCACGCCGAAGGCCGCGGCGGCGCGGGCCGTATCCATGACCTCCCGCGCCGCCCGTTGGCGCACGCCCTCGGGCTCGCCGTCGCCCCAGAGGCGTGGGGGCAGCACGCTCTGGTGGCGCTCGTCGATGTGCCGGTCGGCGACCGCCTGGCCGACGAGGTGGTTGCTGATGGCCCAGCAGCCCAAACCGTGCCCCTCAAGAAAGGCGCGCTTGTCCTTGACGTAGTGGGGGTCGGCGAGCGCCTTGTCGACCTCGAAGTGGTCGCCCCAGCAGGCCAACTCGAGGCCGTCGTAGCCCCAGCCCTTGGCCAGGGGGGCCAGCTCGGCGAGGGGCAAGTCCGCGAACTGCCCGGTGAAGAGTGTGACGGGTCGCGCCATGGGTGTTCTCCTCTATGACGAGATGGGCGAAACGATGGGTCAGCGCCAGGAGCGCGCTCTCCGCACGATACGATAGACGATAGCACGACTTCGACCATCGCTGCAAGGCTGAGAGGAGGGCGGGCAGGGTCTGTGCATTGTCGGGGGACCGAGCCCGTCCGCCGACACGTCGCGTCGTGGATGGCGGGGGTCTGGGGGGAGGCATCTCCCGGGGTTCCCCCCGGAGGCGCGCTAGGCCGTCGGACCCGCGGCTAGGGTCCGGGGGACTAGTCAGCCGTGGGCGGAGGGGGCGAGGCGGGGCGAGAGGGCGACAACAACCTATCGAAGGCCCCCTCCAGGTCGCCGCATGTGCGCGGGCAAGAGCGCCGCGATGCGTCCCATCATCTCCGCTCTTGCCCGCGCGTCCGCCTCGTCGCGCGCGAGCTCGCGCGCGCGGGCAAGCGTGAAGGGCGGGCCGAAGCGGGCGACGGGCGCGCCGCCGTCCTCGTAGATGCCGACGGGCAACAAGCGCACACCCGCGGCCGACACGAGCGTCGCGAACGTCCCGACGCCGGGGAGGGCGGGCGAGAGGTGTCGGCTGTGCCCGCGATTGCCCTCGGGAAAGAGCACGCCGACCCGACCCTGCCCGCGCGGGGGCGGCAAGACCGAGCCCATGAAGCGGCGTAACTCCGCGCCGCGCTCAACACGGCTACCCTCGGCCACGGCCAGCGGCGCCATGTCCCAGGCCACGGCGACGCGCCGGAACACCCAGTGCGTCCCCGGCAACTCGACGCGCCGCCCGCCGAGGGGCACGACCACGCGGTCGATCACGGTGATGCGCGCCTCCTCTGCCCGCCGCTCCCACACCGCCCGCGCGATAAGGGCGCCGGCGTAGCCGATCCACAGACCAGGGCGCTGGTAGTGGTTGGCCACGATCAATAGCGGTCCGTCCTGCGGGATCTGCTCTATCCCCTCGGCGCGCGGCGCGGGCGCCGTGGCGGCCAGCAACAGGGCGGCGTCGCGCGCCAGCGAACGGCGCTGCAGGCGCAGCATCGAGCCGCCGATAGAGGCCAGCAGCGGGAGCGGCGGGAAGTGCAAGCGCCCGAGGTTCATCGGTAGGCGCGCCCCTTCCACGACGAGCCGCGCCGGCCGAGCACGCGCCACGACGAATCGGCCGTGACCAGCCCGAAGATCGCCACGGCCAGCGGGTAGAGCGCGGCGTAGCGGGCCGGCACGCCGAAGCGGCGGTACCACGGCGCCAGGGCGGCGGCGCCGGCGAGGTAGTTGGCGAGGGCCAGGGCCAGGGCCAGCGGCGCGCGGTGTTGGCCCAACCTTGCAAGGTCATGGCAGGGAACGGACCTTGAAAGGTCTTTGGCGGGGGTCTGGGGGGAGCCATCTCCCCGGGTTCCCCCGGAGGGGGCGGAGGGGGGGAGGGAAGGCTCCTTCTCGCGGGCCATTAGCGCCACAACTGTCTGGATGAGCAACGGCAGCGCACTCCCCAGCGCCGTGCTGTACAGGGCCGTGGCGGGCAAGCGGCGCGGGTCGTCGAGTACGTAGCGCGCGGCGTTCTTGCGGAAGCCGGCCCACAGCTCGCGCAGCCCGCCGTACATACGCACGGTTACCAGGCTCTCGGCGCGGCAAAAGCGGTAGCGCACGCCTGCACGGGCGAAGGCGCGAGCCAGCGCCGCGTCCTCGATGAGCGAGCCGCGCACGGCGGCATGCCCCCCCGCCCACTCGTAGTCCTCGCGCCGGCACAGGATGTACTGGCCGTTGGCGAGGGGAGACGCGCCACGGGCCGTCGCCCCTGAGAGGGTCCGATTGACCCGGCGCGGCGAGACGCCCGCGAAGAGGACGGCGTAGGCCACGGGCAGCAACAGGCGCTCGAAGAACGTCTCGCAGCGCTGCCCGGTGATGAGCGAGAGCGCGCCTAGCCCGTCGCGCTCCAGGTAGGCCACGGCGGCGCGCAGCGAGGCCTTTTCGTGCACGGTATCGGCGTCGGTGAAGAGCAGCACCTCACCGTCCGCCGCGTGCGCGCCCTGCCAGCAGGCGTGGCTCTTGCCCGTCCAACCGGGCGGCAGGGGCGCGCCCTGCACCACGCGCGCGCCCGCGCGAGCGGCGATGGCGGCCGTATCGTCCTCCGATTCGTCGTCGACGACGATCACCGCGTAGTCGGGATAGTCGAGGTCCTGCAGGGAGCGCAGCAGCGTGGGCAGGCGCGCCGCCTCGTCACGCGCCGGCGTCACGATGGAGACGCGCGGCCACGCCGGCCGCTCGTCCAACGCGGGCGTGAGCGCGGGCAGCCGCTCGTAATGGCGCCATGATAGCGGACCCAGGACGACCTGCGCGGCGAGCGCGCGAAGAAGCGGAGAGAGACTCATGATTGTCTCCCCAAGGGTAGATGCGACAGCGGTCGTTGTCAACTCGACGTATGGGGCGGCTCCGCCTACAGACCAAGAGTCGCGCCACCAATGGCCCGGCGCCTCAGGGGTGCCGTCACAATGCTCGTGGTCGGGTAATCGGGTAGAGTCAGGGTATTCTAACGTGTCGTGTCGATGACGCTTACGGCGCCGTTGATCGGGCCGCTCGGGGGAGGTTGCGCCGATGGCGCATGGGGCAACCACCCGCGTATGGGCTGCGGGACCCAGCCCCACGGGCCCGAACCACCGCCTGCCCTGGTCCGATATCCGTAACGGTTGAACTCTAGATCGCTCAGGCTCGACACGAAGACATGGCCCGTGCGGCTGTCCAGAGCGAGATCGCGGGGCAGTAGCCCGACCAAAACGGCGCGTACTAACACCCCGGTCTTGCCGTCGAAGGCGAGGAGTCTACCTGTTCCCACGGCCGCGCCCGTGTTGTCGATCGCGGCCCCCGCGAGGCTATACACCAGGCCTGTCCGCTCGTCGACCGCCATTCCGTCGCCCGCGCTCCAGGAGCCGCTGCTCCAGCCGATAGCGCCCGCGACCGCGCCAGTGCGGGCGTCTAGCAGCAGGCCCGGACCAGCCCCGTTGGGCACGAAGACGCGCCCCGTCCGCGTGTCCATTGCTATCTCGCCCGGGTCCCAGCTCACCCCTACCGTCCGGATCACGGCGCCGCTGCGCGTGTCGAGCGTGCGCACGGCGCCACCGGACCCATACGGCGTATTACCGCCGACAAAGAGATGGCCGTCGGTCTCGGAAACGGCCAAGGAATGCGCGCCGAAGGTCTCCCTGCCATTCAACATAGGCTTGCCCAGGTGGGTTACGCGCAGGAGACGTCCGCTGGCCGCGTCGAACATGCTGATGCTGTTGTTGCCGCTATTCGCCGTGAAAATGTGCCCGGCGCGTAGATCGGCCGCTATCGCCACCGGGTCGTAACCCGTCGTATGGTCGAAGCCCACGGGGACCGTGCGCAGGGTCCGACCGCTTGCCAGATCGAGCGTGCTCATAGTATCGTCCTGGCTGTTCGCGACATAGGCGCGGCCCGCACCTTGATCGAGCGCTATGGCGCCGGCCCCCTGGCCCACATCCGTGGCGCGCAGGATGGAACCGGTACGCGTGTCAATCGTGGTGACGGAGTTGGGGGCGCCCACGCTGAACGATAGCGAGTCGACCAGGAGGTGGCCGCGACGCGTGTCCACGGCTAGTGAGGCCGGAGCGCTGTTGAGAGTGACCGTGCGCAGCACCCGCCCATCGTTCGCATCGAGCATGCTCAACGTATTGCCCCTATTGGCGACGAAGACATGCCCGGCGCGCGCATCCAGCGCGACGGCGCCAGGGTCGGGACCCACGACCTGACTGAACAGGACAGGGCTTGCCGATGCGCCACGTGTAGCCATGATCGCACCCGCACCCACGACTGCGGCCACGGCGGCCACGGCGGCCACGGCCCCGCCCGCAAAAACCTTCTTGCACCTCATCATCGCCTCCTCGTTCCGCGGATGCGAATATCCCCGTGCGCGTATGCATAGTGTGGCACGAGCGCGTTGTCTTGTCTACCCCTGTTTGGCGCTAACCCACGGACGGACTACACTTCAGCGCGACGCCCCTGAAGAGGCTGCGAAGACGCGGGGAGAGAGGATAGACTGGGGTCCCATGTCGTGTTATGACCAGTAACCGCTTATTGTTCTCCCTGGCCCTGGCCCAACTGCTCCTGGGCGCGCGCGTCGTCGTCCGCATGCTGCGCGGCGTGGGAGGGCGCCGCGTCCGCACTGTCGCGGCATCGTCGAGGTATGCTGGGGAGATCGCGGTCGTCGTGCCTGTGCTGGACGAGGTCGGGCGGCTGGCGCCGTGCCTCGAGGGGCTAATCGCCCAGGGGGTCGAGGTGCGCGAGATCCTGGTCGTGGACGGCGGCTCGCGCGATGGGACGCAGAAGCTTGTCCGCGCATACGGCGCGCGCGACGCGCGGGTGCGCCTCGTCGATGCCAGCCCGGTCCCTCCCAACTGGAACGGCAAGGCCTGGGGCCTGCAGGTCGGACTGGAGCGCGCCGACCCACGCGCGCCCTGGCTCTTGACTATCGACGCCGATGTCCGCCCGGGCGCGGCGCTGGCGCGCTCGCTGCTCGCTCACGCACAGGGGGAAGGCGTGCCGGCGTTGAGCGTGGCGACGCAGCAATGCCTGAGCGGGTCCCTCGAGGCGCTGCTGCACCCGTCCTTGCTAACCACGCTCGTCTATCGCTTCGGGCCGCCGGGCCGGGCGGCGCGGCGGGTGGGCGCGGCGCAGGCCAACGGCCAGTGCTTCCTGGCCCGGCGGGACGCGCTGGAGCGCTGCAACGCCTTTGTTGTGGCGCGGGCGTCCGTGTGCGAAGATATCACTGTTGCGCGGTCGCTCGTGGCCGCGGGCTATGCGGTCGGCTTCTACGAAGGGTGCAAGGGGGAGGACCTGGTGTCGGTCGAGATGTACACGGATTGGCGCGACGCCTGGCGCAACTGGCCGCGCTCGCTCCCCATGCGCGACCAGTACGCGGGCCTCGGCGGCATCCTCAGCGCCCTCGGGCTCTGCGAGGTGACCTTGATACAGGCGCTGCCCCTGCCCCTCTGCGCCCTGCTGCTGGCGCGGCGGCCCACCCCTCACCCCCCAACCCCTCTCCCGCGCGCGGGAGAGCCGGTCCCAACGCCGGCGGAGCCGCTCCTCAGAGGGGTCCCCGAATCCACGGCGAAGCGCGGGGCGGGGGGTGAAGACCTCCTGCTGGCCGTCAATCTGCTGGCCGTCAATGGCGCGCTGGCGGCGGTCCGCCTAGGCGTGTTGGCGGGGACGGCGCGCGCTTATCGCGGCGTCCCGCCTACCTACTGGCTCTCGCCCCTCTGCGACCTGCCCGTCGCCCTGCGCTTATGGGCCAGCTTTTTTCAGCGCCGCCACACCTGGCGCGGCCGCGTACTCGTCGATAGGGGGATCTCGTGAGGCTTGTTCGACCGCTCTTCCTGCTACATCTCTGCGCGATGGTGTTCGGCCTCGCGGGCATCCTTATCGCGCGCCCCCACGCGGACCTGTGGGCCAACAACCCGGCGCTGGTGCAGGTCTACCAGTTTGGCATGAGCCACGGTGGCGCCACACACATCCTGTTCGGCGCCGCGACGATGCTGATCTTCGGCCTCTATGCCATCGGCTGGCGGCGCACGCTCGTCTTCTTCGCCGTCGGCACGATCCTGCCGCTCGGCGCGGAGCTGCTCGGCACCAAGACGGGCTGGCCCTTCGGCGGCTACGCCTACACCGACTTTCTGGGCTACAAGGTGTCCTACCGCGTGCCGTATAGCGTGCCGCTCTCCTGGTTCTACATGGGGTTCGCGTCCTATCTGCTGGCCAGCGTCATCGTCGGCAGACGCCGCGTGCGCTTCCCCGCCGTGTGGTCCGTCCTGCTCGGCGCATGGCTGCTGATGGCCTGGGACCTCGTGCTCGACCCGGCCATGGCCAGCCCGGCGATGGTCGACACGCTGCACATACAGTTCTGGACGTGGCAGGAGCACGGCGCCTACTTCGGGATGCCGCTGCGCAACCTGGCCGGCTGGTTCGGGACGGGGCTCGCCTTCATCGCGCTCAGCCGCATCCCGTTCCGCGGCGAGCCCGACCCGCGCAAGCTTCCTGCCTGGCTGCCTTTCGGCGTCTACGTCGCCAACGTGCTGTGGGCGATGGCGCTCAGCCTTGGCGTGGGTCTGTGGCCGACCGCCCTGGCCGCGGTCGTGTTCAGCATCCTCCCCGCCTGTCTGGCCCTGTTCCCACTGGACCGGCCGCGCGCGTCCACGACGGGCGCACGGTCAGAGACCGCGCCGCTCGCGCCCGGCGCGCGGCAGCCGTCGCCGGGACGATGACGCGCGCCCACCCAGCGGGAGCGCCGGCGCTCCCGGTAGGTACTGCTCCCCATGGGTTACACCCTCATGCATAGCACATGCGCTTCGACCGCACCGTAGCTCGCGGCGCCACGGCCGCCCTGGTGGCGACGATAGGCGGCGAGATACTGCGCCGGGGGGCGCGGATCCTTGTCGCGCGACGCCTCGACCTGCGCGTGGAGGGGCTCGAACAACTGCCGCTCTCGGGCCCGGCGCTGATCGCGGCGCGCCACTACCACCACCTCTACGACGGCGCTGCGCTGGTCGCGGTCGCGCCGCGTCCGATGCACATCTTCGTGGCGCTCGACTGGGTGCGCGGGCGCTTGACGCGCCGGGTCATGGAGACGCTCTGCGGCGCCGCGGGGTGGCCCGTCGTGCTGCGCGCCGATGGACCCGCCCTGCAGCAGGGCGGGAGCGCCTATCGCGCGGGTGAGCGGGGCATCGTGCTGCGCCGCGCGTTGCGCGACACCACTCACCTGCTGCGCGCAGGCCGCGTGCTGGTCGTCTTCCCGGAGGCCTATCCCAACGTCGATCCCGATTACACACCGAAAAGGGGCGACGACGCCTTCCTGCCCTTCGATCCTGGATTCGTGCGGTTGGTCGAAATCGCGCAGCGAGGACGGCGCACGCATATCCCCATCGTCCCCGTCGGGCTGCACTATGAGCGGGGCCACGGGAGGGGCGCGCGCTGGCGGGTGACTCTGCGCTTCGGCTCCCCACTCATGGTCGATAAGACGACGGACCGCGCGGCGTTCGCCCGAGAGGTCGAGCGCTCCGTACGGCAACTCTCTATCGCGTGACGGCGTGCACCGCGCGTTTCCGACGGCGAGAATGCTCCACTGGCCGGCCAAAACGCTCTGGAAACGCGCAACTTCCATGCCGTTACGGTACGCTTCATGCTCTCGATCAGTCTATGATAGTAGCAAGGGCAACTGTCGTCCCAGTCTGCCCACTACTAACCCAGGGAGGGAGACGATGAAACGCTCTCTAATCATGTCACGGTCCGCCATCCTGTTCGCGTCCGTCGCCGCGGCAGGCGTGGTCGGCGCCCGGCAGCAGGCCTCGGCCCAGACAGCTCATGGTGCCGGCGCGATGGCCTGCGCCGCTGTCGGCACATATATCGTCGGGCAACCGTTGACGCTGATCAGGCCGGGTACGTCGCGCTTCGGCGCGCGCCAGGTGATCGACGTTCGCGCGGGAGGGTCCACGCCCTCCGCGGCGTTGGTCATGCCGCGCGGCACGCTGGCCGTGACCTCGTACGCGGGATGCGGACAGGCCACGCAAGGCGCGTTCTTCGTCCGGTTCGCCGGCGGCCCGCTGCCGGGTGGGGCGCGCCCGGGCGCCGTCGTGGCGCCCGGGGTTGCGACGCGTGCCGTGACGTTGAGCGGCGCGTTCGCCGCGGCCGCCGGCGCTCAACAAAGCTCGACTGTCACCGTGAAAGCCACCATGACCACGTCCATCCCGGAGACGCAGTCGAGGGGCAGGGTCGCCACGACCAGCGCCAGAATCGATGTGACGGGTAGGCTGCAGGTCTCGTCCGACGGCCACACCGCCGTGCTCACGTTCGCGCAGCCGGGCAGCCCATCTTCCGCGAATATAGTCATCTACGGGCGCCGCGGCTCGTACCGGCCCAACGACGAGTAGCTACACCACGACCGTGTGGTAACCGGTGGCGCCCGACGGATATTCGTCGTGCGCCACTGCTGTCTGGATCTGGCCGTGTCCGTCGACCGCGCGCGCCTGCACGGACAGCCTGTCGCGGGGCCGCAGCAGGCGCGACGGCAGCGTGAGGCGCCACTGCACCCAGGTCAGGGGCGAGAGCGCGGGCGTGTGCAGGGCGGCGGTGCGCCAGACCCCACCGTCGACGCGCACCTGCACCGACCGTATCCCACGTCGCCCGGCGAAGGCGACGCCGGCCACGAGCAGTCCTCGCGTCGTCCGCTCCGCTACGTCGATGCGCGCCACCGTGTGCGCCTCCGGCAGCGAGGCCCAGCCGCGGTCCTCCCAGAACCCCTGACTCGGGCCGGTTGTGACGCGCAGCGCCGTCACCCACTTGACGCTCTTGTAGCCATAGTACCCCGGGATGAGCCCCCGCGCCGGGGAGCCGTGCGCCTGCTCGAGCAGCCGCCCGTCCATGGCGTAGGCGAGCATCACATGGCCGTCCAGGGCTAGCGCGAGCGGTATAGCCTCCTCGTGGCCGTCGGACGCCCGGAACAAGACGGCCGACGCGACCGGCAAGTGGCCGCCCGCGCGGGCGAGCAGCGCCCCGATCGTCGCGCCCGAGAAGAGGGCCGTGCTCATCCAGCGCCCGTCGACAGGGTTGCTGACGCACCGCTGCGTCACCCACTCGTCGTGCCGCGGCAACGCGAGCAAATCGGCGAAGGTGAGCCGCGCCGGCTGCCGCACCAGCCCCTCAATGGAAAGCGCCCAGGTCTCCGGATCGAGGTCCGGCGGCTGGATGTCCTGGTCCATCTGATAAAACTGGCCGGCCGGCGTCACCTCGGGCGTCAGCCCGGCGATGTCGAAGCCCGGCTTGCGCGGCTGTCGCGGCGCCCACGGGAAGAGCGGACGCCCCGCGATACGGGTGCGCAACCGGCGCGCGATCGGCTGCAGGTACAGCAGCGCGACCAGCGCGGCGAACCCGCCGACGATGCGGGCGTTGTGCAGCAGGAATCGTCCGCGCCCCTCGACCGGTCGCCGTACGCGCGAGCGGTACCCGAGCGCGTGCAGCCCGACGAGGTACGAGAGCAGGAGCGCGTCCGCGACGACGCGGTCGGCGCGCGGCGCCACGACCGCGATGAGCCCGACCAGGAGGGCGGTGGCTAGCAACGCGCGCGGCAACGCGGGGGGCTGGCCGTATAAGCGCCCGAGCAGCCCGCCCACGAGCAGCGCGAGGGCGGCCGCGCCGCAGAGGGCCAGCGGCTGCGCCAGCGGCCCGAGGCGCAGGAGCAGCGGGATGGCGATGACCACCGGCGTGCGGTCCATGATGGCGTCGGCGACGGGCTCGAGGGGCGAGGGCAGGCGCAGCGCGAGGGCGGCGACCGAGGCCACGACAAGGGCCAGCATCATGGCAAGGCTCCCGTTGCGGTATGCTAAACCGGACGCTTCGCCGCGCGCCCCATCCTGCTGTGAAACGGAACCCTTGTGCATTCACCCCTCAAATCGAAACGCCCGTTCGCGGCCGCGCCAGGCCTGCCATGACCTACCTGCAGTTCCTGGGGCTCTTCACCCTCCTGCCGATCGCCGCGCTGCTGCTGCTCTTGCGCGGCCGCGTCGCCCGCGCGACCTGGCGCCTCGCCGGGTTGCTTGCGCTCCTCGCGTTCGTCTACACCGCGCCGTGGGACAACCTCATCGTGGTCAACAGGGTGTGGTCGTACAGCAGGCGGCAGGTGCTCGGCCTCGTGATCGGCGTCATTCCCCTAGAAGAGTACCTGTTCTACGCGCTCCAGGTCGTCGCCACGGTGCTGTTCTGCGCCTGGCTACGCCGACGAAGTAGCCAGTAGCGTGTTCGGCCACCTCACCTACCTGATCTTCGAGCTGGTATGGGCGCTGCCGGTCATCGCCGGGATGTGGGCGATCGGCCGCGCCCCCCTACGGCGGGCGCGCCGGCTGCTCGTGGTGGGGACGCTCGCGCCGACGCTATACTTCTCGGCCGCCGACGCCGTGGCCATCCACAACCACATCTGGACGCTCAACCCGGAGCGGATCGTGGGCCTGCGTCTCGGCCCGCTCCCGCTCGAGGAGGCCGTTTTCTTCCTCGTCACCAACCTCATGACCGTGCAGGGATTCGTGTTGCTCGGCACCACGGGAGGTCCGTCGCTCCTGAATGCGATCCGCCGGCGTCGATGAAGGAGAGTGCTAGCGATCCTGCGCCATGTGGAAGACATGCAGGATTATGAGAATATTGCCTTCGACGCGGTACGGCATGATGTACGGATAGTCGGGCAGGATGATCTCGCGCGTTTCGGGGACTGTACCGGGCTCATCGGAGGGTTCGCCCGTGCGACGCGCCGCTTCAGGAAATAGGGCAGCGCGTCTGGCTGCCGCGTAAATAGACGCGCGAACACGACCCGCGCCTTGAGGGCTGCGCCGCTTGATGTAGGCGAGGTGGTCGTTCAACTCGGCGCGCGCCTCGACCGAGAAACGGACGCGCACTAAATGCTTCCAGCTTGACTGTACGGAATAAGCCTGCGACTGCGGTCGCATGGCAGCGTACGGCGACTGCGGTCGCGCGACGTTGCGTGCGAGGTTCGCATCCCGCGACTATTGTTTGGAAGCATTTAGGGGGTGACCCCGTACCGCGCATACGCCTCATCCAGGTCCTCCTGGGTCATCTCACCCGACGCCACATCCTCGGCAATCAGGTCGTCGAGGTCGACGGTCTCCAACTCGCCTGCCTCCAGCTTAGCAAGCGAGGCGCGCGTCTGCTCGATTTGCCAGCCTTCGCGCGTGGCGTACCGTTCCAACGCCTCGGCCATCAGATAGTTGCGCGTACGCCCTGTAGCTTTCGCGAGTTGGTCGTATCGCTCTTGCAAACCGTCGGGGATGCGAATAGTCGTGGCAACGGTAGGCATAATTCTTCCCCTTTCTGTATTCACCTGTATCTTACTGTAGTCTTCTGCCGAGCGCAACTACCGGATCGCCCAGATATGACGCCATCGAGTAGTGGAAGGAATGCGGCGTTCCCCTCCCCCGCGCCCGCATGGCAGCTCGCTCTACAGCCCAGTGGTGAGGCGCTGGAGGAGCAGGCTGAGCGCGGCGACGGCGACCCAGCCGGCCAGGCCCATCAGGATCGGGCGCGGGCCCGTGCGCAGCATCGCGCGCACGTCGGCCGAGAGCCCTACCGCCGCCAGGGCGACCACGATCAGGAATTGCCCCACCCCCGGCAGCGTCCCCACGCCGAGCGGGCGGAACAGGCCCACCGTGTTGAGCGCGCTGGCCAACAGGAACCACAGGATGAAGATGGGGAAGCCCTGCCCGAACCCCTTGCGCGCCGTCTCCGCCCCCCCGGCCCGGCGCTCGCGCGCGACGATGAAGGCGAAGATCGCCGTGATGGGGATGATCATGACCGTACGCGTCAGCTTGACCACCGCGGCGGTGTTGCGCGCCGCCGGCCCGTAGATGTCGCCCGCCGCGACGACCGAGGAGGTGTCGTTGACCGCCGTGCCCGCCCACAGGCCGAAGCCGTGCTGCGAGAGGTGCAGCAGGTGGCCCAACGGGGGGAAGAGCAGCACGGCCACGATGTTGAACAGAAACACGGTCGAGATGGCGTAGGCGACCGCAGCGCCGTCGGCCTCGAGCACCGGGGCCATCGCGCCGATGGCCGAGGCGCCGCAGATGCCGGTGCCGACGGCAATCAGCCGCGCCAGAGTGCGGTCGACGCCCAGGGCGCGCCCAAGGGTGAGCATGAAGAGGATGCCCACGACGAGCGTGCCCAAAAGCACGGCGAGGCTCGTCGCGCCGGTCGTCCACACCTGCGCCAGGCTCAACCCCGTGCCGAGCAGGACGATAGACCCTTGCAGCACGCGCTTGGTGGCGAGGCGCACGCCGGGGGCGAGCGGGGCGGGTAGACCCACGGCCGTGCGCGCCACGATGCCGATCACGATGGCGATGACCGCCGCGCCCACGATCGGGACGAAGCGCGCCAGGAAGCTGGCCGCGATGGCGATAGCGAGCGCGAGCCCGAGTCTGGGGGCCACCGTACGCGCCCAGCGCAGCGCGGCGGCCGGGCGACCTGGCCGGGGCGGTTCGGCGGACGTCTTGTCCAACAGGGACGTGGCGCCCGTGTCGGATGAGCGTGGCTGCCGATCGATGGCCATCGGGCGTCCTCTCTCGCATGTCTATCGTGACATTTATACTACCATGCAGAGTAGCAGGGTAGCAGAGTAGCGCCCGCGGTCCTATTCAAGCAATGCAATAGATAGCGATAGTATAGTTTAAGACCCTCCCCCGCCGCACTGGCCCTCAAAACCGGCGTTGTTGGCGACCGAGAGAATCGAATCCTTCGCATCAAGCAGCGCGCTTGGCCCCGCGCTGCCGAGCTCCCTGACGAACAGCGTCGATCCGCAGCTACCGGGACTGCTCCCTTGGCGAACCATCACGTAAACAATACCCGAGTCGTCTCCCAACCAGGCGAGGCCGCCCAGCCCTCGCCGCTGAGACGCGCTGAATGCGAGGAGTTGTCCCCTCGTCCCGTCAACCCTCACAAGGTAGAAGCCCTTGCGGGTAGCGACCGCCAGGCGCGCTCGGTCGGGCGACAGCGCGAAACCGTACGCCCCGGCCAGGGGTCCGTCCGTGTCGTTCCCTGCGCGCACATCGGTGGCGCTCCCGATAATTTGATGCGCGACGCCCCCGCTCGCCGGGGCCTGCCAGACGCCGGTCATGGTCCCGCCCTCGCCGGAGCGGATCGTGTCGAACAACAGGTGTTCGCCGGCGATCCAGGAGAGATTGCCACCACCCATGGAGGCGGGGAATGTCTGATTGCCCGTCTGCCTCGCGCCCAGCGCGCCCCCTGGGAAGCGAACTATCGCGGCCGTGCTGGCGCTATGCGCGAGGTCGGCTCCACCGACGGTTACAACCGCGACACGTACCACATCCAATCGCTTGTCCGGGACTGTGACGGCAAACCTGCGGCCGTCCGGCGCCCAGGCGATAGAGTTGCCGTATCCGACGCCCACCTGCAGCGCCTCACCGCAGGAGCCCTGGACCGCGCACACCACGACCGAGACAGCGATACTCTTACCCTTCTCCACGGTCTTATAGTAGGCCAGGTAGCGGCCGTCGGGCGACCAGGAAAGCCTTTCGCGCAGGGCGGGCGCCGCGCCGGGCGTGAGCTTGTAGGCGCTCGATCCATCGTCCCGCCCTGCAACCGGCACGAGATAGACGTCCGGCGCAGGACGCCCGAAAGCCCCCGCGCGGCTATGCGCGGTCGAGAGAAAGGCAATTAACCGCCCGTCCGGCGAGACCGCAGGGCCGCTGTTCTTGCCGCTCGCCGTTAGCCGGCGCGCGCTTCCGGCCCCGACGACATAGATGTTGCCGCGCAACGCCACGACGACAGGCGGCCGGGCCGTCCGCGTCGCGGCGGCAGAGGCGATGACCTTGCCCCCGGTGAGGCCGGCTGGCACGGCTGGCGCTATCGGGATTACGGCGGCGCACACGAGCACGCCTTGAACGACTTTTCGCATTGCTCTCGATACCCCTCAGTACAACAAATCGGGCGCCTTCGGCCCTCACTCCCGCTCGGTAAGCCCATAGGTCATAACGACGGGCACGGGTGTGAGGATACAGCTTTTCTTGTCTGGCGACGACGTGTGAGGTACACTAGCGCAGTCCGTGCAATGGCGTCGTGGCCCTGCGCTTGCATAGGGCGGTCTGGGTGGACGATACAATTAGGCGTCATGACGAGGTGATGAGGGATGTACGTCCGCAGGCGCGAGGCGACGCCGAGCGATCCGCTGCATGAGCGCGCGCGCGCCCACTGCACGGGCATCATCAGGGAAAAGGCGCACAGCTTTTACTTCGCGTCGCGCTTCCTGCCGTCCGATAAACGGCAGGATGTCTTCGCATTCTATGCCTTCTGCCGCACGGTCGATGATATCGCGGACCTACCGCAGCGCGGCTCCTCGACCGCCGCGATCGCGCGCCAACTGCTCGAGTGGCGTTCCTGGCTTGTCGACGGCGCTCCCGCGCGCGCCGACGATCCCGTGAAGTACGCCCTCGGCCATGTCGTGCGCCACCGCGAGCTCCCGTTGGGTCCGCTGATCGAGCTCGTCGACTGCATGTGCGAGGACCTCGAGCCGCGCCATCTGCCCGACTTCTTGGCGCTCGAGCGCTACTGCTACGGCGTCGCGGGGACTGTCGGCATCGCCATGGCCGCGCTGCTCGGCGCGCGCGACCCCCTCGCGCTGGCCCACGCGCGCGACCTCGGCATCGCCATGCAGCTGACCAACGTGCTGCGCGACGTCGGCGAAGATCTCGTGCGCGGGCGCGTCTACCTGCCGGCCGACGAGATGACCCGCTTCGGCTACCCGCGCGCCGACCTGCAGCGTGGCTTGGTCGACGAGCGATTCGCCGAACTAATGCGCTTCCACGTCGCGCGCGCCCGCCACTACTACGACCGCGGTGTAGCGGGCCTGCGCTACCTGCCGCGCGACAGCCAGTTCCCCATCGCCGTGGCCGCACGCACCTACGCCGGCATCCTTACCAAGATCGAGCGCGCCGACTTCGACGTGTTCACCCGCCGCGCGCGCACCGGCCGCCGCGACAAGCTGCTGCTCGCCGCCAACCTCTACACCCACCGCTGGCGGGGCGCGACGGTGCAGCTCGACGCCTAACACCCCACCGCCCCTGTCTGGCGCACCGCCTACCTCATCATGGGCAGCACCCTCCCCGCCGAGCGCCATCGCTCCCACACACGGGCCGCGATCGCGGCGGGACAGGTGTTCCCCATCCGCGCGCTTGCCCACTATAGGCCTCTATGGTACGCTCCATGGTAGGATAATA
>JAABVA010002040.1_pt1 | contig 20571 bp, 28 predicted proteins | sample 5560331 | NCBI WGS metagenome assembly JAABVA01 (sample SAMN12812661, study PRJNA571458) | rock metagenome | isolation source: Antarctica rocks | place: Antarctica: Victoria Land, Mt New Zealand sud | collected 2016-01-07
TGCATCCCCTTCGCCAAAGCGCTTCTCCCAAAATACCATCCCCCCAACTCTTATCTCATTCGAGCCCATCCATCCATTCCATTTCATTCCATTCCCTGACCACCCTCTACAAACTATTCACTTCACCCATCAACCAAAACCCAACTCACCCACCAACAAAACCCAATAAATCACCCATCATCACCCACCAACCAAAACCCAAGCGATCAAGACTCGAAATCCGAACCCATATCACATACCGCACGTTTCCCCAAAGCGAAGTTTTCCGACTCCAAAGAAGGCACAAAGGGGGCCGAGCCAACGGTCGTCGCGAGAAGTCGGGTGGTTTATATAAAAGTACGTGAAAGAAAAGAGAAGAGCGAATTTTTTCAGGGTTTATGGGTAAATCCGCAAATTCATACCGATAGCACAGACCTCCTTTTGATTTCCCCCCAAACATATATGTATATAAAAAAAAAGAATTAAACATTAGAAAAGAAGAAAAAAAGGAGGAGGAAAAAAGATTCTTCAGCTGCAATTTACAGTAATCAAAAAAATTAAAGCCGAGGGCGTGGTGCATCATCCCCCGTCAGTCCCGTCAGCCGACATATCTTCTCCGCCTCGCTATGCTTGCCTTGATTCTTGTCAAGAAGGCCTAAGTTATTGACGGTGTCCAAGGGTAAATATAGGGTCCGGGCCCCATGCTTTCTCCTTTCCATCCAGCGCCCGCCGATATATCTTTCTCCGCCTAGCTATGCTTGCCTCGATTAGCGTAAAGATTGACCAAGTTGTTGACGATGTCAAGAGTCAATGTAGGATTCGAGCCTCATGCTTTCTCGTATTCATTCAGCGCCCGTCGAAACATCTTCGCATCGGCAATTCGGGGACCCACCAACTCAGCTATCTACTCGTTCGCCTACTCACCAGCCTACTCGCTCCAAAACATGCTTCCAAAACATGCTTCATGCGACGCGTTTGAACACACGTCATTCGCTCCATGGCCTACTCCATAGTATGTATGCTCCATACATGCTTCATAGCACATGCTAATTTGCTCAATAGAAAGCACCCTTCATGACTCAACGTCAAACTTCCTACCTAATTTTCTACCAAGCTCTCTATCGAACACTCTACATACTTCCAAATACGCGTCGGTCGGGCGCATAACACACGTCAAACAGTGCTTCAAACAATGCTCCCTTCATGGTTCCCTACCAAACTCCCTCCATGGCTCCCTTCATGGCTCCCTTCATGACTCCCTTCATGACTCCCTTCATGACTCCCTACTAAGCACCCTACCATAGTCAACAACTCGTTTAAATAGACGGTTAGATAACTATTTAGATAATCAATTAATTGATTTATTTAAGGATTTGTTCAATAATTAATTCATTGATTTAATGATTTATCTGATAATGATGCTCAAAGCCGAAAATGTTGCTAATGTAGCTGTTTGAGCCCGCAGCAACTGAAGTTGCTAAAGTGGCCAGTGGAAGGTTCGATCGGCTACGGCGTATGATGTGCGGCCCCTGGCCGCACATCGGCCCCACACGTGACACGGCCCCTGTGGCTTTTAGCCACCAACGTGACATTCATTGGGGCGAGAGAGCAAACACTTAGTGATTGAACTATTCTAGTACAACTGGCCGCGCAGATTCAAGATTGAGAACTGAATTCTTCAAGAACGCATCAAATGCTTCGAACAATCTTCTTAAGGTTGTATTACATGAAGTCTAGAACTTAGATAGCTCTGGTAGTATATATAAGAGAATGACGATGGAATGTATGTGCGTAGTATATGTGAGTTGTTCTACAAGGGAAGCCGAGCTGACCCTAAGCAGCGAGGAAGCCAAACACGCCAAGCACGCCAGTTTCACATAACCCTGGGCATAACCAAGCGGCATTTGTAATAAAGTGCCTTGTGTTAATTCTATTAAACGTCTTCTTCGAACGAGAACATGACTGTTTGGTTGGATTTTATGGAGATACGGATTGATAAATCCGAGAGGTTTCCACACACTCTAACCTAGAAAGGTTATTTACAGATAGTATCAGGTTTAGCGTGCTCAAAAGGGCACTAAGATAATTAGTCATAGACAGCGTGCGCGGCAGAAACCCCGTGTGTGCGGAAACCCCGTGCATACGGAACCACCAATCCTACATCGGAGTTTATATACCTCCGTACGGCTTAACCTTTTACTCCGACCCCGATGCTGCATTATGACTATCTCACGATGCCTGTTGATATCCAGATTCTCAATATAAAGACTCACCTCTTCTTCATCTGCTCTACCAACCTTGCCATCTACTACACCAGTGTTGAGCATCAAATCACAAATCCCCGAAATGCCCCCCCCAACCACCATCATCTTCGGCCCCACCGGCGGCGTCGCCTCCGCCGCGGCCCGCAGCGCCCAAGAGCACGGAGCGAAAGTCATTCTCGCGATGCGCGACCCCCTCAAACCCATCCCCGGCTTCAGCCCTGAACAAGAAAAAGAAGCTGGCTTCACCCGGGTCCAAGCCGACCTCACGAAGCCCGACACCGTCGGCGCCGCAGCGCATCAAACCGGCGCAAAGCGCGCATTCATCTACCTCGCCTACGGCGTCTCCGACCACATGAAGTCCACCATCACGGCCCTCAAAGCCGCGGGCGTCGACTTCGTCGTCTTCCTGAGCAGCTTCAGCGTGAGCTTGAGCGAGGGGGGCGACATTAGCAAGATCCTGCCGCGCGATATAATACCGTATGAGCACGGGCACGTCGAGCTCGTTCTCGCCGAGATCTTCGGCGCGGACGGCTATATAGCGGTGCGGCCGGCGTTTTACGCCAGCAATGCGGTGAGGTGGAAGGCGGGCATCAGCAGCGGGGAGTTAAAGCTTGTGTCGCCGGACGCGGAGGTCGATTTTATCTCCCCGGAGGACATCGGGCGGGTGTGTGGGGCGCTGCTGGCGCGAGGCCCACAGGCTGGGCAGGGGTTTGTGAACCTTTGTGGGCCGGACCTGGTTTCGCAACGGGAGGCGGTGGGGGTTATAGCCAGGGCTGTGGGGCGGGAGGTACAGGTTGTGAGTCTGGGGGAGGAGGAGGGGGTGCAGATGATGATTGCGGAGCAGGGTATGCCAGAAGCTGCGGCAAGGTACATGGTTAGATTGTTGAAGGTGCTGGGGGATGGAGAGGAGGTGTGGTATGAAAGGGCGGTTTACGAGGAGGCAAGGGAGAATGTGAGGAAGCTTGCAGAGAGGGAGCCGATGCGGTTGGGGGAGTGGGTGGAGGAGAATAAGGGGTTGTTTGCCTAGGTGGTAAGGGAATGTGTCGACTGAGCGAATAGCAGCACGAGGAGAACAATGACTAATAAAATGCACAACTTCATGCACGATATCCAATCTCCACGAAAGCCTCAATGCCTGACAGACAGCGCCCGAAAAGACCTTCAGGCAGAATACCCTAGCACAGATGGCGCTTTCATCCTCCTTCCCCCCTCCCCTCCCTTCCCCTTTTGTTTCCCCCTCCCTCCACTCAGTCCCTTCCTTCGAACATCCTCCAGGTCCAACCCCTCTCCCCCCTCCCCCAATTTCTCCACCGCCCTCTCCAGATCCCTCTCGTCATCCAACACCGCCGCTCCCCTCGCGGTACTTGAGTAACTCATCTCAATAACCCCCTTCCCATTCTCCCCCTCCATATCCCCACCCCCGTCTATGGATGCTTTTTGAAGTGTTATCCGCGATTCAATTTTGATTATCCTGGCAAGCACGGTGACAATCTCGCGTCTAACGGACGGCAAGAGAGTAAGTTCAGAGGACATCAGAATCTCAAAGCTTGTAGATCCTATCTACGTTTTGTGCCGCAGTTGACGCTAGCCCCACTAGGCTAGCGGGCACTGTAATGGCACTGTAACTACTACGTTCCTAATTAGGAACTATGTTCTCAATTGGACGACTACTCCTCTTGCTCCTACTATTGCTCCTACTGCAGCTTCTATTGCTTCAACAGAACTACAGTAGGAAGCTACGAAGGGAGGGAGCAGGTGAAACCTAGCGCGCAGGCAGATGCGGTGCGGATCAAAGTCGAAGAAGAAGCTGAAAGTGTGGCCAGGACAGTGGCAGAGTTCCCCGACCTACATGTGAATATGAAGAATCTAAACCCCCAGGATCAGAGATCCGACATAGAGATAAACGACGAGGTACAGATATCGAGGTCAGGACGCTCAGTAATAAAACCTCAAAGCATAATGGAATCATATCTGAAGGATTTTTTATATGCAGAGGTGTTAATGAAGGGCCAGAGAACAGCGTGGGGAAATGAGGCGAAGTTTTCCACAGATAGTGACAGCGGCTCCGGTTCAGAGTCATTACAAAGCGACTACATGGACGAAGATATGGACAGCTGATCGGAATTTGACGACGAGGAGATCTACGAAAGCTTGATTCCGATTACCGTTAAGGACGCAAAAAAGAACCTGAAACCCATGTCTTTTACGGACCAACAGCGCTTCAACCAGGAAGAGCTAAATATCCGCCTGCTGCTGGATCTGGACCCTAACAACTTTCATACCGATATAGACCTGGACGACACAAAACTGCTTCGAAAGAGCCCTGATTTTGTTGTGCCAGACGCGCCTTCTTTGGTGCAGAAGCCCCATACCTTGGGGTTCCTCCTCACATAAATTACGATGCCCTGCCATTACAAGCGGTGAGGACCATGGAGAAAGAGATGGCTCTTGACGGAAAGCGACTAGCTGATTTGCGTCTTGTGCTTCTCAATGCTAACCCTACGTCAGTGGGTTCTGCTTAGGGTTAGGGTGGAACAATGGGTGAAGCACTGGATAGAACACTGGATGAGGTACTGGATGGGACACTGGATGAAGCACTGGATGAAGCACTGAATGAAGCACCGAATGAAATATTCACAGTGTGGGGTATCATCAACATTGATCAGATATCTTGGGGATTTCATTTCAAATTTGGCGTGCATCTCGCTACTAAAATCCAATTGTGTTCAGGGAATCCATAAAGGTCCGATACATAAGGGTTTGCTACCTCATGCTGAGTGAGGTAGTCTTTCCCGCGGTGAAATGTCCTGACCAAGGAAGTAAAGTTTTTTCGTAACGGGCATCATCAGGTTCCTGAGTGAAATATAGTTTTTTTTCCCTTAACAAACTTGCGAAGAAATATTCCGTTACTGACATACAAAACAACTCGAAAATCTTCAGAATCTTGTTCGTTTGAATTGAGAGTGCTGTTATCATGCCAGATGTCCAAGGTAACCAACCGTACTACTGCCTGGACTGGCCGCCTTTACGAATCCCCGGATTCATCCATCCCCAAAAGGTATCCTAGTCCCAGCAGCACGAGTTCCTCAGCCATGCAGAGTACCAACACTTCCCGCCCCCACGGGCCCCCTCTGGGCATCCCTAACCGTGAAAGAAAGAGAATAATAATGCGGATCAGGAAACAGCATATACTCCAACAGACCCCTTAAAACCGTCTGCACGACCCCATACGTCATCAACGTGACCTTGCTACCCTGCGGCGACATGACATGCCAGCTCGTGAGCGACACCTTGCAATTGACATCCGGAAGCGGATCGCTCATGTATGGGTTGTCAGAAGGCTCTAACGGGCCATCGCCGTGTCGGCGAATGTCATCTAGGGCACGTGTTGAAGTGGAGAGGAGGCATGTGCCTAGGTCGCCGGGCGGGATGGGTTGGTAGCGGTGTGGATGTATCAATAGGGAGACGGTGCTGTCGACGATGGGGTAGAATATTGATTCGGAGAAAGGTGACGGGTTCGGAATGGCGAGGTTGGACGTGGGAGAGTTGTTACTGGCAGAGTTTGCAGGTGGGGGGGACAGCATCAGTCCGAGTGCATTCGACGTGGATGCGGGTGCTGCAAAGGTAATATCCAAGTATTGGAGTAGGAACAGGGAATAAAGCCTGAGCTTGTTCATTTCGAGTTTATTAGAGCCATAGGAACAAAAGGAACAAAAGGAACAGTAGAAGCAGTGGAAGCAATGATATTGCACTGCTCACCTAGCCTGACCAAATTGGCGCGAATATCTTTCTGCTAAGAAACACAGCTTTATGCAACATCGGAATTGGTTTCGCAGGGTTAATGGTAGTCAATGAAGAACCGCACTCAATAAGAATCAGCGCCCGCATAGATGTGAAGAATCGTGCCGTGCTCAGTGGACGGGGAAAAGCATAAAGCGACGACCGAGTACGGAGCTGGCGACATGCGCCGCTGAAAGCCGCTATTGCACCCGTGGTGCATGTCGAACGTATGCCATGTTCTTTTCAACGATAGGCCATTTTTGTAGCTTTATCTTGCTCTAACGCCTTGAACGCCTCATTACCACACATTTACCAATTTTGATTTCATCAACCATCTCATACTCCTCCCCCTCTTCTTCTTCTTCTTCTTCTTCTTCTTCTTCTTCTGCTTCTTCTTCTTCTTCAGCCTCTCGATCATTCGATTCGTCTTCAAATTCTGGTTGCCTTCGCAAGTGTTCGGAATATTTGAGGACGGATTGGATGTTCTGCTCTTGAGGTTTGGTATGTGGGCATGATTCGATCGCATTGACTAGCAACATATCGATATAGGCGATAATCATTGATTGTTCGGTAAGCAAATTAAGCGGCCAAGACACAAAAGATCTCTTCTCCTTAGAAGGAAAAGGAGCGAGATTTTTACGAAGTACTGTTAGGGCACTATCTCAAAAACACTTCTGTTAGCCTGGCTCTTTGTTGCTTCATGGACAGCTGCCATGTATACCAGTAACTGAGTCATGTCCATAGTAGCGGACCCGTCAGGTTTCGCTTCCATGATAAGAGGAATATCACCCGTATTGCTCTTGCCGACAAAAGAGCCCAATGCCCGATCTGCTCCGCCCTTAACTACCTTAATATCGCCTGTGTCTTCTGTGCAATACGCTGCCACCGGGTTTGCCTCAAGACATTGCATATACTAAGTTGACCTTCAGGCGCTGTCTCAATCGTCTCGGCGTTTGAGAGAACCCATAGTATGAACTTATCTCATAGTTGAAGCAGTTGACAGACCATCTGTGGAATACATCGTAAATATTGCGACTTGAAGATACGGACCATACCCCGGATTTTCCCAGATCGATTCAGGTAGTATAGAGAGTGCTGCTCCAAATACATGCAGTAATGGACTTGAATTGATGATGGTTGCGCCTGGGAAGATCTTGCCTTCTGTGTAGCATAATTACGAAAGTCATGGAGACTGCTTCTACCACACCAAGCTTGAAGAAATATTTCCAAGGCCGTCACGTCGGTGGTTTCCGCTACCGAATCTTGAAATATACTTCAAACTGTACATGTTGGTAAGACATTACATATTGAGAGACTCGAACTGCAGTGAAATCTGCTCATCGGATTGATCTTTCACTGGCTGCTTCTCACAATCCGTTTCCGCTGAAGGTTGGCCTGCAGCTTTATCATCCTGGGGTCGCTTTTATTTAGACGCTCGAGTATAACCGAGATCTTAACCATCCTTGGATGGTTCTCGTCAAATTGTTTCTCCTTTGAACACAAACCCCGTTTGTAGCATTTTTCAGCCGATTCCAAATTTCCCTGCACCTCAGCATAGTTTCCATATACGATACCAAGTAATTCGTAGGCCTGCAAGAACTTTGGGTGGCTCGTCCCCAGGGTCTCGGCTGTGGAATCACAAACTCGTTTAAAGAGATCTGCATTGAGTGTAGCCGGGTGATCGTTGCCAAAGTCTTGTTCCCAAACGGCCAAGAGGGCTCCGGCCTTGATCAAAAATCCCTAGACTGTCGTAATAGCTTTCGAGATTCGTCATGGTAGTCAAAACATCTCGATCGTCGATGTTCTTCCAAACCAGCCAAAGCATTCTCATAAAGTTTCCTGGCTTCGTCATAGCGGCCTTGCGAATTGTATGTCAGACCAAGATTGTTCATCACATTGAAGCAATCACTATAGCCACGCGTGTCTTCAACACCTGTCAGTGCACACTTGTAAAGAGCTTCGGCTTACAAAGATCGGTGGACTAGTACAGTCATATGACTGACATGCCCCATCTCCGAAAACGATCGTACTAGGTTGCCTAAGGTAGGTAGGTACCTTAAGGTACAGTTCCTTCCTGCAGCGAGCTGGGCATTGCTTAAGCGTTGCCGAGCTTGTTCAGGTATAGCTGGCTTGCGCTCTCATACAAATAATCCTTGTTAAGAGGCTTTTTGGCCATGTGCTTTATTCATATGTGATGTGTGACAACAAGTTGTGTTGACACAAAACTTAGACACGGCGATTTTCCACATTTCTCACCTTCACCCCCTTTGGCATCTGTAGAGACAACCTCCGAACACCGACCATCGGCCCTTTCAACTCCGACCCACCACACCTCGCTTACAGCGGCCCGTCCCGCACCACTACGTCACCCTTCAAAAAATGGCAGCACGTCGCCCATCCCCACTCACCGACCGCGACGCGCAGGACCACCACATCAACCCAACCTTGCCCCACTTGCCTTCCAGAATGGCTACAGCCAATCCCGCCACGGCATCTATTGCCCAGCCTTCTGGTAACGCCCAACAAGCACGCGTTGATGACGAGACGTTTGAAGCAGCAGAGGAGGATAATGCTGGTGTTGATCCCGGTAAGTTTGTTGCTCTCACAACCCCCTTGCACTCACCTCACCTCCACCCACCCACCAATTCTCTAACACCATTTCCACCCCCCCCAAACAGCCAGTAACCCCGACCACCCCCCCCACCTCCGCGAAATCTCCTCCCTCGCCTCCTGGACCGTCAGCACTTACAAACCCGGCTGCGGCGTCGACGCCCTGCGCTCCCCCTCCCCGTCCCAATTCTGGCAGTCCGACGGCCCCCAACCTCACCTCCTCACCATCCACTTCTTCAAGCTGGTCAAAATCGTCAAACTGCGCGTCTACCTCGACTTCGAGCTCGACGAGTCCTACACCCCGACGCGCATGCTGTTTTTCGCGGGCTCGGGCATGCACGACCTGACCGAGTTTGCCGAGTGGCAGGGCGAAGGGCCGAGGGGGTGGCAGGATATTGAGTTGGTGACTGGGGTGGTGGATACGGAGGGGGCGGGGGTGTTGAGGTGTTTTTTGCTGCAGATTAGGGTTTGTGAGAATCATCAGAATGGGAAGGATACGCATGTGCGTGGGGTGCAGATTTTTGCGAGGGATGAGAGGGTTAAGGGGAGGAGGGCGGAAGGGACCACCACGGCGGCGGGTGGGCTACAGCAGGAGTTTGTGGGGTTGGAGGAACCGGATTGGATGGGTGAACCGGAGTTGAGGTAGGTGAGGTGAGGGGGATATCATCATGGCATACTGGACCAGTTCCGACATAACAGAGGATACGTTGCAATGTTCCGCTCGGCAGATCAGGATGACACACCAAAGGTATGCATATCTTATGATGCTGTTTTGAGTTGTCCTGAACTCAGCTAATCCTCTCATCATGACAGAATTCTCGTCAACTCTTTTGCTACAGCATCCCCTACTTCACCGGTACTCGCTTTCCCACCAATGTCCTTTGTCCGCACGCCATTTTCAATCGTCTTTCTTACGGCTTCCTCGACCGCCTTCGCTTCCTTTGGGAGGTTCAATGAATACTGGAGAAGCATCGCGACGGATAGAATAGCTGCCACGGGGTTGACTAGACCTTTCCCTGAAATGTCTGGTGCCGATCCTGTATTTCCAGTCAGCAGATAGCTTGTACAGTTCGTCTAGAAAACTCACCATGAATCGGCTCATAGATTCCATTGACCTTGCTCTTCCCATCTGGAATCCCACTCAAGCTCGCACTTGGCAATAAGCCTAAGCTCCCGGGGATAACACTTGCCTCGTCGCTTATTATATCCCCGAATAAATTGCTGGTGACAATAATCCCATTCAACGCCCTTGGGTCCTTGACCATCAACATGGCCGCCGAATCAATAAGATGGTGTCCCAACTTCAACTGCGGAAACTCCTTTTCCATAATCTCCGTCACCACCTTTCTCCACAGCCTACTCGTCGCCAGTACGTTCGCCTTATCCAAACTCCACACCGGCATCGGCGGATCCGACTGCAACGCGAGATGCCCCGCCAGCCTCGTAATTCTCTCAATCTCCGTGCGCGAATAAGCCTCGGTGTCCCAGGCGTGGCCATCGCCGTCGTCTTCTTTGCGTTCACCGAAATAGATGCCTCCCGTCAGCTCACGGATGATGGTGAAGTCGACGCCACGGCAGACGTCGGCTTTGAGAGGCGAGATTTCGACAAGCGAGTCGGACGCGAAGTTGCAGGGCCGGAGGTTACCGAAGGTGTTCATTTCTTTGCGGAGCTTGAGGAGGCCTTGTTCTGGGCGGACTTTGCCTGTGCCCCATTTCGGCCCTCCGATGGCCCCGAGTATGACGGCATCGGCGTTTTTGGCCGCTGAGAGGGCTTCATCGATTAGTGGGGACCCGGTGGCGTCGATTGAAGCCTGGGAAGAGTTGTCAGTTGGGGTGGGGTTGTTGCTTGGACGTTGAGGCAGCATACTTACGCCGCCGAGCAGGTGTTCTTGGAAGTCGAATTTGATATCTGGTCTCTGCTTTTCGAGGACTCTTAATATCTGTACTGGTCATTTAGTCAATTTTGTAGGTTTGGGTGCACAAGTTGAAGTACCTTGAGCGCTTCTGCTGTGACCTTCAACTGGATTAGCTTTCAACTTCGTAATGCAAGCCATTTCCACATCTCTCTCACCTCTGGACCGCAATGGTCTCCAGCAAAGACGACGATCTTGTGACTCGCCATGTGTGAGGAAACAAAGAATATTCAGAACTTTTTGGGCTTCATGAATAAAGAAATCGTTTGACTCCACCAAAAATAAAGTTCCCTCAAAAATGGCGGGGCAAATCCGAGACCGTTATCGGAGTACTGTATCTGGAGCCCCGCTAGGACAGGGGACTTGATTGCTGACTTACTGTACAGTACTCCGTAACCCAACCCCCTATCCTAGCCTAATCCTCTAGGGGTTTCAACTCTTTCAAGCCGCCGACCAGCGCGCGTGCTACGCGCCGGAACTTCCAACTACTGTACAACCTCTTTTTTCACTGTCGCTACCTGACCTTGCTTAATACAGCCCAGGCAAACCAACTAAAACTTCGACCTCTTTATCTTGAGCAAGAATGGAAATGCTGTCACAACCAGACAATGAATCTCTAGCCCCGTGCTACTCAAATCACATGGCTAAATCTGGGCCTCTTGCGACAAAGGGTTACAGGGGTCGCGGTGTTCTGTCCGTGTTGTTTCACCAATCATGTGCTACAGATGCTGACTGGTCGTTATTGATTTGTACTTGAATGGTGGCATTGAAACAATGACCAACTGTTCAACCGTTCAACCTACCTACAATGAATACTTGAAGTTTAATACGCCTCAAATTTCTTATCCTCCTCCTCCTCTTCTTCTTCTTCTTCTTCTTCTTTCTCTATCATACTCTTCCTCAATCTCCACCAACATTCTCTTCAGACACAATCTAAATCTACATCTACAGCTTTCCTTGACCTAGCAGGTTCTGGTCATCACCCTCATTCGTCTACAAAACACAAGCTCTACGCTACTAAAACTACACCGTAACATCATGCATTTCTCTCTCGCGGCACTGGTCTTCGCGACCTCAGCCCTCGCTCACATGCAACTCGTCTACCCTCCTCCCTTCGGTGCGGCCAACAACCCCCATCTCACGGATGCCGCCGATGAGCGCCTCCAGTTCCCCTACGACTGCTGCGGCCGTAAAGACATCTACCCCTGCCGTGGCTACCTCAAGCAGCTGGGCACCCCCCAAGGTGCACCAGTAGCCACCTGGGCCGCCGGAAGCAAACAAAACTTCAACATGACCGGCATCGGCAACCACTACGGCGGGTCCTGCCAAGTCGGTTTCTCCGTCGACAAAGGCAAATCCTTCCAAGTCGCCACTTCCTGGGAGGGCAACTGTCCCCACCGAAAGGGCGGTCAAGACACCAGCCTGCAAAACTTTGACTTCAACATCCCAGCCGATATCCCAACCGGCGACGTCATCTTCGCGTGGACCTGGTTCAACCGCGAGCAGGAATTCAACATGAACTGTGCTGCCATCACCATCACCCCCGGCGACGGCACCGCCCCTGCCCCTGCCCCGTCGGCCGTAGCCTCCAACTTGGCCGCTGCGAGCCCCAGCCAAGCACCCAACCTGCGCTACAGCCGCGCTCTTTCCGACCGCGCTGCTACGGGACCCGTACCGTACGCCCAGCGTCCAGATTTCCTAGTCGCCGACACCGACAATGGCTGCACGACCGTACGTGGAGTCGCCGAGGTCAAATACCCCAACCCCGGCCCGGACGTGGTGATGGGAGATGGCGAGTACCCGCTTGCGCTGCCGACGCCTGCTGAGAAGTGTGGCTACTAGGAGCGTGGCTACGCTGCCTAGCGTTTCCGACATAAGAGTGATCCTAGGGATTTGAGTTTTTTTTTACGGTTTCATGTAGCACAAAATGAATGTATTTCTTCTTCACTTCTGTATGTATTTTCTCCAGCTAGCCTGTTTCGGCAGTCTTTAAGGCTTCACGGACTTGACGTCTTATTTCCTTGCGTTTGGGAAGTGTCTCATCTAGCAGCATGCAATTTACTTCCGATGAAATAAGATTCTGTATTGTAAAATAAAATTCACATGAGAAGGATTACCTACTGTATGACCTGTAGTAGGTAGCAGTTGTGAATGAACTTCGCTGAGCGCCAAAGAAGAAGTCCGAATACGATAAAAGCTAACCTATTCCGCACTCGACCTAGAGCACCGTCACTGGCAAAAGATACGCTTGTACATATCTGCACCACTCTAGAGTCTACCTACTAAACCCCCACGCATGCATAACCCCCTCTCTCTTCTCTCTCCACCCACCAAACCCCCCTTTTGGAACCCAACCCGCAGATAGAAGCCTCCCCCTCCTCTCTTCCAGCTCCTCAAAAGCTTTCTTTGCAATTGTGATCTCGCATCGTTTTTCAAGCTTGCCAAGTGTGTTGGCCTTTTCAGCTACGGTTTGGGGAATCGAACTGTTAGGGTTAACTGAGATTCACGAAAATGTTCGCGCCCGATTGCGGTTACTATCTGCGAAGTGTCGAAAAGGCGTGTGGAGATTTTATTCGCGTTGGGGAGTTTTGTGTGTTAGGTGGAGGGGGGAGGGAGGGGAGGGGAGGGCCTGGACAAAGGGAAGCGGCGGTAATATTCACGGGAAAGGTTGCGGTTTCGATAGTTAAGGGGTGGAGATTCTTATCTGCGAAGTAGTCGGTATTTGGTACATGAGGGGGACAAAAAGGAGCATTTGTGACTTGTGTCTTTGATTGGAACTACGGTAGGAAGCTACGAAGGGCAGGAAGGAGGCGAAAACTGCATGACTCCCAGCTGCTCCGGCACCTATGGGGGTTGCGAACCAGGAACGTTTTCCTTGTTCTCCGGGGAGACGGAACGAAGGGGGGTGGAAGTCCTGTCTGCGGAGTATTTGGGAAGAGTGGGGAGATTTACGCGTTGGGGGTTTTGCAAGGTAGAGGAGGTTCGTTGCTTTACATCTCACATCTCACCTGAATCTTCGTAATAGAGCTGTTCATCATCTGCTCTGTTCTCGTGAACGATCCCGGTGTGATTCCTGTAGGAAGGAATGAGCCAGCTCAGCCTTCCTTTGCGCCAGAAAACTTCAAACTTCACAAGGTTTCTATTAGAATACGAGGTCACATGGGGCATTTTGGTATGTAGGTTGTTGCTGTTGGGAGTCTATCTAGGAGCGAGCAGGTGAAAACTCTACTAGCGGGCCCCAGACCTATCAGCCCTATGAAGGCGGAGATTGCCATCTCCTCTATTTCTAACACTCCCCTATGGGAATCATAGCCATATATGTTGAACATATGAAGCTATTCGGAGCTTCGTAACGTATATCCCCCAGCCAAATGGCTTAGCGGTGATGGAAGCTATTCGGAGCTTCGTAATGTATGATCCACCGTTTCCCTCGCTTCGAAGGCATATATCCACGGCTTAATCTGATCCATCCAGGATGACCTCGTTTCTGCGTCGTTTCTGGCATTCTCACCTCGTTTCTGACTCATCCGGAGGCACTGGTGCATCGCTTCATCTATCCACGATGACTGACTTTCTTCGGCTCAGTAGCAATCGACTACCTGAACCTGACTTGGCTGCACCACTTCCCTCCATCGGAGGCACATATCCACGGTGTTTTTATGCGTGGCTCTATCGCGTAGAGGCTTGAATTATCGACGTTGGGCTCTATCGCGTAGAGGCTTCTGAGTGACGACGACGATAGACATGGATGATGAGTTAACGTACTCAGGAACGGAACAACAACTTAGGCAGCTTGCACTAACCCGCTTTCCTTCTCTTTCTCTCTCGTCTTTCTTCCCCGTCTTCTCTCCCTTCCTCTCTTTCGCTCACCAACCCGTTAGCGAGGGTGTGAAGACTCTATGTCGAGTCAGTATGACTGAGGGTTATCGGCCAAGCGAAATGGCCTTCAAGCTCTCCCGAACGAAGCATGGGTCAAATTAGAAGGCGCAGCCAATCTAACATACCAGCAGTCCTTTGTCGGGAACAGTGGGCTATATAAGCTGGCCACCAGCCAGTTTCAACCCTCATCCCTTTGAATTCGGCCAGAAACTTTCTTTCGTTTCATTCATTCACTTCATATATACTCAGTCGCTTTATATAGAGGGATTTCTTGGCACTTCTGAACAGTCTCTGAGGCTGATGTTTGCCTAGGGGGCGGCCTGAGGTGCTGGGTGGGTACTCGTCCTCCAGGGAGTTAAACCCTAGCGTACGGGAGCAAAGCGCTGTATTCTTCACGCCGCTCCAACGATTTATTATGACAGCTCTGAAGTTGATTGCTTGCGAATCAGCGTAAAAGGTGGAGAAAGCTTCATCTTAAGTAAAGAATCATCTTGATCGATTGATTGATTAATTGTGATGTAAAAGCGTTGAGTAAGATACTGTCTCCAGAGCTGCCATAGTACCTAAATGATTAGAGCGGCGTGGAGAAACTAACGTATTGCTCCCGCACGCTATGTATTAACTCCCTGGTACTCCGTAGACCAAGTAAGTTCAAACGATGTTAAGATGACGAGCGTAACAGAATATTTCTAATTTCAAGAGATTTCTCCAAGTACATATGTCGATTGTTACATTCCCAGAAAGAGCCCTCAGGAGTTGATCAAGGTCTTCGCCAGTAGTCCACTTTGACACTTCGCAATGTCGCAATTATACCAACCTCAAATTCTCTAATCGATTCCGATAATTCTCCCGAGAAGGTGTGCTCGCAGGCTCAGCGCATCGATGATGTTGCTTTGCACACAAACGATTTGTTGATTAAGTGCATCTACGAATATCACCATTGTTATTCCCAACTAAAGAGCCTTATGTCTCATACTAGGATAATTGGGGCAATTGAGCAGCTTCATAAGCTTGAAGCCAGTAGTAGTCTGCGTCTTTGTAGCCCCTGTAGGTTAGCGTCATCACGAAGACGCTGGTCGATAGCTGGTCGAAAAGCAACGTATTTGTGACTTCGACTCAACTCGCTCACAGACACCCAAGAGCTTCACGCACCTCACTCATGATACGCATCCGCTGAGCAGTCTCAGTGGTTCCTCCGAGGACTAAGCCGGCGATGTCTCTTAGCGGACTCGCTTTCCTCATGGCGCGGGTCACCACTTCCTTGACCTGATAATCTGGTACCTTAAAGCCGCCCAATGACAAGGTCAGTTGGACCCGTCTGACGTTAGGCAACAGTTTCACCACAGCCTCGAAAGCCTGTCGCACCTTTTCGTCGTCGCTGTGGGCAAATGGGCCCGGAGTGCGCCTCAGGAACAGGCTCATCACGAGTCCTATACTACTAATAAGGCTCCTGGCTCCGGCAGATAAGGTGTCTCGAAGCGTAGCGTTGACCAGAGCAACATCGACATAGTTTGGGAAGTGGAAAGAGAAGGACGAATAGAACATTTCCAAAGCTTCGTCAGAGACTTGGCGGTTCACACGGAAAAGGCGAGTAGACTTCTCCGTGCCCCAGTAGGCTGTTGAATACCGGTCCGGCTCTTGGTGGCGCATGAAGCAGATATCGGTGGGGTTGACGGTGGGACCAGTGTTAGGGTGAAGTAGGGCATAGTAGTAGATCGAGTCACGGATCTCGCGAGGAAGCTTCAGAAAAGGGAATGGTTCGGAGGGGACTGAGGAAGCAGCGTCCGGCTCAGCTGGGCAGAGACCGAGAGCTTCTTCGTTTTCGATAAACTCCATATTTGAAGGTATGATCTGCGACACTTTCGCTGAGTATGTAGAAGCACTGGGTCGATGGTGGACTTTAGCTACAGTGTCATTCGTTACTCGCATGTGGGAGGTGTAGAAAGTCTACCTATGTAGATAGCCGGATGACAGCCCTGTAGCAAGGCTAGCCCTATGCTATGGACCCTGGTTGCTCCCCGATATTTGTTGATGTTTTTTCATGTAACCAATTTGTATAAGTGTTGAATCGTCGAGAAGTTCATAATAAACCGTCGGCGAATTAATCAATAGTCAACGAAATTCGATTACCTTATACATCATACACCCCTTTGACTCGGTAGGTATAACCTATCTAGCCCAGGGTATCTTCTATGTTTCGTCTGATAGGGTGAGTGATAGGCTGACATTGTGCGACTACTGTAGTTAGCAGTGCCCCCATACTTAAGGCAGCACTCTTGGCGGTGTGATAGTAAAATGTGTCGAGCATGTCTTTATCGGTGGAAATTTACTATACAAAATATTTAAAATAACTTCACACATCCCTCCCTCCTATCCCGACAACCCATTCATCATTTCTACACCACCCTCCTCCCCTAACTTACGTCTTCTTCAAACATAACGCGACCCATCCCAGCACTCTATATGCCACCACAATAGCCACCAAAACACCCACCCATTCCCCCGTCTTGCCAGTTTTGTAACCATACGTCGCCAGTACTCCTTTTCCATCTATAGCGCATTGATGGGCCAGGGCGGTCTGGTACATGCAGGTGCAGGGAGGAGGGCCGCAGGAGTAGGTGCGAGAGGCAAATTCGTTGACCATCATGCCTTGGAAGACGTAGGTTTGCTGATTTGGGAGTACAGGGTTAGTGTGGGCGGTTGTGTGGCAGGAAGTGCTATCCGGAAGAAGGCAGCAGAGCTGTGGGGTTGATGATTCGAAAGATGAGAATGGAGACTTACGTAGTCGATATAATGGAATACATATCGCCAGAACGGATTGAGGATCTTTGGAGAAACCAAGAACCCACCGACACTCATCCACAAACCATTCGCAAATGCGATGAGGGCCAGAGCAACAACAAAGTTCGGAAATAACGAAGACATGAAAATAACGAGGGATTCCCCTGCAAGAAGATCGAGGAAGAGCCACATCAGATACTTGTAAAAAGCAGAAGCGTCAGGGCGGAAGTTTGTAAGGAAATACGTTATTAGCGAGAAAACAACCGAGATGAGGACTGTGATCTGTAAGCAGAGTAATTCGGTAATGATCAGGGGACAGGTACGGACATAGATAGGGTATGCCAATGAGGAAGTTGGCGAGCATGAATGCTGTGGCGCCGTAGAGGCCATTGGCCCGCTCTTTGATGAAAGTTGCGCGGTCTTCGAGGAAAGCAGGGACGTAGGCGACGGCCATGAAGGACATGAAGGCGGAGCCGAAGAACTATGGGTCGGTGAGTTGTGACGTCTTTTCAGTCTAGCCCAGGTAATGGGGGCTGGCAACGACGTACGATGGCATTGGTAAAAGGTCCGATGGATGTTTGATTCGGGGGCAAGCGAAGCCATACAGTTCCCATCAGGATTGCAAGACCTGAAGGAATCAGCCTTCTGCTTCTGAATTTGAGGGGCAGACATACCAATATACATGGCAAGGCGGATACCGTATACCACCACATCTCTATAGCTCTTGATAAACGATCTGTAAAGAAGCGCAATGACAACTGCAATAAAGGTACTACGAGAAGTGGATAATTCGAGGAGGGATCCAGGCCTATCTTTCTCCGTCACTGTTGTTGAAGCTGCTACAGCTATATCCACGGCTTCTGGCGAACCCTGCCAGTTTACCCGCAGTTTCAAGATCCGCTCTTGGGCATCGTCATTTCCTTGAGCAAAATCGGAACTTGTGAGGTCGAGAAGGAATTCAGCAGGATTCGTATGATTCGGTATCGCAGCGCCCATGGACTCGAAATAAGGCCAAACCTCTGGTAAAGGACCATTGTAGCATACTCTACCGGAGGACAGTAATACGAGCTGATTAAAGAGTTCGAATGTCGACGTCGATGGTTGATGTATGCTAGCAATTACGATCAACTGCGCACCAGAATTAGTAGCTACACTCTTTTTCTAATATGGTACGCACATTGTGTTTTCTAACAATCGTCTTCAGATACTTGATAACCTCGAAGCTTGCCGTAGAGTCCAAACCGCTCGTTGGCTCGTCGAGGAAAAGGATCTTTGGGGCTGTAATAAGGCTACAAGCTATGCTCAAGCGTCGTTTCTGACCTCCGCTTATACCTTTGCGAAGCGGTGTTCCGATGATGCTATAAGCTTGATTGCAAAGACCGACAGCAGCGATCAGCTCGTCTACTCGTCGCATACGTTCATGGGTGGAAACGGAGCTTAGGAGCCATAAGTAATGTCTATATGAACGATCTGGTATATTACCTTGGAAGAGATAGCCGAGCAGCAAAGTCCAGTGTCTCTCGAACTGTCAAGGACCCGATGAGAGCGTCTTCTTGCTCCACGTAAGAGCTTACACCCCGCAAAGTCTGAGCAGATACTTCCACTCCGTTTATTGAGATGGTTCCTCTCATCACTGCTCCTGATGCAGCCCTACGATTGGCTAGTACATTGAGCAGAGTCGTTTTCCCAGAACCAGATGGTCCCATGATGGCCACCAAATCTCCTAGACTTTGTTAACGGCCAAACGCAAGCTGTGATGGTCAAACACTTGCCGGCTCTAGTATAGCCATCTATGTTAGCAATAATCTTTCTAGGTTCGAGATCGCTTGCGAAGTGTTCAATCTCAACATCAATCTTAAGCCATGTAAAGCTACGGACACTGTTGTTGCTCAGGTGATCTCCCTCACCAGCATTATACTCAAGGTCAGTCGTGGCAAACCCAGCTTGCGTCGTCATGATCATGGACGTGTCTATTGTTGAGAAAGCTATTCCAAAATCCACTTGGAAACGCACGAATTGCGACAACAAAGAACTTGAAAGAGATGATGTCAAGTCTGAGAGGATTTATTGTGAATGCCATATTGCAGACCTCCTCCAATTAGCCAGTCACGGTGTGAGTGAGGTCGCCGAAGGTGAGATCAGTCGTATAGAGACTCCCGAAGTCGTCAGCTTAGTACTGCTGAGTATTGAGGCTGAGGAGGTCAGAGCCTTCAGACAGGGCAATGGTGATATTTGAACGCTTGAGGGGCGTATTTTGAAGAAAATTCGGCTGCTTACTACTCGTATTTACGGGGTTCCTCACTGGGTTTCCGCGCATGCTAACCTAGACAAGTTAGTTTCGAAGATGATTAGGATTAGCGCCAACGAAAGAACACTAGCTTAATTCTACTAGTTATAGTTAGCCTGCGCGGAAACACAGTGTACGAAGGAACCCCGTAAATACGAGTAAGGGTAAGAACCAATCGTAGCTAAGGACACCGCAGAAAATTCGATGGAAAAAGATCTAGTCTATTGCTGTCCTTCAACATCATCTCAAGGCTTTCAGTACCTCTGCTACTTCTCGCAACTGCCCCATTGTCGCAGAAGCTAACCTACAAGACACATACTCGTGAATGTTCGCTCGACTGCTATATAACTACGCTCTTATTTAGTCATGTCAGCACTCAATTTACGGCTACATATTAAGTCTTGCTCTTGGACTCTAATTAGGGTTTTACTTGGCAGAGCTTCTGATTGAATGGCATACGCTCTTGACTACCTACTATTGGAATACGAGGTCATATGGGGGCATATTGATATATTGGTTGTTGCTGTTAGGAGGCTATCTAGGAGGTGGAAGGTGAAAACTCTACTAGCGGGCCCCAGCCCTACCAGCCCTATGAGGCGGAGGTTACCAACTCCCCTATTTCCAACACTCCCCTTTGGGAATCGGAGCCTCCAAACTCCCCTTTTTGAAGCTTCCAAGCTCCCCCGGCTGAAGCTTTCAAGCTCCCCCGGCTGAAGCTTCCAAGCTTCCCCGGCTTCTACATGAAGCAGTACCATATGAAGCTTATCAGGCTTCCAGAGGCCTGTCCACGGATTCCAGATGGCTATACTTTTATATACCGTTTGATCCTCGCCCGAGGCCATCCACGGTTGGCTATCCTTTTTTATACCGTTTGCCCTCGCCCGAGGCTATCCACGGTTGGCTATGCTTTTATATACCGTTTGCCCTCGCCCGAGGCTATCCCACGGTCTTCAGGTTCATCCAGGATGACTTCGTTTCTGCGTCGTTTCTGTCTCGTTTCTGGCATCCTAGCCTCGTTTCTAACTCGTTTCTGGCTCGTTTCTGGTCCATCCTGATATGACTGGTGCATCGCTTCATC
>JAABVA010002042.1_pt1 | contig 20569 bp, 20 predicted proteins | sample 5560331 | NCBI WGS metagenome assembly JAABVA01 (sample SAMN12812661, study PRJNA571458) | rock metagenome | isolation source: Antarctica rocks | place: Antarctica: Victoria Land, Mt New Zealand sud | collected 2016-01-07
TTCGGATTCCACTTCGATGAGATCGAAGGTGCCGACGGGTATGCCACCTTCGCCACGGGCGACCGTCCGCTAGGTGGACTCGGCCGCCGGCAGGCCGGCGCCCCCAAGGGCTGGACCACCTGCTTCTCGGTGGCCTCCACCGACGACGCCGTCGCCGCGGTCGAGGGCGGCGGGGGAAAGGTCACCACACAGCCGATGGATTCGCCCGGCCGCTTCGCTCTTCTCGAGGACCCCTGGGCGGCGGCGTTCTCCGTCATGCAAGACCTCTCCGCAGACGCGGTTGCGTCAGACGCCACGGGCTCGATGAGCGGATGACCTCATGGGCGGACTTTGCCGCTGACCAGCCCCGACTGGCCGACCTCGTCCGGCGGTGCTTTGCCATCCGCAAGCACGGCACGCTGGCCACGCTGCGCCGCGACGGATCACCGCGGATCAGCGGCACCGAAGTCGAGTTCACCGAGGACGGGCTGTACCTCGGCATGATGCCCGGCTCACGCAAGGCGCTGGACTTGCGCCGAGATCCGCGGCTGGCGCTGCACTGTCCGACTGAAGACACCCCGGAGGACAATCCCGGCTCCTGGTTGGGCGATGCGAAGATCAGCGGCGGGGCGAGGGAGGTCACCGACCCGACCAGGGTCGATGAACCCCACCGTTTCGTCATCGACGTACTCGAGGTTGTCCACACGACCGTGGGGGCGCCCGCCGATCACCTGGTCATCACCTCCTGGCATGCCGGCCGGGGGCTGCAACGCCGCGAACGGCGCTAGGCGTCAGCTGCGGCGGAGCCGAAACCACCGGGGTGCGGTCTTCTTCAACGGTCCCGGCATTCCGGAGGTATCCGCGTGGCTGCAGGGCATCCTCGAAGCCAGCCTGCTGCCGCCCGATTCACCTGCGTCCTAACGCACCCCACCCCACCCTGCCCCGCCCCAAGTTGCACAACTTGGGGCTAAGACCGCCGCCCACCGCGCCAAGTTGCACAACTTGGCGGCGGGGGAGTCGCTATGCGAAGGCGGCGCGAATAGCCGCGCGGCCAGCGTCGGCCGCGAGCAGGGCGGCGAGTTGCACACGCGCCTGGCTCGGCCGCAGGTTCCCCGTCGGGATGGCGCCGGCCTCCACGAGATCACGCCCGCCGCCGCCACCGCCGTACACCGCACGCACCGGTCCCGCATGCACCCGGGTGGACAGCAGCACGACGACGCCGTTCGCGACATGCCGTCGGACCGCAGCCACCACGCCCGCATTCGTGTTTCCCAGACCCGGCGCCTCGAGCACCAGGCCGCGGGCGCCGCCGGCAACGTGAGCATCCAGCGCCGTGGCGTCAGCGCCCGGATACAGCGCCACGATGTCGACCCGCACCGGGCCCACTCCGTCGCCGCCCACCAGCGCCGGCGGACGCAGCGGTCGCCGGTGCACCACCAGTTCGCCGAGCACCACCCGGCCGACCACCCCCAGATCGGGGTCGTGGAAGGGCGACGACGCCACGCTGTGCATCTTTCGGGTGCCGCGAGCCGCGTGCACCGCACCGTCGAACACCACCAGCACCCCGAGCCCACGGGCGTTCGCCGATCCGGCCACGACGAGCGCGTCGCGCAGGTTTGCCGGCCCGTCGCTGCCGGGATCGTCGGCGCTGCGTTGGGCGCCGGTGAACACCACCGGACGTTCGTCGCCGTGCAGCAGGTCGACGAGGAACGCCGTCTCCTCCGTGGTGTCTGTCCCGTGGGTGACCACCACGCCGTCCGCGCCCTCGGCCAAGGCGTCGACCACGGCCGATCTCACCGTGTCCATATCGGACAATGTCATCGCGGCACTGTTGAGCGAGAGCACATCCCGCACCTGCAGGCTCACGCCCGCCGGGACGGGGATGCCGTCGATGAGGACATCGCCCGGCACACCGGCCACCTGGGCGCCCGAGCGGTCGGCGCGGCTGGCGATCGTGCCCCCGGTGGTGATCACCGTGATGTTCAACCCTTGCGCACCGCCTCATTCAGCAAGGCGGTCAATGCCTGCGCCGGCGCATATTGCGGTAGTTCGTCGACCGGGACGGGCAGCGGAATGCTCCAGTTCCGCCGCGCGGTGGTGCCAGGGACGTTCGGGCGCCGCCGGGCCAGGACGACGTCGTCCAGGGTGGCGCACAACAGCGCCGAAGGTGCCTGCGCGAGTTTGCGGTAGGCCGCCAGCACCGCATCCCCTGGGGCCGAGCCGCCGCCGATCTTGTCGAGCATCTCCGACCGGTTCGCACCCAGCTCCTCGGCGCTACCGAGCTCGAGCTCCTGTTGCTCGGCCAGGTCGGTGCTATCGACGAGGCCGGGCACGGTGGGCAGGTCGTGCGTGGTGACGGCTGCCATCGCGTCGGCCGGCCACTGCGCGGGCTCGTCCTCCTCGAACCACAGCAGTCGGTAGCTGAGCAACCCGTACTCGGCCATCGCCTCGCGTACACCGTCCTCCACCACGCCCAGGTCCTCACCGACCACCAGCGCCTGTGCGCGGTGGCTTTCCAGGGCGACGATGGCGAGCAGGTCCTGCCATGGGTAGCGCACGTAAGCGCCGTCGGTGGGCTTTCCGCCGGGGGGCACCCACCAGAGGCGAAACAGCCCCATCACGTGGTCGACGCGGAGGCCGCCCGCCCCGGCCAGGGTGGCGCGCACCGACTGGATGAACGGTTCGTACCCGGCCAGCCGCAGCCGCCACGGCACAAACGGCGGTGAGCCCCAGTCCTGCCCGAGCCCGTTGAACGCATCCGGGGGAGCGCCCACGGTCACGTCCTGGGCCATGACTCCCTGCCACGCCCAGGCATCCGCTCCACCACCCGAGACCCCGACCGGCAGGTCTTGCAGCACGGTCATCCCCGCGCAGGCGTCGGTGAGCTGCAGCTCCAGCGCCCACTGCAGCCAGGCGTAGAAGGCAGTCTCCTCGGCAGGAACGTCGACAGCAGCGGGGTCGTGCAACTCGGTTGGCCAGTCGTGGAAGTCGTCGCCGTGCTGCTCGGCCAGCACACACCAGGTGGCCCAGTCCTGCAGCGGTTCACCCTGCTCGGCTCGCCACTTCGCGAACTCGGGCGGCGCGCCGGCGTCGAAGATCCGGCGGAGCACGGCGCGGTGATGCGTCCAGGCGGCGTCGCGCTCCAGCGTCTCCCCGGAACCCAGGGCCACCCCCGCCGCGATGTCACCGGGATCGAGCTGCCCGGCGCCGGGTACCTCGGGCACCCGCAGGTACAGCGGGTTACGGAAGCGCCGGGTGGCGGGCAGGTACGGACTCGTCTCCTGCGGGAACGTGGGCGCGACGCCGTGCAGCGGATTGATCAGCAGGTAGCCGGCGCCGCGTTGCTGCGCCCACTCACGCACCGAGAGCAGGTCGGCCAGGTCACCAATGCCCCAGCTGTCGCGCGAACGGGCCGCGTAGAGCTGGACGGCAACCCCCCACTCGCGGAGATTCTCCGGCTGATGGCAACGCCCGGGTGAGACGATCAGCCGACGTGCCGGACCCGTCTCGGGCCGCAGCTCGTGGTAGCCCAGTGGTAGCTCGGTAGCGGGTCCCCCCACGGCGATGACCTGGCCGTCCTCGCACACCACCTCACCTGCAGGAAGCTCCACCCGATCCTGCGTGCGGATCACCAGGGGTGCGCGCTGCTCCAGATCCGCCGGCGGCTCGCCGATGACCGCCCGCAGGGCATCGACGGTCTGCGCGCTCGGGTGCTGCTCCGCCTCGTCGTCATCGAGCCAGGTATGGGAGATGCCCCAGGCGTCGGTGCTCATGCACCAGATCCTGGTCTGTAGGCCACCTCGGCGCTCGTTCGGGTCTGCCTTCCGGTCCGGCCTTCCGACCCCTGCGTTTCGAACCTTCCTTCCGCCACGGCCGCAAGCGGTGCGGACTTCCACCGTAAAACGGGAACAGGTTACACTTTCGATGGCCGCGAGGAATAACCGTCCACACGGGAGACGCTTTTCATGAGCACACCACAGCTGGATGCCCGCCAGTCCGCCGAGTTCTATGCCTTCGCCGGCAAAGACGTGCCCTGGCTGGCAAAGCTCTGGGCCGAGCAGACACCGGACAAGGCGTTCCTCGTCTGGGAGCCCAAGGACGGCAGGACCCGCTCGTGGACCTACGCGCAGTTCTGGCAGGAGATCAACCAGGTGGCCTGCGGGCTCCTCGCGCGCGGGCTGCACAAGGGCGACAAGGTCCTGATCCATGCGGACAACTGCCCGGAGATGATGATCACCTGGTATGCGTCCGCGATCGTCGGCTCCGTTGCCGTGACCACCAACACTCGCTGCGTCGGCGACGAGCTGACCTACTTTGCCGAGCACTCCGAGGCCGTTGGCTGCATCACCCAGCCCAAGTTCGTCGCCGAGCTTGCCGCTAACGCGACCAACCTCGGCTGGTTCGTGGTGACGGAGGACAACTCCGGTGAGCCCGCACCGCCCGAACAGCGCGACCACGGACACCCAAGCTGGGACAGCCTCTACAGCGAGGGCGACGAGGCGCCGACGCGTGCTGCCGAGCCGATGCTGCCGGTGGGAATCCAATACACCTCGGGAACCACTTCGCGCCCCAAGGCGGTGGTGCACACCCACGCCAATGCCCTGTGGGGCGGACGCAGCGGTTCGCAAAACGTGCTGATGACCGGCGACGACACCTACCTGGTGTTCCTGCCTTGCTTTCACCTCAATGCCCAGAGCTGGAGCTTCTGGTCGATGATGTGGGTGGGCGGCACCATCGTGCTGCAGCCCAAGTTCTCCGCCAGCGCGTTCTGGGAGATTTCCCGCAAGCACGGGTGCACCCGCGCCACGATGATTCCCTTCTGCATCAAAGCGATTGCTGCGCAACCTGTCCCGGAGCACTCGTACAAGACCTTGGGCACGGGCGTGAAGCTGCACGCCATTGAGAGCCACTGGAAGGTGACGACGTTTCCGACCTGGGGGATGACGGAGACGGTCACCCACGCCACCCGCGGCGACATCCTGCAGGACTCCCCGGAAATGAACATCGGTGTGCCCTCGCCCGGCTACGACTTCGCCGTGATCGACCCGGAGACCGGTGAGCAGTGCCCACCGGGGGTCAACGGCGATCTGTGGGTACGCGGAACGCGCGGCGTACAGCTGTTCCTCGAGTACTACAAGAACCCCGACGCGATGGCGTCCTCCTTCGCCGACGGCGGCTGGTTCCGCAGCGGTGATCTGGCTCGGCTCGGCGAGGACGGCTACTTCTACTTCGGCGACCGAGATAAGGACATCCTCAAGGTCGGGGGTGAGAACGTCTCCGCCAGCCAGGTCGAGGGTTTCGTCGCGGGATTGTTCGACCGGGGAGTGTTGGACGCGCACGCCGTGGTGGCACAGCAGCACGAGATGCTCGGTGAGGTGCCGGTGCTCTTTGCGGTGCTTGGCCCGGGCAACACGCTCAGTGAGGACGAGATTCGGCAGCGGATCATGGACGGCTGTGCGCGCGACCTGGCGGACTTCAAACGCCCACGGGCGGTGTACTTCCTCGGCGAGCTGCCTCGGGCGACGCTGGACAAGGTAGCCAAGAACGAGTTGCGCGAGCTGGCGGACGCGCTGGAAGCAGGCCGCGCGGACAGTGACGCCGGGTGGCGGCCGTAGGCGGCAGCGTCTGCGCCGGGTGTCATGCGGCGTCGAACGTGGGATGGTGCTGCCGGTAGTGGGCTGGCCTGGGTTGTTGCTGCGGGTCCATCCACTCCGGTGGCAGGAACTACGGGTGATGGTCCTCACCGATGACAATGTTCCACCCGTTCTGGTGCACGGTTCGGTGGTGTTGTCCGCAGAGCAGAACCAAGTTTCTAGCAAACCCTAAGTATGCCCATGTGTCCGCTTGTCCATCAGCGGCGTTGGCGTTCTCGGTACAGTGAACTGGTACTTAAGCGCTCGTCGAGCCACCGCAGCTGCCGCCCGCCACGGCGGCCCACGCGCGTACCGATCTGCACGGTTGATGGAGTTGGCCGCGCGGGATGCAATCACCGGGTTGGCCTTCGCGTCGCCGGGGAGACTCAGGGGCCGTGTCGACGCCGATCAGGAGCTGTTTGGCATGTTCGAGTTCCAGCGGGTCGGCGCTGTAAGCGCTGAGCGTCGGCCAGATCGCCACGCCCTGCCAGAACTCGGTGCCCTACTGACTGAGGTCAGATCGCTTCGTGAGGACGGTGACGCGGCGCGGTTCGCTGGTGACGCCTGCTACCGCTGGACACTTCACCGACTCTGGATCGCGGCGGGCACCGAAGCCCTGGCCTATATACCCCTCCATGCACGCAATGCAGAAGGCGCATAAATCGATGCAGAAGACGCATCAGGTACTATGTAACTCGAAGCCGTCCCGCTCTAGACTACCATGTAGTCCGCCAGATCAGCATGCGCATTTCAGCGGTTCTGGGATGAACGTACGCAAAGAAGAACACTGCATTGAGTATCCAGCTAGGCAAAGGAGACAGCAAGGTAGTCTTATGATGAAGCCATTAGAAATCCTGCAACGCCTAATTCAGTTCAACAGTCAAACTGAGACCCCCGGGGAGAGCGAGATCACCCGCTTCCTCATCGATTATATGGAAAAATTGGGGATAGAGACGCATCTCGAAGAGGTAGAACCAGGTCGATACAACGCCATTGGCGTATGGAGAGGCTCTGGAGAGGGGGAAAGTCTTATGTTCAATGGACACGTCGACACTAATCCGGCGTCTGAAGGGTGGACGGTTGATCCGTGGGCTGGAACGTACGATGATACTTTCATATATGGTATAGGCGTATCGAACATGAAGGCCGGTTGTGCGGCCTACCTCAGCGCAATACAGCAGTTGCTAAAGGATGGCTTCCATCCCTGTGGTGACGTCCTCCTCACCTTCGTCATTGGTGAGTTACAGAACGGTGTAGGTACCTATCAAATGCTCCGAAGGGGTTGGCGGAGCGACTACTTTGTGAACTGTGAGCCTACAGACCTTCAAGCCCTAACAATGCACGCAGGCGCCTTCAATTTCGACGTCGAACTTGTCGGTGAGACTCGACATATTTCAAAGCGTGATGATGCGGTTGACGCCATCGCCGCTGCCTGTGCGGTTATCCCGAGGTTTAATGCTCTCCTATTCAGCGGAGCGGAGAGTGAAGAGCATCGGAGGATCAATCGTTGCAACGTGGGTGTCGTGCGCGGCGCACTGTCGCGGGAGTTTCGGGAATGGAGGCCGCCGCAGGTCGCTGACTTCGTTCGCTTCTCCGGGACAGCGCGCTTCTCGCCCAGCCAGTCAATGGAATCAGTGCTCGGAGACATGCGTGACGTTCTCAGACAACTCGACGCGGACTTTCCCAGGATTAAAGCTACCGTGGAGCGGCAGGTCAAGCGGGAAGGTCGTCCATACTTCATGCCCTTCGCCGTGGACAAGTACGCTGAGATAGTCAGGTATCTCAACCAGGCATGGCGTGACGTCCGAGTAGGGGAACAACCGACCGGTGCGATAGAGCCGTGTTGCTTCTTTGGAAGCGACGCAGCACATCTTGCAAATGCAGGAATCCAAGGCGTCGTTTGTGGCCCTGGAGGAAAGTACAATACTATGCCGGATGAGCGAGTCGATATCGTCGACTACATGGATGCGATAGAGATTTACAAGAAGATGACTCTTCGGATTTGCGGCCCAGGCAAGGAGCAGAGTGGACAGCGCTAGTAACGGAAGGCCACCTGGAGTACCAGTCGAGATCAGAAACCTCAGTTGTCACTACGGACCCGTGAAGGCCGTGAATGATGTGTCGCTCTCGGTGGGTGCAGGCGAGTTCGTCTCCTTTCTTGGCCCATCTGGTTCAGGCAAGACGACTATTCTCATGAACATTGCAGGCTTTGAGAGGGTGGCGGGCGGAGAAATCCTCGTCGGTGGCCGTGACATATCTCGTACACCACCCCACCGCCGAGAACTTGGAGTTGTCTTCCAACGGTATGCGCTTTTTCCGCACCTGTCGGTCGCTGACAATATCGAATATCCGCTGAAAATGAGGGGTGTCTCCGGCCGTGACCGGGCAGCGCAGATGGAGCGGGCGCTGGAGCTGGTCGGGCTTCAAGATCTCAGCCGACGAAAACCGGCGCAACTTTCAGGTGGTCAGCAGCAGCGGGTGGCGTTGGCACGCGTCTTAGTCTATCGCCCGCCGCTCATTCTGTTCGACGAGCCGCTAGGCGCCCTGGATAGGAAACTACGCGAGCAGGTCCAACTGGAAATCAGGCGTCTCAACAAGGAGTTGGGGATCACGATGATGTTCGTGACGCATGATCAAGAAGAGGCCCTGATTATGTCTGACAAGATCGCCTTGTTGAAACTCGGAAGAATCGAACAGTTCGGGACGGGACGAGACCTTTACGACCGTCCCAAGACCGAGTTTGCAGCCGGCTTCTTGGGGCGTACCAATGTTTATGACAGTACTATCGTGGCGGTGGAAGCTGACCATGTTGAGGTGCTTTTGGGAGCCCAGGTACTCAGCGCCCGCCATCCCGAGGACGGTCGAACCAGCGTTGATAAGCAAGGCTGCCGAATAGCCATACGGCCCGAAAAGATCTCGGTTGTTCCGTTCGCGTCCGGCATCGGCCCGGAGTGCATTATCAAGGAAGTTGTGTTTTCAGGTGCCACCACCTACGTGACGGGGGACGTTACCGGGCAGGCCATCCTCATCCAAGGACTATCGTCCGACACCAACCTCGACGTAAAGCCTGGTGATCGGGTGGCGCTTCAGATTGATCCCCAAAGTATCTCAGTGTTACCTAGTTGTTAAATCCGCCAGGAGACGGAGACCCCCTAACAGAAGGAGCACCAGCATGTCTGAATTCCAAGCAAATGTGTGGCAACCTCTTTCCCGACGATCAATTCTCAAGGGGGGAGCTCTACTCGGTGCGATGAGTTTGGCTGCTGCGTGCGGGAACCCTGACGAGGCGGGGTCAAGTCCGGGACCTGCGGGGGATGGGAGCGGACAGGTGGTTGTCCGCGACGGCGGTGGAGCTTGGGGAGATGCACAGCGCAAGGCCTTCTTTGCACCGTTCGAGAAGGAGACCGGCATTAAGGTGATTCCAGCTCCATCAGGAGGACAGCCGCAGTTGCGCGCGGCCATCCTAAGTGGCAAGCCAGGGATGGACGTCGCAGACGTGGGTGGAGGCAACGTCGGCGCCTGGGAGCAAGAAGGTCTGCTGCAGAAGATCGACTACGCCAAGTGGAAGGATCCCACCTTAAAAATGCAGTTCACACCCTACAAAGCGTCGGAATTCCGGGTGCCATCGATCATCTTCGCGATCCAGCTTGCCTTCGATGAGACCGTGACGGGCGGAACTCTTCGGAGTTGGGCGGACCTGTGGGATACCAAGAAATTTCCCGGAAAGCGATCGATGCACGTTGGGGATGCGCCTGGAGGGGGGGTTTACGAGATCTCACTGCTAGCGGATGGAGTGGAATCCGGCAAACTCTACCCACTGGACCTGGAGCGGGCGTTGCGGAAACTCAGCCAACTCAAGCCCGACATCCTGAAGTTCTGGACCAGTGGTGCTGAGTCGGTTCAGCTGCTCATCGATAAGCAGATCTCAGCCGTCGCTGCGTGGAATGGCAGAGTGGACACTGCGGTAGCGGAGGGCGCCAATAATGTTCAGAGTTCGTGGGAGCAAGCCCTCCTACAAGTAGATTATTGGGCTATCCCCAGAGGCGCTCGTAACGTTCCTGCAGCGCAGCGATTTATCGAGTTTGTTATACAGCCCAAGCCCCAGGCCGAGTTCGCAAAATTGATCACATACGCGCCGACGCTCCCTCAGGCCTACGAGTTTATCCCCGAAGACCGACAGAAGCTCCTGGCTACAGCGCCACAGTATAAGGACAAGGTTGTCCGGTTCGACCCCGAGTTCTGGGCGACTAAGAATGCGGAGGGCAAGCTCATGCCTGAGGTCGCGAGCGATATGTGGCAAAAGTGGCTCACTTCGTGATGTCCGGCACTAACCGGAGGAGGGACAGTATCGCGTGGCTTGCGCTGCCGATGATATTAATCCTTGGCTTGGCGTTCTTCGTTCCCCTCGCAAGGCTCCTATTAGAATCGCTCACCACAAGTTCTGGCCTCTCTTTCTCAAGGTACCAACAGTTGTTCGACGACCAGGTCTTCGTGGATGTCGTCCTGAGGACGATTCGCATCGCGGTCCTCGTGACCTTCTTCACTGCGGTCATTGGCTACCCCGTGGCTTATGCCGCGGCACGGGCACAGAAGTGGGTCGGCATTGCGATGCTAGCTTGCGTCATTCTGCCATTGTTCACATCCTCGTTGGTCAGAAGCTACGCATGGCGGGCACTTTTGGCTGACAATGGGGTCATCAATGAGTGGCTGGTCCGGTTGAAGATTGTGGACGCACCTCTAAAGCTGCTCTACAACGACACGTCAATTGTGATCGGCATGACTCAGGTCCTCCTCCCGCTGATGATCCTCCCGATTTACGCTACCACGAAGAACCTTGATCGAGCGATCATCGACGCGGCACGGAGCATGGGCGCGTCACAATTGGCTGCGTGGCGGACGATAACATTGCCGCAGAGCTTAAAGGGTGTGGCGGCTGGCGCCAGTTTAGTATTCATTAGCTCGTTGGGCTACTACACCACCCCTGCGCTGCTCGGCGGCATATCTACTCCGATGTTCGCCCAGCTCGTGGATTCCCAGATCAATACGAAAGCAGACTATGGTCCCACCACAGCCGAGTCGACTCTAGTTCTCATCGGTGTTGTGCTCCTCTTGGTGATATTGCGACGCCCCCTGGGCCTCATATCGAGCGGGGACGGCGACGACAACAAGAAGCGGCGGCTGTCGAGTTCGTTGTCGATGCCTTTGGCCCACTTCCGTAAGGGCGCGGATCGACTAAATGTCGGGGTATTGGGGCGATCCACCCGAAGAGCTGAGGAATTGCTGTCCCGCATTAGGTGGTTCGTCACGGGGGCATTGGCGGTCGGCGGTCTACTCATTCTGATAGGGCCCGAAATCGTTATTGTATTACTTGCATTCAATAAGTCTAGCTTCCTTTCCTTTCCGCCAACAGGCTATTCGACACGGTGGTTCACTGATTACGTGCATGATAATTCGTGGTTAGGTTCCACACGCCTAAGTTTTGTGGTCTCAATCATCGCTGCAACGATCGCCACCGTTATCGGTATTCTTGGCGCATTAGCGGTCGTCCGGATGAGAAGGAAACGGCTCTCGGTCGCCGTATACATGCTGGGTCTCACTCCGCTGGTACTCCCACCCATTCTGTATGCAGTCGGGCTCTTCTTCGTATTTATTCAAATAGGTGTCGCAGGGACGGCGTCCGGCCTCATTGTCGCTTATGCTGTTCTCGGTATCCCGTATGTTGTGATCACTTCGCAGCCTATTGCGCGTGACATGGATCCATTAATGGAACGCGCAGCGGCGAGCATGGGGGCAAATGCCTGGAGACGGGCTCAGACCATTATTCTACCTCTCATAGTTCCCGCAGTGGTTGCATCCTTCCTGCTTGCCTTTATCCACGCTTTCGACGATCTGGTCGTGGCGGTGTTTCTTGGCAGCGCGACCACGGTAACTTTGCAAATGCGCATGTATGAAGATATTCAGTTTGAGATTAGTCCCAAGGTTGCTGCGGTGGGTGTTCTGGTAACCTGCGTGATGTTGGTGCTGGGACTAGCGGCAATGGGCCTGAACAGGAATCGGAGCCGCGACCTGGGTAGATGACCGGGTTCGACGCCAGCCAGCAAAGGGGGAATTCGCATGGTCAGAACATTGTTCAAGGACGCCTCCGTGGTTGACGGTACCGGCGTCGAGCCGTTCATGGGTGAGGTGCTGGTCGAGCAGGGGCGCATCACTCACGTTGGTGCACAGGGGACCGCGCTCGCCTCGTGCGTTGAGGTAGTTGACGTTGAAGGGCTCTGTCTGAGCCCGGGGTTCATCGATGTTCACAGCCATGGAGACAATGCTCCCTTGTGTACGGAGCCCGACATCATCAAGGTTCTCCAGGGAGTAACAACCGAGGTCGTGGGGAACTGTGGTGCCTCTCTTGCGCCGCGGGATGAGTGTGGATACCTGGATGATCTGATCCGTCGGACATTCAAGACGTCCGTATCGGACCGGTTGACCACAGGCGACTTGTTCGCAGAGTTCGAGAAGGGTCGGTTCGTTACGAACATGGTCCCCTTGGTTGGCCTCGGAGTTGTCCGCGCGCTCTCATGTGGTATGGGAGACGGCGCACCGACACGCGATCAGCTGTCAGAGATGGTGAGCTTGGTTGTTGAGGCGTGTGCAAGCGGCTGCTTTGGCGCCTCCACGGGTTTGGTGTATGCCCCCGGTCTATATGCCACCGAGCGAGAACTCTCAGATATCTTGGCTGCGATGCCCAGCGGAAGCATCTATGCAACCCATGTGCGCGACGAGGGACTGCGCGTGTTTGAGTCGGTGGCTGAGGCAATCAGGATCGCTTGGGGGTCTAGCCTGGATCTTTCATGTGGTGCCTGGGGTGGCTTGTCCGGCGACCGGTGCCGGTGTTGGTGCGCCTTTCTGTTGTTGGGCGTGGTTGTCTTGCCCGAGGTCAGTCGGGTGGTCTGCCGGGTTCCACTGCCCCGGGGGTGCTTTCGTGTCGGTTGGATGGGTTTGTGCTGGTCAGGTCGGTGCGGGCAGGGCGGTGAGCTTGGCGAGTGCGGTCTCGACGAGGGGTGCCCAGCGGGCGTGTCTGGACGGGCGTAGCCGGTGTGTGCGTGTGTGGTGGGCGAGGCGGCCGGCGATCGAGAACAGCTGCGGCCGAAGGCGTTTGGGTTCCCACCGCCGGGAGGGGTGGTCGGTGAGGGCGAGCGTTTGCAGCCACGCGGTGAGCTCGACGGCGAGGCAGACCACGGCCAACCAGAGCTGGTTCTGCGCGAAACCGTGCAGCGGCAGATTCTGCAGTCCGGTGTCCTTGCAGATGCGGATGCGGTCCTCGCAGCGGGCGCGGCGGCGATGGCGCAACTCCAGGTCGGCGAGCTGTCCGCCGCGGGTGTTGGTGATGAACGCGGTCGGCCGCAGTCCGTCGGCATCGGTGAATCGTAGTTGCGCCCCGGGGTGGGGTCGTTCCTTGCGGATGATGACCCGCATCCCGGCCGGCCACCCGGACAGGTCCACCAGGTCGGTGAGCTCGGCGACCCACGCCCCCTCCCGCGGGAACTCCTCGGCGTCATAGGCCGGGGTCCACACGTCGGCCGGGATGCGGCTGAGCTTGTCGACCATGGTGGCGGTGAGCCCGAACCCGAGGGAGTACGACAGCGCCCGGTTGGTCAGATACTCCACCACCTCGTGGGTTCCTCCGGCACCGTCGGTGCGGACCAAGACCTTGCGCCCGACGCGGCCGCTGACGGGAAACGGCAACTGCCGCAACGCTTCTTTGAGGATCGTGAGGTGGTCGGTGGCGGTGTTGGACCCGGCGTTGCCCGGGCGCAGCAGCAAGGCCAGGGGTTCACCGGTGCCGCCCTGGCCGTGATCGACGAACGCGCAGAACGGGTGGTGCCCGAAGCCCTTCTTATACGTCGGCGCCGCCTTCTCCTTGTCCGAGTGCGCGGTCACCAACGTGGCATCCAGATCGATGATCAACGGGTTGGCGGCGCTGATGCCGTGGTCGGGGGCATGAGCACCGGCACCCGCCCACGCGGCCTGGCGGGCGGCGGCCCGCGCGGTGTCGATCGCCCGCAACGCCGCCGGGGCGTCCGCGGCCAGGGTGGCGAACAAGCGGGACACCGTCGGATCCGAGGCCACCGCACCGAACACCCCGGGCTCTTCCCGCAGCACCGCGAGATCGGCCAGGCAGTCCCCGCCGAGCGCGACCGCCACCGCCAGGTCGAGCAGGATCTTGCCGGGGTCATGCGTGGCCAACGGTTTGCGCCACGGCGCCAACGCCACCGAGAGCGCACCGGCCAGGCCGGTCTTCTCCGCGGTGCGGAGCAACATCACCGCCCGGCGTGCGACACGATCCCCGTCCCGGTCGTGTCCACCGACAGTGACGGGTACAACGACGTAAACTTGCTCACCTGAATGGTGCTCCTCGATCTGGTATCGATCCGACCCTCAACAAGTCGAATTATCCCAGGTCAGAGCACCATTCCTCAGTTACGACACGACCAAAAAGCCCAGGCGCGGTGAAAGCCCGAGGTTAGCGGACGTTGGGACCGCTTCTCGTGGTTCGGAGTGCTGAAGGTCACGGAGGAGGGGCGCCTTTCCAGCCCGCCCGGAGGCTTCACATTAGAGAATCTGGTCGCTACGATGGAAGCCTTGCTGATCGAAGGCCTAGAGCCGCCGCAGAACCGGCGCCAAGGCGACGGTTTCAACGCGGTGGAGTTCCTCCAAGGAACTGATCCGGAATTAGCAAAACAAAAAAAGAAGCGCATGCTGGACGAGTTGCTCAGCAACATCGATTGAGGCGGTTGTTTTGAACCGACCGAACCAGGTACTCGACTTTGCCACTAGATAGCACACACAGTCGACACGGCGCAAGCTCAGTACGGCTTGAGCGCCAAGATCCACCAGTCGGCGAGCGCCTCACTCGACGTGCTTAGTGACAATGCTCGGTCCCTCCCGATCCCTTCGTTCTCACCATGTGCAATCCGATTTCGGCGATCTACGAGCGCATGCAAATCCTTTTCAAGGCGCGCATCGTCCGCTTTCAGGGTCTGTTCCAATTCGTCCCGTAGGCCGAGATCGAATCTGCCGGCAAGTTCAAGAAGGGCACCGTAGGACGGATTCCGTGTCCGTGTCAGCCAAGTGAGGCTGAAGGCGCGAACTAGGCCTCCTGACTTCGCCTGCACGTAACCGCGTCCGCAGAAAGCAACCGCCTGCTCCAGGTATCCGCAGCTTCGTACTACGAGGAGCCGCGACAGCCAACCCAGGGCCTCGGACGTCACGGCCGCCTCCTTGGGCCGCTCCACGAGCTCCCGCAGCTGGTGCAGGTTGTTCAATGAACTCGTGACTTCCCACGGTGGCCACTGTTGATGCGCCACCTAGACCTGCACGAATGCCTTGGTTGCAAGCGCCAGACGCTTGACACTGTCCTCGTCAGCAGTTGCCCGCTCTATCACGCCCGGCAGTTCAGGTTCAGTGAGTAGCGCGCTAGTAGCCGAAATCACCGTCTCCGTGCCTGGTTCACTAATCTCCAATCGGCGCATCAGACCGACGAATACAGCTTCCGTAAGCGCGGCGTTGACGGCGGTACCCCCCGGCCGTAGAGCGGCTGACCCAGGGCCGTCCAACAGCAGCTCCGCTGCCCGTTTAAAGCGCGCCTCCAATCCGGCGACGTCAAGCCCCGAGAGGTCACGGTGCGCCGCCATGAAGTCGTTCAAGAATTTCTTCAATGGTCTCTTGTAAGTGCCAGGACTTACGAGCAATGCGACGACGCGCAAAATCAGTTCCTGATCGCGCAAGTGCCGTGCGGGCGGCCCATATAGATTACGCCACTGATCACTGCGACCCAGTCAACGAGCGGGCCAGCATAAAGGGCCGTTCGGATCTCGTGTGGAGTCAACTGCGTGCCTCCGGCGTTAAGGCGTTCGAAGATCTGGTACACCGCATCGAGGGATCGGCTGGTTCCATCGGTCTGCACAATGGTTGCCTGGATGAAAGTGTTATCGAGTTGCCGACGCTGCTCTTCCGTAAGTCGAGCATAGGTCAAGCCGTGAAAGGTTGCTGCGACAGTCTGGAGCGCAAACTCTTTCTTGTGCACCATTCCTGCGTAGAACGCGGCGAGAGTACGAAGACGTTGCTGCCCATCGAGAACCAGGTACCTGCGGTCCGTCTGCTGAACAAGAAAGATCCCAGGGATTGGATACCCGAGCAAGAGAGACTCGATGAACCGGTCCATCTGCGGCTTCGACCAGACAAACGGCCGTTGGAACCTTGCCGTCTCCACCGGTTCGTTCGACCCTTCGTCCTCCCCAAACGTCGGTATCAGAATGTCGCCGCGTCCAACCCTCCGGACGAGCCCTTCGACGTCAAAGTCAGTACCGGTGTACGCGACCCGGGCCGGTTCCGGGTCGACCTCTTGTTCGTCGACGAACTCGTCGGTAGTCAGGTCGGATTCCGATGCGGACTGCGTCACCAGCCCAACGGTAGTCGGTAACGACCGCTCTGTGGTGAACGCGACTCCTATGTCGGCAGGCGGCACAGCACGCTCCGCTCTGCCGCTCGGTGTCGACTGCAGTCGGTGCCGCCACCGCGACCGCGGCGGCGAACTGTCTCATGTGGTGCCAGGCCCGACTGGTTGCTGACAAGTCCTTAATAGAGCCCGCCCTCCCGTCCGTATCGGTCGAGCCAAAGCCGTCCGAAGCGCTGACCACCCCATGGCCCCCGTTGCTCAGTCGTCTCGCCGGTGAACACGGTTCCAGCGCCGTCGGTTGATCGGGCGAACGGTGGTGGACACCATGCATCACCAAGGACCGCGCACCGAACGGAGATCCAGACCGGGCAAACCCGGCCACCCCCGAGCAGGAAGCGTCTCGGCGCCAACGCGCCGAGCTGAGGTCTCCGATGTCCCGCAAGGTCGTGACAGCGTGGCTCGTGCTCAATGTTGCGGTCGTTGTGCTCTACACAGTTGTCCCACCACTGTTTTTCAACGACGGTCACGCAGACATCGCGGGCATGCCACAGATTCTTTTTTGGTTCACGCTGATGCCCTTTGTCATCCCCGCCTTGATTGCGGCGCTGTACTTCTATGACCGTTCGATCACCACTCGGCTGCGTGTTGCCAGGGGCGAATGCGAGGAGGGAGAGCTGCGATGAGTCAACTCGTCATCCTGTTGGTAGGGCTCGGAATGACCTTCGTGATCCTGGTGCTTGGCGGCTACGCCGGCCGCCGCAAGAACGACAACCTGGAGGGATGGCTGGTCGATCATCGGGGTATGGGTGGACTCCTATTGTGGTTCCTGCTCGGCAGCGAGATCTACACGGCCTTCACCTTCCAGGGTTTGGCCGGATACTCCTATACCAAGGGCGCGGCTGGCTTCTACAACGTGGCCCAGAATGACGTTGCCTATGCGCTCGCGTTCCTGATCCTGCCGTGCATCTGGGTGTTCGGAAAGAAGTACGGCTATGTTACCCAAGCCGACTTCGTGGCCCACCGCTACGGCAGCCGGGCGCTGGGAATGTTCGTAGCGCTGACGACCGCGTTGATCATGATCGCCTACATCGACTTGAACATTGAGGGTCTGTCAGCGATTTTCAAGGTGGTGGGCGGGGATGCGATCTCGCCGCTGCTCGGCAACATTTTAGGCTTCATCGTACTGGCCATCGCCGTCTTCATCGGCGGCATCCGCGGGAATGCAATTCAATCGGTTGTCAAGGACATTCTGATGTTTGTCGCCATTGCTGCCCTCTTCATAGCGGTCCCGCTACACTACTTCGGCGGCTTCGCCGGCATGAATAACGCATTTGGTACCCAAATCCCTGGTTCATTCCAGATTCCCTCGGCGACCGCTCACAAGCTCGGTCCGGCGTGGTTGATTTCCACCGTCTGCATGACCGGGCTCGGACAGTGGATGTGGCCGCAGTGGTTCGGCACCTCCTTCACCGCCTCCTCGCCGAGGACCCTCAAGCGCCAGGCGATCTTCATGCCCTTTTATCAAATCGTCAAGGTTGCGGTGTTGGTTGTGGGGTTTGCCGCCATCCTCGTCTTGGGTACCGGCTTCGCCGGCAATGACGTGGTGATGCACATGATGAAGACCATCTTCCCGGGATGGGCTCTAATTCTGTTCACGATCGCCGCTATGCTCTCGGCGATTGTTCCGGCCGGTCCCATCGTCATGACTTCAGCGACACTACTGTCCCGCAATGTTCTGAAGGAACTGCGCCCGACAACCAGCGACCGCAGCGTGTTCTGGCTGACCAAAGCGCTCGTGTTCCCGCTGACCGGTGTGGCTCTGGTGATCACCCTCGCCGAGCCAGCATTGATCGTGAGTGTGCTGCTGGTGGCCTACGCCCTGATTGCCCAGCTGTTCCCCGGTGTGGTGATCGGGGGGATCTTCTGGCAACGCGCCACCAAACACGGCATGTTCGCCGGACTGCTGGTGGGCTGGGGGGTCTCCGGCGCACTGATGTTGACCGGCCACGATCCGATCGCTGGCCTCAACGCCGGGCTGGTCGGCTTGCTGTGCAACGCCATCGTGTTCATGGTGGTGAGTCTGCTGACCCGCCCCGCCGGCACCAGCCAGCCGTTTGCGACGACGCTGCGCGAGATCGCGGCGGAAACGCCCTTGCCGACCTCAGATGTAGGCGCGGTCGGGCCCGAGCGGGGGCCGAGACCCCACGCAACGGTGTAACGGGGTCCGGGAGCGTTGCCTCGGTACAGCCACAACGACGGTCGCCTGATCCGGAAGCAGGTGAACCGCGTACAACCCACCTGAGGAGACTGCCCGATTGACGATGCGCCTCTGGGGCGCACTGTGCATCGGCGTGGCCTCGACAATCGGCGGAGGGGCGGGGTTCGGGACCGCCCTTATCTCGACCCCGCTGCTGCTGCTCGTGGGATTCCCCGTGCCCGAGGTTGTCGTCATCAGCCTCGCTGCAAGCTTGGTCACCAGGGTCGTGGTGATAATGCGGCTGCGCGAACACATCACGTGGCGCAGAGTCGCGCTCCTGGGACTTGGGAGCATCCCCGGTGCGTGGCTTGGAGCCGAAACAGTGAACGTCCTGCCCGAGCACTATCTCAAGCTGGCCGCCGGACTGCTGGTGGTGCTGTGCGGCATGCGCCTGGCCATCCCCTCCCGCACCCAAAGGCGGACACCGACGGCCACCGCCGAGTTGGTCACCGGCGCCGTCGGCGGCTTCCTGAGCACCACCACGTCACTCAACGGGCCGCCACCGGTGCTGCTGTTCAGCCGTGCGCGTATCCCCCCGCTTCCCTTCATCGCTGACCTCGCGGGCTATTTCGTCGTGACCAACACATTGTCACTGGCCATACTGTGGTTCCGAAGTGAACTACCCCAGGCCGTGCTGGGGCCGGTACTGCCCGCCTGCGTTACGGCCGCACTGATCGGCAACCTCACCGGCCTGCGAGTCGCGCGCCGGCTACCTGCAACGGTGTTCCGATCCAGCGTTATCGCTCTCGTGATCATCGCCGGCGTCCTCACCGTCGTGACCGCCTAGCGGTGGACGCCTGACACCACGAGCCAGCCGCGCCTCGCGGAAGGCTGCGCTCCTCCAACCCAGGTTGTCTACCGCAACTGCCCGCACGGGCAGGGACCGTGGCTAGCCCTCTAGCGCTTCCGGTGTTCATTCACCAGACAGTTGATCCCCCGGAACCTCCTGGCGCATCCGGTCGAGGGCAGCTTTGCGGGCGCCTCGAATGTGGTTCTGTGCGGCCCGTCGCGCTGCAGTCGGGTTCCCGGCCAATATGGCCTCCATGATCCGACGGTGATCGGCGCGGGACTTCTCGAGGCGCCCTGGTATGCGCAAGGTGGTCTCCATGCCACGCGAAAGTATCTCCTGCAAGATGCCTTGGGTGCGTACGAGAAACCGGTTGTTGGCGGCTTCCACGATGCGGAGGTGGAAGGCGGCGTCGAGCGCACCCAGATGGTTCCAGTCCAGGTCCGGTTCCAGGCTCGCCGCGACGGCCGTTTCGTAGGCCTCGACCACCTTCTTCACCTTCGTGATATCACCATTGCGCGCCGCCCACGCGGCCGCGGGTAGTTCGAGCACCTCACGCATGTTGAACAGCTCTTCGAGATCGATTGCCTCGGCGTAGAGCGCGGTGCGGAGAGCCCGGGTCGTCTCCGGGTCGGCGACGAAGACACCCGCACCGTGCCGGATGTCGACTCTCCCTTGGGACTTGAGTGAACGCAACGCCTCCCGTAACGACGGGCGGCCCACCCCGAGCAGCGCCGCCAGTTCACGTTCGGGAGGAAGCCGGTCACCGGGGCGCAAGCTGTCGCCGGCGATCATGTCCATGATGCTCCGTGCGATGAGGTCGGACACACTGCCCTGCCGGATCGGGACCCACACCTGTTCGCCCTGCATGCCGTCTCCCTGACATTCATATTCGGTCGGACCACCGTACCTCTCGGTGCGGACCATCTTCGCCGAAGCTCTTGCGGTATCCATCGCAGCGTGCCACACTCTTAAGGCAAGAGGTAAGGCCTCTGGCCAAAAGGAGGAGATATGACAGGCGCATCGAGATCGCCGGACTTTCTCGCGCACGACGAGGGCGATGTTGTCGCAGTGGCTGTCCGCGACCTGCAACCCGGCGTCGCCGAGGGTGGGTACCTACGCGGGTCCGCGTCGGTGACGCTCGAGCTTCGCGACCCGGTTCCGTTGGGACACAAGGTCGCGTTGGCTGACCTGGAAGTAGGGCAGGACGTCATCGAGTACGGACTGCGGGTTGGCGTGACGACAGAGAAGGTCGTTCGCGGTGCCTACGTACACGTCCACAACATGAGGAGCGCACGGTGGCAGAACAGCGTGGCCTGACCGGTTACCGCCGCGAAAACGGCACGGTCGGTATCCGAAACTACACAGTGATACTGCCGGTGGACGACCTGTCCAACGCGGCGGCGGAGGCGGTGGCGAAGGTGGTGCCGGGAACATTGGCGCTGCCGCATTCCTACGGTCGG
>JAABVA010002043.1_pt1 | contig 20566 bp, 22 predicted proteins | sample 5560331 | NCBI WGS metagenome assembly JAABVA01 (sample SAMN12812661, study PRJNA571458) | rock metagenome | isolation source: Antarctica rocks | place: Antarctica: Victoria Land, Mt New Zealand sud | collected 2016-01-07
GCGATGGGTCCGGCGAACCGGGAGCTCGGCCCCCGCCTCAAAGCAGCCGTCGCGGCCAGCACGGAGCTCCAGGCACGCGACGCCCTCAAGAGCGTCAGCCTCGCGGCCGCCATGACAGCCGCGCTGAACGCCCGCGGAGTCCCCGACCCGACCGCGCACCTCGCGGCCGAACTCGGGGTCCTCGCGTTCAAGCGGGGCTACGCCCGATGGTCCGACAGCGATCGTGATGACGTCCAAGGGCTCGCGCCACATGCCCTGGCAGCCCTGGAAGACCTGCGCACGGCAACCGCGTCGTTGAGCTGAACAAGTGCCCCGACCGCCGAGCTCGTCGCACGCCGGTGACTCACTACCAAGGGAGTGGAGCCCCGCCCTCGAAGTGCTCGGCCCACGAGGTAGGTACACCCGAAGCACGATGCTCGCCCAAAGTCGCCCATGACCGTCCAGTGCTCGGGCCAAGGTGCTCGGCACTGCCGGCCGAGCGGCGCTGCTGCGTCCATCCAGCGTCCAGATACGGAACGGTTGCGTATTGGTCCTCGGGGGCGCATGCTGGACCAGTACGAAACGGTTCCGTATCGAGCCCTTGGAGCAATTATGGACACAGCCGTCCAGGCCAGCGACGACGTCACGTCCGTGCGGCAGCAGGGCCGGCAGCGCGATGCCAGCCGCGACACCGCGATCCTCGAGGCCGCTCTGGCCCTGGTGGGTGAGCTGGGCTACGACCGGGTCTCGATGGACGCCGTGGCCGCCCGGGCGCGCGCCAGCAAGGCGACCATCTACCGCCGCTGGTCGAGCAAGGGCGCGCTGGTCTCGGCCGCGGTCCGCTGCCGCGCGCCGGTCCCGATGGTGCTGCCCGACGAGGGCAGCCTGCGGGCTGACCTGCTCGCCGCGGTCGCTCTGATGGCCCAGGCCATCGGCGAGCAGGACCTCGCGCTGCTGACCGGCGTCTTCGCGGGGATGCGCACCGACCCCGAGCTCGCCGACGCCATGCGATGCGACCTGCTGGGCGACAAGGAAAGCGCCATCGCTCCACTGTTCTCGCGGGCGGCCGAGCGGGGCGAGCCCCTGCACCCCGGCGCCGTCCGGCTCTTCCTCGAGGTCGCGCCGGCCGTCGTCATGCATCGCCTGATCGTCACGGCGGAGCCCGTCGACGACGCCTACGTCACCCATGTGGTGGACGACGTGCTGCTGCCCGTGCTCACCACACCCTCGATCTGCTCGACGCCACCCGCCGCGAAAGGACCACGCGCATGAGCACCACCTACGGCGAGCAGACGACGCCGGGCTTCCCGCCCCCCAGCGCGGTTGCTACCACGACCGGCACGAGCGCGGGGACCGACGCCGGCGGGCCCGACCCACGCCGCTGGCTGGCGCTGGGCGTCATCGCCATCGCCCAGCTGATGGTCGTGCTCGACGCGTCGATCGTGAACATCGCGCTGCCGAGCGCAGCGAAGTCTCTGCACATCGGCTCGCTGTCCAACGCCCAGTGGGTGATCACGGCCTACACGCTCGCGTTCGGCGGCCTGCTGCTGCTCGGCGGCCGCATCGCGGACTACAACGGCCGCAAGAAGACGTTCATCATCGGCCTGCTCGGGTTCGCGGTCGCCTCCGGCGTCGGCGGTGCGGCGACGAGTTCGTCGATGCTGTTCGGCGCGCGTGCGGTACAGGGCGCGTTCGCCGCGCTGCTGGCCCCGGCGGCGCTGTCGCTGATCTCCACGACCTTCACCGAGGCCCGCGAGCGGGCGACCGCCTTCGGGGTCTACGGCGCCATCTCCGGCGGCGGGGCTGCCATCGGCCTGATCTTCGGGGGTGTGCTCACCGAGTACGCCTCGTGGCGCTGGTGTCTCTACGTCAACATCCCGATCGCGCTGGTCGCCGCCGTCGGAGCCCTGCGCGTGGTCAGCGAGAGTGCGCTGGCCCAGCGCAACCGCTACGACCTGCCCGGTGCCGCCCTCGTCGGTGGCGGCCTTATCGCCCTCGTCTACGGCAGCACGCAGGCCGCAAAGCCCGGCTTGGGCTGGACCTCGAGCGAGGTGCTGGTCCTGCTCGGCGCCGCAGCGGTCCTGCTCGCAGGCTTCGTCGTGCACGAGCGCCGCACGGCCCACCCGCTGCTGCCGCTGCGGGTCCCGCTGCAGCGCGACCGGGGTGCGTCGTTTCTGGCCGCGCTTCTCGTCGGCGCCGGCCTGTTCGCGATGTTCTTGTTCCTCACCTACTACTTCCAGCAGAACCTGGGCTACAGCGCCCTGAAAAGCGGCTTCGCGTTCCTGCCCTTCAGCGCCGGGATCATCGTCTCCGCGGGGGTGGTCAGCCAGGTGCTGCCGCGGGTCGGGCCCAAACCGCTCATGACCGGCGGCCTCGTGCTCGCCACACTCGGGCTGCTCTCGCTGGTCACCCTGGGACAGCACACCAGCTGGGCGAGCCACGTCCTACCCGCCGAGCTGGCGCTGAGCATCGGCATGGGGATGGTGTTCGTGCCGCTGTCGTCCACCGCCCTGATCGGCGTCGCCGAACACGACGCCGGAGTCGCCTCGGCCCTGCTCAACACCTCCCAGCAGATCGGCGGCGCGCTGGGCACGGCGGTGCTCTCGACGGTGTTCGCCAGCTCGTGGCACTCCTACCTCGGCGCCCGGCACCTGGCGCCGCTGCAGACACCCAACGGGCCCCAGCCCACCGGGCTGGCGTCCCTGCACGGCTACCACGTCGCCTTCACCATCGGCGCGGCCATGCTCGCCGCCGCCCTTGTTGTGGTCCTCGCCCTGGTCAACGCACGCAAGGACGACCTGCCCACCGAGACCGCGGTCGCAGTCTGACCGCCCCTCGCAACACCTCGCGCCGCAGGCCCGACTACTACGAGCGCATCGACAAGCCCGCGGACCTCGCCCGTCTGTTGAGATGCTGGGTGCGATCGCTCGGGCGTTGCGCCTTACGCTCTCCGAGCGGGACCACGGGTACCGGCTGGCCGGCCGCCCCCCGCCGCACAGCCACCAGTCACACGGCTGGTCGAGAGCCTGCTGGTCCTCGACGCCTCGGCGACCACGATCAGGCCGAGGTTGTGACCGAGGTCGACGCTGTGCACGATCGATAGGGCGCATGAGGGCTACGAAGTGGCTTCACGTGCTCACTGGCTGGTGGCGGCTCGTTCTCGGACCGCACGACCTGATCCTCTGCCGGGGCAAGGCCGGCGAGTTCAGCCGCGGCTCGCCACACTGCTTCGGCAGTGCGGCCCAGATCCGGCCGAGTTGCTCACGCCTGTTCGGTGAGGCGAATGCCTGCAGGGTCCGCGCCCGCCGCGCCGCCACGCGGGCGCGGTCAACGGCTGCCGGCAGTGGAGCGCCGCATGACCACGACCCGAATTCCGGCCTCGGGCGACGTGATCTGACCGATCCTTGCCGAGCTGTGCTGTGATCCTGGCCGGGTTATCGACCAGTGCCACCGGGTCGCCTACTCGCGGGTGATGGCTGCTTGGGTAACCGTTCGGGCGATGCGGGCGATGGTCGTTACTGCTTCGTCTGGGGACACGTGGCACAGGTCGGTGAGCACGAACAGCGCCTCGGCGCTGACGATGACTGCCAAGTCACGCTTGAGCGCGGCCAGGGCGGCCGTCGAGATGACGTCGGGCGCGTGGTCGAGCGGGCTCAAGGCGTAGTCGATGAGCGCGAACCGGTGCCCGGGCCGCGCCGTGTCGGCAATGTCCGGACGTAACAGGGAGGCCGCGATCATCGCTCGCACGGCCCCCTGACGCGCGAGTACCTCGCGGAGCATGAACCCCGCCGCGAAGTCGATCCGATAGAGGGCGTCCGTCGAGCCGGCCACCGGCTTCATCGCGTCCGCCGGTTGCGGCCACGTGCCCGCCAGAGCTTCTGCCAGCAGCGAGGGAAGGTCGGCAAAGTAGCGGTAAGCCGTCGCCTCCGAGACCAGTGCCGCTTTGGCGACGACCGGCATGGTGATGTCGGCTCCGCTCAGCACGAGCGCTCTGCACGCGTCGACGATCGCGTTGCGGGTCCGCAGCCGTTGGTTGCTGCGCACCGCCGGGGCATCTGCCGTCACGCCTTGCTCCCTGGTCGGCGATTGGGAAACACCCGACCCTCAGGATGAGAGCGTACTTGCACGCCACGGGTACAGCGCTTAGGCTGTTGAGAGCCGGCTCTCAACACGAGACTGGTCTCTTGGACCAGCTGGAGGACCACGATGAGCACTGCAGTCGCCTCGACCACCATGACGCTCACCGTCGCCGGCATCGGTGAGGTCGACCTCACCATCGACCAGCACGGTGAGGGCCAGCCGTTCCTGCTCCTGCACGGCGGCGCGGGACCGCAGTCCATGGCCGGCTTCGCGGCGCTACTCGCCGGCAGCGAGCCGGCGCACGTGCTGACCCCGACCCATCCAGGTTTCGGGGGCACACCCCGGCCGGACGCTCTGACGAGCCCCGCAGGCCTGGCGGCGCTCTACCGCACGCTGCTCGACGAACTCGGGCTGGACGACGTCACGGTCATCGGCGGTTCCATCGGTGGCTGGATCGCCGCCGAGCTGGCGCTGCTGAACTCCCCCCGCGTCAGCGGCATCGTGCTGGTCGGGGCAATCGGGATCGAGGTCGAGGGCAACCCCGTCACCGACGTGTCCACGCTCGCCCTGCCCGAGATCATGGCGCTGTCCTACCACGACCCCGCGCCGTTCCTGCCCGACCCCGCGGCCTTCACGCCCCAGCAGAAGGCCGCCATGGCGGCCAACCGCGCCGCGCTGGCCCGCTACGCCCCGACCAACAGCGACCCGACGCTGCTCGGCCGCCTGGAAGACGTCACGATCCCGACGCTCGTCATCTGCGGCGAGAGCGACCAGATCGCCGTGCCCGACTACGGCCGCGCATTTGCCAAGGCGATCCACTTCGCCCGCTTCGAGCTGCTTCCCGGCACCGGCCACATGCCGATGATCGAGACTCCGCAGCTGCTCCTGAGCACGATCCAGAACGCCGGCGACACCAGCACCGGCACCTACACCCCCTGACCGGCACTACCGCAAACCGAAGGACACCAACCATGGCGACAACGATCGGCATCACCCGCATCCGGCACAGCTGCCATCTGCTCGAAATCGGCCACCGAACTTTTCTGACCGACCCGTGGTTCACCAGCACAGCCAGTTACCGACCGGGCGAGCCGACCGCGATGGACGTCGCCGGCCTCCCCGACCTTGACGGCGTGCTGATCTCCCACGAGCACTACGACCACTGCGACCTCGGCGCCCTGGCGACCTACCGCGACCTCGGCGTCCCGCTGGTCGTCCCGCCGACCGTCCGCCAGAACGCGATCGAGCACGGCTTCCGGAACGTCACAGTGCTCGAGCCCTGGCAGACCACGCAAATCGGCGGCGTCGACATCACGGCCGCGCCAGGCAAGCACGGGGTGTACGAGATCACCTTTGTTCTGCGCAGCGGTACCGACAGCATCTACTTCGCCGGCGACACGATGCTCATCCCCGAACTGAAAGAGCTGCCGCAGCGCTTCGGGCGGATCGACGTTGCGCTGCTGCCGACCAACGGCCTATGCGTGCGGCCGCTAAACGACCTGCAGGTCGTGATGAACGCACAAGACGCCGCCGAACTCACCGCACTCATGCAGCCGGGCCTGGTGGTTCCGCATCACTACACGTTCACCAGCGGCTGGCTCGGCGACCGCATCCTCACCAAAAAGGACAGCAACCCATGGAACTACGCGAAGACCGCAGCACGACTGGCCCCCGACACGCGAGTCCGGATCATCGAGCCGGGAACGAGAATCACCCCGTGACCGGCGCCGACCCGACCCAGCAGGCGCAGCACTCCGGCGTCGCGGTGGGACCAGGCATCGACCGGTCACTACCCCGACCGCTGCTCGCCGTGCTGCAAGCAAGACCCGGCCATGAGCAGCAGATGCGAGAGCTTGTCATCGAGCTCACGCGCCAGAACCGTGCCGAGCCCGGCTGCGTCACCTTCATCCCCTACAAGACCGACCGGTTTCCGGGCCGGTTCTACCTCTACGAAATCTTCGCCGACGCCGCCGCGTTCGAGACCCACCTCGAATACGACCACGTCAGGCACTTCCGCGCCCTACTACCCACCGTCAGCACCAGCGGCCCCGAAGACCTGGTCCAGCTGATCGAAATCCCGATTTCCTAACCTGGTAGACGACCAGCCCCCCCACCAAGATCGCCGAGCGGCGATGCCGCCGGAGCCCAGACCAGAACGACCGGCTCGTCGCATCGCAGTGCTGCGCGACGCCCAGGCAACCGACCAGATCCGTGCCGGCGCCGCCGAGCGCACCGCGACCGCGCCCTGGGTGATGCCAAACGGCCGCGATACCGCGGAACATCACCCGAGCCGTTCCAGCAGCGTGGCAAAGCTGTCAGCCGATCCGCCCGCGCCCCGGACGCGACGTCGGTGAAATCCGGCGTGCAGCCAGCGACGGTCAGCGCGTCGACCTGCACGCCGGGTCCGGCACTGTCGTCGACACCAGCCCGGCGGACCCGCAGCGCCGAGCGGGCGGTGAACACCAGACTCGGCTGCCCCGCCCAGCCGCGCGGGTACACCGTCAGCTGCGGCTCAGCATCGAGCGTCGACCGCACCGCCGGCGGTGCCGTGTCAACTCGACCTGGCCCCAGGGTGACGGGGGCGGATTCCAGTCAACGTCGCAACGGGCGTCTCGTTTGGAGGTCGCGATGACACAAGATCACCAGCCTTGGTGAACGTTGGCCCCCGCCCGCACCCGCTCCCAGAACCGAGGCTGCCGCTTCAGCTGACGCTGCTGCCGTTCCGACGGTCAACACCTCTCCTCACCAGAGGTGTTGCGAGGACCCTCTGAGGTCGAGGATCGTCAGCGGGACGCTTCACGCTTCGGCCATGTAGAGACGCAAGGTGACCACATCTCCAGCCTGCCAGTCTGGCTACCAGCGTCGGCAACGCCGAGCGCTGTCCAGGTTCGACTCGGACGTCGCCACGACCAGAAGCTGCCGCCCTTGCGTCAAGGCGTGCCGAGGACCCCTCCCCCACGCTCGACGACGCCGAGAACCAACAGGATGTGACTTACAGCGGTAGTTGGCGCGGTTCTGGCGGCGCCATTCGCCGCTCGCCCGCCGCACGGGAGGCCGGATCCTGTCCGGCAGAGGACAGTTGGCCGAGACAAGTCCGCGCTCAGCGGCCCTGCTGAGCCTTGCGAGCCAGCGGGCTCTCTACGCGCCGGTGGTGAGGACCACCCGGAACCGGGCGTCGCCACTGATCATGTGCGCGTAGCCCTCGGCTGCCTGCTTGAGGGGGTAGGTCTCGATCGCCGGCCGGACGTCCTGCAGAACGCTGAAGCGCGGTATCTGCATGGGGTCGGCAGACGCCCCGACGACGACCATCCGGCCGCGTGGGCGCAGGCCGCCGACGGTGGCGCTCATCGCGTCCGGGCGGTGACCGTCGCGAGGATGGTCGTGGCTGCGCCCAGCCCCTGCAGGGCGTCGGCGACGTCGGTGGTCGTGGAGTCGAGGTAGCGGTGCGCGCCGAGCGCCAGGGCTTGCTCCCGCTTGTCGGTGCCTGCCCTACGGAAGTCAGCCAGGTTGCGGCCGAGCTGGGTCGTGCTTGTCTTAACCCAGGTGCTCGCTCATCTGCTCTGCGCCCCCTGGGGTTTCGAGCACTGTCCTGGTCAGCCCGGTCAGCAGCTGCCCGGGCGGTGATGGCGTGCCTACGGACAGCCGTCATGCCACAAACGCTCGTAGGTGGGATGGTCCGCGCGTGGTGGAGCAGGGCCCAGCCGGCATGCTCCCGGCCGTTCGGCGCACACACCCACCGTCGTAGGAGGTCAACAGACGCTTTCATCCCCGGGGGCGGTTGCGGGGCTGCTGGCGCTGCTAGACGGTGCCCGCTGCCAGGGCGGCGGGACTTGGCTGGGAGCTGGACTGCGACGGGATGACCATCGGTGTACCGGTCGCCGGCAAGGTCCGGGCCATCAGCGACCGGGCGATTTCGAGCACGAGCTCGCGGTCGTAGGTCAGCACGTAGTCGAAGGTGCGTCCGGCGTCGGGGCCGTCGTCGCCTAGGTCGCGAGCGACCAGGGCGGCGGCGAAGTGCGGGCCTACCACGGCGATGTCCCACTCGCCGAGCACCGGGTCGTCGGCTTGCAGATCAGCACCGCGCACACCAGGTGCCGGTTCGGGCGGCATGCCGGCGCCGAGCGCGACGACGAACGCCGTCGAGTTCGCCAAAGCGGCGTAGCGCTGGGCCGACGCGGGGGTGAAGAACCGGGCTTGCTCAAAGGCGGCGAGCACGACGGCGAGGCCGTGCAGCTCGCCGGCCTGGCGCTCCAGCAACTTGCTGACCGCGACCAGCAAACTCTTGGCCCCCCGCTGCGGCGGCCGCAGCCGGGCGGCGGCGGCATACGGGCTGCGGCCGACCGGCCGTTCGTCGGCTCCGGGCAGCACCAACGGTCGCCGCGGCACGGGCAGGGCAGCGGCCCCGGCGGGCAGCGGCGCCGGCCGGCCGAAACGCCAGCCCTGGCCGAGGGTGGCGCCCAGGCTTCGGGCCATCTGCTCATGCTCGGCGGTTTCGATGCCTTCGGCCAGGACGTGGGCGCCGGACTGCTCGGCGTAGGCAGTGACGGCGGTCATGATCTCGGCGACCGCCTGGTCGGGACGTTGCTGCACCAGGTGCAGGTCGAGCTTGACCACATCCGGGCGCAGAAAGGGCATCAGCGCCAGTGAGTCAGGGTCGGCGCCGACATCGTCCAGTGCCACCCCCCACCCGGCGGCGCGGGCCCAGTCAGCCAGGGCGAGCAGCCGGGCCGGGTCGTCGGTCAACGCCCGTTCGGTGAGCTCGATCACCAGAGCGATCCCCCGCTAGCGCAGCCCGGCGAGCAGCGCTGTGGGCGGCCCGATGCGGCTGACTGCGGCGGGTTCGACGTTGACGAACAACCCGAACGGAGCGGCGAGACCGGCGTCCAGCGCCGATTCCAAGGCCCGGGCCTGGCACAGCCGGTCCAGCTCGTGGACCCGGCCGGCGCCGCGGGCGGCCGTGAACAGCAGATCGGGCATCGCCAGCGGGCTGCCGGCCGGACCGCGGGCGAGCGCCTCGAACGCAACCGCCTCGCCGGTACCCAGGTCGACGATCGGCTGGAAGACCGGACACACGTCCCGCGCTGCCAACAGCGCGTCAAGTTCCGCGGTCAGCACGGGCATCGATTGCTGTTCTGCCATCCCAGGTGCATCGGAACCGTTAGAGCCGCGGTGAAGCCCGCGTGCCATTTCGTCGCCAGGGGTGTTCCTGCCCGTCACACCGCCCGGCCTTCTGTCTCGCCCGTGCCCGGGCCCGTGCCGGTGTAACCAGCACCGCCGGTCCGTCCGGCCGGGGCGGGCGGCCCCCCGCGCCCGCATCTGGCCACCTGCTGCCAGAACCAGGGTTGCGGACCGTTGCGGTGGCCAAGTTTGTGGGTGCTGCCCAGTTGCGCGAGCGAGGCGCCGGCCGCATAGTCGCGGGCGGTCACCGTGCCGCGCTCGAGTCGCTCCAGGTTGCGCGTGCGGGTGTTGCCGACGGGGCGACGCAGAACCACCCCCCGTTCGAGCAGAATGAGCCGTACCCGTCCCGCGCTGGTCCGATGGGACGCGCCAGCGAGGCGCGGCTCGCCCCCTGGGTGTACGCCTGCTCCAATTGCCCCCTAGCCCGGCCCGGTCAGCCGACGACAGCCGCTTGTGCTTCTCAACATCAGCCATGAACGCACCGTCCGCAGACCCAGCTGGGTCCAATGGGCCGGTTCAGTCAAAGCGGCCATGCCGGCGCGTGGCTGACGCACCAGCCCGATCCGCTTCCCGGGCGTCCAGCACACTCGCGCCGGCAACGGGCTGCCCGCAGCCGGGGGACCGTCGGACCGGGAACAGCTGCCGGCCGATGCGGCACACCAGCGCCACCGTCGCCCACCAAGCCAGCAGCACGAGCAGCACCAGCAGCAGCCCGTAGAGCACAACCGCGACGACCGCCGTCCCCAGCAACCCCACGGCGTGCCTCACTCCCCGATGACCTGACATGGGCGCCGCAGATACCCCCCGAAAGCGATCACGTCGAACACCAGAGCACCGGTATGGGTGCGCCCGCGTGCACTAACCCTCTATCGGTGCGGGGCAGGCGGGGCAAAGCCCGGCGAGTCCCTACCCGGCCACCAAGAGCGGACTGCAGCTGCAGCCGCCGGCTGCACCGCGGGTGACCTGCCGTGACGCGTGCCGGTGCCGCCGGGAAGGCCCCACCAAGCGGGAGTCCTTTCACCCGGTTGCCAGCTTGGTGCGTGTTCAGCCAGACCTGGACGGTTCCGAAAAGGGGCGGGTGACTTCCTTGCGCCGGGCTGTTCCCGCTGTCGCCCTGTCCGCTCTTGCCGTTGCAACGTCAGCCGGTTGTGACAACGGCTGGTGGACTTATCACCGCGACCCGGCCCGCAGCGGCGTCAACTCCCAGCTGGCTGTCGCCGGCAGGGTCAGCGCGGCGTGGACCACCAACCTTGACGGCGCGGTCTACGCCCAACCGCTGGTGGTGGGTAGCACGCTGGTCGCCGCGACCGAGAACGACAGCCTCTACGGGCTGGACGCGAACACCGGTGCGGTGCGGTGGCGGACCCATGTCGCCAGCCCGGTCTCCCGTTCGGTGCTGCCGTGCGGCAACATCGACCCGCTTGGCATCACCGGCACCCCGGCCTACGACCCGACGTCCAAGCTGGTGTTCGCCGTCGCCGAGACCCAGCTCGGCGGCAAGGTGACGCACCTGCTGGCCGGGGTCGACCCGGCTAGCGGCCAGCAGCGGATCCTGCGCCCCGTCGACCCGCCGGGCAGTGACCCGACCGCAAGCCAGCAGCGCGGTGCGCTGACCGTCACCGCCGGCCGGGTATACGTGCCCTACGGAGGCCTTGCCGGGGACTGCGGCGCCTACCGCGGGACCGTGGTGGCGAGCAGCACCACCGGAACCGGCCCGCTGATCTCCTACACGGTGCCGACCGCCAGGGAAGGCGGCATCTGGACCCCGCCCGGACCGGTGGTCGACCGTTCGGGCAACCTGCTGGTCCAGGTCGGCAACAGCGCGGCGACGGCCGGCGCCTGGGACGGCGGCGACTCGGTGCTCAAGCTCTCCCCCGACCTGCGGCTGCTGGACTCGTTCGCGCCGGCCAGCTGGGCGTGGGACAACGCCGTGGACGCCGACCTGGGTTCCACCGCCCCGAGCCTGACCGCCAACGGCTACCTGCTGGCGGTCGGCAAGTCCTCCACCGCCTACACGCTGCGCGCCGGCCACCTGGGCGGGATCGGCGGCCAAGTCACCAGCTCGCAGCTGTGCGCCGCCTACGGCGGGACGGCGGTCGCCGGCAACACGGTGTACGTGCCGTGCACCGACGGCCTGCGGGCGGTCAGCGTGGATAGCGCCGGTGCGCCGCACGTGCTGTGGCACGCGAACACTGCCGTCACCGGCTCGCCGGTCGTGGGCGGCGGCCGGGTCTGGTCACTCAACCCCTCCGGCGCCCTCTACGGGCTCGATCCGCGCACCGGAGCCGTCACACAGCAGCTCCCGATGAACCAGACCAGCCGGTTCGCCAGCCCGACGCTGTTCAGCGACAGCGTGCTGGTCCCCACCCTGACTGGGATCTCGGCGTTCCGCGGCGCCTGAGCTGACGTCAGCTGCGGCGCCTGTATGCCACGTCTACCGTCACTTCGCTGCTACGGAGCACCATGCGCGTGTGTCTACCTCGATCCGCAGCCCGAGCCGCCGGCGTGCTGATCACTGCGGCCCTGACGTTGGGTGGCGTCGCCGCGGCACCGGCTGCCCTGGCAGCCCCGGCACCCGCCCCGTCGGCACCCGCCCCGTCGGCACCCGCGGCGAGCAGCGCCGAGCAGCAGCCAACCACTGGGCAGCAGATGACGACGGCACAGGTGCCGGCCGGGTCAGTGCGGGTGACGGTCAGCCTGGCCGCCGCTGACCCGGCGGGGCTGCTACGAGCGGCGCACCTGCCGCCCTCGTCCGACGTCGCCGGCCGGGCGGCCCGGCTGCGGGCCCTGGCACCGACGCCGGCGGCCCGGGCCCGGGTCAGCGGCTATCTGCACGCCCACGGCTTCACCGTCGCCAGCAGCGAGGTGTGGACGGTGACCGCTACCGGCCCGGCCAGCGCCGCCGAGCAGGTCTTCGCCACCCGGCTGACCCGGCTGGCCGGCGGCCGGGTCGCTGCCACCCCAGCGGTGCTACCCGCCGGACTGCGCGGCGACGTGGTGGCGGTGACCGGGCTCGACACCCGGCCGGTGTTCCACCCGCACGCCACCACCGGCGCCGGGTACGGTCCCGCCGACCTGGCCAGCGCCTACTCCGGTACCACCGGCCGCGGCGCCGGCACCACCGTGGGGGACCGTCCAGTTCTCCGGCTGGACCCCCGGTGAGGCAGCCAGCTACGCCCAAGCCGAGAACATCCCGCTGGGCGCCGCGCAGATCCAGACCATCGCGGTGGGGCTGTCCGCCGCCCAGGCCGCCACCCCCGACGGCGCCGGCGGCGACGCCGAAGCCGCCCTGGACACCGAGGCGATCCTGGCAACCGCCCCCGCCGCCCGCCAGCGGGTCTACGTCGCTGCCAACACCAGCGCCGGAGCAACCGGGGTCTACGCCGCGATGGCCAGCGACGCCCAGGCCGGGCTGCTCACCGCGGCAAGCACCTCCTGGGGAGGCTGCGAACCCGACACCGACCCCAACGTCGCCGCCTCCATCGAGCAGAGCATCACCCGGCTGCTCGCAGCCGGCAGCACAGTGCTGGCAGCCTCCGGCGACGACGGCGCCTATGACTGCGCCAGAAGCGACCCCAACCCCGCCGTCGCCGGCGCCCCGGCGGTGGACTTCCCGGCATCTTCGCCTTTGGTAGTTGCTGCCGGCGGGACCAGCCTGACCGGCAGCCCCGGCACCTGGCAGGAAGCCGCCTGGGGACCAGCAGCAGGCACCCTGCCACCGGTGCGGGGCGGCGGCGGCGGAACGTCGACGCGGTCAGCCCGCCCCACCTACCAGACCACCCTTTCTGGGACCGGCACCGGCCGGCTGGTCCCCGACATCGCCTCCGCCGCCGACCCGGCGCACGGCATCGCCATCTACTGCACCTGCACCCCCGGCCAACCCGCCGGCTGGTACTCCGGTGGCGGTACCAGCGCCGCCGCCCCCGCCCAAGCCGGGCTGCTGGTCTCGATGCTGTCCGGCTACGCCCGAACCACCGGCATCGGGGACATCCACCCCGCCCTCTACACCCACCCCGGCGCCTTCCGGGACGTCACCACCGGCGCCAACGGCACCTACCCCGCCGCAACCGGCTACGACCAGGCGACCGGGCTGGGCTCACCCGCCTGGACCGCCCTCGCCGCTGCCGGCCTCGCCAGCGCGGATGCGATCGGGCAGCACTACCACGACCTCGGCGGCCCCGGCTCCTACCTCGGCACCGCCACCGCCCCCGAGACCGCCGTCGGCGGCGGCCGGATGCAAACCTTCCACGGCGGCGCCATCTACTGGACCCCGGCCACCGGCGCCCACGCCGTACACGGCCTGATCCTGGCCCGCTACCAAGCCCTGGGCGGACCAGCCTCGTTCGCCGGGTTCCCCACCAGCGACGAACAAGCCGTGGCCGGCGGGCGGGCCAGCACCTTCACCGGCGCCACCATCTACTGGTCACCCGGCACCGGCGCCCACGAAATCCACGGCCTGATCCGCGCCCACTACCAGGCCCTGGGCGGACCGGGCTCGTTCGCCGGCCTGCCCACCAGCGACGAAACCGTTGTGGCCGGCGGCCGGGCCAGCACCTTCACCGGCGCCACCATCTACTGGTCATCCGGCACCGGCGCCCACGAAGTACACGGCGCCATCCGCTCCGCCTACCTCGCCTACGGCGGCCCCGGCTCCCCGCTCGCCCTGCCCACCAGCGACGAGCAGCCGGTACCAGGCGGACGGCAGAACACCTTCCAGCACGGCTTCATCACCTACAACACCACCACCGGCACGACCACGGTGCACCAGCAGTAACACCGGCCCAGCCGACCGAAGCGCCGGTAGGAAGATTCGGCACCGTGTGCGGACCTGAGTTGCGGAACGCGACCGGCCGCGCTCCTCACACGCTGCTGGCGGTGATGCCCGCCGTCCGCGACTATCCGGCGGCGATGAAGCTGCCCGCCGCCCGGATGCTGGGGATCCGCAGTTTCGTCTCCGTCCCGGTCGCCCTCAGCGACGGTCGGGGCGCGCGGGAGGGGCGGCTCCGACCTGTCGGCGCTCGACGGCCCCTGTACGGCACGTTCTGCGCCGCTGGCTTCACCGCGGACGAGGCGCTGACCACCCGTGAACAGGCGCTGATGGACGTGCTGGCCCACGCCGCGTCGGTGACATCGAACCCGGTCTGCTCGAGCAGACCCGCCGGAGCGAGATCACCAGCCGGCTGGGCCCGGTGATCAGCGCGGGCGGACCGCTGGTCGTGCTCCAACCCGTGGCGGAGCTGGCAACCGGCAGCCGGGTCGGAGCCGAGGCACTGAGCCGCTACCCCCAGAGCTGGAACAAAGCCCCGGACGTGTGCTTCGCCGAGGCGCACAGCGTCGGGTTCGGCGACAGCCTCGAGCTGCTCGCCCTGGCCGGGGCTGCCGCCCACCTCGACCGGGTGTCGGGCTAGGTGGCTATGAACGTCTCCCCCGCGACGCTGCTCACCCCTGGCTGCACCCAGCTGCTGGCCGGCCTGCCGCTGCCCCACATCCTGCTGGAACTGTCCGAACACGACCCGGTCGCCGACTACGACGCGCTCAAAGCGGTGCTGGCCCCGCTGCGCGCCGCCGGGATGCGCCTGGCGATCGACGACGTCGGCGCCGGGTTCTCCTGTCTGCGGCACATCGTGCTGACCACCCCCGACGTGATCAAGCTTGACCGCAGCATCGTGGACACGGTCAGCACCGACCCGGTGCTGAGCACTTTGGTGCGCTCATTGACCGAGTTCGGCCACGGCTGCGGCGCCCAGGTCGTCGCAGAAGGAATTGAACCCGCCGCCGACGCCGCCGCGCTGACCGAACTTGGAGTCGACTACGGCCAAGGCTGGCACTACGGCCGTCCCGGCCCCGCCACCGACCTGGCCGGCAACTCCGAAACCACTACGTCGCCCGGTCGCAGCCGACCCGAACCGGGCCTGCCCCCCGCCCGGCGCAGGCATACGCCAGCTCACCGACCCGCCCGGAGCCAGCAGGGGCAACGGCGCACTGCCCGTCGTGTGCTCCGCCAAGTAGTCGCCAATAACCAGCCTGGGTCGGTACGAAGCTGGCGGGATCAGCCGGCGAAGTCCGCGGCCTGCACCCAGTCAGCTTGCCCGGGTAGTGCCTGGCAGGTGCTCGCCGGTCCGCTGCTCGCGATCATGCTTACGTCGGTGCCGACGGTGATCTGAGGTCACGCGTTCTGGGTTGAGACCAGGTCGGCAAAGGCGGCGATGTTGTCCCGGTAGCTGGCGGCCTGCTGGTCGAACGACCCACCGCAGGTGATTAGCCGCAGGCCGGCGTGGTCGATGTTCCCGTTCACCGCACCGGTGGGAAACGCGTCCTTGGCGAACTCCTCGACCCGGTTCACCCGGAACACCGCCGCCCGGCCGTCGGTGCGGGCGACGATCACCTGGTCGCCGGGCTTGAGGTCCCGCAGGTTGTGGAACACCCCCGGGTGGCCGGCCCAGTCGACGTGGCCGGCGATGATCGCCGGCACGAGCTGGCCCGGGGTCGGCGCACTGGTGTACCAGCCAGCGGGAAATCCAGCCGGCGGCGGCCGCATCGTCCCGTCGTGCTGCAGCCCCAACCCCGCCAGTGGGGAGTCAACAGCAATCGCCGGGATTTGCACCCGGACCGGGACGGAACTTCGCAGCGGCGGGACCGTGCCGGCTGGTGCCACGCCGGCCGGCTGACCGGCCGACCCTCCGCCGCGGCCGGCGGCCGAGACCGGCGGTGGCCGAACAGCATGAGACTCGCTGGCGCAACGGCAACGGCAACGGAGACGACCGCGGTGAACAGGGCAGCCGCCCCCGTCCCCGACATCGTCTTGGCGCAGGCAAGGCGGGGCTGCCGCCCGGCCTGGTGCCGCCTGCCGGTTGCCGGCATAACTGTCCGGCGTCGCAGCCGGACAGCCACAGTGACAGCGCCACCAGCCACAGCAACCGCCAGCACGTCGACCAGCAGCCCACCCCCGTTCCCAGTCCCGGCACCTTCACCTGCACCTGCACCTGCACCTGCCCGGATGAACATGCTGCCGTCACCTGCGTGGACCCCCCCGACCGGAACCTGCCCGACCTGAGGACCCGAACCGGCGGACGTGCCAGCCGGCGCCGGGCCGGTGGGCGTGCGGTGGGGGTGCCGGTGCTGGCGAGCGCGGTCGTGGGCGTCCTTGGCGAGAAGCCCACCGGTGTGGCGGCTCTCGGGGTGAGCCCCGTAGCACTCGGCGGCGTGCTGCTAACCGTGCAGTGCCCAGGACGACCGACTCCTCACGCCGGTTCCCGTTGCCCTCGACGCTGCTGGTCAGCAGGTCGACCAGGATCGTCGGGATAGGGCCGCCGTCCAGCTGGGTGATCACTGTCAGCGGTCACGTAATTCCCTAGTGGGAAGTTAAACGACCGCTAGGGAATTACCTGAACGACACCGCCCCCAGCTAGGGAATTACGTGAACGCCGACAATCACCTCTGCGGAGCCGACCCGGCCAGTAGCAGCAGCCGGGCACCGGGGTCGAATGAACTCATCTGCGCTCCCCTCCCCGGCCACCGTAGGACAGATAAGTAAGCCGTCGGCGCCGGTCTGCCGACGGCGGCGGCTGCTGCCAGCCGGTCAGCGGTCCTGGCCGGGGGGGCGGACAGCCCACACATGGTGCGCGGCTGGTGCTGCCAGCTGGACGGCGGTGCCGCCGACGAGAACTCACGGGCTGCGGGATGCTCACTGGCGAAAATTCTAAGACGGCGAAGGCCGCCGCCGACCTTATTGAAAGGAAGGCGAGCAGGACCGCGGCCCACAAAGTCAAGAGAGGTAACCGGTGACCGAACTCGACACGACCAACGCCGCGGCGCGCGCGAACAGGCGCCGCTTCGCAGCCCAGACCCGGGCCGCCCGCATCCCACCCGCCGCTGCCCCGGTACAACCGCCCCAGCATTCCGCCGAGGTTGACCATCTGAGCCTGCAAGAATTACGGACCTACCGGGCGGAGCTCAGCGCCGAAGAAGATTGCGTCTCCTACTGGCGCAGTCTCGTGCAAGCCCGCCTTGACCTGCCGCACACCCCCGGCGGCGAGCCGGCCGGCCGGCTCGCCCTGCAAGCAGCGCTGACCACCGCCCGGGTGCAACCCGGCCGCACCGCTCTGGTCCCGGTCGTGCCGCACGGTGACCTGCCGGCACTGCCGGCACTGCCGGAACTGGCAGAGCTATGGGAACGTGCGGCGCCAGCTGACGAGGCCGCCCGAGCGGCACACCACGCCGACCTGGCACGGGCAGAAGCGACCCTGTCGCAGTACCGCACAGCACTGCACCGCCAGCTGCAGACCACCACCACCGAGCTGATCGCCCGCTACCGCGACGAGCCGAACTCCTGCCTGGGCGCGCTGTCGCACCAGCGTCCAGCGCCAGCCGGCCATCACCGACCCGACGACACGTAGACCACACCCCCCGGGCCGCCTACCGTTCGCCCACCAGGTGCCCGTCTCCGCCGGCTGTCGGTGCCGCGGCTGGGCCAGCAGCTTCCCGGCCCTCCTTCACCGCATGAGCGTGCTAGAGCCCTGCAACTGGCCGCCGTGCTGCCAACGCCGCCGAGGTGGCGGGTTCACCCAATTGGTGGTCCTTCCCCTCGTGGTGTCCGCCGATGGATCTGACGGTCGCCGTCCGCCATCGGCGACGGCCCGTTTACCTGGAGGTACCGCTGTGGACTGGCCGCAAAGCGCAGGCGCAGGTGCATCGGGTGCTGCCATCCCCAGCCCCCGCACGGCACTCCCCCGGGGTATCGCGGCGGGCAGCGTAAAGATCGACCCAGCGTTAGCCAGGGGCCTGTCGTGCCCGACTGCAGCGGCGGCCAGATGACCCGCACCCTGCTGACGCTGACCGACGGCGCACCCGTGGACATTGTCTGCTGTCAATCGTGTGACTATCACGCTTGGCGCTTCACCGACGGCACGCTCGAACTCGACGGTGTTCTCACCGGCTTCGCTGGTCAGCAGGCACTGTTCCCAGGCTAAATTGTCTGATCGGTCGGGTCGAGCCCTGCACCGCGGGCGACACCGCCGATCTGGGTCGCAATCAGGAAGTGGACAGAGAGCCGACCCGCCCTGCCGCGCAGTGTGTGGCCGAAGTACTGCGGACGCTGCAGTCCTACGCCCCGCGCATGCACGACGACGCGACAGCCCTGGTGGGGGGTCAGGCCGGCGGTGGCCAGCAGCAACCCGGCCAGGCGCTGCTCGTCGAACTCGGAGCCGGGGGCGCCGGCTTCCAGCACCCCGTCGTTGACCAGCACCAGCCGGTCCGCGGGCCGCAGCTGGATGTTCTGGGCACGGTAGCCCGTTGCCTGGAACATCCCCGCCGGCAACCTGCAGTCGCCGTCCGCAGGGGCGACCCCTGCCCCTTCCTCGTCACTGCGATCGCAGCGTTTGTCAGCCGGTGGTCCCCGGCGCAGGAGCGCCCGTGCCGTCTGCGCGCTACGGACTCCGACGTGACAGCGGGGATGAGCTGTCCTGCGCCCGCCGCCATCCATGGGAGCAACCGGCTGCGCCTGCTGGTCGGGGCCGCGTCGCACCGACGAGTCTCGGCGTTCAGGCGTGGCTGCCGCCGTCCGATGGGTTAGTGCCAGCCGGTGCGTCAGTGCCGGCCTGGGCTTAAGTGCCGGCCGGTCACCGTCTCAACCCCGACCGTCACGAAAGGAGAACCGTGAGCACCGTCCTGATCTGCGACGACCACCGCATCGTGCGGGAGGGGCTTAAGTACTTCGTGGAGGCCGTTGCCGGCGTCGATCGGGTGGCGATGGCAGCGACGGGTGAGGAGGTGCTCGCCCGGTATGACCTGGAGCGGCCCGACCTGGTGCTGATGGACGTGCAGATGCCCGGGCTTGGCGGCCTGGAGACCACGCGCCGTCTGGTCAAGGCGCATCCCGAGGCCCGCGTCATCATGCTGACCGCGGCAGACGACCGCGAGCACGTCGCCACCGCAGTAGCCAACGGTGCGACGGGCTACTACCTGCTCAAGGACGTCTCGCGGGAACAGCTGTGCGCCGCCGTCGCCGATGCGCTCGGCGGGCATGACCTCGTCGCGCCCTCGATGCGCCGGGCAATCGCCGAACGGGCCGGCACCGCACGTACCGGTGACGGAGCGAGGGCCCTGACCGAGCGAGAGCTGCAGGTCCTGCGCGGCATGGCCGCCGGGCGGTCCAACGCCGGAATCGGCCGGTCGCTCTACCTGTCGGAGGACACCATCAAGACCCATGCCGCCCGGCTGTTCCGCAAACTCGAGGTGAACGACCGCGCCCAGGCCGTCGCCCATGGCTTCCGCCGCGGCTTCGTCACCTGAGCCCCCGGCGGGCGCGGCTTCCGGGCCGGCCTGCGCTCCCCTACGCACCCAGACCCAGACCGCGGCGAACGCCCGCTCATCGACGCCCAGACGGGGAACTCAACGTCTTGGGTGACCGAGCAACGGTCGGCCTCAACGCCGAGGAGCTGTTGCGGCTGCTCGAGGTTGCCGATGCCCACTCACCTCACTCCAGCGCGCTGATAACGCTGACGGCGTACAACGGGCTGCGCAGTGAATTGCACTTCGCCGGGACATCGACGGGGCGTGGTCACCGCCGAGGCGCGAATGACGGACATGACCTCCCAAGCGGTCGACCGACCGGCCCTCGAGCAACGGTGGGTCGAGCCGGGTGCGGGCTTGGGTGTACCCCAGCCTGACGTCAGAGACCTGACCCCCTGAGCGTCAGGTTAGGGGCCAGAAGCTGTCTTGATGGACACCTGCGCCGGGAGGTCTCAGGGTCCAGCCTGACACTTCTCGGTCGGCGGGACGCATCAACGGTCAGCGGGTCGCTACGCCCGGGTCAGCAGCCCTGGACCAGAACCCGGGACAGGCAGCTCGACGGGGTTCGGCTGGACAGCACGTCACCGGCAGCGCGTCGGGCCGGAGCACCGGCCGCCCACAGCTGGAAGCGATGCTCGCCTTCGTCCGCGACGGCGACACCGTCCTGGTGCACTCAATGGACCGCCTGGCCCGCAACCTCGACGATCTGCGCACCCTGGTGCGGACGCTGACGGTCCGAGGGGTGCGGGTGCAGTTTCTGAAGGAGCAGCTGACCTTCACGGGTGAGGACCGCGATGGCGACGCTGCTGCTGGCGGTGATGGGGGCGTTCGCCGAGTTCGAGCGCTCACTGATCCGGAAGGGCCAACACGAAGGCATCGCGCTGGCCCGCAAGCGCAGCGCCTGCCGGCCGCGCCCGGGCCCGGGCCCTGAACGCCGAGCAAATCGCGCAGCTGCGGGCGCGGGTCGCCGACGGCGCCACGAAGGCCTCGCTGGCCCTCGAGTTCGGGATCAGCCGGGAGACCGTCTACCAGTACCTGC
>JAABVA010002044.1_pt1 | contig 20554 bp, 26 predicted proteins | sample 5560331 | NCBI WGS metagenome assembly JAABVA01 (sample SAMN12812661, study PRJNA571458) | rock metagenome | isolation source: Antarctica rocks | place: Antarctica: Victoria Land, Mt New Zealand sud | collected 2016-01-07
ACGAGGGGACGGGCATGGGACTGGCACGCACACTGCTGCTCGGTGCGATCGCCGGGGTGACCATCCTGCTCGGGATGCCGCTGGGGCGGATGCGCCGGCCGGCGCCCAACCTTCGCCTGGCCCTCAACGCCATCGCCATCGGTGTGCTGCTGTTCCTGGTGTGGGACGTCCTGGCGCATGCCTACGAACCGATCGACGCAGCGATTGGCGACCTGCGGGAGCACAAGGCCGGTCTGGCGCCCGTCGTCGGTTACGGTGCGCTGTTCGCCGGTGGCCTGGTGATCGGGCTGATGAGCTTGATCTACTACGAGCGGTATATGGGCCGCGCGGGTACAGCTCGCCGCTTCGGGCCGGGCGCCATGGCGGTAGGGGAACTGTCAGCTCGGCGAAGCGTCATCGCTGCGTGGAGTCCAGCCCGACGGCTTGCCCTCATGATCGCGGTCGGGATCGGGCTGCACAACTTCGGGGAGGGGTTGGCGATCGGCGGGTCGGCAGCCCGCGGTGAGATCGGGCTGGCCACGCTGCTGGTGGTCGGGTTCGCGATGCACAACGCCACTGAGGGCTTCGGCATCGTCGCTCCGCTCGCCGCCGACCGGGGCGAGGGCGAGCCTCGGCCGAGCTGGGCTTTCCTGCTGACCCTGGGCCTGATCGGCGGCGGCCCGACGTTCGTCGGTACCGCGGTGGGGCATCAGTTCACCTCCGACGCCTTATCAGTCATCTTCCTGACGCTCGCCGCTGGCTCCATCCTCTACGTGGTTATCCAGCTACTCGGGATCGCAGGTAAATCCGCCCGCAAGGACCTGCTCGGCTGGGGGCTGCTGCTCGGGTTGATGGCCGGGTTCGTCACCGACTTCGTCGTCACCGCCGCCGGCGGCTGAGCAGCCGACAACAGTCGCCGGGTCGGAGCGGCTGGCCCCCGACTCGTCGTGCCGCTTCGGGTGCACACTGACGGGGTGGACGGTTCCGGACAGGTGCCGCTCGGGCCCTCCGAACCTGCAGCAGTTGTGGGCGGCACCGCTTCGAACGGTGCCGATGGTGGTCCGGCGGAGCACTCCGAGACGCTGCAGATGTACCTGCGGGCCGTGCTCGAGCTGCACGAGGCCGGTGTGCTGCCTAGGCGCGCCAGGCTGGTGGAGCGACTGAAGGTCACTGCACCTGCGGTCAGTGAAACCGTCGCCCGGCTGGCAGCCCGGGGCTACCTCGTTCTGGATGAGGACAAGGTGTTGCACCTGACCAGGCGGGGGCAGCTCATCGCATCCGATGTGGTGCGCCGACACGAACTCGCCTACAGGTTCCTGCACGATGTGCTGCACCTCGAGCCCGCAACCGCAGACGCCGAGGCCTGCGCCTGGGAGCACGTGCTCACCACCCAGGTGGAACAGGCGCTGCAACAGTGGCTGGGCCAGCAGCAGGCGTGCTCGGCTGCCCCCGTCGCCAGCCCCTCCTGCGCTCACGGGGGGTAGCGGCACTCTTCCGTCCGGATTGCTCGGTGACCCCGCCCCGGGGACCGGCTGACCGGCAGCGGCGCAAGGCTCAACCGAGGTTGATCGTGGACGCTGCTTACTGCGGGCAGAGGGAGGATGCACCGTGACGCAACCAGCCGGAACGATCTTCGTGCTCCGCTCCAACAACGTCACCGGAGCCCTCATCCGGCTCGTCACCCGCTCCCGGGTCAACCACGCCGGGGTTTGCCTGGGCGGGGGCGGCACCGTCGAGGCCAAGATGCGGGGCGCGATCACCGGCAGCGAGCATGCCGGCGCCATCTTCGGCACCAGGCTCCTAGCCGAGGTGGAAGGGCAGCGCCAGGGGGCTGGCGCCGACGTCGCCGCGGCCGCGCTCGCACTGCTTGGCACGCCGTACGGCTTCGTCGACATCGCGGCCCTCGGACTGGCTGACCTCGGGCTGCGCCAGCGGTGGCTGGAAAGGGTCGTCGATCGCGAGCACGCTTTGATCTGCTCCCAGCTGGTCGACCAAGCCTGCCTGAAGGCAGGGGTGCATCTGTTCTCCGACGGGCGGATGCCGGGCCGGGTCGACCCTGGGGACCTGGAGCGGCTCATCGATTCGGGGGGACAGGGCGTTCGGGTCGACTGAAGCTGGCAGGGCGACTCATACCCCCAGACGGCGGCGAAGCGCAGTGACGGGCGGGCCAGGCCCGCGGGCACGCGGGCTACACCATCGTGCTGCAGTCAGGGCCGGCGCGGGTGGAGGCGACTCGTCAACGGGTCCGCTTCCCGGCCCGCAGGGACGAAAGCGTCGTGCTGACGCGTGCGGTACGCGTCTCGACCCGTTTTGCCGCTTCGATCCAGCGCACCCACTCCTTGCGGTGGCTGTAGGCCAGGGCGTCGAAGAAGGCTTGCGCGTCGTGGTCCTCGGCCAGAGCGTCCGCGAGGTCGGCCGGGACCGTTACCTCACGCGGTGCGACGTCCGCCTCGATGCTGACGTCGACCTCCTGCCCGGCAGACACGCTCGCAGCAGTTCGGTTCTCGGCGCTCAGCGGAACGAGGAACCGCCCGCCCATCGACGCCACCGTCGTGCGGTAGGTGTGACCTCCCACCGAGACGCGCACAGGCGCCCGCTTTCCGGCACCCAGTGCCGACACGACCTCATCGGGTACCTGCATGCCGGTGGCCGTCTTGCCGCCAAGCTCGACCACGGTTCGAAAGTCCATGCCAGGACGGTAGTCACATGCCCGACAGCGGGCATGCGACCGGCATCCTCGCTGTCGGCGACGGCGCGCCGGACCGCACGGCGCTGACGACAGGTGAGGGCGACGCCACTACAGCCCGGCGCGACGGGTTCCCGATCTGCGTGCCGGGGGTAGCCAGCAGCGGTGATGCTGGCAATCGATGTCCTGCCCGAGCAGTCCCTGCGCGACGTGGTGGACACCCTGGTGCGCTTCGTCGAGGCCGCAGGCGCCCTGGTCATTTTCGTCGGGGCCGTCATCGCCGCGGTCCGGTTCGTGGCGGCCGGGTTGCGGACCCGCAACGCGGAGGTGTTCGTCCCCGTGCGGCTCGGGCTCGGCCGTTTCCTCGAGCTCGGCCTGGAGTTCCAGCTGGCGAGCGACGTGCTGCGCACGGCCATCGCCCCGTCGTTCCGGGAGATCGGGCAGCTGGCTGCGGTCGCCACCATCCGGACCGCGCTCAACTACTTCCTCGGCCGCGAGATCCGCGAGGAGCGTGAGCAGCTGGCCCACGAGGATGGCGACGCGGCCCGCCGACCGAGCCAGGGCAGTGCTGGCACGACCGGACCCGGCTCGGCAAAGGCGACCCAGGCGCCGGCGCGAGGGGCGGACCCGTCGTGACCCGCCCGGCGCTTTGATGACCGCCGCCTCGTTCAGCCGATTTCTGGACCAGGCATCGCTGCTCGTGACAACGCTCGGCCTGGGAGTCGTCGCCCTCGTGCTAGCGCGCACCGGGCGCCTTATCGTGAGTCTGACGGTGTTCATGGAGATGCTCACGGCCGCTGGGTTGTTGCGCCTGGCGGCGGCGCCAACGCTCGCGCGGGCCCTGGCTGCCGGAGGCGTCCTGCTGGTCCGCCGCCTGGCGACCCTGGGCCTGCATCGCGGTGACCCGCTGGCGCGAACGGCCGCCGTCCTGCTGGGCGGGATGCAGCGGCTGCGCGTCGCGGGCTCGGCAAGGCTGGCGGGAGCAGGAGTCCGGCGCCGAGGGTGACGGACCTGGAGCGTCGCGCGTCCGAAACGTTCAATACGGCGGCGATGCCGGTGGCTAACGTCCGCTGTCATGAACCTGCGCCCAGCCGTCGTCGAACTCGTGGTCACAGACATGGCCGCGACCCTGGCCTTCTACCGCCTGGTCGGGCTCGCTCTGCCACCGGAGGCCGACAACGAGCCGCATGTGGAGGCCGACCTCGGTGGAGGTCTTCGTCTCGCCTTTGATACCGAAGCAACCATTCGCTCGTTCGACCCGACCTGGGCACCCCCGGCGGCCGGTGGTCACCGGGTCGCCCTGGGATTCGCCTGCGAGACACCGGCGGAGGTCGACGCAGCCTGGGGCGAGCTGACGGGAGCCGGTTACGAGGGCCACCTCGAGCCGTGGGACGCGTTCTGGGGAATGCGCTACGCCGTCGTCCACGATCCGGACGGCACTCCCGTTGATCTGTTCGCCCCCCTACCCAGCAGTCAGTAGCTGCACCAGGCGAGCGGGCGTGGTGCCCGCGAGCTCCCGCACCTCACGGGACAGGTGGGCCTGGTCGGCGTAGCCAACGGCGTGTGCGAGCTGCGCCAGCGGAACGCCTGACCCGCCCTCGTCGCACAGGCGTGAGAACCGCAGCACGCGGGTGAGCCGGCGTGGCCCGTACCCGAAGTTGCTCAGGCAGCGCCGGTGCAGCTGGCGGGGACTGAGTCCCAACCGGGCGGCCATGTCGCTCACCGGCAGCCCGGCCCTCGCCATTGCCAGCACTCTCGGACCGAGCGGGTCGACCGGGTGCGCGCCTGCCCGGGCCTGCGACCAGCGCTCCAGTGCCGCCACCGGGCCTGCCGCCACGCGCTCGGTGAGCAGCCGCACCTCGACTGGCGGCAGCAGCTCCTCCAGACGAACGGTCTGGTCGCGGAGCACGTCGGCCGGGATACCGAGTAGCGCCGGTCCCGTCCCACCGGAGAAGCGCAGCGCCGCGTACGCGACTCCGGCCGGACAGACGTGCTCCCGCGCTCGGGTGTCGGGTCCGGCGATCAGCAACCGGCGGCCGTCCCACAGCAGGTCCAGGCAGCCGTCGGGCATGATCCGCATGGTGCGGGGCACTGGCGCGACCTGCCGCTGCCACAGCGTCACGCCGGGCACCGTGCTCGGGCGCTCGCGGTAGATCACCGGTTGATCCTCGCCCACGGTCGAGCGTCCTGGTACCCGGGCCGTCACGGCATCGCCGACTGCCAGCACCTCTGCAGCAACGCTCAAGGTCCGTCTCAGCCGCGCTCGGCACGGTTGAGTCACAGCCCACTAGGGACCGCACTCAATGAGGAGTGATCACATGAGCACGACCCCATCCCGCCTCCGCAAGCACCTCACCGCGATCTCGCTCGTGGTCGCAGGTGTCGCCGGCGGTGGCATCCTGGCGAGCACGGTCGCCGCCAACGCGTCCGACAGCCCGGCGAGCAGCACCTCCAGCACGGCCGCCTCCAGCAGCGCGACCCAGCGCCCGGCCGTTGACGAGAGCAAGAGCCAGCGGGCAGACGAGCACCTGCTCACCGGCACCGACGCCCAGAAGGTCCGTGCCGCGGCGCTGGCCAAGTACCCGGGCGCCACCATCCAGCGGGTGGAAACCGACAGTGACGGCGTCTACGAGGCCCACATCGTGACCGCGAGTGGCCAGCGGCTCATGGTGCAGATGAGCAAGGCGTTCACCGTCACCGGCACCGACAGCCACGCGGGAGCGGGTGGCCACGCCGCTCCGGCGGCTCTGCAACCAGTGGGGGAACGACTACCGGCTGAGTCTCCAGCGACGCGTCGAGCACGGCCGCCCTGCCAGACCAGGCAGGGCGGCCGTGCTGTTCGGCGTCCTCAGTCCAGCAGAGCCCTACCGCGCGGTGATCACCGGCGCCGGCCAGGTGCCGTTGGCGGCAGCCGAAGCGGGGGCGTAGAGCCGCAGCAGCAGTTGGAAGGGTCCGGCTGGCGCCGCAGCCAGTTGGTGATGGAGCCGGTCGGTCTGGCGTGGGACATGATCAGGTCCAGGGACCCGTCGGGGTTGCGGGTCAACCCGGGGGTGCGGTCACCAATGGAGTAGCGGTTGATCGCATTGTTGACGAGGAACCGGTCGGCCCCGTACATCGTCACCGACCAGAAGCCGCTGGCGGTGACCGGCGGCAACTGTCCCGGGGCGAAGTGCAGCCGGTAGCTCTTCGTGCCATTCAAGGCGGCGCCGGTGATGTCGGCCCGGGCGCTGAAGTACAGCGCCTCCGAAGGCACGTTGGCACCGAGCCCGATCACCGCAACGACAGCCCGAAGCGCGTACTGCGGGCCGTAGGTCCCCAGGTGGTAGTTGATGCTCCACCCGTGGTTGTTCGGGGCACCGGCAGCGGCGATCAGCGCCGCGATGCCTTTCTGGCCCGCCGCCAGGCCGGCGGCGAGTTCGGCCACCCGCGCCGCGGGCAGGGTCGTGGTGGGGGTCAGCCCGGCGCCGATGCCGCCGGCCCGCAGCTGGCTGACGACCGCGACGTCGGCCGCGGGCGGGGGGTCGGCGGCCAGGTCACGGCTGAGCTCGTCGTAGAACCTGACCCCGCCGGAGGCGGGGGCCTGCGGGCTCGGCGGGTTCGCGCAATTGACGGCAGCGGGCTCGGGCGGCGCAGCGGGCATCGGCTGCGGACGGCCGGTCGGGTCAGGCACCGCCGTCAGCCTGTACTGCTTCTGCAGCGTGGTGACCGCGGCAACGTCCTGCGGGCCCTTGACCGACGTGCGTCCGATGATCCACACGTCGGGCGTCGGGGCCACGACCACGGTGACGACCCCGGCGGCCAGTCGGCCGGACCAGCCGGGCGGCAGGATCGCGACCCGCGAGCTGTTGCCGATGACGGTGCGGGTGCCGACGTTGGCGAAGCTGTTGGTGTAGGCGTCGAGCAGCTGGAAGTCGTAGTACCGCCCCGCGGCCTTCGGTGAACTGAGCAGCACCGGACCTTTGCGCAGGTCCAGCCATGCGTTCGAGTAGAGCGTGTCGTTGTTCGGCGCGACGATCGCGCGATCGGCCGGCGGCAACAGCCGGGCGGCGTGGACGAAGGTGTTGACCGGCGTGTGGCACACCCATGCCGCCCGGGTCCGCAACGACTCCACGAGCGGCAGTCCGTACAGGTACCCGGCTTGCGCCGCCTGCGTGGTCGCAGGAGGCGGACCCGCCGCCTGTGCAGCCGTCGTTGACGCGCCCGACACGACGAGTGCAACCGCCGCTGTCACCGCCACAGCGGTGTTCCTGCGTGCCCATCGCCCCGCGACCGTCCGTGTCTTGCGAGCACTATGCCGTAGGCCAGCACCCACCATCACAGCGGTTGCGCGCCCGGACTACTGGCTGACGGTGGCCGCCACGATCGCCCCGGTCAGCAGGGCCACGGGCGCGACGTAACGGCTCACAAGCGGCGAACCAAGGTCCGCAGGCCGGCATACCCGATCCCGGCGGCCAGCACCCAGGGACCCGCGACGATGACGGGGTCGAGCATCTGGTGGCCCACATCGACGCGGCCCTTGCCGATGCGTGAGGCGAACCCGTGCCGAGAGAACTCGCTCAGTATTCGGGTCTCAGTGATCGGGTTGTCCGGGTGCAGGGTCAGGAACGAGCCAAGGTGGCTCTCCCATGCGTCGACCCGGTCGGCCGCCAGCAGGATCAGCCAGTGCGCGGCGCGGCCCTCGCTGAACCGCCGGTAGGCGTACTTGCGCAGGACGCCCGACGTCGGCACCCAGGTGGTCGATGATCTTCTTCATGTGCACGACGATGTCGTCGTACTCGGCGAAGTTGTAGGCGTCCGCGCGCGCGAACGTGCGGGCCTTCTCCAGCCGGTACTCCAGGTGGTCGAAGACGATGACCCGGCCCGCGCCCATCAGCCACGCCGACTGTGCCGCCAGCAGCCCACCGGCCCCGCCCCGAAGACCACGACGACGTCGCCGATGCCCGATTGTTCCGGCTCAGGGCCGTGCGTTGCTCGTCAGCCCGGGACCGTTCCCCTGGGGCCCCGACGCCGCGCCAGCCTCCGCATCGTTGTGTCCCGCCCTGATCGGTCCAATCTCGCTCGGTTGCTCCGCGTGACTGGTACTGCGCCCGCTACGCTCGGTTCCTCGTCCCTCGATGTGTTCGTCGAACTGCTGTCCGTCCCCGGAGGCGCCCGTGTCAGCCCGTGTGCGTGCCCCGATGATGCGACTGCTGGGTGTGCTGGCGGTCCTCGGGACCCTTGGGCTGGTCGGGCGGGCGGGGCTTCGCCGCTTCGGCCGGACGCCGGAGGTCCCGTCGCCCGACGGCTCCTACACGGTGCTCGCCGACGACGGAACCCGGCTGCACGTCGAGGTCGACGACGTGCAGGGGTCTGCGCTGACCGTCGTGTTCGTCCACGGCTTCACCGCGCGGCTCGAGGAGTTCGCGCTGCAGCGCGAGACGCTGCGCGGCCGCTACCGGGTGGTGCTGTACGACCAGCGCGGCCACGGCAAGTCCGGCTGGGGTGACGTCCGGCACGCCACGATCGACCAGACCGGGCGTGACCTCGCTGCCGTCCTCGACCGGCACGCGCCGGGGCCGGTCGTGCTGATCGGGCACTCGATGGGCGGCATGACGCTCATGGCATTCGCGCGCCAGCACCCCGAGCTGTTCGGCCCCCGCGTCAAGGGGGCCTTCCTGCTGGCGACAGCTGCCGGCGAGCTGACCACGGGTGGCCTGCTGGGCTTCGCGGCGCGCATCGGGAAGCGCCTTGGCCTGCTGCCGGTGTGGCTGTGGTGGCTGCGCGTGACCGCACCGGTGGTGGAGCGGTTCCGGCGTCCCGGCACCCGGCTCGGCTACCTGTTCATCCGCCGCTACCTGTTCGGCCGCAACGACGCCGATCCGCAGAACGTCCGCCTCGTCCAGGACCTGCTCGAGCAGGCACCGTGGACGATCACCGCCGCGTTCTACCCCACCTTCTTCGCCCACGACGAGGTGGCGTCGCTACCGGTGTTCCGGGCGGTGCCGGTGCTGATCCTCGTCGGCGACAGCGACCGGCTGACCCCGGCCAAGCACAGCCGTCAGATGGCGGACGAGATCGGTCCGAGCGCCGAGCTCGTGGTCGTGCCCGGTGCCGGGCACAGCGTGAACATCAGCCGCCAGTCGATCGTCGACGAGGCCATGCTGCGGCTGATCAAGCGTGCTGGCGGCTAGCAGGTTCCCGACCGCGGACAGCAGCGACGAGCCGAGCGGACGCGGCGCCCAAGCGGCGGCTTTGCCATTTTCCGCCACGGCTCAAGAGCGGAGTGACTATCAATCTCGATGTCGGCGACCTTCTACGACCACCCGGCCCGTGACGCTCAGCTCGCGTTCTTCGACCGCTATCTCCGCGGCGCCCCCGTCGACGCGCCACCACCGGTGCGGCTGGAGGTGCGAGAGGCCGGCGACCAGGTCGTCGAGATCCGTGACGAAGCGGAATGGCCGCTCGCGCACCCAGTGGGAGCCGCTCTACCTGGCCAACGACGGCCACCTGTCCGCGGCGCCGCCGGAGCAACCAGGCCGGGTGGCATTCCGCACGCGGCGCGAAGCCGCCGCGTTCACCTACCGGGTCCCCTGCGACATGGAGCTCACCGGACCCATGACACTGCGGGTGTGGCTCGAGGTCGACGGCGCCGACGACATCGACCTGACGGTCGGGGTCGAGAAATGGCGCGGCACCCGCTACGTCGGCTTCGAAGGCTCCTACGGATTCGGCCGCGACCGGGTCGCCACCGGCTGGCAGAAGGCATCCCTGCGGCAGCTGGACGAGCACCGCTCGACCGTTGCCGAGCCGGTCCACACCTGTCTCACCCGCCAACCGCTCGAACCCGGCCAGGTCGTGCCCGTCGACGTCGCCCTCGGACCTTCTGCCACCCTCTTCCGAGCCGGCGAGTCGCTGCGGCTCGTCGTCGCGGGGCGCTGGTTGTGCTCACGTAACCCGCTCACCGGACAATTCCCCGCCCGCTATCGCCCCAGCCCGGCAGCCAGGTGCACCTTGCACTGGGGACCCGAAGCCAGGTGCACCTTGCACTGGGGACCCGAGCAGCACGCCCACCTGCTCATCCCGCACATCTCAACCCCGTGACTACTGCCGCGAGGGTTACCGCGCCGCTCGCCGTGCTTACGCTGCCGGGCATGGTTACCGAGCGCCTCGAGGTCCAGCGGCAGATCGCAGCGTCGCCCGCGGCGGTGTTCGCCGTGCTCTGTGACCCGAACGGACATGTGGCGATCGACAGCTCCGGGATGCTGCAGTCGGGCGACGGCCCTCGGGTGCAGCAGGTCGGCGACGAGTTCGTGGTGCACATGGACCGGGAAGCGCTCGGAGACCTCCCGATGGGGCGGTACGACGTCACAGTCATCGTCACCCGGTTCGAGCCGGACGCGCTCATCGAGTGGACGATCTCCGGCACGATCCAGCCGCCGATCCGACACCTCTACGGCTACCGCCTCGAGCCCAGCGAGACCGGGACACTCGTCACCTCGTACTACGACTGGAGCCAGATCGACGAGCGGTACCGCGGCAGGGGCATCTTCCCGGTGATCTCCGAGGCCGCGCTGCGCGCCACCCTCGGCATCCTGGCGAGAACGGTCCGGTAGCGATGGCGTCGCTGCCGCCCGCCCGGCACCTGCTGCGCGCCCGCGACCTCGCCGACGCCCGCTACCACCAGGCGATCACCGTCGACGATCTGGCGGGCGCCGCGGGCCTGTCGAAGGCGCACTTCAGCCGCGAGTTCCGAGGCGCCTTCGGCGAGTCGCCCCACGGCTACCTGCTGAGCCGGCGCCTGGAGCGGGCTGCCTCGCTGCTGCGACGGACCGACCGGAGCGTGACCGACATCTGCCTTCTCGTCGGGCTGCACAGCGTCGGCTCGTTCACGACGAGCTTTCGCCGCGCCTACGGCCTGACTCCCACCGGGTACCGCGCCGCGTTTCCACCGGCAGCGAGATACGCCCGCGTCCCGGCCTGCGTGCTGCGCACCTACGGCCGGACGCATCACGAGCGCGGCAACACAGCACGTTTGGAGAAGACAGCGCGCCTCACCCCTCCCTAGCGTGAACCTCACCGTTCCACGACGAAGGAGAAGCACATGATTCGCATCGGAAACGTCCAGCTCTGGGTGCACGACCAGGACGCGGCGCTCGCCTTCTATACCGACAAGCTCGGCTGGGAGGTGCGCTCCGACGTCACGGTCCCCGAGATGGGCAACTTCCGCTGGCTGTCGGTCGGGCCGGCCGAGCAGCCTGACATCGCCGTCGTGCTCATGGCCATCCCCGGGCCGCCCATCATGGACGACGCGACAGCGGCCAGCGTGACCGACCTGATGTCCAAGGGCTTCGCCGGAACGATCTTCCTGTCGACCGAGGACTGCCACCGGGCCTACCGGCAGCTGAGCTCGCGCGGCGTCGAGTTCGTCGAGGAGCCCGAGACACGTCCGTACGGCATCGACGCCGCGTTCCGCGACCCGTCTGGCAACCACATCCGGCTCACTCAGGAGCAGACCGTCTCCGTGTAGCCCGATGACTGCTCCGGCGGGTGTTCGGCCTAGCGAGCGGCCGGTTCGAGCCGCGAGGCCAGGGCGTCGACGTCAGCAACCGTGACCGTCAGCGCCGGGTGCCGCAGAAGCCAGCCGGTCGGGTCCAGCACGGCCACCGGCTCGTCGAACCGGATGCACAGCCCGCGCTCGGGGTTCGTCGCGAAGGTGACACCCCGGTCAGCGAAAGACAGGTGGGCAGGTCCCGCGGTCTTCACCGGGGAGTACGGGCCGCTGGCCTGCGTCTCGATGACGTTGGCCAGCGGCACGTGCACGAACCACGGACCGAACCGGGCGTGCAGCATCTCGCCATCGATGCGCACCCACGCGCTCGACGGGGTGATGCCGAAGGGCAGGGCAGCCCAGCGGTAGGCGGGGATGAAGCGGAAGGGGAACCGGTCCTCGGTGGCGGGCACCTGCCCTTCATACCGGAGCGACTGCTGGGACGTCGCCGTCGTCATACTCGACATGTGACGACGCCAGCGGCCGAGCCCGTGCCTGTGGTGACCGGGGACGCCGCTATCCAGACCGAGGTCCTCGAAGAGCTGGCAGAGGCTGTGAACTACCGCGGCTGGCTTGTCTCGCTGGTCGAGCAGCAGCTGGGGATGGATCCGCTGGAGGTCGGTTCCGGCACCGGTGAGTACGCGGCGAGTCTGTCCGCTCTGGGGCAGAGCGTCACAGTGTCAGAGGCGTACGGCCCTCGTCTGCGCCAGTTGCAGGAGCGCTTCGCCGGTAACGAGCGGGTCACCGTCCGTGGGCTCGTCGTCCCGGCAGATGTCGAGGGTGACTACTCCAGCGTCTTCGCCTTCAACGTTCTTGAGCACATCCCTGATGACGCGGCTGCGCTCGCCTCGATGGGGCGGTTGGTCAGACCGGGCGGCCACGTCATGATTTTCGTGCCCGCCTTCACGTTGCTGATGAGCCGGTTCGACCGCCAGGTGGGCCACCAGCGCCGATACCGGGCGGCGGAGCTTCGCCGGCTGGCCGAAGGCGCAGACCTGTCGGTGGAGCGCCTGCACCATGTCAACGCGCCGGGCTTCCTGGCCTGGCTCGTGGGGATGCGGCTGCTCAAGGGCCGACCCAAGGACGGGCCGGCTCTCCGGGTCTGGGACCGTCTGGTTGTACCTCCCACCCGTCGCCTGGAGTCGTGGCACCGGCCCCCGTTCGGGCAGAGCTTGTTCCTGGTCGCCCGCCGCGCCTGATGCCCCGCAACAGCGCTCTGCCTTGGGGCGGGCCGGGCAACTCGATGAAGCGCCTGTCAGCAGTGCGCGATCAGGTACTCCGGCCCGGGCCGCCGGGAAGAGGCGGCAGTGAACCTTCGTGTCGTGGAAACGTATGAGAACGGCCAGCGGACCTCGTCATGTCTTCCGAGGGAGCGTGCGGCCGGCGGGATGGCGCCTTCGGCGCCCTGATGTGGTGCTGTCGGCGATCGCGGCCCTGGGCGTGCTGCTGGTGCATGACCTCGCCTACGTTCTGCATCACCCGTACTGGCTTGACGAGGCGTGGGTCGTGGACTCGACGCGGGTGCGCCTGTCGGACCTGACGCACGCCAGCGCAATCACGCCACTCGGCTTCACCGTGCTGCTACGGGGCGCGGTACTCGGAGGAGACCAGCGTCAGCGCCTTGTCCCCCTGGCTTTCGCCGGGGCGACCGTCTCCGCGGCGTACCTGTGCGGGCGCCAGGTCGGGCTGCCCCGCAGCGTGTCGTTCCTGCTGCTCGCCCTGCCCGTGCTGTTCGTGCCAGCACTGCTGGTACGCGACGACCTCAAGCAGTACACCGCTGAGGCGCTGTGGAGCGTCCTGGTTCTGCTGCTGATGCTGCGTCTCGAGTCGGTGTGGAGCCGGCGGCGACTCGGTGCCCTTACGCTGGCCGTCGGCGTCGGCCCGCTGTTCGCCAACGCCGCCCTGTTCGTCGGTAGTGCTGGGCTACTCGCCCTGGGCGTCACATCGCTGTGCCGGCGGCGTTGGGGACGGCTTCGTGAGGTTGTCCTCGCGGGCGTCTGCGCCCTGCTGGTAGTGGGTCCCCTGCTCGTCCTGTTGGTGCTGCCGCAGCAAAATGCGGCGCTGAGGCACTACTGGGACAGCTACTACTTGCCGACGGACCCCGCGAGCGCCTGGAGCTTTCTCGTCGGCCATCTGCAGGCCTTCGCCCCGACGACCGGGCTGCCGAACGTGGTGGTCGTCCTGCTGGGCTGCACTACAGGAATCGCGATGCTCGTGCGCCGCGGACGCAGCGCGTCAGCGCTGCTTGTGCCCCTCGCCTTCGCCGAACTGGTGCTGGCCGGCGCACTGCACGTGTACCCGTTGCTGGACCTTCGGACGTCCACCTGGCTGGCGGTACTCGCTGCGGTTCTGATAGGTCTCGGGGTCGGCGAGGTCCTTCAGAGCCTGGCGGGGCGATTCCAACAGGCCGCGGTCGGGCTTGCCGCGCTCGCCGGCTTGGGCTACTGCCTGACCAATACCAGCCACGTGCGCGCGCACCTCCTTCCGAACGAGGACGTGCGCAGCCAGACCAGGTACGTCCAGGCGCACTTGCACCCCGGTGACGTCGTCATCGTCGACCTGCCCGCTCGCTATGGCTACGGCTACTACGCGGGTACCAGTCCGCTGCCCATCGTGGACAGCGCCGACTCGGCAGCCGGCTTCCTCGTCCGCTTCGACAGACCGCAGGTTGTGGCCATGCAGACCCGCAACCGCGCCGAACCCGGCAGAGCGCTACAGGAGGCTGCGACCCGGCTAGGGCCGCAGGGCCGGGTCTTCATCGTTCGCACGCATTTCTCCGCCACCGAGCAGGCCGGTTGGCGGCAGGCGCTGGCCAACAAGCCGGCGGCGACCCTGCATGTCGGGGCGGAGCCGCTGCTGGTCCTTCCGGCGCACGCTCTCGAGCCTTAGGGCCGCCGGCCGGGTGAGCACCGCAGGACGGGCTGCAAGCGTGGTCTCTCGATCTCGGTGGTGGGACGAGCGGAGCGTCGCACTACCTGGTGCCCCGTGGTGCCGGACGGGTAGCGTTGGGCGGCGTGCGCACAGTGGTGACCGGCGGAGCGGGCTTTCTGGGTTCGCATCTGTGTGAGCGCTTGGTCCTTGAAGGCAACGAGGTCCTCGCGCTCGACAACTTCCTCACTGGGACCCCCGCCAATGTCTCGCATCTTCTCGAGTTCGACGGGTTCCGCTTGATCAAGGCCGACATCACCGATTTCGTCCACGTCCCGGGCCCGGTGGACCAGGTGCTGCACTTCGCCTCGCCGGCCTCCCCGATCGACTACCTCCAGCTCCCGATCGAGACGCTGAAGGTCGGTTCGACGGGCACGCTGCACGCACTTGGTCTGGCGAAGGAGAAGGGCGCCCGGTTCCTGCTGGCGTCGACGTCGGAGACCTACGGCGACCCGCAGGTCCATCCGCAGCCGGAAAGCTACTGGGGGCATGTGAACCCCGTCGGTCCGCGGGGGGTCTACGACGAGGCAAAACGCTATGCGGAAGCCCTGACGATGGCCTACCGCCGCACCCATGGAGTTGACACGGCGATTGTACGGATCTTCAATACGCACGGCCCGAGAATGCGGCCGAATGACGGGCGGGCGATCCCAACGTTCACGAGCCAGGCTCTCACGGGCCGACCGATCACCGTTGCGGGTGATGGGTCGCAGACCCGCTCCATCATCTACGTCGACGACCTGCTCGAGGGCATCCTGCGGCTCGTGCGGTCAGAGCTCACCGGCCCGGTCAACATCGGCAACCCGCATGAGACGTCGGTGCTGCACCTGGCCGAGACCATCCGGCGGATGACTGGAAGCGACAGCGACATCACCTTCGTGCCCCGACCCGAGGACGATCCCAGCATTCGCCAGCCGGATATCAGCCTCGCTCGGCGCGAGCTGGGATGGGAGCCGGCAGTCGGGTTCGAGGACGGTCTGGCGCGAACCATCTCCTGGTTTCGGGACCACCCCGAGTGCATCGGGTGATGCGCGACGGGCACGGCGATGCAACGGAGCGCGGGTGTTGGTGACCGCTACTGTGCGCCCATGAAGCTGTCGGTGCTGATGCCTGTGTACAACGAAGCCGATACCGTTTCGGCGACGCTCAAGCGGGTCCTAGGGGTCGACTACCCCTGTGAGGTCGAGGTGGTCCTCGTCAACGACGGCAGCGTGGACGCCACAGCGAGCATCGTGGCCGGCATCACTGACCCGCGGCTGCAGGTCATCACTCACCAGGTGAACCAGGGCAAGGGCGCCGCGATCAGCACGGCAGCGCGTGAAGCGTCAGGTGACTACCTGATCGTCTGCGACGCTGACCTTGAATACTCCCCGGAGGAGATCCCGCTGCTGCTGAGGCCGGTCATCAACGGCGAGGCCGAGGTCGTGTACGGCACGCGCACCTTCGGCAGCCACACGGCTTACAGCTTCTGGTACGTCTTGGGGAACAAGGCAGTGACGATGTTCGCCAACGTCGTCTACGACTGTTGGCTCAGTGACCTCGAGACCTGCTACAAGCTCATGCCGACCGACCTTTACCGTCGGCTGGGCGTCACGTCGGCCGGCTTCGGTATGGAGGCGGAGATCACCGCCAAACTGCTCCGCTGCGGATACCGACCACATGAGGTGCCCATCAGCTACAAGGCCCGGAGCCGCGAGCAGGGTAAGAAGCTGACCTGGAAGGACGGAGTCGAGGCCCTGTGGATTCTGACCCGTGTCCGGCTCACCAACAAGAAACTTCTCGCCGTAGCAGGCCAGCCCAGCTGAGGGCAACAGGCCTCTTCAGGCGTGCCGGTTGAGCAGCCCCCTGGGCGGTCACTTGGCGCAGGCTCGCCGCCAGCTTCTCACCCCGCTCGGAGGAAGGCCGTCAACGGTGCAGACCGGCTCCGCGGGTGCTCCCCGACCTGGCGGTTCGGCTTAAGCGTTGCAGAGCGCTAAGCGACCAGAACGACCTGCGCTGCGCAGCCTTTGAGGCGTACAAGAGCATCCGCTTGGTCCACTCGCCGCGGACGTCGTAGTCGTTGCGCCAGACCGCCGGCTGCTGAAACGGAGCGACTTCTAGGTCAAGGGTGCGCCACCCCCCCAGGGCCATGTCGGCATTCACTGGCCCTGGCCAGTGCACCGAGGCGACGTCATTCGTCAGCAGGACATAGCGGTACCGGTCGAGATGCGTGTGCAGAAACGCGCCGATGTCCCCGTTGGGCCAGTGCTGGAGTACGTCTTTGACCAGTAGCAGGTCGGCCACGGGCAGCTGAGCATGCCGGGCATCGGCAAGTTCGAACTGGACCCCCGGCTGGCCGTAGCGATGCTGATTGGCTTCGATGACTGCCGGAACGACATCGAGCCCGGTATACGTCACGGTCGACCAGTCCACGAGCGCCCCGAGCTGCCAGTCGCCGCAGCCAACGTCTACAACAGCAGCCACGTCCTGCGACCTCACCAGCCGCTGCAGCACGTCTCGGTAGGGCGCGGTTGCATCCCGTGCCGACCCGACTCCCGAGCCGCCACCCCAGGCCTCGGCGTTGTAGATCTGCACGAAGGTGTCACGCGCGTCATCTGCCTCATCCGGCGCCACCTGGGTGAACCTACTGAACCCAGATCTGGTACAAGCCCTCTAGAGCAGGGCCAGCCCGAAACCGGCCGCGGCGGCTGCGAGGCACGCTCCCAGGCTGCCCAGCAGGTTCACCGCCGCCGCGGGCCGGTCCCCGCTGCCGACCAGGCTCAGCGAGTCCCATATGTAGGTCGACCACGTGGTGTAGCCGCCGGCGAAGCCGACTCCGACGACGGTCACGACTGTCCCGGCCAGGCCATGGTGCAGTCCCAGGCCAGTGACCAGGCCAAGCAGCAGGGAGCCGGAGACGTTGACGACGAAGATCCCCCACGGGAAGTCGCGGTCGTGCTGGGCCTGCACCAGCGCGTCGATCAGGTAGCGGCTGACCGCGCCGGCAGCGGAAGCAAGGCCGACGACGAAAGCGAGGGTCACGGCGACTGCTCCGGCTGGCCCTGTGCCGGCCGCCCGCGCCGGCCCGGGAGCGACCTCCCGACGAGCAAACCGACCCACGCGGCAGCGAGCCCGGCCACGAGACTGGTCGCGACGTAGCCGGCCGCCAGGGCCGCATGGCCGTGCGCGGCGAGCTGGTCAGAGCCGACGGCGACGGAACTGAACGTGGTGAGGGCGCCGCAGAAGCCGGTTCCGAGCAGGGGGCGCAGGTAGGCGGTCGGCGGAAGGATCTCGTCCACCAGGACGAGCACCAGCGCCAGGATGAAGGCGCCAACCGTGTTGACAACGACAATGCTCCACGGCAGGTGGCCAGGCCTGGTCGGCCAGGCCAGCCCTACCGCGTAGCGGGTGAGGCCGCCGACGAGGCCGCCGGCCGCGACCGCACCGACGCGGCCCCAGGGGACGGGTGGGAAGCGCCCCCCGATAGTGGGCTCAGGCGCTGGGCGCATCTGCCGGGGCCAGCACCCGCCGATAGGTCACAGCGGCAATGATGCCTCCGATCACCGGCGCGAGCAGGTACACGCCCCACATCGGGAACTGCCCGCTTACCAGCATCGGCCCCAGTGCTCGGGCGGGGTTCACTGCGCCTCCGGTCAACGGACCGCCGACCGCCACCGCTCCGAACAGCGCGAAACCCACGGCGAGGCCTGCGGCGGCGGGAGGCACGCGGTCGTCCGTGGCCACCGCCATGACGACGAGCACGAGCAGGAACGTGATGATCGCCTCGATCAGGCCGGCCCGGATGATGGACAGCCCTGGCCCAGGGTTCGCGACAGCCAGATGCGCCTCGGAGCGGGCTCGTGCTCCATAGCCGGCCCAGACGGTCAGCGAGGCGACGACCGCGCCGAGCACCTGCGCGGCGATGTAGGCGGGGACGTACGCCAGCGGGAACTGCTTGACCGACGCGAGCGAGAGGGTCACCGCAGGGTTGAGGTGGCACCCGCTGATGTGACCGAGACCGGTCGCCAGGGCAGCGAGCACCAGCCCGAAGGCGAGTGCCACGGCGAGGCCGTCGTACGACCCCTTGTTCAGCGTCGCGGCAACGGCCACGCCGGTGCCGACCAGCACGAGCAGGAACGTGCCGATGAACTCCGCGGCAGCCGCACGGACGAGGTTGCCCCCGAGCTGGGAGCCGTAAAGGCCACCGGTAACGGCAGGGCTGGATGCCGCCGCAGGTGCAGCACCTTGTGACCGCCGGACCGTCGCCCCGCTGTTGCCCCTGCCCATCAAGACTCCCTAGGTCACCGCGCTCGTGCCGACACGGACCCGGCAGATACGCGGCATTCGTAACGCTCTGTGCCGGATACCCACACATTTACGACGTACACCTCGGGGTTGACGAGCTGCCGTGCCGATCAGCTGCCCGGCACGTCGATCCACGCAACGTAGACCGAGCGGCTGCTGTCGACCGCGGACTGCTCGATCAGGAAGGTGCTCAGCACCTCGCTGCCGTCCTTGCGCAGCACCGGCAGCTGCAGTGGCACGTCGAGGACATGGGCGACCCCGGTGCTCAGGTGCCGGCTGAACCCGGCGACATGCGCCTCGCGCAGGCGGGGCGGGACGAGTGTCACGACGCGCCGCCCGACGAGGTCCTCCACCGCCCAGCCCAGTGCGGCGGCGAGCGGACGGCTGACCGCGACGATGCGGTTGCCATGCCGCCGGCGAGCTGCGTGATGACCTGCTCGCACGCCCAGGTGCGGACGGCGACGATCTCGGGTAGCGCGGGCCGGATCAGCATGCGCCCGGCGCGGGCGAGCGATTCCGCGGCGTCGAGCACGGCCTGCAGGCACCGGAAGGAGGCGCCGAGGGTCGGGCGCAGCGGAAGCACCAGGTCGACGCTCGGCGCAAGCTGCGCCATGACCACTGCCCCGGACGCGTTGACCGGCGCGTCACTGGAACCCGACCCACCAGATGAGCTCGCAGTACCGGTCGTCGCGGTGAGAACGTGTTGGCTCAGGCTGGCCACCGCCGAGCGGGCATGGTCGGCGAGGACAAGGTCGTCCGGCGGCGTTGCCGCGTCGTCGTGCTCGGCTCGATGCAGGGCGTACTCGCGCAGGATCGCGTCGTGGTGCTCGCGCGCTGCCAGCCACAGCGCCGGGGAAAGGGTCAGCAGCCGGACGTCGACGGGTGCCTCGGCAGAGGGCGGTTGCGCAGGCGAGTCATCGAGCGACTCCGGCGCGGGGTCGTCAGCAGCCGGCTCGGCTTCGGCCGGGCCGTCCGGCTCGTCCCGGATCCTGAACCACACAACTTGCCCGAGGCCCCGAGCGGACGCACGCCTGACGCCGACGTGTAGGCCGAGACCAGGTCCATCCCCCGCCCCGTCGTCGCCTCCGCCGCGTACGAGCGCTGGGCGGGCGGCGCCGGGTTGTGGTCGAGCACCTCGACGAGCAGCTGGTGCTGGGTCACCACGGCCGTGACGTCGAAGGTGGTGTGCGCGTGCAGGACGGCGTTGGTCACGACCTCCGTGACAGCCAGGGTCGCGGCCTCGACCCAGACGTCGCGGCCGGCATCCTCGAGCAGCCCGCGGACGAACCGGCGAGCCAACCGGGCGCTCAGAGCGACGGGATCGAAGGTGGAGGTGCGCCGGAGCAGCACTCGCTCATCGACCACGGCGATCTCCGGGCTCGGGGGGAACTCTGCCCCGATCTACCCGCGGTCACCAGGCGCAACCAGTCGTGACGACCCGCGTCATCATCGCCCGAGGTTCGACGCCGCGCCTTACACTTTCCGCGTATGAGCCTCGATCCGTTCGAGGACCTGCCGTCTTGGTCTCGCCGCGTGACCATCGCAAGCGCGGTCCTGCTCGATCCGCAGCGCGTGGCCGCCGCCCGGCACGTGCTGGCCCTCGAGCCTGACGCTGCCGGCTTGCGGGAGCTCTCCGACATCGCCGCCGACCTGCTCGATACGGGCCGGGCGGAGGTCGTCCTGCTGACCGACCAGCGCGTGGTCGCGGGGACCTCGAGCACGGGCGGGCTCGACGACGAGGCCCCCTGGTCGGCCTCGGACAGCATCTGCGGCGTTGCCGTCCTGGAGTCGGGTCCGACCGTCGTGCCCGACACCAGTGCCGACGAGCGGCTGTCGATGACACCCGACGTCCGCAGCGGCCGCATCGGGGCCTATCTCGGCGCCCCCCTGGTGGTGGCCGGGCAGCGGGTCGGGGTGCTGTGCGCCTACGACGCGCATCCCCGCCCGTGGAGCGAGGCACAGGTCGCGACCCTGACCCGGCTGGCCCGCCGGGCAGAGGCGCAGCTGGAGCGGCACCTGGCCAGCGCCGAGGTCTTCGGCACGATTGCGGGGCTCGACCTGGCGCTCGGCGCTGCCGGCATCGGCTGCTTCGAGTACGACCCGGCCACCGGAGCGCTGCGCTGGGACCGCAGGCTCATCGATCTGTTCGG
>JAABVA010002045.1_pt1 | contig 20553 bp, 18 predicted proteins | sample 5560331 | NCBI WGS metagenome assembly JAABVA01 (sample SAMN12812661, study PRJNA571458) | rock metagenome | isolation source: Antarctica rocks | place: Antarctica: Victoria Land, Mt New Zealand sud | collected 2016-01-07
GGAGACGGCCCCGACGTGCACCCCCCGGCGGCACCCGCCACCGCCGACACCGCGGCGAGCCCCACCACCCGGCGGGTCACCACCAACCCCACCCCCAACCCACTCTGACCGTCAGCCCGGACACCGCCATCCCCACCGCCCCCGCGATCACCGACCGCCGCCAACGTCAACGTCAACGTCAACGTCCAGCGTCCCACCCACCCCGGCCATCACCCGCCGGCTCCCGGGACTGTCCTGTGTCCCCTTTGACTCGATACCAACCGCTGAAGTGCGCGGCGGCGCGCCGTGTCAGGCGGTGCGGGTCCCGGTGGTGTGGGTTCTGGCGGCGGGCGAGCAGCCCAGCGGCGATCATTGTCACCGCGACGCTGACCTCCACGCCGCCCACGCGTCCGGGTTCACCGATCTCGGACCGCTGCGGATCTGGATCCGCCAGCCGACGGCGCCCCTCCGGGAGCCGACAGCTGACCTCTGGCCGTCATGCCTCCTGGCCGTAGGTAGCCGATCGGGGCTCATGGCCACAATTGATGTTTGCGCTGGTGCGTGGTGGTCGTGGCGGGTTGGACCTGGTCGCGGCCGCGGTGTTTGGCGGTGTAAAGGGCGGTGTCGGCGGCGCCGAGCAGGCTCGCGGTCGTCGCAGGCGGGGCGGTCAGGGTGGCGGTGGCGTGTCCGATGCTGACGGTCACGGGGACTCCGTCGGTGATCTGGTCCCAGTGTTGGCCGCCGATGAGCAGCCGGGTCTGCTCGCACCGGTCGTGGGCCTGGCGGGCGCGGGTGGCGGGCATCACGAGGAGGAACTCCTCCCCGCCGAGGCGGGCGGTGAACCCGGGCTCGGGGAGGTGGTGGTGGAGGAGTTCACCGAGGCGGGCGAGGACGGCGTCCCCGGTGTGGTGGTTGCGTTCGTCGTTGATCCGTTTGAAGTGGTCGACGTCGAGGATCGCGACACTGAGCGGGGTCGCGGTGAGGTGGGACTCGGTGAGCAGGGTGGGCAGGACCCGGTCGAGGTGGCGGCGGTTCCACAGCCCGGTGAGGGCGTCGCGTTCGGCGAGTTCCTCGAACAGGGCGCTGCGTTGGCGGGCCTGCTCGGTCTCGAACAGGGCCTGCAGTGACGCCGCGCGGGCGTCGGCTTCCCGGTCGCGGACCCGGACCCAGGTGGTGTGGGACACCGACAGGGCCGCGTAGGCACCAGCGTGGTCCCCGGCCTGGGCAAGCAGCCGGGACTTGTCCAGGGTGGCGGTCGCGATCACGTCGGGCAGTTCCCGTTCGACCGCGAGGGCTTCCGCGCGGACCACCAGGGTCAGGGCCTGCTCGCGGCGCCCGCGGCGGAGTTGGATGCGGGCCAGGGTCAGCAGTGCCTCCGGGGCGGCCCGGACCTCCGCGTCGGGGGTGGCCGAGTCGACCATGACCCAGCCGGCGGCTTCGGCGTCGTCGAGGTCACCAGTGTCGAGCAGCACCGAGGCGACGGTGTCGAGCATCGTGGAGTTCAGTGCGATCCCGGCCGCCGCGGCCGCGGCTTGCAGGCGGGTGATCAGCCGGACCGCCGCCGCGGGGTGGCCATGGTCCCACAGGGTCCAGGCGTAGTTGTTGAGCACCGACAGCAGCAGATGCGGGTTCCCGAGCCGTTCAGCGTCGGCGAGGACCGCGTCGAACATGGCCACGTAACTGTCGTCGGTGGTCTGTTGGGCGTTGAACAAAGCCAGGATCATCCGGTGGTCCACCACCAGATGTGGGGGGCCGTCCGCGGGGAGCAGCCGCACGGCTTCCACGGCGTGGGTGAGGGCCTCCCCGCGGGCGCCCATCCGGTCCAGGGCCCACGCGATGACCGCCTCACTGCGCGCGGCCACCGTCAACGCGCCCTCCGCGCGGGCGCGGAGCAGAATCGTGCGGGCTGTCTCCACCCCGTCCGAGACGTCAGCGCCGCGGCTGGCCTCGTCGGCCAGGATGAGCCGGGCCCGGCCGGCCTGCGCGGGCAGGGAGTGGGTTCTGGCGGTGGCCAGCAGCTGCTGCGCCCGCTCCACGATCCCGCGCCGGTCGGTGTAGCGCCGGCATTCCAGGTCCGCCAGTTCGGCCTCCACCGCGGAGACCGTCCCCATCCCGGCTCCATCCAGGAGGTCCGGCGCTGCCTGGCCCACCTCGATCGGAGCCGCAGCTCCCGGGTCCGCCGTGCCCGAGTCGACCGCAGCCCAACGCCCCACCCAAGACTCTCGTGATCCTGAGCCGGCCGGGGTCGGCTGCGGCCGCGAACGGTGCAGACCGAGGCCGGTGATCAACGCGGGCACCTCACCCGCAGGCACGGCCGCGCTGAACAGCCACCCCTGCCCGCGGTAGCAGCCCAGCTCGAGCAGACGGTGGCGGACCGCTTCGGTCTCCACCCCCTCCGCGGTCACCTCAACGCCAAGGGTCGCCGCCAGGGACACCGCGGCGGCGACCATGTGGTCGCGCACCGGGTCCCCGACCATCCCGGTGACCAGGGTCCGGTCCAGCTTCAACCCCGCGAAGGGCAACTCGAGCAGGCGGGTGAGGTTGGACCAGCCCACCCCGAAGTCGTCGGCGACCACCCGGACCCCGCCGCCGCGCAGGCGCCGCAGCTGTTCCCGGGCGACAGTCAGGTCGTCGACTCGGCTGGTCTCGGTGAGCTCCACGACCAGCGCTGACCCGGGCAGCCCATGCTCGCTGAGAACGGCCAGGAACTCCGCTGCCAGACCGGGGGTGCTCAGCTGCCCCGCGGTGATGTTGACCGCGACACCCCCGGGCAGGGTGATCCCGCGGGCTTGCAGCTCGACGGTGAGGGCGCACGCCGCCCGCACCATCGCCCGCCCCACCCAGCCGACCAGGCACCCGGTCTGCAGGCCGGGGAGGAACACCTGCGGGGTCAGCAGCCCCCTGGTGGGATGCTCCCAGCGGAGCAGGGCCTCCAACCCGCGGACCGCGCCGGTGTCCAGGTCCACCACCGGCTGGAAATGGGCGACGAACTCCCCCCGGTCGAGGGCTGTTCGCAGGACCCGCGGGGACCGGGCCTCCGCTATCAGGTCCACGGCGGTCAGTCCGTCGCGGACGTCACACCGCGCCGCGTCCAACACGGTCATCACCTGCCCCGCGAGGTCCGCCAACGCCGCGACGTCGGCGGCGGTGAACCCGCGGACCGCCCGGTCGAGCACGCACACCGCGCCCACCGGCAACCCGTCCCGCCCGACCAGCGGCACCCCGGCATAGGCGCGGAACCCCCCCGGCCCACGCACCCACCCCAGCCCCGCGTACCGCGACATCCCGGCCAGGTCCGCCACCACCAGCGCACCATCCGCGGCGTCCACGTCAGAACACACCGACTCCGACCGGGCCAGCTCCCCGGACTCCCAGCCGTGGGAGCTGAGGATCCACTGCCGGTCCCCGCCCACCAGGCTGATCAGCGCCGTCGGGGCCTGACACACCCGGGCCGCCAACCTGGCCAGCGCCTCCAGTGACCCGTCGATCCCGCACGGGTCCCCCGTCTCGGCGCCCAGCCGCCGGTAGGACTCGACCGACGTCAGCCGGTCGATCTCACGGACGTGCCGGCGGACCTCCACCCGCTACCCCCCTCCGGTGACCGCGCGGCCGTCGAGGCCGGCCCAGCCGACCCGGCGCTCGAAGCACCGTCGCCTGCGGGTTGGCGTCGCTTTCCCCGAACGGCGCCGCGCAGCAGTCCCGCTCACGATCCACCTCCAGTTTGGGTCGACCCCGCGGCCGGTCACCATCTCCTCCCGATCCTGTGCGCAGACTGAGCCGCCGCGGCCCCCGCCCGCAACGAGTGGGCAGACCGCCCCAGTGGACCCGTCCCGGGAGCCGCCCCGCAAACGGGAACCCAATCGCCGGTACTGCCACGAAAGAGGTGTCATCCAGGACGCCCACCCTCTTGGTCTGCCTCCGAGGTGGCGGCCCCCCGCCCGGTCCGGGCGTTCACACCGATCTTCCCGTCGGTGCGATCGGTGACTCAGCCTTCTTCGATGACCGCCGCCCCAACCGGCCGCCCATCCCCTCTCGGTTCTGAGCCCGCACGGTGAGCCGCGTCAGTCCAGGAACTCCTCCAGCTCCGCCGCGACGAGGCCACCGACCACGAAGCGGCCAAGCAGGCCGTCGCCGACGACCTCCGCCGGGTGCTCCGCGACTGGCAGCAGCCAGGCGACGCAGCCGGGTACCGACGTCGGCTGCCCTGAACCCGCCGCATCCCGGGGAAGGTTCTAACCGGGTGAGGAGCCGGACCCGGGCCGTCGAGGACGGCCCCGGGGCGGCCCCGGGGCGGCGGCCCCTGGGTGTTTCCCGGTGTCAGGTGGTGCGATCTGGCCGGCTGGTGGGGAGGGAGTCGCGGATCTCGGTGAGGATCTCGATCGCGTCGGCAAGTTCGTGGGCCAGGTCGGACGGCAGGGTGTGGCGGTGGGCGTGGATCGCGCCGTCGAGGCGGACGCGGTTCAGGTGGTCGGCGAGGTCATGCACCCGGTGCAGGCCCTCCTGGCAGACCGCCAGGGTCGGCGGCTGCGGTAGGCGTGGCCGACCGTTGACCGCGGAGTGCCCGCAGGCCTCACCGTGGGCGTTCGGGTGGGCGCGACGGTCGGAGCGGCTCCGGCCAGCCTGCGCAGGTCCTCGACCGACACGCCAGCCCCCACGACCCGCGGGTCGGCCCGGACCTGACCGGGCCCCGCACCCGGACCCGGCCCCCCACACCTGTGCCGACCCTGAGCCACCGGACCCGTCCGGGCTTACACCACTGACCCGCTGGTCCTGTACGCCGACCGTTTGGCTGTGCATTCGAGGAGCTACCGGGGATCAGCTGGTGCCGGCAACAGTGGGGGTGGTCACCCACGGATCGGGTGTGTCGATCGGAGTGCCCGTGGTGCTGGAAGCACCGCCGAGACCGCCGGCCGGGCGCTGGGGTCCGCGCGGATCCGGCGGGTCCGACCGGAAGCCAGCTGTGGTGTGCCAACGGTGGGTCAGACCAAGTCGACAGGGACTCAGCTCAGGCGGGTTCCGGCGAGGTCCCCGGTGTGCTGCGCGGGCGCCGGTCGTCGACGACCCGGTCTACGCCTGCGCCGCGGGCCGCCGCCGGGTGTGCGCGGCGGCCACGCGGAGGAGGTTGCCGAGCCGGCTGCGCAGGCCTCCCATCGAGGGGGGCTTGGGGAGGTGGTCGACCAGTGGGTGGTCGAGGAGGTGGTCGGGTAGGGGGCTGCTGGACACGAACAGGACCGGGACCCCGGGGTGGTGGTCGAGGACTTCACCGGCGAGTTCGGGGCCGGCCATGATCGGCATGTCGATGTCGGTGATGACGGCGTCGACGTCGGGGTCGGTGGTCAGTTCGGCCAGCGCTTCGCGTCCGTTGGCGGCGACTGTCACCTCGTAGCCGCTTCGGGTGAGGCCCCGGCCGATGGTCTGGCGCAGTTCGGGTTCGTCGTCGACGACGAGGACGCGGGACGGGCGGGGTGGGCTGGTGGCGTCGACGAGCCGTTGCACGAGGAGTCCTTCTTCGGGGTGAACGGGCGGCGGTGGCGACGATCGTGGGCGCCGGGGATCTCGCGAGGTGGGTGGTGAGGTTCGGGGGGTGGTGAGCTGTCACCGTCGCAGCCCCGACATCCCGCGGGGCCGGGCTGAGCACAACGTTCACGTGTCAGGTCGGGCCGGGGACAGGTGTCCGGCCTTCGAGAATTGAGCGCTGAGGTCATGACAGTGGCCGGCCCGCTCGGGGACCTGCCCACCACCTTGAAGTCGGGGAGGCCGTCGCTTCACGCGGTCCGTACTTCTTCGCCCACTTCGTCACCCACTTCGACACCACCCCGGCGTGGCTCACCGACGAACCGGGCGCGACTGTTGGCCGTCTTCCCATGAAGCGGGCGATTGTCAGGCAGCGGGCGGGTCCTGCGGCCGGCAGAGCTCGCCTTCGTGGTGTGGTGTCGGCCGGGGCGGGTTGTCCCCAGCTCGGGTGATCCAGACGTGGCTTGCTGAGCAACTGCCTAGTTTCGGAGCGTCCGTTTGCACCGACCGGAGCATCTTGGACGCGGCCGCTGCGGTGGCCCGGTCGCTGGTCGCGGCGGGGGGGCTGCGTGCTGCCGCGTCGACGGTGCCGTCCTTACCGGGGCTGCCGCGTCGACGGTGCGGTGGGTTGTTTCGGCGGAGGGAGTGGACGATCGGTGCGGGTTGCGACGGTGAGCGGCGACGGTCAGCGCCCAACCCCCGGGTGGACGCAGCTGCTGTGATCAGGTCGACGTCGGACTCGGCTCCGGTGGATGTGACCGCCGCCGGGATGGAGGCGGCCGCCGCGGTGGCTCGGGTCGACGACGCGACCGCGGCCCCGGTGCTGGCGGCGGAGGCGACCGCCGGTGAGCAGTTCTCCGATCGACTGCTCCAGGCCTTCAGCGACCTCGGTCTGGGTGTGGTCGTCGTCCAGGACGGCCGCTTCGTGTCTGTGAACGCCGCCTACGCCACCCTGACGGGGTATCCCACCGCTGAACTGCTCGCGTTGGACCCCGACCAGCTCGCGCCGACCGCGGGCGTGGCCGCGGACTACCAGACGTGGCGTGATCAGACCAGCGGTGCCGTGGGCTCTGGTTCGGTGCTCACCCAGCTGCGCCGCCGCGGCGGGGAGATCGTCGCGGTCGAGGTGAGCGGTGTCACCCTCGACGCTGCCGGCTCGCAACAGCGGATCTCGGTGGTCTCCGACCTGACCGGGCCGCGGCAGGTGCAAGCCGAGCTGGCCGCCCACGCCGCGGCCCTGGAGGCCGCGAACGTCGACCTCGCGGTCGCCCGTGACGCCGCGATGGAGGGGTCCCGGGCGAAGTCGGCCTTCCTGGCGACGATGAGCCACGAGATCCGGACCCCGCTGATGGCGGTCATCGGCCTCATCGACCTGCTCCAGGACACCGCCCTCCACGACGACCAGCGGGACCTGCTCGACATCCTGCGCACCAGCGGCGACACCGTGATCGCGGTGATCAACGACATCCTGGACTGGTCGAAGATCGAGTCCGGCGCCCTGCGCGTGGAGAACAGACCGTTCCAACTGCGGGCGTGTGTGGAGTCCGCGGCCGCCGTGGTCGCCGCCCAGGGCGGCGACCGGGATGTCGACCTGCTGGTGGACCTGCTCCCCGGCTGCCCGGAGGTCGTGATCGGCGACGTCACCCGGCTGCGTCAGATGATCGTGAACCTCGCCGGGAACGCCCTGAAGTTCACCCCCACCGGCCACGTGCTCATCACCGCGGGGCCGGGGCCGGGGCCGGGCACCGGGGACTGGACATCGCGGCCCTCGACCGCGGTCACCGTGCAGATCACGGTCGCCGACACCGGGATCGGGATCGAAGCCGACGTGATCGGGCGGCTGTTCCGGGACTTCACCCAGGCCGATGACTCCACCACCCGCGCCTACGGCGGCACCGGACTCGGTCTGGCGATCACCCGACGCCTCGCCCAGGCCATGGCCGGCACCGTGTCGGTCACCTCCACCCCAGGAGTCGGGTCGATCTTCACCGTCAACGTCCAACTCACCACCGCCACCAAGACCGCCGCGGACGCCTTCACCGGCCCGCCCACCCCGGCCGTCCTCGCTGGTAGGCGGGTCCTCGTGGTCGACGACGACCCCGTGGGCCAGGCGATCATCGCGACCCAGCTGCGGCGGTGGGGGATGACCGTCGACGTGGCCTCCAGCGGTGCGCAGACCCTGGCCCGCCTCCAGGAGGGGCTCTGCTACGACGTCGCCGTCGTCGACTTCCGGATGCCCGCGATGGACGGGGCCACCCTGCTCACCCGGATCGCCCACGACCACCCCGGGCGGCCGCTGCCAGCGGTCATGGTGACCTCGATGTCCGACCGTGACGCCCTCACCGGCGCCTCCCACCCACCCGAGCGGGTCCTGACCAGACCCGTCCGGGCACGGGTGCTCCGCGACGCCCTCACCGACGTCCTGCGCGGCCACCCCGAGGAAAACCCCGAACGGCGAAGCGTTCCCCGGGTCCCGGCCGGGCCCGCGGCGGCCTCGACCCGCCCGGTGCTGGTGGTGGACGACAACCCCGACCTCCGCAAGGTCATCACCCGCATCCTCCGCAGCCTCGGATACACCCCTGACACCGCCGCCACCGGAGCCGACGCGCTGACCGCGGCCCGGCGGACCGCCTACGACATCATCTTCATGGACCTGAACATGCCCGTCCCGGACGGCCTGGAGACCACCCGCCGGCTCCGTCAACTCCCCCCACGACCCACCCGGCCGTGGGTGATCGGTCTGACCGGGAACGCGGTGTTCGAAGACCGCGACCGGTGCATCGCAGCCGGGATGGACGACTTCCTCCCCAAACCCGCCCGCCGCAGCGACTTCACCGAAGCCCTCCACCGCGTCCCCCCACCCGCAGCCCCCAACACCAACCTCACCGGAAGCCCCCCGGGAACCGCACGAACCCCGGTATGAAGCCGGCCGGCAGTCCCCCGGAACGGTCGCCCCCAACGGAGCGGGCGTCGACCAAACGGCGAGCAACCGGTTTCCACGCCGGCCAGCAACGCTGCGGGACCGGAGGTCTCGTCGAGGGCGAACAGGATCCGGTGGTCGCGCCCGACCCGGGACGACCGCAGCCCGTCGAGGTCCCCTCCCAACCGTTTGCTCACCCGGTACGGGTTGTCGGCGAGGTCACCCTCCAAGAGGGCGAACGCCGCCTCGGCCACCGCGAGGGGCAGGCCGTCACTGATCTGGGCGTCGGCGGTCCGGGTGTAGCGGACCGTCCACCGCTTCTCAGCGGCGCTGCTGCCCGCGTCGGGCGGCCAGGTGGGCCCCGACGGTGGCGCTGTCACGGACCCGTCCCTCGGCGATGTCACGCAGACCCCGGACGATCCGCCGCCGTGACCGCAGGACCGCGAAGGTCTCCTCGAGGTCCACCGGATCCGCGGGCCGGGAGTAGGTCTGGTACTCCTGCTCGGAGATCAGCACGGCCGGGGTCCCGTCCGGGAGGGTGATCTGACCGGGCCGGCCGTGGGCGACCTCGGCCTGCGCCTGCTCCCACGCCGCCGGCAGCTCCCCGCGTCCGGTGCGCACCGTGGTCATGACCGACACCGTAGAACGCGGCCGCCCGCCCCGAGCCACGGAAGCTCGACCTGTCGGTGAGTACCGCCGGCCCACGGTCACCGGCGGCCGGCGCGGCACCGGGCTCTGGTCACCACCCGCGGTGACGAGCCCAGCTGCTTCCCCAGCCATCGGGGTGTCTACCGGGTACACCGCCTCCCCGGCGTGAGCCTTGACCCGTGCGGGGACCGGTGATCGGCGAGGCGGGCGCGACCGTCCTTCGGGTGGGCGAAGCGGCACCGCCAGGGGAGTGGGGCCGGGCGGCGGGGTGCGCGCAGCCGGGAGTGGATCCGGTGTTGCGGGAGGTGTTCACCACCGACACGAGTACCCCGTGGGATGGGGACGCGGTGCGGGTGTGCCGCGCCTGCCCGGTCCGGGCGGCGTGCACCGCTTACGCGGCGACCATCCACCCGGTGGCAGGAATCTGGGGTGGATGGCGGCGCCTGGACCCCGCGACCGCCCGGCGGCTGTCAGTGCCGGTCGCCACCATCAGTCGATGACCGCGGAGGTGACCGGGGGAGTGGACCTGGAGCTGGAGGTCGTGGCCGAGGTCTGCCGGGCCGCGGCCTTCGTGACGGGCCGCGGTCCGAGTTTGATGGACGTGGTCGCGGACCCGTTGGACACCACCGTGTGGGTGCACCTCCCCGCCCCGGCCGTCCCGGCCGCAGTCACCGGGCTCCACGCGCGGGGACTGGACGCGGTCGCGGTGAACGACCACCGGGTGCACGTCACCGGCTGGGACGTGCGGCTGCTGCGGTGGCGGCTGGGATGCTGCTCACCGGGATCGACACCCTCACCGCGTACCCGGACCTGACCGCCGACCTCGTCGGCTACCACCACGACCGCCACCCCGCCGCGGGCGGGCCGGTGGAGGCGTGGGTAGTCCTCGCCGACGTCGAAACCGCCCTCCGGGCGGCGAGCCCGCTGCCGCACCCACCGCCCCCCGTGGATGACCTGGACGGCCTGCTCGGGCTGGTCGCCGCTGCGGAGGACGCCCACGAACGGCTGATCGGCGCCCACCTCGACACCGCCGAACAGCACCTCACCGCCTACACCGGTCTGCGGCAGGACGACCGGTTGCGCTGACCGGCCCGGTCCGACGGTGTGTCCACTCGCGGAGCAACAGGCCACCGTCCTACGGTTCAGTCGAACAGGACTTCGATTCGACCGGGGGAGTGGCCATGGAACCATCGGGTACCGCGGTCCGGGCCCGGCCCGCGACCACCGCCGCCACGACCAGCGCGGCCAGCGCGGCGCGGGCCCGGGCGGCCACGGCGGGGGCTTTGCGCCCGGTCCACCGTCCGGGGGTGGCCCGGCAGGCCGCCCAGGCACGCCGCGCCTACGCCGTGACGGTGCTGCGGGCACTGGCCCGCACCCAGCAGGGCAGGCCGGTCGCGCAGGTCCGGCGGCTGGTGAAAGACGCCCTCACCCCCCTCGGGGTGCGACTCACCCCCGACCAGTACCAGCAGCTCGCCGGCGACCTCACCGCCGGGCGGACCGTCACCCTGCCCTGACCGGTGCCCGGTCGTCTGGTCAGAATCGGAGTCGCCGGCGGGGGCATCGGCGACCGGCACGATGCGACGTCGACCCGGTGAGGGAGTGGGGCTCGCCTCCGCCGTCACCGTCCTGGAGACGATTGCCGCGTTGGCCGGTGACAACCCGGACGCGATGATCACTCTGCTGGAGAACCTCAGCCGGGACCTGGACCACACCTTCGGGGGCTACCGCCACGGCCGCCGCCCCACCCCGTCCAAGGCCACCACCCTCGCCGGGTGCTGCACGCCGTCGCCGACGACCGAGCGTCGACCGGCGTCGTGAACGCCTGTTGTCGGTCGATGCCAAACCTGCTAACGCGCTACGAGCGCTACAGTTACGGTGATGGACCAGTCATCCCCCCACGGAAAGGACACCGTGTCGAGCCCTGTGCGCGCCGCCGCAGCGGCGACCGAGCCCCCTGTCGGACCCGGACCGACCGTGCCCCCGAGCTCGCCGACGTCTGAGGGGTCAGCCGACGGGCTGGTTCGACAGTGGGCGGTGCAGCATCGCGGAGCCGGGCAGACGGCGGGCAGGGTCACGGTGTCGCAGCGGGCGGGTCGGGTGGAGGTGCGGGGAGCTGACGTCGCGCAGGTCGAGCGGGCCCTGACCCTCACCCGCCGATTTGAGGTGGTCGTCACTACCCGTGGGGTGCGCGCGCGGACGGCGCTGGTGGAGTTGTTCACCGAACTCGGCTCGACGCTGCCCGCGCCGTCGGTGCTGCAGGCGCGGCGGGCCGCGGAGCACCGGCGCCAGCTGCTGGCGTCGGGCTACTTCACTCACGAGACCCTTGGCGAGCTCCGGCACGCCATGCTCGCGTCGAGCACTCGGACGTGGGTGTCGCGCCAGCGAGGTGACCACCGGCTGTTCACGGTGTCCCACCACAGGCAGACGGTCATCCCAGCGTTCTTGTTCACCGACGACGGTGTGCTCCGAGACGAGCTGCAGCCGTTGATCGCTGAACTCCACGCCGCCGGGATCTCCCCGTGGCAGGCGTGGACATGGTTGGTGTCCACCAGCCCACTGCTGTCCGGGGCCATCCCGGAGCAGGTGGCGCGCGTCGAACCGGCCCGGGCGCGGACCGCTGCACGTCGGTTCGCGGTACGGCTGCACCCCGCCCCGGCCGCCTGACCGGCGGCGGTGTTCCCGACCGAGGACCTGACCTGCCCCGACCCGCCAGGCTGCCCGGTCCGCCCCGCTCTGCCGCTCGCCGAGCTGCGGGTCGTGGTCCTCGACGGCGGTGTTCCGCTGTTCCGCTGCTATGACGGCACCTGGGGCTACGACGAGACCAATCCCGGGTACGGGGATGCCCGGTTCTCTCCGTTCGATAACGCGACCGGAGCCCGGGTTCCCGTCCTCTACGCCGCCCAGACACCGGCGGCGGCGCTGCTGGAAACCGTCTTTCACGACGTCCACCACGACGCCGCTCGAGTGATCTACAGCGCTTCCCTCGTCGAGCAGCTGCTCGCCCACGTGGCGCTCCCCGCCCCGCTCACCGTGGTCGACCTCCGCGATCCCGAGTTGGCCCGGCTGGCGATCACCCGCGCCGAGCTCGTGAGCACCCCAGCCGAGCACTACCCGTGCACCCGTCGGCTGGCCCGCGCGATCCACGGCGCCGGGATCGGCCATACCGTTCGAGCCCAGGGCTTGCTGTGGCACTCCCGGCAGGCCGAGCTGGCCGGCGGCGTCGCTGAGGTGCTCGTCGTGTTCGGTGACCGCTACACCACGACCCGGGGCAGCTGGCCGCGGCGCCCACCCGGGTCGCAGAACCTCTGGGAGGGAGCGGGCCGCGAACGGATCGACGAGATCGCCGAACAGCTGGACGCTGTCGTCGTCGACGGCTGACCGCCGACCTCGACAGCCGTCCGGTCCTGATCTGATTGACGACGCCGTGCCCTCACTCTCACCGGCGGTGACCGACCTGACCCTCATGACTTTCCGAACCTTCCAAGCCTTATCAGGCGGCGGTAACGTCGCCCAGATCGTTAAGCCGCCGGGCCGGCTCGCAGGTCGCCGCGAGCACCATCGGCCCCGACAGCTCTGGATGACCCCGCGAGGAGACAAGCCGGGGCAACGAGCTGACGCCGTTGGTGAGCCCGGCACCTCCCTACCGGTGAGGGCCTCCGAGACACGGAGATGTCCACGAGCCCCGGGTAGCGACATCACCCGACGGCGGGCACGAGTGAGCCGGCGGCTTCAGGTCCCCGGCCACCGGATCGTCACCCGTCCCGGACTGGACGTCGAGCTGCACCAGCGCGACGACGACACGGGCGCCGCGAGAACGCGGTGACCGGTTCCGGTCCACGTGGGGTGCTCAGCCACGCGACGGCGTGCGGCTACCGGTGACTGACGACCTCCAGCCGGTGGCCGCCTCTCAGCTGGGCTCCCTACTGCGTTGGCGCGGGCGGGCGGGCGGAGTGTGGCTGGACGTCCCACTCGGTTCGACGGCCCCCGGCGGTGACCTCGCACGCCCCCTGACCGGGTTGGGTTAGCCGCCTGGCGGATGCTGCCCTGACCGGACGTCGCCCATGAGGACCGAGCGAGCGGCATCGTCGTCGCCCGGTTGGACTCCCGCGCGGCGACCAGATCGGCGGTTCCACCAGTGGCGGCGCACGTCGGTGGGCCGGTGAAGACAGCCCGTAAACCGGCGGCCTGTCCCAGTGGCTGTGTTCAGTCGAGGGGGTCCGGAGGCGGTAGGTCCGGTGAGGCCGACCGCGGTCGCGGCGGTCCTTCGCCGCGGCGCGACAAATGTCACCTGACCGCTTATCACCCTGAGTGGTGAGCAGTGACAGACTGGTGATCGGGTGCTGCTCCGGTCCTTGGCGGCGCGGGAACGCCTGCACCGAGGCACCGAGGGGTATGGGATGGGACTGAGACCGGAGCTGTCCGAACCGCGCGCCCGACGGCCCGGGTCCGACGCTGATCGCGGACCTCACGACCTCGGCGGAGCAGGGGTCCGCCGTGCCGGGGTCCGCGGTGCTGCGGTCCGCGGTGCCGGGGTTCGTGGAACGGACGCCGAAACCGCACGTGCCGAGGCCCGGCATCGCCTCGAGGTGACCCGGGCCGCGCGGCGGGACGACCTGCCCGACCCGCTGCCCATGGCCGGGGAGCTCGCGCAGGCCGTGGTGGAGGTCCTCGCCGGTGAGCGGCCCATCACCCAGCTGCTCACCCGCTTCGACGGCCACACCTACGGGGAGCTGGCCGCCCGGGCGCCGGACCCGGTGACTCATCCCACGCTGGGATCGGCCCGGGCGGGTATCCACCCCTGGGAGCGACCGAAGATCCGCACCGTGCACGTGTCGCGTCCCGCTGAGGGTGTCGCCGAGGTCACCGCCCGGGTTCAGACCAACGGCCGGTCCCGCGCGGTCGCCCTCCGGCTGGAGGGATGGCAGGGCCGGTGGCGGTGCTCAGCCCTCGACGTCGGCTGAGCAGCCGGGCGATCTCGCCGGACATGGGTTTGCCTGCCCTGCGCCGGCCGACATGAAACCGGCCCACCCGGACCCCAGGCCCGTCGACGACCCGGCCGCGTCCGTGGCATCACCGCGATCCCCGAAGGCCACTCCCGGCGGACAGCGCACCCGTCAACACCCGGGCTGTGGTGGCCCGAACGCCGCCGGCCGGCTCCTCTACGCCGCTGGCAGCCGGTTTGTCGGCGTCCCCGGTGCCCGGTGCGGCCACCGAAGATCAGGGGATTTCGAATCTGGGCAGCTCCGGATCGGTCACCACCCGGATCCCGACCGGACGCCGGCACCATCGCCGACACGAACGATCCGAAGTCCCCGATGACCGGGTGCACGCGGCCGCCCGCCAGGCGCCGACCCGGAACAGGTGACCGGCTCCGTCGTGGTCGGCCGGGCACCCCGCTCCGGGCCCACCCTGTGCCGGCGCGGCGGCCCTTCCAGGAGTTGGGGCAACTGGTTCGGCAGCTGTGGGAGCAGCACCGTCAAACCCCGTTCCCCGACTGTCGCGGCGTGGTCGTCGACGGTGTCGATCTGGTAGTCGTCAACGCCGATCTCGACGGGTGCCTCCGCCACTTCCTGGTCGGCCCCGATCTGAGGGCGACGACCTGCAGCTGCTGATCCTCCGTGAGGTGGCCGAGGCCCTCGTTCGGGTCGTGCCACGGCTGCTTCCCGGTCCGGCCTCCTCCTACTTCGACCTCGACCAGCAGCTCGCCGCAGCCACCCTGCGCTACCTGCAACAGCTCCCCACCCGCTGATCGGCGGTCAGCGGCCACCGACCTGTTCGCCGTTTGCTGAAGTGTCGGCAAGGAGGAGACGGGAGGGCCGGCTGACGCAGGGTCGCTGCCCAGTCGGCGGTGACGCCGCAGGCGGCGCCGCCGACGCCGTCAACGACCAGGCGACGGTCTTGGTGGGCGACGTGGCCTCGAGAAGCCCGGTAGCCGCAGTGCACGGTGCCAGCCGCGTCGGCGTGGGGGTGGGCGCGGCCCGGGCCGCGCCTGCCCACAGCACGCCCCGGTCGCCACGGTGTTTCGGGTGCCCTCTCCGGAGCTCCGGCCGGGTGGGCAGACGCTGATCCGGACGCGGTCAGTCAGGTGACGGGCGGGGCGGGTGGGTGGTGCGAGTGGTGCGGGTGGTGCGGGTGGTTGCCAGTAGGACGGTGATGGTGGCGGCGCCGAGGACGCCGGCGGCGCCGATGACGGCGCTGGGCGCGAACACCGATGCGGCGACGCCCGCGGCGGCCACCGCGAGGCCCTGGCTGATGATGAGGCCCGCACCGGCCACCCCGAACGCGCGGCCTCGGACCGCCGGGGGGATGTGGGCGACGAACACCGACCGGGCGAACAGTTCCACCGCCACCCCCAGCCCGGACACCGCGATTAGCGTCACTGCGACCGCCCGGGGCGGGTCCAGACCGCACACCGCGAGGGGGACCACGACCAGCTGCGCGAGGGGGGCGACGAGTCGGTCGGGGTGGCGTCGGCTCCACCGGGCTGCGGCGATCCCGCCGAGGACGTTGCCGATCGGGTTCGCCGCGAGCAGCAACGCGACCAGCGCCGCGCCGCCGGTGAGCTGGCGGGCGTACGGGGCGGCCAGTCCCTCCGGGATGATCGCGAACGTCGCGACCACCCACGTCAACATGACCGCGCGGCGGACCCGCGGGTCAGACCAGATCGCCCCGATCCCGACGGCGCCGTCGGCCAGCCCCCGGCGTCCCCGGCCTACCCAGCCGCCGCCGGCCCGGGCACCGGGGACGGCCGCCGGCCGGTGCCCGATCCAGCGTCGGATGAGGACCGCGGACCCGGCGAAGCTGACCGCGTCGGCGAGCAGGGCACTGGTCGGGCTGACCACCAGCAGCAGCAGCCCGCTGCCGGCGAATCCGAGGACCTGCGCGAGCTGGTGGAGGGTGCGGTCCACGACGACCGCGGCGAGGTAGCGGTCACCGGTGATGTCCGGGACCAGCGCCGCCCGGGCCCCGTCGAACGGTGACTCCGCCACGTTCACGACCACCAGCAGCGCCAGCAGGATCGGCAGCGGCAACCCGGGGACGGCCATCGCGGCGACCAACGCCGCCCGGATGAGGTCCAGGCCCACCATCAGCTGCCGCCGCGGCCGGCGGTCGGCCAGCCCGGACAGCAGCGGCGCGCCGATGACCGCGGGAAGAAAGGTCAACGCGTAGGTCAACGCCGTCAGCAACGCGGAGGAGGTCCGGTCGAACACCAGCACCGACAGCGCCACCCGGGCGACCTGGTCGCCCACCGCGGACAGCAGTCCCGCCGCGGCCAGCGCCCGGAACTCCACCAGCCCGAGCACCCCACGCGGCGACCCGACCCCACCAGGACCCGGCCCCGGCGGCATGGATCACCGTAGGCGGCGCACCCCACCATCCCTGCGCGGACCCGCCAGGAGGGAGGCTGGCGTCTGCGGCCGGGACGACCGGTGCCGGCTTTGCCTTGATGCGGGACGACGTGCCGGTCGGTCGACACGGTCGCCTCGCGTGATATCACTTCAGCGACCGCCGGAGTAGCCACGGACCGGACATCCCTCGTGAGCTACTCCGGGACGGCGGCGGTCAGGTCCACTTGAGGTTGCGGGCGGCGCAGGCCACGGCAGGTCTCCTCTTCAGTCGGTGGGGTCAGCTCCCGGCGGTTCGGGGGGCGGGTCAGGTCCACTTGAGGTTGCGTGCGAGCTTCACGGCTGATCCTCCTTGTCAAGGTGATGATCGATCTGTTCGACAGGAAGATCAAACGGGATCGGTCGGGCTGCCGCTGTGACGGCGTGTCGGACAGCCGCTACTGTCCGTGGGAAGTCGAACGGTCCGGATGTCGCCGGTTGACGCTCGGTGGACGGTCGACCGTGAGGCGGACAGCGATGATCGGGGCACCCCAGAGGTCACGACGCAGCCGGCTGCGGGGGTGGGCGCTGTGGACCGCGCCGCCCGCGGTCGTCGGGTGGGTGGCGGCGGTCGTCGCCCTCGCCGTCTGGACAGCCGCCGCCGGGGCGTGGACCACCACGATCCGATCGTCGGACCTGGTCACCTGGGTGGCGCTGACCGGGTGCGCCGCGGTGTGTGTGGAGGCCGTCCGCCGGGAAGGTGAACCCGCCGGGGTGTCCCGGGACCTGCTGTCGGTGTGGACCCTGCCGGTGGCGCTGCTGCTGCCCCCGCTGTACTCGCTGCTGATCCCGATCCCGCTGACGGTGCTGCAGCAGCTGCGGATCGGCCGCGGTCCGCTGTACAAGCGGACCTTCAGCGTCGCCGCGATCGGCCTCGCCAACTGGGTGATCTCGGTGTGCTTCCACCACTACCTGCACCGGGCGGGGGCCGGTCTGACCGCCGGTGACACCCGCCTCCGCTGGGGGGTGGTCCTCGCGGTCGCGGTGGGCTGCGCGGTCCTCGGGTGGGCGGTCAACGTGTTCCTGCTGCTGGTGGTCCTCCAGCTGGCGTCCCCGGGCGCCACCGGCTGGGACCTGATCGCCGACCGCGGGGAGCGGCTGGTCGACGCCGGGGAGATCTGCCTGGGCATCGTGATCACCAGCTGCTGGTTCCTCACCCCGTTCCTGCTGGCGGCCACCCTCATCCCGGTCGTCCTGGTCCAACGCAGCCTCGCCCACGCCCAACTACGCGCCGCCGCCCGCCTGGACGCGAAGACCGGGGTGTTGAACGCGAAGACCTGGCAGGTGGAAGCCGAACGGGAGATCCTCCGCGCCTCCCGCCAGCGCCAGCCGGTCGCGGTCCTCATCGCCGACATCGACCACTTCAAACGGGTGAACGACGCTTATGGACACCTCGCCGGAGACGTGGCCCTACTCGCCACCGTCCACGCCCTGCTCAGCGAGCTCCGCGGCTATGACCAGCTCGGCCGGTTCGGCGGTGAGGAGTTCACCGTCGTCCTGCCCGGCGCCGCACACGGCGAAGCGTGCGCCGTCGCCGAACGGCTCCGCCGCGCCGTCGCCGCCACCCCGGTCCCGCTCCGCGACACCACCATCCACCTGTCCGTCTCCGTCGGGGTCGCCGTGCTCGGCGAGCACGGCCACGACCTCACCGACCTGCTCACCGCCGCCGATCACGCCCTCTACCAGGCCAAACAAGCCGGGCGCAACCAGATCGCCCTCGCCGGCGCCGCCAACCCCCGGCCCTGACCGGCCGACGCACCCGGCCGGTCGCCCCGCCCCGGACGGACCCAACGGGCGGTGCCGCACCAGTCCCACAGTTCCCGGCGTGCCCCCTCGGTGGGTAGGGCGGGTGCGACGGTGCTGAGGGCGGTTCACCCACACGCGGGATGTCGGGCGGTTCCGGGAACATCCTGTCCGGGTGGATCAGTAGACGTCGGGCGCGCCGCTGGTCTGCACGCCGCGGTCGGCCGCTCGGAGGGTGAGGCGCTGCTCGGGGGTGGTGTTCCCCCAGACGCCGTAGCGTTCGGGGACCTGTAGGGCGTGCTGTAGGCACGCGTCGCGGACGGGGCAGGCCCCGCAGACCCGCAGCGCGAGGGCTTCCCGGCGGATCCGGTCGAGGGGACGTTCGTCGTCGGGGCCGAGGAACACCTCCCCGGGGATCCCGACACACGCCGCGGAGACCTGCCAGCTGTAGTCGACCACCGGAGCGGACCGGACACGGGTGACGGACATGGCACTCCTGTCGAGACACGGGAAGCCGGGCTCCGGACGCCGCGACCCTGCCGTTCTACTCGGAGGAGATCGGCGGCTGGTCGCGCGAAGCGGAGGCTGCTCTCAGGTGATCATCCTATGCCCTGCGTAGCCAACTGATCACCGTGGGTCGTACGTTCGGACGGGTGGCACATCAGTGCGGGCCCTGGGAGGGATGCCAGCCCCGGGGAGGTACCCGCGGGACGGTGAGCAGCGCGGGCACCTGTTCGGGGGGGACGGGACGCCCGAACCGCCAGCCCTGAGCGTGGGTGTACCCGGCGGCGAGCAGCAGCCGGTACTGCTCCACGGTCTCCACCCCCCCGGCGGTCAGGTGCAACCCGAGATCAGCGGCCAGGGCCGCGGTCGACGCGGCGACCGCCCCGACCCGGGGATCAGCACCCAGGCCCCCGGTGAGGCGGTGATCGAGTTTGAGGGAACTGAACGGCAGCTGCAGCAGCCGGTGTAGCCCCGACGTGCCCGAGCCGTAGTCATCGAGGCACACCCCCACCCCGGCGGTGCGCAGCCGGCCCAGTTCGGTGGCGGCCACCGCCATGTCGGCGATCATCGTGGTCTCCGTCACCTCCACCGTCACCGCCGACCCGGGCAGGTCATGCGCGGTGAGCAGACCGAGCACGTAGGCGGCGAGGCCCGGGCCGCGGAACTGGTCACTGCCCACGTTGACCGCCACCGTCAACGCCGAAGGGTCCACCTCCGGTCGTGCCCCCGGGACCCGGCGCAGCTCGGCGAGCACGCCCACCGCCGCCGCCAAGACGGCCTCACCGATTTCCCGGGCCAACCCCGCAGGATGCACCGCGGCGAGGAAATCCGTCGGGAGGAGCAGTCCACGGTCGGGGTGCTCCCACCGCAGCAGCGCCTCGAACCCGACCACCGCCGCCGTGGACAGGGCGACCACCGGCTGGAACTGCACCCGAAACTCACCGTCCGCCAGCGCCTGACGCGACCACTCCCCGTCAGCGGCCCCTGCCGCCGGGTCACCATCAGATCCGGCGGAAACCGGACCCCGCACGATCCCCAGGGCAGTCAAACGTCGTGTCCGAGCAGCCACTGAGCCGTCCAACCCACCCACCCCACGAGCTCCCCGTCCCGCCCCGGCCATCCGGTCTGACCGCCGGCGACCACCAACCCTCTCCCGCTTCAGCTGTGCCCCAACTGAACGCTTCGTGTCATCGCACTCCACGGAGCATCCGCAGTCCAGGAGCGGTGCGCAGTGCTGCCCGACCCGCCGCCAGCCGGAGGACTAGCCCAGGCCGCGAAGCGGTGGGGGCGGAGATAAGAGGCGAGCCCGACGTCGCCCGACGCGCAGGTTCCGCGCCTCTTCGGACTCCCAGGGCCCGCCTGGGCCGGTTCCGTCGGTGGTTCCGGGCACAGTGACCCGGTGGGTATCGCTCCGGTCCGGGTCCGGGTGCAACCGGTTCCGCCGCCCGGGCCGTGGGTGGTGGACGCGGCGTGCGCGGCTCCGTGGGTGGACCCGGTCCTGCGGGCGGTGTTCACCACCGACACGCCCACCGCGCTGGACCGCACCGCCCGGGCGGTGTGCGCCGCGTGCCCCGTCCGCGTGGACTGCGACCGCCACGCCACCGCCGTGCGGGGCGGGTCCATCACCGGCATCTGGGGTGGCCGCCGCCGCGGGCACCACCCCACCGACGAAGCCCAGCGCACCCGTGGACCAGAGCACGCCGGCGGCGGTCACCGTCACTGACCCCTCTCGCGTGCCGAACCATGGTGAGTGGTTGTTCTACGGTGCATCAGGTCCAGCACCTGACAGCCGGAGGACCGATGACCGCCGCCCCACCGCAACCGATGACCCCCGACCAGGAGAACGTCTTCTACACCGAC